>PPCM01000073.1_pt1 | contig 164773 bp, 125 predicted proteins | sample 1555541 | NCBI WGS metagenome assembly PPCM01 (sample SAMN05284479, study PRJNA326546) | Marine sediment metagenome, whole genome shotgun sequencing project. | isolation source: marine sediment | place: Germany: Wadden Sea | collected 2012-09-05
AGAGACAACTATTGTTGTCTCTCTGTGATTGATCGGGGGCTCGAACCCCGGACCCCCTGCTTAAAAGGCAGGTGCTCTACCAGCTGAGCTAATCAATCCTTTTCCCCGTTTGGGACGGCAAAGATAAGGCTATTGATTTTATTTTCCCAAACTTTTTATGCATTTTTTTTACTTTTTTTACTTTTTTTTCTCATTCCATTGATTTACAAAGCCTTACAAAGGTAAAAAAAAATCATTTATCAAGCAACTCTTTTAAACATATAGCGTTTTGATAAAAAACATACTTTAATCTTTTAAGATTGAGATATATTATTTATCTTGCATGATTATAGTTTCGAACACTTTAAACGTTTAAGAATGAAGAAATTTACTTTTATCCTCATTAGCATTTCTATGCTATTATTAAGTTTTAATGCATTTTCTCAAAGAAGTTATGGTGGGCTACCAATTAGCTATACCGACAAAAGTTTAAACACGGAAATTGACCACATCAGAATGGCTGCTCCTGATAGAGAGGCAATTCTTAATGAAGTGGAACAATATGAGAAAAATGGACAAATTTACAAAATCGCAGAACTAATGCCTGTTAGTATTTCTATGCATAATTCAGGAACCTGGGATATCCTAGAAGATGGAACAAAAATTTGGAGATTAAAAATATCTGTTAAAGAAGCTAAAGGATTAGCACTTTATTATCAAGATTTTTATCTTCCTGAACATTCTCAACTATTCTTGTATAACGAAAACAGGAAACAACTAATAGGTTCTTATGACCATAGAAACAATCCAAGATTATCCACAGATTGGTCTACTCAAATCATTCAAGGCGAAACTGTAAATATCGAATATATCCAAAATCCAGAAGCTACAGAAGAAGCAAACATAAATATTTACGAAATATCATACGTATTTAGAGGGATTGAGCAGCTTGTGGGAAGGTACCAAGACACAAAACCGACAGGTGGTGTAGGTGCATCACAAGGTTGTGAAGTAAATATTAATTGCCCTGAAGGCAACAACTGGCAAACTCAAAAAAGGGGTGTTGCAGAAATTTTTACTGGAGTTGGCTTATGCTCTGGAACTGTTGTAAACAATACTGCAAATGATGGAACACCATACTTTCTATCTGCTGACCACTGCGGTGGGGATGCTGCAAGTTTTACAGGGTGGCAATTTTATTTTAATTATGAAGCAACAGCATGTACAAACCCAGGTTCTGAACCTGCATATGAAACTGTCTCAGGTGCAGTTAGAAGAGCACGTGGAGACCAAAATACCGGTACTGACTTCTTACTATTTGAATTAGATTGTACTGAAGATGACTTAGAAGCTTACGGAGCATATTATAATGGATGGTATAGAGGCGAAGACCCATCACCAAGTGGAGTTTGTATTCACCACCCAGCAGGAGACATCAAAAAAATATCTACCTATACAGATCCAGTAACTGCAGGAACTTTCAACTCTTGCCCTCCAGGCGAACACTGGAAAGCCCAATGGGTAGAAACTGTTACTGATTGGGGAGTTACAGAAGGTGGATCATCTGGTTCTCCATTATTTAATAATAATAAACTCGTTGTTGGAACATTAAGTGGTGGGGCATCTTCTTGTGGGGCATCAGTAGCTGCTGCAAACGACTTGTATGGCAAATTTGACTATCACTGGGAATCTAATGGTTCTACAGATGGTGATCAGCTAAAACCTTGGTTAGACCCAACAAATTCTGGAGACATGTCATGTGCAGGTCGTGAGCCTAATAGTGGTTCTACTGGAACTGCTCCAACCGCAGACTTCACTGGAACGCCTACTGTTGTTGTCGAAGGTGGAACTGTGGATTTCACAGACCTTTCTACAGGAGACCCAACTTCTTGGTCATGGGACTTCCCTGGTGGAACACCAACAACAAGCACAACTCAAAACCCATCGATTGTTTACAACACTGCTGGAACATATGATGTTACTCTTACAGCAACTAATGCATCTGGAAACGATAGCGAAACAAAAACTCTTTACATAGAAGTAGTTGCTGAAGGAACGTTAACTGCTGCATTCTCTGCAAATCCAACAATTGTTGCAGAAGGTGGCTCTGTTGATTTCACAGACGAATCAATGGGTAATCCTAATGGATGGACATGGACTTTTGAAGGAGGAACACCTCCTACCTCAACAGATCAGAATCCTAGCATAACCTATCCTACTGCTGGAATCTATGGAGTAACTTTAACTGTTTCAGATGGCACAGACACAGATGATGAAGAAAGAACTGGATATATCACAGTTACTGATGATACTGGTAGTCTTCAAGCATCATTTATTGCTTCTTCATACGAAATTACTGCTGGCGACTGCATTAACTTTAACGACCAATCGATTGGTTTACCAAACTCTTGGAGCTGGAGTTTTCCAGGATCAAACACAATATCATCCACAAATCAACATCCTGCAAATATATGTTACGATGTAGTAGGAACTTACGATGTTGTTTTACAAGTACAAAATGCATCAGAACAAGACACATACATTTGTGAAGATTGTATTACTGTTAACCCAGACCCAAACACTCCAATTGCGAACTTTGAAGCTGACATGCTTACAATACCTGTTGGAGGAGTTGTAAACTTTACAAACTTATCTGAAAACGGACCGTTTAATCAATGGGCTTGGACATTTGAAGGTGGAATCCCAACAGAATATCCAGATTCCGCACCACCTCCAATTGCATATATGGAACCTGGGACATACGACGTAACATTAAGATGTCGTAAAACAAATAATGTTCAAGATATCGAAACAAAACATAATTACATTACAGTTATCCCTGAAGCATCTACAGCTCCGACTGCAAACTTCACTGCTAATTACACCGTAATTGAACCAGGGGAACAAATTAACTTTATTGACTTAAGTACAGGATTTCCTTACAATTGGGAATGGGAATTTGAAGGAGCAATAGCAGAAGATGCAACAAGTAATCAGCAAAATCCAATTGGGATACAATATGACTTAGAAGGCGTCTATTATGTAAAACTAACTGTAAGCAATAATTTTGGAGTAGATGAAATCACAAAAGAAATGTATATAACAGTATCAGCTACTGACCCATGCACTGAAGCTCCTACTGCTGACTTCACTGCACATCCAAGACTTATTGGAGCCGGAGGATATGTTCAATTCGAAAATTTATCTACTGGGTTACCAACATCACATACTTGGACATTTGAAGAAGTCCCAGCTGGCTACAGTTCTGAAGGATCTCCAACCGAACCAATACTTTATTCCACACCAGGAATCTATGATGTTACATTAACGGTCACTAATGCTTGCGGTGCTGATAGTGAATCAAAAGAAAAATACATATATGTATTTAGCGACCCAACTCAATCATATTGTGACACATTAAGTACTATCAGTAATAGTGAAACATTACAAACTAAAGTTCCTTCTGGAACTTGGGGATTTTTAGCTGGACACAATGGCGACAATATTAAAAAATACGCAAACTATTTTGACACTCATACATTTAGTCAGGTTACTGGTCTAATTGTACCAATAAGCTATTCTATGTACGGAAGCTATTCTAACTATGTAAGATTCAGTATCTGGCAAGGTGATGAAAACGGACCTATAGATGAACAAAAAATTGGAGAAAAGAAAGTATACCTAAGAGATATGGATAACAACTTAACTTCTATTATCATGTTCGATGAACCACTTAGTATAGACGGACCTTTTTATGCTGGTTTTGAAATTACCTACAAAGACGATGACAATGATGGTGTAAACGATGACGTATTTGCAATTCCATTAGTTACCTCAAGAGGTACAGATCCTAACAGAAACGACCTTTATCTTTACAAATCAGGCGAATGGTATACAACTAATGATTTATATAACTTTAGCTCTGCAATACCAGTAAAACCAATTACTTGTTTAGTAGATATCGAACAGTTAATTGCAGAAACTAGTTTCGACCTCTATCCTAACCCTTCATCAGGAAAAGTTAATTTAGTAGTTAAAGATGGTAGCTTCAGTGATATTCAAATCGAAATTTACGATGCACTTGGCAGATTATCTGAAGTTGAAATTGGATCAAATGGATTTGATGAATACTCTTTTGATATGCAATCATACCCTGAAGGCTTATATTTCGTAAGAATAAAAGCTGAAGATTATGTCATCAACAAAAAATTTATTTTATCAAAATAGATAAATTTCAATAAAATTTAAAACCTCTGATTATCTTTGCATAATCGGAGGTTTTTTTATGAAAAAGACATTTTACATATTATTTGCACTAATATCACTTCTAGGGTGTAAATCTGAATTTAATCAGAATACAGACGGAACGGTAATACCTAATAAATATTCAAATGGATTCGAAATATCTAGTATTGAAGAAGGTTATATTCTCAAAGTCTATGACAGGTTTAGTAAGCATGAAACCACAACACATAATTATCTTTTATCATCAAAAAGCGATTCTGAATCTGGTAATAATGAAATAATTCACATTCCCGTTTCAAAAGTTGTTTGCATATCAACAACTCATTGCGCATTTATTTCCCAATTGGATAAGTCAAGTACTATCAAAGGCATCAGTGGCTTAGATTATATCTATGATGATCAAATACGCGATATGATAAGAAATAACCAAATATCAGAAATTGGTTTTGACACTCAAATCAATATCGAAGAAATCATTTCATTGAATCCAGATGTTGTTTTTGCATATGGAATTGACAACAATGGAATTTCAACTTTTCAAAAACTTAGCGAAATTGGAATACCAGTTGTTTATGTTGGAGATTTTCTTGAAAACACTCCATTAGGTCGAACTGAATGGATTAAATTCTTTGCATGCTTTTACGATAATTTTGATTACTCATGTGAATACTTTGACAGTATTGAAAATAATTATAATGAAATCAAAAACACAGTAGCAGAAAAAAACATTAAATCACCTAATATCCTCACAAATCTACCTTGGAAAGGAACATGGTGGGTTCCTGGATCAGACTCATATTTTGCACATTTTATTTCAGATGCTGGTGGCACATATACAATGGATAATAGTAATAAAAAAGAGAGCGTCCCACTAACTATTGAAGAAGTATTCGAGAACTCAAAAGATGCTGACATCTGGATAAATCCAAATCAAATAACACGCAAGAGAGAGGTATTAGAAACAGATTCCAGATTAAAAGATTTCCCTCCATATGATAATTGTAAAATATACAATAATAATAAAAGAGTTAATATCTATGGTGGAAACGATTTCTATGAGTCTGGAATTCTACATCCTGATATAATTTTAAATGATCTTGACATTATTTTTAATGAAGGACAAAAAGAAGGTGATTTGTATTATTATCAGATAATCCAGTAATATGAATAAACTCCGTACGATAATAGCATTTTGCATTATTTCGCTTATATTTATATGCTTAATTTTATTTGATTTATCGACTGGGAAAATAGACATTTATTTCTCAGACATCTTAAGATTCCTGAGCTTTCAAGACATTTCTAATGAAGGCACACATATATTAATAAAAGAGTTTCGTTTTCCACGAGTTTTTGTAGCATTACTCTCAGGATCAGCGTTGTCTATATCAGGACTTTTAATGCAAACCAGTTTTAGAAACCCGCTTGCAGGGCCATATGTTCTCGGTATAAGTAGCGGATCAAGCTTAGGTGTTGCTATAGTCGTTCTCGGATCAGGATTTATCTCGAGTGGGGCATTAAATCTAGCATCAAATATCAGTTTACTAATTGCTGCAGGAATTGGAGCAGCAATAGTTTTATTTATAATCCTGGCTGTTTCTCTAAGGGTAAGAGACAACATTAGCATTTTAATAATTGGAATACTTATCGCAGGAGTTGTTAGTTCGATTGTCAGCATCCTACAATACTATGCAAATGAAGTAAGTGTAAAATCTTTTGTTATTTGGACAATGGGAAATCTAAATTCTGTTACTCATAAAGACACAATGCTAATTTTTCCAATCATATTAGTTACTTCAATAATTTTATTTGTATTGTCTAAAAGACATAACTTATTATTACCTGGAGAAAACTTTGCTAAAACTATGGGAGTAAATACCAAAACACATAGAATAATTGTTTACACGTGTGTCAGTATTCTTACAGGAACAGTAACTGCTTTTTGTGGACCAATAGGATTTATTGGTATTGCAGCTCCGCACGTAGCAAGATGGATTTTTAACACATCAAATCATTTTATACTTATTCCTGGCTCTGCACTTATAGGAGCAATTTTCCTAATTTCTGGTGACATCGTCTCTCACATGATTACTCAGCAAGGAATTTTGCCTATTAATGCAATTACTGCTATTATTGGAGCCCCATTTATTATTTGGGTTGTTGTAAAAAATAAAAGGACTGTTATTTAATGAAAGAGACCTTACAAATTATCGACCTTAAGATTGGTTATAAAAAACCATTAACAGAAACAATAAACTTATCTGCCTATAAAGGAAGCTTAATTTGTATTGTTGGACGTAACGGTACAGGGAAAAGCACATTATTAAATACCATATCAGGACTTTCAGCACCTCTTTCCGGAAATATTATTCTTGACGAACAAAACATCAATAAAATTAAGCCTGAGAAAAGAGCAAGAAAAATAAGTTACGTTCCTTCGAGACAAGAATTTCTTTCAAATCTTAAGGTAATAGATATTGTTAGAATGGGACGAAGTCCATACACAAATGTTTTTGATAAAAAATCGACTCAAGATAAAAAAACAATTGAAGGAGCATTAGAAGAGTTTCAGTTAAATGACTTGGCAAATAAAAAACTTTACGAAGTTAGTGATGGAGAAAGGCAACGTGCAATGATATGTAGAGCTTTTGTTCAGGAAACACCTATAATACTGTTAGATGAACCAACTGCTTTTCTTGACTATTACGCTAAACATAAACTACTTAAGACTCTTGACAGTCTTGCAAAAACAAAAAACAAATGCATTATATTCTCAACTCATGATTTAGAAATAACATTTAATTACGTAAATAACATTTGGTTGTTTAATAATACAAAAGTTGAAAATCACAGTTTGAATTCACTCAAGGAATCTCAATTACTCAACAAAGTATTATCTTTCAAGTTTTAGTAGTCCAAAATATTTTTCAATAATTATCGTTGTATATTCAATTACAAATTATCATTCAAAATATTGTAATAATTTTAGAGAAATTTTTTATTAGATTATTTAATCATATTAATGTATCTTTGCAAAATGTTTAAAACTAAGCTGACATATTTCTTTATAGCTCTTGCTATTGTACTATTAACAGGTTCTTGCAGCGAATACCAAAAATTGGTAAAGAGTTCTGATTACGAATTAAAATTTGAAAAAGCTGTAAAATACTACGAAAATGAGGATTATTACAAAGCTCAATCACTACTTGAAGAGCTGAGATCTATCTATCGAGGAACAGACAAAGCAGAAAAAATCAGCTATTATACAGCTTATTGTTCATATGGTTTAGGTGAACTATCTTTAGCTGCATATTTATTTAAAGATTTTGCACGCCAATATCCATCAAGTGAACATACAGAGGAAGTTGAGTATCTTGCTGCATATTGCTACTACCTAATTTCCCCAGAATCTTCACTTGAGCAGGCATATACAAAAGCTGCAATAGCTGAACTACAAATTTTCATTGAAAAATATCCAGAATCAGATAAAAGAACTGAAGCAAACGAACTGATTGATAAACTACAATATAAATTAGAGACTAAAGCATATAATAATGCTTATTTATATTACAACATTGGAGACTTCAAAGCTGCTATTACATCATTGAAATTAGTTCTTTCCGACTACCCTGATACTGATTATAGGGAGGACATTCTATTCACAATTGTAAAAGCATCGTATTCACTTGCTGAAAATAGTGTTGTCTCAAAAAAAGGAGAACGATATAAAAATACAATAGAAGCATATTTTTCTTTTGTAGACAACTATCCTGAGTCTAAAAAGATAAAAGAAGCTGAGAGATATTACAACAATTCTTTAAAATTTATTGATAACTAATAATATGGATTACAAAAAAACTGAAGCTGCTACTTCAACAATTACAAGAAACATCGTTACAATTGCTCAACATACAGGCAATATTTATGAAGCTGTAATTATTTGTTCTAAAATGGCTAATCAAGTAAATTCTGAATTAAGAAAAGAGCTTTACGAGAAGTTAGATGAATTTGCAACTTATAATGATAATTTAGAAGAAGTCCATGAAAATCGAGAGCAGATTGAAGTGTCTCGCTATTTCGAAAAACTTCCAAAGCCATCATTAATTGCTCTTGAAGAATTCTTAAACGACAGAATTTATTACGCTCACGCAGAAAAAGAAGGTACTGCAACAGATAGTCCAGAATAATGTCACTAAAAGGGAAAAACTTTTTACTAGGAATTACAGGAAGCATAGCTGCATATAAAGCTGCATCCTTAACCAGGCTTCTAATTAAAGAAGGAGCTTCGGTAAAAGTAATTATGACTCCTTTAGCAAAAGAATTTATAACCCCTCTTACATTAGCGACTTTATCCAAAAATCCGATATTGGTTGACTTTTTCAATCCTGAAAATGGAGATTGGAATTCACATGTCGACCTTGGTCTTTGGGCTGATGGCTATATTATTGCTCCAGCAACTGCCAATACGATAGGGAAAATGGCAAATGGTATAGCAGATAACTTATTGCTAACAACATTTTTATCTGCAAAATGCCCGATTTTCGTTGCTCCTGCAATGGATTTAGACATGTATCGTCATCCAGCCAATCAAAATAACATTAAAGAGTTAAAAAAACTTGGGCACACATTTATTGAACCTGAAGATGGAGAACTCGCAAGTGGATTAATAGGAAAAGGGCGACTAGCTGAACCTGAAATCATAATTGAACAGCTGAAAACTTGCTTTCAAAAAAAAAAATCTCTGATAAATAAAACAATCCTGATTACAGCAGGTCCTACTTACGAAAAAATTGATGCTGTTAGATTTATTGGCAATTATTCGTCTGGGAAAATGGGTTATGCTATTGCAGAAGAGTGTGCTAAAAGAGGAGCTAATGTCAAACTAATTTCTGGACCAGTCAGTATCACAACCTCTAACCCATCGATAGAAGTGATTAGCGTGAACTCTGCATCAGAGATGTATTCAGAGTCTGTAGACAGATTTATTGATTGCGATGCTGCAATATTGGCTGCTGCTGTAGCTGACTTTACTCCAGAGACAAGCTCTGACATAAAAATTAAGCGTAAAAGCAATAACCTTTCGGTTAATCTTAAGCCTACACAAGATATTGCTAAAGAGTTAGGAAAAACTAAAAAACAGCAAATTCTCGTTGGTTTTGCTCTCGAAAAAGAAAATGAAATAAATAATGCAATAGGAAAGCTACATCGCAAAAATCTTGATTTTATTGTGCTTAACTCAATGAACGACAAAGGTGCCGGTTTTAATACTGATACTAATAAAATCACAATAATTGACAATAAAGAACAAAAATCTGAGTTTAGAATTAAGCATAAGAATTTGGTTGCAATCGATATTATTGATAAATTAGAGAATTATTTATAACCTATTTTAATCATGAAAAAAATAGTCATCATATTATCAGTTCTGCTTTTTAATCTAGGAGCATTTGCTCAGGAACTTGATTGCAGAATACAGGTAAATCACTCAAAACTACAAGGAACTACTAACGATAAACTTTTTCAAACTCTTCAACAAGAGTTATACGAGTTTATTAATAATACAAACTGGACAAATCACGTTTACAATCGTGATGAAAGAATTGAATGCAATATTTACATAACTATTGACGAGCAAATATCATCTGATGAGTTTAGTGCTAAAATTCAGGTCTCATCTTCAAGACCAGTTTATGGAACATCGTACTTATCTCCTGTTTTAAACCACCTTGACAACTATTTTCAATTCAAATATGTAGAATTTGAGCCACTAGAATTTAACGAAAATTCATTTTCAAATAATCTGACTGCTGTTTTAGCTTATTATTGCTATATAATTATTGGTATGGATTATGACACATTTGGTTCAAGCGCAGGAACACCTTACTTTCAAAAAGCAGAAAAAATTGTTCAAAATGCACAATCAGCACAAGAATCAGGTTGGAAGGCATATGAAAATATGAAAAACAGATACTGGCTTGTCGAAAATCTTCTAAACAGTCAATATTCGGCTATGCGCGATTTTATGTACACATATCACCGCCTAGGATTAGATAAAATGGGAGATAAACCTAGCGAAGGTCGTGCTGGTGTTGAACAAGCTATCGAAGAGTTAAAAAATATTCATCGACGCAAACCAGGATCTTTCTTAATGACTTTATATACTACTGCTAAAGGAGATGAAATTATCAATATTTTTAGCGAAGGATTTCCTGATGAAAAAGCGAGAGTTTACAATATCATGAAAGAGATTGACCCTGCCAATTCTTCGAAGTATGAAAAAATTATGAAAGAGTCTACATTTTAATTAATGCTTAGCAAACTATATATAAAAAATTATCTTCTAATTGAAGAACTTAACCTGGATTTTAATCCGGGTTTTTCAGTTATTACAGGTGAAACTGGTGCCGGAAAATCAATTATTCTTGGTGCCCTATCTCTTCTTTTAGGTAAACGTGCCGACACTGATGTTCTTGATGATAAATCATCAAAATGTGTAGTAGAAGGAACTTTCCTTATTAATGAGAATGATAAAATCATAAAAGATATTTTCACCAAAGAGGATCTAGATTTTGAAACAAGCACTATTATCCGAAGAGAAATCGTTCCTTCTGGCAAATCCAGAGCATTTATTAATGACACACCTGTTAATTTAACAACTCTCAAAACTATAAGTGAGAAAATTGTAAACATACATTCTCAACAGGAAAACCTAGCTCTGGCTGTCGCCGAATACAGAATACAGATTATTGACACTACTGCTAATACAGCAAACATTCTGAATAAATACAGAGATGAATACTTCAACTTACAAAACACCAAATCTCAATTAAAGAAGACCTTAAAGGAATTTGCAAAAGCCAAACAAGATATTGATTACTTTACTTTTCAGTCCGAACAACTACAAAATGCCAATCTTTCCGATAATAATGAATTAGAATCATTAGAAGAACAATCGGAAATTTTAGAAAATGCTGAAGAAATAAGATCTGTTCTAACTAACTCTGTAAACATAATTGATAACGAAAATATTTCTATAGACTCACTCTTACGAGACCTAAAAAATGGACTTTCCCGAATATCACAAAAGTACAGACAAGCAAATGAACTTTGTAATCGTGTTGAGTCAATAATTATTGAATTACACGACATTAAAGATACGATTTACTCTGATATAGAAAGAGCAGAAATTAATCCAGAACTACTTGACACAGTAAACACTAGAATTGATCTGATTAATTCATTATTAACCAAACACAATGCTGTTAATATTGAAGAATTAAAAGATAAACTAAACAGCTACCTTCATTTTATTCATGGAACTGAAGAAATTGAAGAAAAGATAAAACAACTGCAAAGTAGCACTTCTCAACTTGAAAAATCCTGTATAAATATTGCACAAAAACTGAGCAAACAACGACAGAGAATTTTTAATCAGACTGAGGAATATATTATCGACCAACTAAAACAACTTGGAATACCAGATGCAAATTTCAAAATTGAAAATAATATCTCTGCTGAACTTACAGAAAATGGAATCGACAATATCAATTTCCTATTTTCCGCAAATAAATCTGTTAATATTCAAGCTTTAGAAAAAGTTGCTTCAGGTGGAGAATTTTCTCGTCTTATGCTAACACTTAAATCTCTTTTGGTAAAAGCTTCTGGCATATCTTCGATAATCTTTGATGAAATCGACACAGGAGTTTCCGGAGAAATTGCAAATAAAATGGGGAAAATCATGAAGAAAATATCTTCAGAAACTCAGGTTATTAGTATAACCCATTTACCACAAGTTGCAGCTCTAGGAAATTATCATTATAAAGTTTTTAAGGAAACAATAAACGATAAAACTATTTCAAATATTAAACTACTTAATGATGATACCCGCATCAATGAAATTGCAGCAATGATTAGTGGCGAAAAGATGACAAAAGAAGCAATTGAAAATGCAAAGACTTTAATGAGTCATTAATCAAAAAAAAGCCACCCAAAGGCAGCTTTTCGCAAAAATATTTATTAAACTAATTGCTTGATTTCATTGACAAAATAACTTCTAACAAGCTTTCTTCCCATTTGTCATAAGCATCATTAGTACCAAAGAATACCAAAGTTAAAATATTTGTATCATCCGGCATCAACAACATAATAGTAGTTGACATCTGATCTCGAGATCCATCCTCATTTACATAATAACCATAACCATCATTTGCAACAAAAGTAATTCCATTATTTTCAAAATCGGTAACATCTTCTGCCCATTCTATATCCTCTAACAATGACTCTACTACATCAAAAGCCTCATTTGCTAAATCATCAATAGCAGTCTCTGACGTTGGATCTTCAGAAGCCCAAATCATAGTAATTAAACGTGCTGATTCTCCAGTATCATTGGGAACAATACTAAACAATCCATCTTCATTTGTAACAGACCATTGATCAGTTGGCACAGTTATGTCAACCAAAGAATTCACTTTACTAGGAATATGGTAAACCTTTTGCGCCGTAGTAATAAGCGTCACTGACACAAATACTAGTGAAAGTAATAATAACTTTTTCATAATTGATTCAATTTAAATTTATACTTAGGTTTATGTTTAAACAAATATAATTATTTTTAGTTCAACCAGAGAAAAAGCATTCAATTAATATGCCGTAAATTAGTATTTAAATATTTAAATAGAAATTATTTACTTTTCAAACTAGATTTGTTTTCTAATTAAGTCAAATTCTGTCAAATAGTAAAGCAACCTTAATTACTATTCTTAAGTCTTTTAGTATAAATTTAATAGGTTTACCTTTCACATAATTAATAAAAGAAGTATTTTTACTCATAAATTAAAAAATAATATTTAGAAAATGAAAAAAATATATTTAGTATTACTCATTGTACTAATTACATTTACTACTTTTTCTCAAACAAGAGTAGTTTGTAATTCTCAAAAAACAAAATCAAATATTATAGAAAACTCAAGTCAGAAATTGATATTCTCAAACAGTCTAGAAGGTTTTGAACTTGCTACTGCAAAAACAAAAAATGGAATATATTCACAAATAGTAGTTCCTGAATACTATCCAGACAACAATATCGGTTACCCAGAACTACCAATAATGACAAAATTGATAGAGATCCCAGAAAATGCTGAGATTAAAATAAATATTATCAATTTTGATGAACAAATTGTTAATTTAAATGAATATGGTGCTGAATATCCAATAGTTCCAAACCAACCATCATTGTCTAAAAATCAAGATCCCAATTTAGTCCCTTTCGAACAAAACAATTCAATTTATTCTGATTTTGAATATTATGAAACCGAGCTAGTACACATTGAGTATAGCAGTACAATGCGTGGAATCAGACTCGCTCAACTAACAGTTTCTCCTTTTTCATACGATATTGAATCAAATATTCTTACAATAAAAAATAATTTAGTTGTTGAAATTACTTTTGAAAATGCAGATTTAACAAAATCAACACAAAATAAGCTAAGTAAGTATTCTGCAGCTTTCGACGCTGCTTATCATAAAATATGGAATTATAAAGAGCCTGCAAATAAGGACGCTTTATCTACTTATCCAATTAAATATATCATTATTTCTGATCGTATGTTCGAAACGGCATTAGAACCATTTATCGAATGGAAAACAAAAAAAGGTTTTATTGTTGATGTACAATATACGGATGTAATTGGCACTTCACGTGATGACATAAAATCATATATTCGTGGGGAATATGAAGCTGGAACTTCAGAAGACCCTGCTCCAACATATTTATTAATTGTAGGCGACGTTGCTCAAGTTCCAACATTTGATGGTTCTGGTCATAAAACTGATATGTATTACTGTGAGTTTGATGATGAAGGGGACTACATTCCTGAGATGTATTTTGGAAGATTCTCTGCTACAAGTGTTGCTCAACTACAGCCTCAAATTGACAAAACTCTCATGTTTGAACAATATACTTTCCCTGACCCATCATATTTAGCAGAAGTTGTTCTTGTTGCAGGAGAAGACAACACATACGGACCAACTCATGCTAATGGTCAGATAAATTATGCACATAATTACTATATTAACTCTGAACATGGCATAACAGATTATACATATCTATATCCTGTATCAGGAGATCCTGAAACAGAAACCGAAATCATTGCAGATATCAGTGATGGTGTTGGTTTTGTTAACTATACAGCTCACTGTAGCTCCAGTGGTTGGGCAGGTCCCGAATTTGAAACATCTGACATTCCCGAACTAGCTAATGATAATGAGTATTTCTTTAGCATTGGTAATTGCTGTTTATCAAATAAATTTGAAGTTGATGAATGTTTTGGTGAAGCATTGTTAAGAGCTAATAAGGGGGGGGCTGTTATTCACCTTGGTGGAAGTAACTCTACTTATTGGGACGAAGATTTTTACTGGAGTTGTGGAATATCAAGTTCTATTAATGCAGATATGACTTATGAAGGAACTACCCAAGCAATGTACGATCACCTATTCCATGAAAATGATGAAGACCCTTATTTTTCTGCAGGACAAATGAATTTTATTGGAAATATGTCAGTAAATAATAGCTCTTCAAACTTAAAAAAATATTATTGGGAAATATATCATGTTATGGGAGATCCGTCTCTTATGCCATATATTGGTGTACCAGACGAAGTTAGTGCATCATACTTATCAACTGTTCCAATTGGTATGTCTACTCTAACAGTTACAACCGAAGAAAATGCATATGTCGCAATTAGTCTAAACGGAGTACTTTTAGATGCAAAACTTGCTAATGCTAGTGGTGTAGTTACATTAGAGTTCGAACCACTTGCTACTGTAGCAACAGCAGATATTGTAATAACTAAGCAATTTAGAGCTCCTCATATTGACGAAATTATGATTATTCCAAATGAAAATGATTATGATGCAATGTTACAGACAATTAACACTCCTTCTAACATGGTTCACATATCAAATGCGACTCTTGCTCCAGAATTTACAATCTTAAATCTTGGGCAGATTAATTTGACAAGTGTAACTGTTGGCTATACATTAAATGGTGGTGAGGCAGTTGAACAAATCTGGAATGGAAATCTTGAAACACTTGCATCAGACATTGTTACTTTCCCTGAAATAACACTTACAGCTGGGGAAAACACTATTGTAGCTTATGTAAATGAGCCAAATGGGGAAACTGACGAATTTCCATCTAATGATGAAGCAACAAAATCTGTATTGGTTTATGCTGGGAATGCAAAACTTACAGAAGCTTTAAGCCCAGAATCTATATTATGTAATACAAATACGTTTGTACCACAAGTTGTTCTTAAAAATCTCGACTCATACAACTTAACATCAGCAATTATATCATATGAATGTGGAACTGTTACTGATGAATTCAATTGGTCAGGAACACTTGCTGAAAATGAAACTACAACAATCACATTCCCTGAAAATATTTTTCCAGCTGGAAATAACTCTATTACTTATAATCTATTAGATGTTAATAACGGTGACAATATTGCCTCTAATGGAATTAACATAAGCACTGATTTTTTACTTATAGAGGTAGGACATCCATATCAACTTGACATTTTAACAGATAATTATGGCTCAGAAACAACATGGGATTTAATTGATAATGCAACAAATAATATTATTTATTCTGGTGGTTCTTACCCAGATGGTGCTACAGTTCATCATATAACAGACCTATGCTTAGGTGGTGGTTGTTATACATTTACAATATATGACGCATTCGGAGATGGGCTAGCTCCATGGGGAGGTCCAGACGGGAATCTAAGCATAACAGACATGTCCACTTCAACTGTAATTTACGAACTTGCTGGTAATAATTTTGACACGATAGCATATCATAGCTTCTGCGTTGAAGCTATATCTTGCCCAATGGACATAATTATTGACATTGTTGATGAGCCAATTGCACTAACAGGTGGATTGCCAGTAAATGGCACTTATAGCGGAACAGGTGTTACAGACAATACTTTTAATCCTTCTGTTGCCGGAGTCGGGACACATACTATTACTTATAGTTACACTTTTGAAAGCAACAATGAGTTTTCTTGCGATTTTTCAATTGAGGTTACTAACAACTCTGGTATTTATAATGCTACAAATGAAAAAATTGAGATTTATCCAAATCCAACCAATGGTATTCTAAATATCAATTTTGCTTCTGTTCAAAATCGTGAAATTGAAGTTGTAAATCTTACAGGACAAATTGTAAAACAAGCAAATATAAACTCTGATAAAATTGAATTAGATCTTTCCGAGTTGGCTGAAGGGACATATTTTGTAAGAGTAAAAGCTAAAGCATCAGTTTCTATCACAAAGATAAATGTAACTGAATAATTGATAATAAAATACTTTTCTAAAAAGAGCTGATTTTTAATCAGTTCTTTTTTTATTTATACCCGTTTGTTGTCGCTTAATAATGCTATCTTTGTAGAAATATTTTTGCCCTATGAAAAGAATATGCCCTGTTTGCAATTCTGAATTTGATGGCAGAATAGATAAAAAATTCTGCTGCGATCAATGTAGAAACACATTCAACAATCGTCTACATCAAGATTCGAATAACTTTACCAGACAAATAAACAGAATACTTAAAAGTAATCGAAAAATACTATTCGATTTTTATGATAAAAATATTAAAAAAGTAAAAAAAGAAAAGTTACTTACTACTGGATTTAAGTTCGATTATATGACTAATATTTATAAAACAAAAACCGGCAAAATATATTACTTTTGCTACGACATGGGTTACATCAGTAATGATGATAACTATTTTAATATTATAGAACGAAAAGAATACGTTGATTAATGAATAACAATAATTCAATATTACCTCTTGATGATATTCAAAGTAAAATCTTCACTATTCGTGGAATACAGGTAATGTTGGATAAAGATATAGCTCATTTCTATGAAGTTAAACCAACAAGATTAAGAGAGCAGGTCAAAAGAAACATTGGTCGTTTTCCTGACGACTTTATGTTTCAATTAACAGAATCAGAGTTAGGTTTATTGGTATCGCAAAATGCGACACCTTCAAAACAACAATTTGGAGGATATTACCCATATGTTTTTTCTGAACAAGGAGTTGCAGCTATATCAGCAATAATAAAAAGCAAAAAAGCAGAAGAAGTAAGCGTATTATTAATGAGAGCATTTGTTAAAATGCGCAAATTCATTTCAAATAATTCTGCAATTTTCCAAAGAATAGAAAATATTGAACTTAAACAACTTAAATCCGAAAATAAAATTGAGTATATCCTTAATGCACTTGAACAAAATGAAGTTACTCCTAAACAAGGCATTTTCTTTGATGGGCAAATATTTGATGCATATAAATTCATTTCTGACTTAATTAAGTCTGCAGACAAATCAATTATCATTATTGACAACTACATAGACGATTCCGTTTTAACAATTTTAGATAAAAGAAATGTTAATGTCACTGCAAAGATTTATACCGCTAAAATATCTAAACAATTACAATTAGACATAAAAAAACACAATCAACAATATCCAGAAATTATTATTGAAAAATATGATAAGTCACATGACAGATTCATTATTATTGATAATAAAAAAGTATTCCATATTGGAGCATCTTTAAAAGATCTTGGAAGAAAATGGTTCGCATTCTCTCAAATTAACTCTTTATATTATGAAATAATGTTAAAACTAAAATAAAATGATACAACTCACAGACAAATATCTAATAGATGAAAGTGTCGCTTATATTATCGAAGATAAAAAGCAACTTAAAGATATTCAGCTATCTAAAACTGAAGCAACTTTTGCAGAATCAATGTTGGACAATAAATTACATTTTGTTCACATAAATTCATTTTACAAGTCATCATTTATTATTTTAATAAATAAAGATAAGAGTGATGATGCAAAACTCGAAGAAGTTCGTAATGCTGGGAATAAAATTGTTTCTGATATTAAAGACCTTAAAATTGCGTCGATAAATATTATAAACCTTGCAGACACAAAATTTACTTATGCACTTTGCGAAGGTCTTGGACTTAGCACTTACACTTTTAACAAATATTTCAAAGACAAGGAAGAAAAAGAATCTCCTTTAAAAGAAATCAAAATAGTTGCAGGTGATATAGACGAAAAATGCATTCAAAATATGATTGCAAAACTTCATGGAGTTTTTGTTGCTAGAGACATTGTTAATGAACCATTATCATTCATGACTGCTAAAAAGCTTTCTGAAGAAATTGAAAGAATTGGTAAAGAAACAGGCTTCACTACTGAGATTCTTGACAAAAAGAAAATCGAAAGCCTTAAAATGGGCGGACTAATTGCGGTAAATCGTGGTAGTACCCAGCCTCCTACTTTCAATATTATGAAATGGGAACCAGAAAATGCTATCAACGAAAAACCTTATGTATTTGTTGGTAAAGGACTTGTTTTTGATACAGGAGGAATCAACCTTAAACCTAGCGGCTATCTTGAAACAATGAAAAGTGACAAAGGTGGTGGCGCAACTGTTGTTGGATTAATGGCTGCTGTTGCAAAAGCTAAACTTCCAATTAAAGTTATTGGGTTAGTTCCTGCTACAGACAACCGCCCTGGCAATGATGCTTATGTTCCTGAAGATGTAATTACAATGTATGACGGAACAACTGTCGAAGTGCTAAATACCGATGCAGAAGGTCGTATGATACTTGCTGATGCACTTGCTTATGCAAAACAATATAAACCTGAATTAGTAATTGACCTAGCTACTCTTACTGGTGCAGCTGTTGTTGCTATTGGCGAAAATGCAACTGCAATTATGGGTAATCATCCAACTCAAATTAACAAACTTAAAGCAAAAGGGTTTGATGTTTGGGAAAAACTTGTTGAACTTCCATTATGGGACGAATATAAAGACTTGCTAAAATCTAATGTTGCAGATCTAAAAAACATTGGAGGTAAATACGCAGGAGCAATTACAGCAGGCAAATTCCTAGAACATTTTACAGATTACAACTGGATACATCTAGACATTGCCGGACCTGCATTTACAGAGAAACCCGATTCTTACAGAGGAAACGGTGGTACAGGCGTAGGAGTTAGATTATTATTCGAATTTTTAAAAGATAAAACAAAATAATGAACATTGCATCCCGCATAAGCATGCGCAAAATTTATACAAGACCTATACCACATGCTTTATGCTCTATGCTTTTTTACGAAAAATGATCAAATACAACAAAAAGAAACAGATATGAAAAAAATAAGAATTGGCATAACTCACGGAGATATAAATGGTGTATCTTATGAAATCATGATCAAAACTCTTAATGAGCAAAGATTATTAAATAATTTTACTCCTGTCATTTATGGTAGCCCAAAAGTATTGGCTTATTATAAAAAAGCCATGAACAGCAATATCCAAACAAATACAATTAATTCTGCAGATGAAATTAAAGCTAAAAACATCAACATAATAAATTGTAATTCTGAAGACATTCGAGTAGAAATTGGCAAATCAACTGAGATGGCTGGTCTTGCATCTTTTCAGGCACTAGAAAAAGCTACAGAAGATTTAAGGAACAACAAAATCGATGTTTTGGTTACAGCTCCAATTAACAAGAATAATATTCAGGCTGCAGGTTTTAACTTTCCCGGACACACAGAGTATCTTGCTACAGGATTTGGAAACGATGAACATTTAATGATATTAATGAACGAACAAATAAAAATTGGAGTTGTAACAGGTCATATTCCGATTAAAGATGTTGCTTCAACAATTACAAAAGATCTCATCCTAAATAAGCTTAATGTATTAAATAAATCTCTAATAGAAGATTTTCTTATCAGCAAGCCTAAAATTGCAATCTTAAGCTTAAATCCACATTGTGGTGATCATGGTGTTATTGGTGATGAAGAAACAGATATAATCATCCCTGCAATTAAAGAAGCTAAAGATTCAGGCATTCTTGTTTTTGGCCCTTACCCTGCCGATGGTTTCTTTGGAGCTTTTGAATTTAAGAAATTTGATGCAGTTCTTGCTATGTATCACGATCAGGGACTTGCTCCTTTTAAGGTTATTGCTTTTGATGACGGAGTTAACTATACAGCAGGATTACCAATTGTTAGAACATCACCAGCACATGGGACAGCTTATGAAATTGCTGGAAAAAATAATGCAAGTGAACAATCTTTCAGAAATGCAATTTATCTTGCAATAGACATCTATAAAAACCGTAACGAACAATATAGACTAGAGAAAAACGCTCTAAGTCTGGATGAATTTAAAGATTTAAGCTCAATAAATAAAACTGACGAATAAAAAATGGCACTATACACAAACGAAGAAGCATTGAACTATCACAGTTCAGGGAGAAAAGGTAAAATTGAGGTTGTAATTTCTAAACCTTTTCAATCTCAAAAGGATTTATCTTTGGCATATACTCCAGGAGTAGCTAAACCATGTCTTGAAATTGAAAAAGACAAACAACAGGTTTATGAATATACAGCAAAATCAAACCTTGTTGCAGTAATTTCTAACGGCACTGCCGTTCTGGGTTTGGGTGACATAGGTCCTGAAGCTTCAAAACCAGTTATGGAAGGAAAAGGACTTCTCTTTAAAGCTTTCGCAGATGTTGATGTTTTTGATATCGAAATTGATGAAAAAGATCCTGAGAAGCTGATAAATATAGTAAAATCTTTAGAACCAACTTTTGGTGGAATAAATCTCGAAGATATAAAAGCTCCAGAGTGTTTTGTAATCGAAGAGAAACTGAAAGAATTGATGGATATTCCGGTTTTTCACGATGATCAGCATGGAACTGCAATCATCTCAGGTGGAGCACTTATAAATGCTTTAAAGTTAGCGAATAAAAAAATCGAAGATGTAAAAGTTGTTTTTAATGGTGCTGGTGCTGCTGGTATTAGTTGCGCTAGATTGTTTAACTCTCTTGGTGTAAAAAAAGAAAACATTGTTCTTTGTGACTCAAAAGGTGTTGTTAAAGCAGGAAATACAAAAAACAATATTTACAAACAGGAATTTGAAACTAATCGTGAAATTTCAACACTTGCTGATGCACTAAAAGATGCAGATGTTTTTGCTGGCGTTTCTGTTGGAAACGTTGTTAGTAAAGAAATGCTTAAAACTATGGCTTCAAATCCTATAGTTTTTGCAATGGCAAACCCAGATCCAGAAATTACATATGACGATGCTGTAGATGCTCGCCCAGACGTAATTATGGCAACTGGACGTAGTGATTATCCTAATCAGGTTAATAATGTTCTTGGCTTCCCATTTATTTTTAGAGGTGCTTTAGATGTACATGCGACCTCAATTAATGAGGAAATGAAAATTGCTGCAGCACATGCACTGGCTGAAATGGCACATTTACCAGTTCCTGATTACGTTTGTAAAGCATACAATACTGAGAAAATTGAACTTGGTGCTGAATATATCATACCTAAACCTCTAGACTTAAGAGTCATCGAGCATGTTGCTGTGGCTGTGGCTAAAGCAGCAATAGAAAGCGGTGTTGCTCAAACAAACATTGAGGACTGGGATAAATATAAAGATGAACTTCGAAAACGTGTAGCAAGAGTTCATGAAAACTATCGCATTTCTGAAAAGTAATCAAAAAAACATAGTTACTACGTGAGATTTTTCACGTAGTAACCTTATTGCACTCTTTCCAAATTTTCTATATCTTTACGCAAAATTCAATGAATCATGAAAAGATATCTACTTCTGATTTTAACAATCAGCACTGCAATATTTGCAAATTCACAAACAACAGATTATAATACAGCTCTTAATATTGCTAAAAACACAATAACTGAACGATTTTCGGTAATCAATTCTAACAAAGAATATGAAATCACATCATATACCAATGAAACATATAACAATAAAAATGTAATTTATGTGTTTAATCTTAAACCTTCAGGCTTTATTCTTATTTCTGGAGATAAATCAACTATTCCTGTTTTAGCATTTTCTACAGAATCAAACTATAGTATAAATGATAAAAACCCAGCAGTTGATTATTGGGTAAACTCATACAAAGAGCAAATTGATTTCAACATTAAAAATAATTTAAAATCTGATACTAAAATTCAAAATGAGTGGTCGCGTTTAAGTGTTTCTCCAAATAATTTTTCTACAAAAAAAGGCATAAAATCAATTTTACCTCTTTTATATACAACCTGGGATCAAGGAAAATATTATAATACACATTGTCCAGAGGATCCAGCTGGAACAGATGGTCATGTTGTTGTTGGCTGTGTTGCAACAGCTCTTGGACAACTCATGAATTATTTCAGATATCCTAATTATGGAACAGGAGAGTACGGATATGTGCATCCAGAGTATGGCAATATTGAAGTTGATTTCTCACAACAAAATTATGAGTATGACTGTATGCCAATAGCCCCAACTGAAAATAATGATAATCTCGCCAGACTTCTTTATAATATTGGAGTTTCTGTCGACATGAATTACGGACCAGATGGTAGTGGGATGTGGAACCATAAAGGTGCATATACCTTATATACTTATTTTGGATATGATCCTTCAACTACATATTTATTCAAAGACAGTCTTCCTGATGATTTTGATTGGAAAGGAACTCTAGTAGAACACTTAGATAATAAAATTCCTCTATATTATGCTGGCTGGAGTGATTACGACTTCATTAGTGGACATGCTTTTATTTTAGATGGGTACATTGATTCAACACATTATCACATCAATTGGGGATGGGGAGGTTCATATGATGGATATTTTTCTATTGACGACTTAACAGTCGGTAGTTCTGATTTCACCTTATTGCACGAAGTTATTATTAATGCAACCCCTGTTTCACCAACAAATAATTGCATTCAATCTAAAACAATTACATCATGCGAAGGAACCATCGAAGATGGAAGTGGTCCCCTTGAATATTATCAAAACAATTCTGAATGTTCTTGGCTGATTGATCCACAAGATTCTGTAAGTAATATCTCATTAGAAATAATTAAATTGAATATGGATGTTGATGACTACATAATAGTTTTTGACGGAGAAAATGAAAATGCTCCAATAATTTCTACTATCTATGGAAACAGCTCTTTTGAAACATTTGAAAGCACTTCAGATAAGGTTCTTATTAAATTTATTACTAATGAAGATTCTGTTAATGATGGATGGTTAATTTCTTTTAAAGGGAATAAACCTGATTATTGTAATTTATATGAAGTGATTAATGAACCTATAGGAACAATTTCTGATGGTAGCAATTCTTATCTTTATCATGACAACACAATGTGCATTTGGGTTATACAACCCGACAATGCTGAAAATATACAAATCACATTCTCCGAATTAGATACTGAACCTATTAATGACTACATTAAAATTCAAAATTCCTCAAGTCAAACTATTGCAAATATTTCTGGAAATGATATACCCGACCCAATTTTAATTCAGGGAGATAAAGCAACTATTACATTTCGCAGTGATGCAACTACCTGTTTTCAAGGGTTCTCACTAAATTATCAAACAAATATCACAGATATTAATTCTAATATAACAACCAATTTCAATATTTACCCTAATCCTGTAAATGATTATTTAGCTATTTCTAACATAAACAATATAGAAATCACTCAAATCAAAATCTATACGATTGAGGGTAAACTTATTAGAACATTTTCATTGTCTGATTTAGTTAATGATAATCAAATAAACTGTATCGATTTAAATAAAGGCATATACTTAATAGAAATTAACAGTTCTAATGAAATGCTAAAATCCAGATTTATTAAAATGTAATCTAAAGTACTTAGAGTACTTAAAATACTTGTAGTACTTAGATTGCCTAAAGTTTTTGAATACAGATTGAGTAGTTTGTGTACTAAATATGAAACTGAGATCTGATTAACTGAGAACTATAATCCGATTATTCTACCAATTTAAAACCCATAAAGATGAATTTCCTGTTGAGTTACGTAATGAGCTTAATTCCTTATCTGCATCATATTTCGCAGCAAAACTTTTAACTGTAACTCTGAACATACCATTTGCAGTAGGTAGAATTTGTGAATCGTATCCCATATCAATTAATTCATTCTGATAGCTTTCAGCGTTTGTGCGATTACCAAAACTTCCACCAATAATATGGATTGATAAATTTTGAGATACTGGAGAAGACTCGATAATTTCATCTTCCACAACAGTTTCTTCAATTGGAACAATTACAGTTTCCTCAACAGTTGTATTTTCCTCAATTGTTTCTGCTTCTACAACATTACCTGTATCAACCTTATCATCTGTTACTTCAGAAGAATTTTTATCAGAGTTAGAACTATCTAATAGCTCAACAGGTGCAATGTTTGCAACCTGATGATTTGGGTTTTTCTCTAATCTAATCCAATCGTATTGAACTGCAACAAAAAGCAATCCTGCAATAATTGCAGCTGAGCTTGTGTAAAATATAGCTGGACTAAGTCTTCTTTTCTTTTTGTTAAGTTTAGCAGATTTAGTTTTAGAAAGCTCTTTTGGTTTTTGAATTTCGATAGTTTTTCTTGCAGTACCTATCATTGGATAGCTAAAAGCTTTCAAACCATAAGAACCTTCAAGTAAGTTAAGATTTTTATTAGGTGTAAAAATTAAAACATCATTATTTAATGCAAAACTACCTAGTTCGCCAAACTCTAAATACTTATTTTCTTTAAGTTTATAATTTAACTCATCAACAAATTTCTTAACAATGTTTTCTGCATTTGACCAGTCGATATTATTAGAATTACTAATATCATTAATAAGTAATCCGTCATTATTTCTTAAGTCCTGATTAAAAGCAATTTTCTTCTCTGGAGGATAAAATTCCTGAGTAGGAAAATCAATTTTTGCTTCGAAATAATTCGCAACAAAACCACCAAAATCAGGAATAATCACACAATCATTCTCCTTAAGCAACTGATATACACTGTTATATAAATTCATTGGCATTTTTTAATTAGAATGTAAATATAATACTTATTTTACAAATCGACAATAATAATCTCAACTCTACGATTTAAGCGACGTCCTTCGTTTGTATCATTATTAGCCACAGGAACCTTATTCCCAAAGCCTCTGTACTTCATTCTGGACTTATCTATTCCTTTGTCAAGCAAGTAATTATATACAGATGCTGCTCGTTTTACAGATAGACTTTTATTATAAGATGTTGACCCAATATTATCGGTATGTCCTCTAATTTCAATTCTCAATCCAGGCGTATTATTAAGTATTTCAGAAAGTCTTTCAAGCTCTGTATATGAAGCAGTTAATAAATCTGATGAATTAAATTCAAAGAAAATTCTATTTAAATTAAATTTATCGCCAATATTAACATTAGTAAAAGCCTCTGGTGAAATCTCAGATTCTTTCATGTTCAATATAGAATTCGAATTTTCATCATTCCCAGAATTTAAATTTCCTTCCCCATTTTGCCCAGAAGAGTTTCCCTTATTCCCTGATTGATTTCCATCAGTATTTGACCCATCAGTATTATTTCCATTATTGTTTCCTGAATTTCCAGAATTACCATCTCCCCCTACTCCATCGGTGTTACTACCATCGTCACTATTACCATTCCCTTCTAATCCATCACCATTATTTATATCGCCATTATTCCCATTTTGATTATCACTATTTCCATTGCTATCATTTCCATCACCACTGTTATTAATAGCAAGGTCATCAGGATTTAAGGTATTATAACCAGTCTCGGGATCATATTTAACCGACATCCAGTCAGAACCAAAAGACAAGTCGTTTAAACAACCACATTCAAATTCATTATCGATTTCAAAAACTCTGACATCGTCAATATAATAGTAAGCATAAACAAAACCTGAATCAGTTGATTCAAAATCATTATTTTGGAAATTTGTAAGTGAATTATCCCAAAAATTTCCGATAGTAAGATACTCCTCTTTTCCACCAGCACGATAAATTCCACATAATTCCTGCCAGTAATCAATATTATCCATAATATGTCCAGGCCTATTAATTACCTGAGGACGTTGAATAATTAAACCAGCATCTTTTGTTCCAATCTTTTCAGCTGTGAGAGTGATTCCCATAGCATCTACAGAATATACAGATTTTGAGGAATTAGCATAAAACAGTTTAACACAATAAAGTTTATCACGTCTTAAAGGTTCTATTAATCTGGTTTGAACATATTCACGCGAAACACCTTTAATTATTTGAGTAGAGTCATTAAAAACTTCACGCAGAATTATTCCTGCATAAGCACCTCCTTCGGAAGGATACATTTCTCCAGCAAAGTTTTTTGGTATTCCGGCATCATAAGGACTACAAATATGCAATTGATCTGGAGTTCCTTTATTTGGATTATACCACTGTGGGTATGGTTTTGCAATTGGTAGAGTTACATATGTTTGTGGACAAGACCAGGCATCTTCGAAGCTATTGTTAGGAACAATATTCTGAGAGACTAAAGCTCCTATAGAACCCAAAAACACACTTATAATTATTAAAAACTTTACTCTCATTAAATAATAAACTGTAAAAAAATGATTTAATTGTCTCTATTTGATTTTCTTTTCAAGCTCCATTGTGCAAGATTTAATCGTTTTGGATTTCTTGGAAAAACCTGTGTCATTTTCATCAATCTTTTATAAGATTTAATATGTCGGTCTTTTTTTGAATTATAAATATCTGCAATATTTATTAAAATCCCTGTTTCTTCGACACCACCAAAAGCATGATTTTCAACAGTTCCAAAGGTTATCATAGATGGAGAGAGGTTCATATATGCGTTTACCAAAGGTGGTATTTTCTCACCAACTTTACGTACCATTGCATTTAATTTCTTATAATCTGCATCGTAATTATCCCCAAAAAACATCTCCTTAATTCTCTCATAATCAAACTCTAATGGATCCTGAGGCACAACTAATTTTGTCTTATCAGGAAAATATAAATTTAAAAAAGACAGTACATAATTGCGTGCACTCAAATGAAAATGCTTATACATTGTTACTTTTCCAAAAAAGTATTTCATTTCTGGATATTCTATAATTAATGCGCCCAAACCGTCCCATAAATTATCGAGAGCAAACATTCCTTTACGCGCATTACGTCCGTACTGGTACTTTGGCTGAACAAATGACCTGCCGAGCTCAATAGTATATGGTAAATAATCCTTTAAAAATTCTTCAGAAAAATCAAATAAATGAGTAGTTGCAAGTTTCTCTCCTGGATCATCTAATACTGATTCTCCTAGAATAAATCTGTACCCACCAATAATTTCATCATTATCGGGATCCCAAACAATTAACTGCAAATACGGATCTTCTCCTACATCATAAGAATCAATATCTTTGGATTTACCAGTACCGCCCCCTGCCATTCTAAAAGTCATTTCACGCAAACGTCCTACCTCATCCATCAAATTTGGAGAGTTTTTGTAAGAAAACACATAAATTTCGGTATTACCAAAATTCGACTTTCGTAAAAGCTTGTCGTTTGTTAACTCGGCAAGCAACAATTCCTTACTAACCGGAGGAATTATCGGATTCATTATTGCCATGAGAATCTCATTTAATGTTAATAATGCAAATTTAAGAAATATTCGGTGAAGAATAGTGCTTTTTGATGATTTAAGCATCAAATATGCTACAAAATGTTTCTACAACTAGATAAACTAATAAATCTAAAGCTTAATAAGATAGTTTCGCGTTTTCCAACCATGATCACATCTATATTTTTAGATTATCTAAAAGATTTTGATCTTAAAAATGCGAACGCCCCCTTATATGCAAGTAAAAAATACCACTACACGGTAGATTAATACTATAAAAGATTAAAAATAAAATTTATAATAGGTTATAAAACGTATTAGATTACGTTTTAAAACTGTTTTATTAAATTCTTATTTAGTGGAACTTTGTCCAAATAAAAATATAATAAAATGGAAATAAGAAGCATTACCATTATTGGTGGTATAACTAAAGAAGGAATAACCGAACCTATTAAAAATATTGAAATCCATAAAGGCGAAATTTATGGAATTGTTGGTCCAACAGGAAGTGGAAAGAGCCAGTTGATTTCAGATATTGAACAATTAGCCCAAAAGGACACAACCACAAAACGACAAATACTTATTAATGACAGAGTTCCCGAATATAATTTCAGAATTGACCCACGTAGGAAAATGGTTGCTCAACTATCACAGAATATGAATTTCTTTGCAGATATGGCTGTTTATGATTTTCTTAAATTACATGCCAAATGCCGTGGTAAAAAAAATATTGATATTTCATCAATTCTAAAACTAGCAAATAGCCTTACAGGTGAACCTGTTAAACAAAACGATAATCTAACAGCTTTAAGTGGGGGACAAACACGAGCACTTATGGTTGCCGATGTTGCTGTTATAAGTAAATCACCAATTGTATTAATAGATGAAATTGAAAATGCTGGAATAAAAAAGAATGAGGCTCTTGAAATATTATCAGATACAGGTAAAATCATATTGGTTGTAACTCATGATCCAGTATTGGCTCTTTCGTGCCATAAAAGAATAATTATGCAAAATGGTGGCATGCAAGGTATTATTACAAGTACATATCAGGAAAAATCAATATCAAAAAAACTTAATGAAATTGACAAAACAGTACTGGCTTTAAGAGAGGATGTTAGAAATGGAAAACAGTTAGAAAAACTTCATTTCGAATTTTCCAATTTAGAACCTGCTATCATTTAATACAAACTTAACTAATATTACTATCAAATGAAATTTATAATTGTTGCGGGTACTCCTGGTTCAGGGAAAACGGCTATTCTCATACATACTATTATTGCACTGAAAGAAAAAAACATTCTACCTTCAGTTGTTAAAATTGATTGTTTGTATACCGAAGATGCTAAACGTTTTAGTAAATTAAATATCCCTGTAAAAATAGGGCTATCAAAAGACATGTGTCCAGACCATTTTTCAATTTATAATACCGATGCAATATTGCAATTTGCAGAAGAAAACCAATCTGAATACCTAATAATGGAAACTGCTGGTTTATGTCATCGTTGTGCTCCTTTTACATCAAATAGTTTAGGCGTTTGTGTAATTGATGTAACATGTGGGCCAAATAATCCTGCAAAACTAGGACCATTTTTAAGCTGTGCAGATGTTGTTGTTACGACTAAGGGCGATATGGTATCGCAAGCAGAAAGAGAAATATTTAGAGAAAGAATACTAGAATCAAATCCAAATTGCAAAATCATAGATGCAAATGGATTAAATGGACAGGGAGCCGCAGAACTTGCTTTGCATATTATCAATAACACAAAAGAGATTACGAAAGATGAACGTTTAAGACACAATGCCCCTTTTTCAGTTTGTACTCTTTGTGCCGGAGAGAAAAAAATTGGATCAGAGCACCACCGAGGGTTATTGCGTGAAATGAATGGAATACAAACATATATTGGTGAATAATATGAATTTGAAAAATAAAATTGAAAAATTACTTCCAAATTATAATTGTGGAAGTTGTGGATTTAGTACATGTAAGGCTTTTGCTTCCCATATTATTAAAAACAATACTGATATAGAAAAATGTCCACTGTTAAACCAACACCAGTATACCAAGAATAAAGAAAGGTTGAAACAATTAGTAAAAACAGAAAAAGAAAATTGTTCCACATATATATCTGGTTTGCTTGATAGTTACGAAGCTGATATTGTGCTGTTTCCTCTACCTAATGAACATTCATGTAAAGAGACATTATTACCAATGTCTACCACTTCTGTTGAAACGGGAAGTATTATAGAATATAGACCGTTAGGTTGCCCCATTGTTCACTATGCACAAATTTTAGAGAAAGATGGAAATTTGATAACAGTTCATGTTATTGGTCCTTCATTTAAAAAACAAAGTGTGGCTATTGGTATATGCATGGTTATTGGGTTTGAAGGAACTTATAAAGGTAAGCAACTAAAAGTAGGTGAAACAGTTCGTTTTTTGCCACATCATTGCATGATGCAAAAAATTCATTCAGGTGTAGTAATTAATATTGAAGATAATAAAATAAAACTTGAAGGAATTGATTTAAAAGTGTGGACTCCACCTATAAAGATTAATTAATACAGCTTACTATCTTAAGTTAATTCTCGAAAAGAAAGCTTAATTAATAGCTTGACTATCTATACCTTAAAATCGTTTCACACTTCTTTGCCATAATACAAATATACTTAATGAACTGAAGAAAATCGTCACATCAAAGGGAGACACTCCAAAACCACCTTTCGACGATTAATGATTTAGAAATCAATTCTGTCTACAAGAGTCTTTCACCTCTTAAAAAAAGTGCATTTACTAATTTATCTTAAGAACAAATCATTCTTTTCTTTAGCTATTTATTCTATATTTTAATTCAATAATTACGTTTTTGCGTTTACCCTGAATGGTCAAAAGAATATCAAAACAAATTACTATATTTGTCATAAAAAGTGAAGAAATCGAATTAGGCAACTCAATGAGTATCAATAAAGAATTCTTTCATTAGTTGGAAATCAACAAGAATACACTGCAAAACTTAAATGAACTAGATTAGAAATGAAAAAAAAATCAGGAATAGTAGTAATATTAATTGTAATAATAGGATTTGGTTTTATTTTCCATCACAAATACTTAAACGAATTCCCGTCTCACATACATGCGTGGGCTCAATCAGACAGATATGCCCTTTCATTAGGGTTTCTTGAGAATGGTCTTGACTTTTCCAAACCTCAAACATTAGTATATAACCACCAATTTCCACATAAATGGGAAGTACCATCAGAAACAACTATAACAGCAGTAGATTTCCCAATACATGATTATTTTTCTGCAGTTTTAATGAAGATCTCAGGAAATAATTCACCTTTTGTTTTTCGATTATATATTTTACTGTACAGTTTTATTGGACTATTCTTTTTATTTAGATTATCATATGCTGTAACCAAAGATTATTTAAAGTCAGTTTTGGTAATAGTTTTTGCAGCTAGCTCACCTGTATTTGTATATTATCAAGGAGGATTTCTTCCCACAATTCCATCTCTTTCAAATGCCATTATTGGAATATATTTCTACTATCGATTTATAAATAAACATAAGAATAAAGACTTTTGGTTAGGGGTACTTTTTCTCACATTGGCCGCACTTTCCAGAACAACATTTGCAATCCCTCTTATTGCGGTTTTTTGTGTAGAGTTTCTTCGAATATTAAGGAAGGAGACTAAAATAATTTCAAAAATAATACCTGTAAGCATTTCGATTTTATCGATATTATCTTATCTCTTTTACAATAGCTATCTAAGAGGAAAATATGGCTCGATTTTTTTAAACCAGTTATTACCACCAAATAGCCTTTTACAAACAAAAGAAATATTAAAAAACGTTTATGAAAATTGGTTTTTTCAATATTTCTCAAAGCCACACTATTTTCTTCTAATTATAGTTATTTTACTTTCAACATATTTCATTGCATCTAAACAACACCAACTTCAAAAAACTAAAACATATTTTGGAATTTTAACCTTTACTTATTTGTTTGGATGTTTAATTTTTGCATTCTTAATGCTAAAGCAATTTCAGGAGCATGATTATTACTTTTTAGACACTTTTTTTCTTCCGATAATTTTATTATTAATAATTGCTATATCGATATTTCCAAACATAGAAAAAAGGTATTATAAAATTATTTCTATTGCTGGCGTTTCGGTGTTTTCCATAATTTTTCTTTTGCAACCAATTAAATCACAAGAAAATAGAAGAGAGACAGGATATTGGGACAAAACGGAAATGACTATAAACAACTATCGCAACTCATCCGCATTCTTAGATTCGATAGGTGTTTCAAAAAACTCAAAAATACTTGTGATAGATGCTGTCGCTCCAAATATTCCTTTCATACTAATGCAGAGAAAGGGATATGCTGTAATGAATACGAATCAGAAAAATATTGAAGAAGCTTTGAAATGGGATTATGATTATATTGTTGTGCAAAATGAATATTTTATTTCTGATATATATACACCTTATCCATCAATATTAAGAAAATTAGATAAGATTGCCGATAATGGCAAAATCTCAGTTTGTAAATACACAACAGACAAACAGCAAAGCCTTCTTGACTTTTTATATCTTGAAAAGAAAACACCTGTTTTAGAAAAGTTCGTATCATTTGAAAATACACCTGATAGTTTATGGCAGAATTTTAATCCAACGAATACTTGTAATTATAACAGTGAATTTTCAGGACACCTCACACCAGACATTGTTTATGGCTTGACCTATAAAACAAAGAATATACCTGAATTAAAAACAGTCCCTAGAACTCTGTTATTTTCTTCCTACTTTCTTAAAGACAGTACAATAAATTGTGAAATCGTTGTCTCTATCAACTCAAATGATCAGAATCTATATTATAAATCAACAAATCTAGAGGATTTGATAAAACATAAAGGAGAATGGGAAAATGTTTCAGTAATATTTAAGTTGCCAAAGATTCAAAACAATGATTATGAATTCGCAATATTCATATGGAATACAGGACAATCTGAACTATATTATGACAATTTTGGATTCTCAATTTACTAATAACCTGAGTTCGATTTAAAATAAGAGACACAGAAAGTTATGTTTAGGACAGATTTTTACTGAAAATTATGAAGAAATAGCGGGCTATTTTGAAGAATTTTTGGTGAAAAGATGGCTTGAACAGGACTTTTTTCGAGGAATTTGACAGCTTTTGGCATAAATTTCACCAAATTCTTTTGACATATCCCGATATGCCTTCTTTAATTTAGCAAAATTTATACTCAAAATCTGTTCAAACTGTGACCAGATTTTAAAATCGAACTCAGGTTAATAATGATGAAAAAATAATATCCACAAAGTAAAACAGTCATAAGAAAAAGAGCAAAAATACTATAAGAGGTATAGATATGAATAAGATTAAGTAGTGTCTATATTAATGTATCTGTTTTACTTAAAAAGTTTCTACCATTTTTAAAAAGTTTGTTTTCATTCACATTGTTTTTTAAACAACTTGGGTTCAAAATTTAAATTACAAATTGAATTAGCATACTTTTTTTCTGATATCAATAACAAAAGAAGTTATTAATGCTAAAATCTACGCCTCATTTGCCCCCCTCCTTTACAACCTTTGGATTTTTCATTATTCGCTCCGTCAATTTTGCAAAATTACTTTTCCAAACATTAGCAATAATGATATTTTGCGATTTGTCTATACTATCTGTTAGTCGATAAATCATATTATATTTCTCAAGTGTAAAAGTTTCAGCATCATCAACTACAAACATTCTAATTTTTGTAAGTGGAATACCAGTAATTTTAACCAATTCGTTAAGTCGTTTTGGTGTTCCAATAAGCACATCCAGACCCTCGTAGATTGTATCTTTCTGATATTGGATTACCCCTTGGTCAAATACCGTAAAAACTCTTAAATTGGTATGTTTACCAAGAACTTCAAATTGTGTTTCAAATTCAAAAGCCTTTTCTTTTGTACCTGCCATTATTATAGCTCGCGGAGCCTCCTCAAATGCCTCTTTTAGCTGCTGTATAATACCAATTACAATTGCAGTCGACTTCCCAGAACCTTCTGGTGCCACAATATAAAGATCGGCTCCTGATTTGATTTGAGGAATACTCTTAGTTTGAATTATCTTGGGATTCTCATCAAACCCAGCATCTTTTATTCCACTTACTAACTCAGGAATTAGTTTTTTAAAATTCATTGATATTATTTGTTTAAAGACAATTGCTTTATTGCGGATGCAAAACTACCAAAAAATCGTCTTTTGAAATAACAATCACAAAGAAAGTCTTACTGGTTATTAACAATACACATATAAGAATTATTGTTATACTTTTATTTTAATCGGTAATGTCTCATAACATTTCTAAACCCCTTCACTTATACAAAAGCCATCTAAGTATTAAGAAAAAAGTTAGCAGATGTAAACTTCTATATACTGTATATAATTTTACTACGATTAATTCTTTCCACGAATCTTATGGCAAATCTAATCATTTATTATATATTTGTATACATAAACAAACGCAAACCATTTTAGACAAAAACAAAAGAATTATGAAAAACTTATTAAAACTTTCAATTATTATCGCATTAGGAATAATGTGTTTTATTACTGGTTGCAAAAAATATGATGATGGACCAGCAATAAGTTTAAGATCGACTAAAGCTAGGATTATAGGCTGTTGGGAAATCTACAGTTACACTGATGATGGCGTTGAGTATTTTAATGAATATTCAGATTCAGAAATAGAATTCACAAAGGATGGCGAATTAATAGAAATAAATGAAGATGATACTTATAAATACACTTGGGAATTAAGTTCTGATAAGAAAACAATAGAAACAACGTCAGAAAATGGATCAACTTTCAATCATACAATAAAACGACTGACAAAAAATGAAATGTGGCTAGAGCGAGATTCTGAAATACTTAAACTAGTTTCTAAATAAATAACTAAGCACATTAAGCGCGAAGTTATACAAGATACTTAAGAATCCCCATAATAAGTTAAGAGTGGGAATTATCACTATTAGATTTATTCTGAGGGTTAAATATTACAAGTAGAAATAGTATTGTTTTTTATGCAAAACACTTGGAACAAACAATACAAATTCAATTCGAAGGAGTAAACATTTTGAATTTACGCCTTAAAAATTTTAAAACAACGAAAACCACACAACAAGACTTGAATTAATAATTCATATCTATATTTGAATATTATAACGACAGCCAAAAGTTTAATAACAGCAAATAATTAAGTAATTCATTGATTAACAAGTACAACTTTTACCTTAATGATAACGTTTATCTAAACCATTATCACTAAAACGACCATATGAAAAAAATAATATTCTTTTTATGCTTTGTAACTTATTCTTTTATTTTGTTGGGACAGAGTGCTTCTCAGAACTATTCTGATCTTATTCAAAAAGCCGACTCTCTCTATCACGCAAGAGACTATCAAAATTCGGCTTACACCTATTCTAGCGCATTTAAAACAGTAGGTTGGAAAGGAAATTCGAGTGATCGTTATAATGCTGCTTGTTCTTGGGCCTTAGCAAATAATCCAGACAGCGCATTTAGTAATCTATACTATATTACAAACTCTCTTAGCTACTCCAATTATGGACATATAAAAGGAGATCTTGATTTAAAATTGCTTCATAATGATAAAAGGTGGATCGAATTACTTGAATCAGTTAAGTCAAATAAAGACAAAGCCTATGCTAATATTGATTTTATTACAATTAATGGATTTAAAGTTGAAGCTCTAACTTCAAGAATGGAGAACAATCAAGCAGGTAAACCAGTTGTTGTATTTGAAAATGGCATGGCAAGTAGTTTTGGAAGCTGGGAAACAATAGTTGAAGAAATTTCGGAAACAAACGTAGTATTTAGATACAATCGGCCTAGAATTGGAGAATCAGAAAACGACAGCCTTCCACCCACAACAGAGCACATTGTTAGCAATTTAAGAAAAATACTAATACAAAAAGGCTTACAGCCACCATACTTATTAGTTTCACATTCTTTTGGTGGAGCCTATATTAGAAGTTTTGCTTCTCTATATCCTGATGAAGTAGCAGGTCTTATTTTTGTTGACCCAGTTGATTTTACAAAGAAAAAAGGATATGGCAATCTGCCTTACCTCGAAATTGGATTATCGCAGCATCAAATAGACTCAATCTTCGAGGAACCTTATGATGATTTTATTGAGAAGCTATACGAAGAAATGCCAAATTTCTATGTAGAAGAAGTCAAAATTTTGAGGGAATTAAACAAAACAGAGTTTAAGGAATGTGTAAGCAATCCTTTACCCAACATACCAGTACATTTTATTATGGCTGGTGGATACTCACATAGTGACGATAGAGGCGAAACAATTTATGATAAAGAAGAATTGTTCAGAATTAACAATAATTTAAAAATGAAAAGATGGCTTGAACTAATAAACCCATTGAAATACGGAAAGTTTTTCTACAGTTCATCTTCGGAACATTTTGTCCAAATCGATGACCCTAAACTTGTTATTTATAGTATTAAGTTGGCTTTGAATGATTATAATAAATTAAATAAGATTGAAACAAACATTTACTAACACATAAACTTAAAAACTCACACAAATAATGCTGTGTTTTTCATGCTATACAATAGCTAAAAAAGCTCTCTGTCCAAAGTATAATTCTATGATTAGTATTGTAATTAACTATTAATAATATGAAAAAAATAATAGTAATATTATTTACATTAGTACAAATAAGTCTATTTTGTCAAAACACTGAGAATCAATTTGTTTTTACCGATACCATTCAATCAAAATTCTTAAATAAAAACATTATAATTCATATTTATCTACCACCAAACTTTTACAATTCAAATGACACTTACCCTTTGCAAGTAGTACTAGGCAATTATTCTAGAACTCATATGTATTATTCAATTTCGGAATATCTAAGCCTATCTTATCAAATATTAGAGTTAAATCAATTACACTCAATCCCCGAGACTATTGTGGTTGGTGTAGGCAATCCGAACTCAAAAAATATGAATGAGTATGAAAAGTTTATAACACAAGAAATAATCCCTCTAATAGACAAGAATTACAGAAAGTGTAATTTTAAAGCCATAATTGGACATTCTCGTGGTGGAGAATTGGTTTTACGTTCTATGATGGATTCAAATAGTCCGTTTAATGCTTTTTATTGCTCAGCACCATCAAATTCAGATTATTTTATTGAAAAATTAGGCGATGAAGAAATAAAAAAACACATAGAAAAATCTAAAAAACGACTATTTTTTGCGGCTAGTCAACAAGACTATTTTTATAAAGAAAATGTTCAGCTTATTAATGCATACAACGAAATAAAAAGTCAAAACTTTCTATTCAAATCAATTATTAAGACTTCAGACACTCACCATACAATTTTTCCTGTCACCATAACAGATGGGTTATTCGCAATATTTAAAGATTGGGAATTTACCATTCCCGAAAAACATCCAACAAACTTAACAGAATCTTTTTTAAAGCATTATAAAAACTTATCTGAAACTATTGGCTTAGAGATAAATCCGCCAGAATTCGACTTTTATTTATTAGCATATATCCTTAATGAAAAAAATCAAATTCAAGAGAAAATAATATTATTAAAAAAATGCAAAGATATTTACCCAAAAGCGCTTAATGCTGATGCTTATTTAGCGAGAACTTATTATTCGATTGGAGATTTAAAAAACGCAAAAATTTATAATGACCAATCACTATTGATAAATCCAAATAATGAATTTGCATTATCTACTAAAGAATTAATTGACAAAGAACAATAATACCTTTACATCAAGACTTTAAAGAATAAGCCAAATCCTGAAGATATAAAGCCCATTCCTGATACGATTTAGATTTATCAAATATTGTATATGGCAAAGGTTTACCAAAACTTACTGTAATTGTACGCCCTTTCTGTTTAAACATTTCGTTTGCCAAATAAAGCATCTCAATATTTGTTTTAATCCCAAAGAATTTTCTCATTTTTGCTAAACGATAAAAAAAGTTTGAATTTCTACCTTCAATAAAAACAGGAACAATACTTCTCTTAGATACTACAGACTTACTCACAAATGCCTTTTGCCAGGGAGGATCCATTATCTTACCCTTAATTTTTCTAGAAACTAAACCTGCTGGAAAATACAATATCTGTTTATCAGATTCGTATGCTTCGTTAATTTGCCTGACACTTTCCCTCGATTGACCTCCAAGCTTATTTACCGGAACAAAAATATTATTTACAGGTTTTATTGCCATCAACAAATCATTCACCACAAAAACAAACTTATCGAACTTCTTATTTACAATTTGCATTAAAACAAGACTTTCAAGACCTCCCAATGGGTGATTTGATGCAAAAACATATCTCCCTCCTACAGGAATATTCTCCAATCCATCAAATTTTATTGTTAAGTCCATATACTCGATTCCCACATTTATAAAATCAATATCCTTTTTACCATGATTTATACGCAAAAAATCATTTATCTCATCCTGATGAACAATACGCTCAAGATACCTGATAACAAAACCAGGTATTCGCTTCAAAGCTTTGGGATTTCTGGCAGCTATCATGCCCTTAACATCAATCTGTAATACTTCCTCTCCTGACATTTTACAATTGTTAATTTCTTACAAAAATACAACAATTTCAGACAAATCATAACACACTTACCATTAACCACTTAGCTCATTTTCAGCCAAAAGTTATTAACAATGTGGAGAATTATGGGGGAAAATGTTTTAAAGTGGAGATTTTATAAGTAATTTTACATCAAATTATAAAAAGCATTATATGTTTGTTGGTGAACACAGCGGTAAATTAGATAACAAAGGCAGGATAATATTTCCGGCCCCACTTAAGCGTCAGATACCTGAGGGAGAGCAGCAGCAGCCCTTAGTTTTAAAGAAGGACATTTACGAAGAATGTTTGATTCTTTACACAATGAGCGAATGGGAACACCAAACTGAGATTATCAAGAAAAAATTAAATCCTTTCAACAAAAGACACGCTGAATTTTTACGTGAATATTATAGAGGCACTGCTGAACTCTATTTTGATTCAAACAATAGATTATTAATTCCAAAAAACTTACTAGAACACATTAATGCTGATAAAGAATTAGTTTTTGCCGGACAAAAAGGCAAAATTGAAATATGGTCAAAAGAAAAATACAATTCTAAACAAATCGCTCAAGAAGACTTTGCCGATCTGGCTAACGACATCTTAGGTGGTGACTTTGGATTTTACAATGAGGATTAAATATGTATCACAAACCTGTACTACTAGATGAAAGCATTAACGGACTCAACATTAAACCTGACGGAGTCTATTTCGATGTCACTTTTGGTGGTGGAGGCCACTCCAGAGAGATACTAAACAGACTATCAAAAAAAGGGAAGCTTTTTGCAATTGATCAGGATAGTGATGCACACAAAAATACAATAGACGATCCAAGATTCACACTTATTTATGGAAACTTTAGATACATCAAACATTATGTAGATTATTATAAGCTAGATAAAGTTGATGGCATTTTAGCTGATTTTGGTGTATCATCACATCAATTTGATATCGAAGGGAGAGGTTTTTCATTTAGATTAGGTGGACCTCTGGACATGAGAATGAATACTGAGCAAGAAACAACAGCATCAGACATTCTAAACAACTCTGAAGACACTCATCTTTATAAAATATTCAAAACATATTGCGACATAAACAATCCTGGAAAACTTGTCAATCTAATTTTAGACTATAGAAAGAATAATGAATTTGATGATATCGAGTCATTTATAGAACTAATAAAGCCAGCAACACCAAAACAAAAAGAGAATAAGTATCTGGCACAGGTATTTCAAGCATTAAGGATTGATGTAAATGACGAAATTGGGGCTTTACACGATTTCCTCAACACTTGTCCTGACATTCTTGCTATTGGCGGAAGGTTATCAGCAATATCTTACCACTCTTTGGAAGATCGCCCTGTTAAAAACCTAATCAAAAGCGGCAACACAGATGGCAAAATCGAAAAAGACTTCTTTGGAAGAGCAAATTTACCGCTAAAAGCTGTCAACAGAAAAATAATAATACCAAACGAAGAAGAAATAGAAACGAATTCAAGAGCGAAATCAGCAAAGCTAAGAATCGCAGAAAAAATATGAGTGAATCATCTAAAATAACTAAGCAAAAAGTCAAAGCAACAGTCCGTGGATTGGTTAACGGCTCTATTGTTGCCAGCGATGTTGTCAGGAAGCAAATTCCGTTTATTGTTGTGCTTTTTGTTCTTGGTTTAGTTTATATTTCTAACAGATTTCACGCCGAACAAGTATTTAGAGAAACCGAAGAAACTCAAAAGCAAATTGAAGATTTAAGAGCCGAAAAAATTGAGATTCAGTCAAAGCTAATGACTAGCAGCAGACGCGGACAAGTATTAAAATTATTAGAAGAAAATGGCTCTACTCTTCAGGAGGCAAGCACGCCTCCAAGAAAAATCTCTTACTCAATTGAAACTGAATGAGCGACAGAACCAACATATTGGCAAAATTAAATATCGTCTACATATTAATGTTGGTGTTTGGCATTCTAATTATTGGAAAGATTGTATTCTATCAGTTTTTTTATGATAAAGAGATTATCGACAACACACTAAAAGCTACCCGAATTTACACATCTATTGAACCAATAAGAGGTGACATATATTCTAGCGACGGCAAACTACTTGCGACTTCAGTAGCATATTTTGAAGCTGGAATCGACCTAAATTGTGATGCAATTACTCAAGAAGTTTTTGATGACAAGATCGATTCGCTAACCCTATGCCTAGGTGAACTTTTCGAATCAAAAACAGCAGCAGATTTTAAGGAAGAAATGGTAAATGCACGAGACAATGGTTCTCGTTATTACAGATTTAGCTATAATATTAGCTATTCTGATTTCAAAACACTTTCGACATTCCCAATTTTAAGAAATGGTCGAATAAGAGGTGGGTTTGTTTACCAAAAATCATTTAAACGAGAAAAACCATTCGGCGAACTTGCCAGAAGAACAATCGGAACAGTTGCATCACCAGGTAGAATTGGAGTAGGCTTGGAAGACTATTATGACAACGATCTTCGTGGAGTAGAAGGCTACACTGTAAAAGAAAGAATCCCCGGCAACATGTGGATGCCTGTTGAGGATGCTCAATACATAGAACCAAAAGACGGACTAGATTTAATAACTACTATCGACATTGGATTACAGGATGTTGCAGAAACAGCTCTTGAAAAACAAATGAGAAAACATAACGCTGATTATGGAACTGCGGTAGTTATGGAAGTTAAAACAGGTAAAATTATCGCTATTGCAAATCTTAAAAAACACCCTGAAGGCTATTTCTACGAAGAAAGAAACTTTGCAGTTGGTAATGCTACTGATCCTGGATCTACATTTAAATTAGCATCACTAATTGTTGCCCTAGAAGATGGGTATATTACATCTGACCAAATGGTAGAAACTGGTGATGGTAAAATTAAATATTATGGAAAAACCATGAAAGACTCTCACGAGGGAGGTTGGGGCACTATTGACGTAAAGAGAATTTTTGAAGTATCATCAAACGTTGGTGTATCAAAAGTAATTCGTGACAATTATTTCGACAAACAAGTTCAATTCGTTGAGGGGTTAAGAGATCTTAATTTAGATAAAACCACCGGAGTTTCCATCAAAGGTGAAGCAGTTCCTGTTATTCACGAACCTGGTGATGGAGAATGGTCTGGATTATCTCTTACACAAATGTCAATTGGTTATGAACTTCAAATTACTCCACTGCAAATGCTTACTTTTTACAATGCAATTGCTAATAATGGAATGATGGTTAAACCAATTTTTGCAGAAGCTCTTTCCTATAGAGGAGAAATCGTAAAAGAATTTGACACAGAAGTAATAAACCCTCAGTTATGCTCTCAGACTACAATAGCTGTTGTAAAACCAATGCTAGAGGGAGTTGTTGAAAATGGGACTGCAAAAAACATAAAAAGCGATAATTATAAAATCGCAGGAAAAACAGGTACAGCACAAATGAATTATGGAAACGATAGCCTTCACATTAGCTACCACTCCTCATTTGTTGGATATTTTCCAGCAGATGCTCCCGAATATTCTTGCATTGTTTCTGTTTACAACCCACGTCGTAGAGGATTTTATGGAAACATTGTTGCAGGTCCGGTTTTTAAAGAAATCGCAGATAAAATTTATGCAACAAATCCTAAATTTCACAGGTTTACTTCAAACTTTACGGTATCTGAATCTATTCCTTACGCGAAACACGGTAACAAAGAAGAAACTGAAAAAGTATATAACTGGCTACAAATACCAACAAATTTCAACAATGTTGGACAAACAGACTGGGTAAAAACAAACATTAACGAACATAAAATCAAATATACTCCTATTAACTACAGCGATAAAACTAAAATTCCTAATGTCATAGGAATGGGATTAAAAGATGCTATAGTAATTCTTGAAAGTTATGGACTCAAAGTAAATGTTGAAGGAAGAGGAAAAGTCAAAAGACAGTCTCCAGCTCCAAACAGTTTTTTTACAAAAGGTGATGAAATTACAATTACATTAAAATGATGAATTTAAATAACATATTAGATAAAATAAACCCGATTGAAACTCATATCAATAACGATATGAAATTTTCGAAACCGGAATTCGATTCTCGCAAAATAGAGAAAAACGATTTGTTCTTTGCAATACGTGGCACAGTAGCAGATGGACACAATTTTATTGAAAAAGCAATAAACAGTGGAGCAAAAATTATAATATGTGAAGAATTACCGAAAGAGACTAATCAAAACATAAGCTACATTGTTGTTAAATCAGCTTCTGAAGCTTTAGGAGTTGTATCTTCAGAATATTATGACAATCCATCTGAAAAAATAAAACTAATTGGAATTACCGGGACAAATGGCAAAACCACTATCGCAACTAGCCTATACAATCTAACTAAAGACCTTGGCTTTAAAGCAGGACTAATTTCCACAATTGAAATTTTAGTTCATAACAATGCCATTCCAGCAACTCATACAACTCCCGACCAGATTACTATCAATAAATATTTAAATATGATGGTTAATGAAGGTTGCGAATATTGTTTTATTGAAGTAAGTTCTCACTCTACTGTACAGAACAGAATATTTGGTTTACATTTTACAGGTGGTATTTTTACAAATATTACTCACGACCATCTTGATTTCCACAAAACATTTAAAGAATACATTCAGGCAAAACAAAGATTCTTTAATTTATTACCAAAAGACGCTTTTGCACTTACCAATAACGACGACAAAAATGGCCAAGTAATTATTCAAAACACAAAAGCAAAGAAATATTCATATGCACTTAAAAAGGTTTCTGATTTCAAAGTAAAAATTATCGAAAGTCATTTTGATTCGACATTACTTGACATTGACAACAATGAAATCTGGACAAGTTTTATTGGCAAATTCAATGCTTATAACCTATTAGCTGTATACGCAACAGCAATGCTAACAGGTCTAGATTCAAGAGATATTCTCACAAAAATTAGTGTTTTAAAACCTGTAGAAGGGAGATTTGAAACTTTAAAATCTAATAGTGGAATTAGTGCGATTGTTGATTATGCCCATACTCCGGATGCAGTAAAAAATGTTTTGTCAACAATAAACGAAATTCTCGAAGGTCAGGGACAATTAATTACAGTTATTGGAGCTGGTGGCGACAGAGACAGCACAAAACGTCCAGAGATGGCAAGTATTGCAGCTGAATTAAGCAGCAAAGTAATACTAACCTCTGACAATCCAAGAACAGAAGATCCTGAATTAATTCTTAACGATATGCAAGCTGGATTAAATCCTGTCCAGAGAAGAAAAGCATTACGAATTACTAACAGAGCCGAAGCAATAAGAACAGCCTGTATGATGGCAGCGCCAGGTGACGTGATTCTAGTTGCTGGCAAAGGTCATGAAAAATACCAGGAAATTAACGGTGTGAGACACCATTTTGATGATAAAGAAATTTTAGAACAAACTTTTAAAGAATTATAATAATGTTGTACTACCTATTTCATTACTTAAACGAATTAAATGTCCCGGGAGCAGGTGTATTTGAATATATTACATTTCGTGCTGCTATGGCAATGATTACATCTCTTATTGTAGGAATTTTCTTTGGTAAAAAGATTATTAGAATGTTACAAAGAAAACAAATTGGAGAAGAAATCAGAGATCTTGATCTTGAAGGTCAGATGCAGAAAAAAGGGACTCCAACAATGGGTGGAATTATTATTCTACTTGCAATTGTTATCCCTACTCTACTTTTTGCAAAACTAGAGAATATTTATGTGATCTTAATGCTGGTAACAACGGTTTGGTTGGGTTTTCTTGGATTCATGGACGATTATTTAAAAATGAAATACAAGAATAAAGAAGGTTTAAAAGGGAAATACAAAATTACCGGACAAATCGTTCTAGGTTTTATTGTTGGAGGAATATTATTCTTCTCAAATGATGTAGTAATCAGAGAAAAAGTTGATGGAACAACAGATCAACAAATTGTAGAAGTTGTTGACAATCCAAACTGTACAGAGTTTGTTGAATATATTGATGTAAAATCTACAAAAACAACAATACCATTTCTAAAAAATAACGAATTTGATTATGCAAAAATAGTTTGGTTTTTAGGTGAGCACGGAGAAAAAATTGCTTGGTTAGTTTTCATTATCGCAACTATATTAATTGTTACAGCAGTCTCAAATGGCGCAAATCTAACAGATGGACTAGATGGTTTAGCGACGGGAACATCAGCAATAATTGGAGTAACACTTGGTATACTTGCCTATGTTTCGGGTAACCGAATAACAGCAGAGTATCTGCACATCCTGTACATTCCAAATACAGGTGAACTTGTAATTTACATTAGTGCATTTATTGGTGGTTTAATTGGATTTTTATGGTACAATTCATACCCTGCACAAGTATTCATGGGTGATACAGGAAGCCTTGCAATTGGTGGTATTATTGCAGTTTTTGCAATAATTATCAAGAAAGAGCTGCTTATTCCGATTCTATGCGGAGTATTCCTCGTTGAAAATGTATCAGTAATGCTACAAGTAAGTTACTTTAAATACACCAAAAAGAAATTCGGAGAAGGACGGCGGATATTCAAGATGGCGCCTCTGCACCATCATTACCAGAAAAAAGGATATCCAGAACCAAAAATTGTTGCAAGATTTTGGATTATATCAATGATACTAGCAGTTATTTCAATCATCACACTTAAACTTAGATAATCGTGGAAAAAAGAATCGTCATATTAGGATCGGGTGAAAGTGGAACAGGCGCTGCTGTATTAGCTGCTGTAAACAATTTCGAAGTATTTGTTTCTGATAAATCAAAAATCGCCAACAAGTACAAAAAAACTCTGAAAGAATACAATGTTCTATTCGAAGAAAATCAGCACAGCGAAGATTTAATATTAAATGCTGATGAAGTAATTAAAAGCCCAGGAATTCCAGACACAGTTCCAATCGTTCAAAAACTTCTCAAAGCAGGTATCCCGGTAATTTCCGAGTTAGAATTTGCAGCAAGATACACAGATGCTGTAAAAATATGTATAACAGGAAGTAATGGAAAAACAACAACAACAATGCTAACATATCATATTCTACAAAAAGCTGGATTAAATGTTGGTTTGGCTGGAAATGTTGGCAAAAGCCTTGCTTATCAGGTTGCAACAGAAAATTTCGACTACTACGTAATTGAAATTAGCAGTTTTCAGCTAGATAATATGTACGAATTCAAAAGTGAGCTTTCTGTCCTTATGAATATTACACCTGATCACCTCGACAGATATGAATATAAGTTCCAGAATTATGTAGATTCTAAGTTTAGAATTTTACAGAACACAGATGAGAATGACGACTTTATCTACTGTTCGGATGATGAAACAATTATCCAGGAGATTGCAAATAAAGAAATCAACGCACAAAAACTAGAATTTACTCAAAATAAAAAAAGTGTTGAGGATGGAGCTTTTCTGGATAAAGAGAAGAAGGAAATAAATTATATATCTAATAATAAACAGCAAATGACCATGTTAACAGAAGAATTAGCAATTAAAGGAAAACACAATGTTTACAACTCTATGGCTGCAGGAATTGTTGCGCAGAGACTTAATATCAGAAAAGACATTATCAGAGACAGTTTGATGGATTTTCGTAATGTTGAACATCGATTAGAACCAGTAATTAGTGTTCATGGAATCAAATTTATTAACGACTCAAAAGCAACAAATGTAAACTCTGCATGGTATGCTCTGGAATCTGTCGACACAGATATCGTATGGATTGCTGGTGGTGTTGATAAAGGCAATGATTACAGCATTCTTACAGATTTAGTAAAGTCTAAAGTTAAAGCAATTGTTTGTTTAGGGAAAGACAATAGTGCAATAAAAAAAGCTTTTGGAGATATTTCTCCTCGTATTGTCGAAACAACATCAATGTTGGAAGCGGTAAAAACTGCATACTATCTTGGCGATAATGGAGATACAGTTTTACTTTCTCCGGCATGTGCAAGTTTTGATTTATTCGACAATTACGAAGACAGAGGTTCTCAGTTTAAAATGTCAGTGAGATCACTATAAATGAAGAAATTTATTAAATATTTTTTTCGCGGCGATAAAGGAATATGGTATATCATACTGTTCTTATTCCTCTATTCCGTTATGTCAGTATATAGTGCATCATCACAGCTAGCATTTAGATCTTCGGGAGGAAGTACCACATACTTCTTACTCAAGCAGATTTTCTATTTACTAATTGCTGTATCTGGAATTATTATTGTTCATTTTGTCCCGTACAGATACTTTAGTAAAATGTCGGTTTGGGCGTGGTACTTATCGCTTGGACTCCTCGTTTTTACTTTATTTTTTGGAATGAATGTCAACGATGCCAGAAGGTGGATTCAATTACCAGGAGGAATGACATTCCAAACATCTGACTTTGCTAAAATCACCTTAATAATGTACCTCTCAAGGATTCTTGCCCTAAAAGAAGCAAGTATAAATACTTTGGAAGGCTCATTAAAACAAGTCTTCTTTCCGATAATTCTAACATGTGGATTAATAATGCCTGAAGATTTATCAACTGCTGTTCTTCTTTTTGGAATATGCATGATTCTAATCGTTTATAGCAGAATGAAATTCAAATATATTGCTATAATGGGAGGCATAACAGTTGGTTTTATGTTAGTTATGCTGTTGCTGATAAAAACCAACCAAAGCATTGGACGATTCCAGACCTGGAATAACAGAATAGAAAGTTTCACAAGCTCAGACGGAGAAGAAAACATTCAGGAAAAGCATTCAAAAATTGCTGTTGCAACAGGCGGTTTATTTGGAAAAGGCCCTGGAAAATCAAGTCAAAGAAACATATTGCCTCACCCCTACTCAGATTACATTTTTGCTGTTATTGTAGAAGAGTTAGGATTAGTCTTTGGAGCAATTCCTTTACTTGCATTATATCTTTTTCTTTTCCTTCGAGCCAAGAAAATTGTAAAAAACGTAACTCGAAAATTCGGAGCTTATGCCACTGCAGGATTAGCAACACTAATAGTTCTGCAAGCATTATCAAATATGGCAGTAACAACAAACATTTTCCCGGTAACTGGACAACCATTACCATTTGTGAGTTACGGAGGAACATCATTATTCTTTACAGGAATAGCCTTTGGAGTAATCCTAAGTGTTAGCAGAAGTATTCAACCTGACGAAGAAGAAATTGATTCGAAAGAACAAAAAGAAGAAATACAAACAATTAGCCCAGAAAATAATGAGTGATAAATTTAAAGTAATAATCAGCGGTGGAGGTACCGGAGGACATATTTTCCCTGCAGTATCAATTGCAAATGCATTGAGAGCAAAATATCCCAATGTCGAAATCCTTTTTATTGGAGCAGAAGGTAGAATGGAGATGGAAAAAGTTCCAGCATTAGGATATAAAATAATCGGATTACCTGTTATTGGAATGAAAAGAAAAATCTCTCCTCAAAATGTCACCTTTGTAATTAAACTACTTAAAAGTTTATCTAAGGCTAAAAAAATTATAAAAGATTTCAAACCACAAGTTGTTGTTGGTGTTGGTGGATATGCGAGTGGTCCTGCTATGCGTATGGCATCAAAACAAAAAATTCCGTGCCTTATTCAAGAACAAAATTCTTTTCCTGGAATTACCAACAAGCTAATGGCTAAACGAGCTTCAAAAATTTGTGTTGCTTACGACAATATGGATAGATTTTTTCCTGCTGACAAAATTATTAAAACCGGAAACCCTGTCCGTCAGGACATTACAAACCTCACCAACAAAAGAGAAAAAGCTTTTAATCACTTTAAATTAGACCCAAATAAACCAACAATCCTTGTGGTTGGTGGTAGCCTCGGAGCAAGAACAATCAATAAAAGTATTGCTGCAGGACTTGAAGAATACATCAAAAAAGATATTCAGGTAATTTGGCAAACTGGTAAAAATTATATCAGTACTGCAAAAGAACAAGTTAAAGCAATAAATTCTGATAATATTTTCGTGAGCGATTTTATTTACAAAATGGATCATGCCTATGCTGTTGCTGATATGATAATTTCAAGAGCCGGTGCAAGTACAATATCTGAATTATGCATTGTTGGAAAACCCGCAATATTCATACCTTCTCCAAACGTATCCGAAGATCATCAAACAAAAAATGCAATGGCATTAAGTTCTGTTGACGCTGCACTAATGATTAAGGATATTGATGCAGAAAAAGAATTAACAGAGATAGCAATAAACTTAATTAACAATAAAGAAAAAGTTAAATCACTTAGTGAAAACATCAGCAAAATGGCATTATTAAATTCAGCTGATGTCATTGCAGATGAAGTTCACAAACTAGCATATGGAGAGTAAATACACACATATATATTTTTTGGGTATCGGTGGAATCGGTATGAGTGCACTTGCTTATTATTATCATTTCAATGCTTATAAAGTTGCAGGATATGATAAATTTCAAAGTAACAATTGCATAAGACTGGAAAAACATGGCGTTGAAATTCATTATTCGGATGAAATTAGAAACATCCCAGAAGAATACCTTAATAAGGAAACATGTTTAGTTGTACTTACTCCTGCTATTCCGCAAGACAGCGAAGAACTAAACTACTTTAAAGATAATAACTTTAAAATTCTAAAACGCTCCGAGATACTTGGTCTCATCAGCAATGATAAAGATACAATTGCAATCGCAGGAACTCACGGCAAAACATCTGTATCTACAATAAGCTCATGGATAATGAGCAATGGACCCGAATCATGTAATGCATTTCTTGGTGGTATCTCAAAGAATTTCAATTCAAATGTTTTAATAAAACCGGATAGTAGATTTGCTGTTGTAGAAGCTGATGAGTTTGATCGTTCATTTTTAACATTAAGCCCATCTGTAGCAGTTATTACAAGTATAGAAGCCGACCATCTTGACATTTACAATAATTTCGAAACTCTTCGTGACACATTTGTAGATTTTGCAAAAAAAATAAACACTTCCGGTTCATTAGTTCTGCATAAAAGTATCGATAAATCTTTATTTGTAGACAAACTTGATAATGTAACAATTTTCAAATATGGTATAGATGATGTTAATTGTGATTTTAACCTCACAAATATAAATTACAAAAACGAAGCTTGTTATTTTGACATTATATCCCCAAACGGAAAGATTGAAAACATAAAATATTCTATTGGTGGGAATCACAATTTAGAAAATGCTCTTGCTGCAGCTTCGACAGCGATACTAAACGATGTTCCACAAGAAATTATTAAATCATCTTTAGAAAGTTTTAGCGGAGTAATTCGCAGATTCGACATTGGAGTTAAAAGAGATGGATTTATCTACATCGATGATTATGCACATCATCCAAGTGAGATAAAAGCTTTCTTAAATGCTGTAAAAACAATGTATCCAAATAAGGAAATAACCGCAGTTTTTCAGCCTCATCTTTTTACAAGAACAAAAGATTTTTACAAAGAATTTGGCGAAAGCTTATCTGCATGCGACAATTTGTTTTTATTACCTATATACCCTGCTCGCGAAAAACCAATCGAAGGAATTAATTCTGAATTAATTTTAGAAAATTGTACAGCAGAGAATAAAGCAATTTGCGAAAAAGGCGATTTAATTAAGATATTAAAACAATCAAATCCCGAATTACTTGTTACTATGGGAGCTGGTGATATAGATCAATTTGTTGAACCAATAAAAATTGAATTTAAAAGTTGAAAAAAGCTATCCTTAAAATATTGAAATGGAGTTTGCTTTTAGCATATCTAATTGGGATGCTCAGTTTTGTGGGCAAAAAATCTCAATCTCAGATTTGCACTACAAAAAATATTGTTGTCAATGAACCTCATCAATTTGTAAATCAAGAGTCTGTTGAAAAATTGTTAATTACAAATGGCATAAAACTAGATTCTTGTATAGTGTATAAGCTTAACTTTGATGCTATTGAAAAGATATTAGAGGATAACCCATTTATAAGCAAAGCTGAAGTATTTTCAGACTTTGATGGAGTCCTTAACATTACAATAACACAAAGAAATCCAGTAATGCGAATCATAAGCGAAAATAACGAAACATATTATCTTGACGAAGCGTGCAAACTCATGCCGATTTCTGGAGAATATACCGCTAATGTGATTGTTGTGAGTGGAAATATATCTCATACATTTATAAATGCTGACATTACCGAAAGTAATTACAATACAATAGACAAAACATATTCTTTCACATTAAAAGGCCTTTTCAATTTTGTCACATATCTTAACAATCATGAATTGTGGCAATATCAAATAGAACAAGTATATATAAATCATGACAAAGAAATTGAATTAGTTCCAAGAGTTGGCAATCACATTATTGTCCTCGGCAATCTTGAAAATTATGAGTTTAAAATGGGAAAACTTGAAGCTCTTTATAAAAAAGGTTTTGCATTAACAGACTGGAACATCTATTCATCAATAAATTTAAAATACTCGAATCAGGTAATTTGTAAAAAAAGATAAACAATGGAAAATAAATCAGAAATTATTGCAGCAATCGACATCGGGACAACCAAAATTGTAGCCATTGCAGGAAAGAAAACTGAGGCTAACAGATTCGAAGTAATAGGTTTTGGTACAACTTCCTCCAAAGGCATCAGGCGTGGTGTTGTTTTAAATATTGACGAAACTGTTAATTCAATTAGAATTGCATTAAACAAAATCCTTGGCGATTCGGGCATAAGACTTAACGAAGTATTTGTTGGGATTGCAGGACAACACGTAAAAACACAGAAAAATAGATGCAGTATCAAAATAGATACCGAAGACAATATTATAAAACGTGAACATGTCCAAGAACTTGTTGAACTTATGCAACAAACGGTATCTGATCCTGGAGAAGAAATTCTGGATATTATTCCACAATCGTATATAGTAGATAAAGAAACTGGAATTGAAAACCCCGTTGATATGACTGGTTCATTATTGCAAGGGAATTTCCATATTATCATGGGACAAATGTCTATGGTTAACAACATTAAAAAATGTGCAACTATTGCAGGATTAAGAGTAAAATCGTTAATTCTAGAACCTCTGGCATCTGCCGAAGCTGTTTTAACATCACACGAAAAGAAATCGGGTGTTGCGATGATTGATATTGGTGGTGGAACAACCGATTTAGCAATATACAAAGACGATAAAATTATTCATACTGCAGTAATTCCAATTGGTGGAAATTCTATTACAAACGATATCAAAAACAGCCTCTCGATAATGGAGAAACAAGCCGAAGAATTAAAAATTCAGTATGGTTCTGCAATTGAAGAAAAAAGTCAGGAAGACACAATTATCGCTCTTGAAGGGTTAAAAGGAAGAGAAGAAAAAGAATTCTCTTTACGTGAGTTGGTTAGTATTATTCAGGCCAGAATGGAAGAAATTATTCATGCTGTTATGTTTCAAGTTGAATCTGCAGGAATAAAAGACAAACTTGCTGGTGGAATTGTAATTACTGGCGGCGGTTCTTTATTAAAAAATCTAAAACAATTAGCTTCCTATATTACAGGAAACGATATCAGAATTGCTTATCCTACCGAATATATCGAAGGAGAATTCTCTGATATCATTAACAAACCACAATACTCAACAGCTATAGGACTAATTATGAAAGGTTTTGACTTCAACACTCAAGAATTGGAAAAGTCAACTTATGACAAACTAAACGAAGAGAAAGAAGAAGTAATTGAAGAAGAAGAAGAAGAAGAAATTATTAGCCAAGAAAAAGAACCTCAAAACAATACTAAGCTCATCGACAAGCTAAAGAACAAAATGGCAAAATTATTTGACGAAGAAGAAAACTAAAAAACTATGAATATGACAGATCTTGATTTTTACATACCTAAAGAAGAATCATCAATTATAAAAGTTATTGGTGTTGGTGGTGGTGGCAGCAATGCTGTTAACCAAATGATTAACATGGATGTCAAAGGAGTCGACTTTGTAGTTTGTAATACAGACGAACAAGCACTTCGCACAAGTCCTGCACCAATAAAAATTCAACTTGGAACAAGCCTTACCGAAGGACGTGGAGCAGGAAACAATCCTGAAAAAGGTCGCGAAGCTGCCATCGAAAATCTTGAAGATATCGAAAAAGTCCTTGACGACAACACAAAAATGGTGTTCATCACTGCCGGAATGGGTGGCGGTACTGGTACAGGTGCGGCTCCGGTAATTGCTCAGGCTGCAAAAGAAAGAGACATTCTTACAATTGGTATTGTTTCTATTCCTTTTAAAGTCGAAGGCGACTTAAGAATAAATCAGGCTATTGAAGGAATCTCGAAAATGAAAGAGTATGTCGACTCTCTCCTCATCATTAACAACGAAAAACTTCAAAACATCTATACAGACCTTAAAATGTCTAATGCTTTTAGTAAAGCCGATGATGTTTTAGCTATTGCGACAAAAGGTATTGCCGAAATCATAACAGTTCATGGTTATATAAACGTTGACTTCGAGGACGTTAAAACAGTTATGAAAGACAGTGGTGTTGCTCTTATGGGATCATCAAGAGCAGCAGGAGAAGAAAGAGATATAACAGCAATAAAAGCTGCTCTGGAGTCTCCATTATTAAAAGACAATGACATTAAAGGTTCAAAAAACATTCTTCTAAACATCATGAGTTGTCCTGATGAAAATGAGCTTAGCATGAGCGAATTTGGCAGAATTACAAGTTATCTTAAAGATGTTGTAGGTAAAGATGCAAATGTTATTTGGGGTACCGGTCATGATGAAAATCTTCTTGACGAAATTAGTGTAACAATTATTGCTACAGGATTTGAATCTTATCCAGGTCTTTACGAGAAAGAAGAAAAGGAAAAAGAAGTTATTCGTTTAAAATTTGGCGACACTCTCGAAAAAGTAATTGACGAAGACACTTTCGAAGCAGTAATGCAAAAAGAACAAGCAAATCAATCGGAACAGGATAATGAAATTATTGATGAAGATGAATCTTCGATAGAATTAGAGCTCGATTTTGACAAAAATTATCCAAAGCACGAAGCTGATGACGAAGAAAATGAGATAACACCAGATAATAACCCATCGCACTTCAATCATGTTAAAGATTTGGATAGATTGAATGATTCTTTCTATCTTGACGAACTTGAGGATCAACCTGCAATTATGAGAAAAAAACACAATAACGAAGACAATTAAAAAATAAATATCATGAGTATATTCAATCAAATAAACGACGACATAAAACAAGCAATGCGTGCAAAAGAAAAAGAAAAACTTGAAGCATTGCGTGCTGTAAAATCAGCTTTCTTACTTGCAAAAACAGAAACTGGAACCGACGAAATTCCTGAAGAAAAAGAAATTCAGATTGTACAAAAACTTGTAAAACAGCGTCGTGACTCTGCCGAAATTTACAAAGAGCAAAACAGAATGGATTTATATGAACCAGAGAAATTCCAGGCTGATATTATCGCTAAGTATTTACCAGAACAACTTTCGGAAGACGAACTTAAAGTTATTCTTGCTGAGATTGTAAAAGAACAAAATGCAAGCGGAATGAAAGATATGGGTAAAGTTATGGGCATTGCAAACGCAAAACTTGCCGGCAAAGCTGATGGTAAAACAATTTCTACTATTGTAAGAGGATTGTTAGTTTAAAAAGGCTCTCAGTTTGCGGTTAAACGGCACTTCGGCTTCGCTCAGTGACCGTTACCTATTCCCGAATGAGGTCACTGAGCGTAGTCGAAGTGCCGAAGCCCCGACTACCTAAAAACATTTAAACACAAACAAAACCATCTGCTCACCAAAAAAACATATTCTTACAATCCTCATACCGATTATGAGTTAAATTGAGACTTATTTCGTGTCACTCATAATTCTCAAATAACTCTATATCGGCATAATCCTAAATTTGTTAAAGAGCTTAAGTTACTCACCATCATGGATAACACTTAATCTTAAGGTTGAATGTAAAATTAATGATGCTTTTATTTTTTATGTTGCACTTGAAAATATTGCAGATATAAGATATCGCACTTATAGTAGTGGTGTGGTTTCTCCAGGTAGAAACTTGTCGGCAAGCATAAAGGTGGCGTTCTAGTAAAATTAACTTTCCATATATATTACCAGTGTATACGTACAATATTCCCTTGTCTAACTTTACTGCTTCGCTTTTTTATGCTATATTTGAGTAATAAGTATTTTTTTACACCAATAAGTTTATATGAAATATCTTTTACACTTAGAAATAAAATCCATAACGGCTATGCTGTTTATGGTTATACAAATTTGTTATTTCAGCCATACACAGTTTATGCTCACCACAACCGTTGGGAGTATTCAAATCCGGGTGCAGTACCTAATTTTGGCACTAATTACAAACTGTGGGCATATAATACTTCTGATATGGTTTCAGTTATTGATAATTACGTGGGGTATTCTACTTGTCCCGGGCTAATACTACAACCGGGAATTCAAACAGGTGGTGCAGAAATCGCAGGTGTAAATAATGAGGAAAATGAAATGTTATCAGATATTGCAATACAGGTTAAGGCATTGGAACTTCAAACTGAAAATATAGAAAACACAACTGATATTGAAGGTTTAATGGAACAATATTGTACCTTAATAACAGATGCTGATATGAGCAACAATGCAGATACAAAGTACTGGCAATATATTGCTTATTCCGATGCTCATAAACTTGTAAATAAGTTATATGCCAAAACCGGGCAGGATATGGAAAATGAACAGCTTAACACTTTGATAAATAAACTTATTGAGCTTAATAATACTCTATCGGAGAATTCAGAAATTCATTATTCAAGATATGTAGAATATCAATTAGATAATGGTTTACTGGAAAGATCCCGAAATAATACAGACGAAGCAATAAGTTCATTAAATCAATTAAGAGAAGAGCTTGTTTTAACAGAATATACTGATGAACTTGCAAATGTTGATACCTGGTTATGTTATCTGGAAAATGAAAAACTGGCACAGCAAGGACTTTTAAATCCAGATGAGTTTATGATTGCAACAGAGCACTGTGAGCAATGTCATTCAGCAGACTTATCGGAAATGGAACTTAAGAATTCAGGCTTTTCTTCTCCATCTGAAGATGACGAACTCGGTATTATTGAACAAAATAATGTATCTGCAAACATTCTTACAATTATGCCAAATCCAAATAATGGAACATTTGCCATAAACGCAAATACCAAGTGTGCAAATTGTGAAATTATTATTTACAACTCACTTGGTCAGGAAGTTAAGAAATATAAGCATAATTCTGAGTCAGGAAATGAGATATTTGTCAGTGGATTAAACAAAGGACAGTATACTGTTGTTGTAACTGAAGATAAACAGGTGATAGATACAGAGAAAATAGTAGTGGAGTAAAAAATAGAACTTACAAAAATACTATTCATGCACCAATCTTTATAAATAATGATTTGGTGCATGTTTTTTTATTGATAATTAAAAACTTTATGTATGTTTGAGTCCTAAAAATAAACTTATGAGACTCAAAACACTCACACTGGCACTACTTTTAATCCCAATTTCTTATTTTGCACAACCAGAAACTCAGGAAACAACAATCTCCACATCCGAGAAAATGCAATGGTTCAAAGATGCAAAACTTGGAATTTTTATTCACTGGGGAATATATTCTGTAAATGGTATAAGTGAGTCCTGGTCGTTTTTTAATGGATATATCTCTCACGAAGATTATTTAAAACAAACAGTTGGTTTTACTGCTAAGAATTATGACCCAGAGCACTGGGCTTCGCTAATAAAAGAAAGCGGAGCAAAATATACAGTGATAACAAGTAAACATCACGATGGATTTGCTATGTGGAATTCAGGAAACAGCGATTTTAATTCTAAAAAAAGCTCTGCTGCTAAAAAAGACCTCCTCACTCCTTTTGCAAATGCAATAAGAAAAGAAGGAATCAAACTTGGCCTGTATTACTCCCTACCAGACTGGTCTTACAATGATTATACTCATCATACCAGAGAAGAAAAAAGATACAAAATCGAAGAAGAGCCAAAAAGATGGAGTTCTTTTGTAAAGTACTACCAGTCACAACTTAAAGAATTAAAAGAATTATATCAACCTGATCTTTGGTGGTTCGACGGAGACTGGGAGCATAGTGCCGATGAATGGCATGCACAAGAGACAAAAGACATTCTTTTAAAAGATTCTGAATATGTAATTATTAATTCCCGACTTGCAAATAAAGGAGATTATGATACACCGGAGCAAGGATTACCGGTTTTAGCTCCAAAATCAAAATACTGGGAATTATGTATGACCATGAACGACTCATGGGGATTTCAACATAACGACAACAATTATAAAACTCCTCAGCAAATTATCGATATATTTGTTGACTGCATAAGTAAAGGCGGAAATCTGCTTTTAGATATCGGACCAAAATCTGACGGAACAATTCCTGCCGAACAGGAACACATACTAAAAGAACTTGGAAAGTGGAACAAAAAGCACGAAGATGCAATATTTGGCACGATCAAGGGAATTCCTTACGATCACTTTAACGGGCCTTCTACATTATCAAAAGACAGTACTATACTTTATCTTTTCGTGAGAGATATCCCTAAAGATGGGAAAGTACTTATTAAAGGAATCACAAACGATATCAACAGAATATTCGTAGTTGGTAATGGCACAATTCTTAAAACTGAAAACTTTTGTAAAGTTTACTGGAATAAATATCCAGGATTAACATACATTACTATTCCTGAGAACGCAATTGACGAATATTACACTGTTCTTGCAATCGCTTTAGATGGGAAAATTGACTTATACAGAGAATACAACGACAAAATTGAAAGTAATTAAAATGAAAAAAACATTTATCACGATCATAATTCTTGGACTATTCATTGTAGTGCAAGCTCAGCATATTTACGAAGAAGAAAAGTATGTCCCTGAAACAAATCAGAAAGTTCTCGAAAAGCTTGAACAATGGCAGGATATAAAATTTGGGCTTTTAATGCACTGGGGAGCATATAGTCAGTGGGGAATTGTAGAATCATGGTCTATTTGCCCCGAAGAATATGGATGGTGTGAAAGAAAATCAGGCTCAAATCCCAAAAATTACAATACTTATCTTCAGGAATACGAAGATTTAAAAAAAACATTTAATCCGACAAAGTTCGATCCTGAAAAATGGGCAAAAGCAGCAAAAGATGCCGGAATGAAGTATGTTATTTTCACAACAAAGCACCATGATGGTTTTTGCATGTTCGATTCAAAATTCACCGACTATAAAATTACAGATCCTGAATGTCCGTTTTCTGAAAATCCGCGCAGTAATATCACAAAAGAAATATTTGACGCTTTTCGCAACGAAGGTTTATGGACTGGTGCTTATTTCTCAAAACCAGACTGGCACTCTCCTTATTACTGGGACCCAAAATATCCGCCAAGAGACCGTAATGTGAACTATGAACCAGAAGCAAATCCTGAAAAGTGGACAAGATTTATTGAATTCACACACAGTCAAATTCTCGAATTACTAACAGATTATGGAAAAATTGACATTTTATGGCTTGATGGTGGTTGGGTTGCTAAAACTCCAAAAGAGAATATCGACAACTGGTACGAAAATCAATTAAAAAATAATCCAAACGGTTATCTCAAACACAGAATCATCAATCAGGATATTTTAATGGATGAGCTGGTTGTAAAAGCCCGAAGAGAGCAAAATGATTTGATAGTTGTTGACAGAGCAGTTTATGGTAAAAATCAAAACTATCTTACTCCTGAAAACAGAGTTCCAGATAAAACTCTTCCTTACCCATGGGAAAGCTGTATAATTTCTGGTGGAGGCTGGTCTCACACCAAGAATGCAAAATACATGTCGGGATATGAAGGAATTCAATTACTAGTTGATATAGTTGTAAAAGGGGGGAATTTACTTTTAAACATCGCCCCTACTCCAGAAGGCGAATGGCAAGAAGGTGCATATAAATTACTTGAAGAATATGCAGCATGGATGGAAATAAATAGTGATGCAATTTATGAAACTAAACCACTAGCTCCATACAAGGAAGGAAATATTTGCATGTCACAAAAAGACAGTGGAGAAAAGTATTTCTATTACATGTGTTCTGAAAATGAAGTTAACATGCCAAGTGAAATTATCATAAAATCGTTTCAACCTAAAAAATCAAACAAAGTAAGCCTGCTAGGTTATGACACTCCACTAAAATGGAAGAAACAAAAAGACGGATTTAAGATAATCATACCTAAATCTGTTGCAAATAATCCTCCATGTAAAAGTGTGTGGGTGTTTAGCGTGAGTTAAACCTAAGCATTAGTCACAGTGTGAATAAAAATAAAAAACCTGTAAAGAAAATCTTCACAGGTTTTTTATATGCTTAAGTTTTGTAATTACTGTAAAATAATTTTAGATACTTTTACTGATTTATCGTTTCTAATTTTCACAAAGTAGATTCCTTTTGAAATCATTGAAAGATCAATTTGATCTGTAAGTCCTTCGGTTGATTTTTTGTATGTTTTACTTGTTATCAATTCTCCATTTACATTGATAATTTCCATATAAATATCTTCTTGCAATCCGGATTCTATTTCGATATTAAATTTACCATTGTTTGGATTTGGATAAATAGATACATGCATACCATTATCCAAAATATTATCTTCGATATCTAAACCACAGTCTACAATAACTATCTGCTCTGTTATTGTTTCTGTATTACCACAGGAATTTGATATTTCAACTGATATATCGTATGTTCCCGGTGAAGCAAAAGTATGAGGTACACTGGATATTGTTTGATTTGTATTTATCGGACTTGTTCCATCACCAAAATTCCATACATAATTTGATGCACCAAGAGCATAAAACATAATGCTTTCATTTGCACATTCATTATCTTCCCAGAAAAACTCACCTTCTACTTCAATATCACTATTAACTTCAACTACACCTACATCAGTAAAGCTATTTCCACACCCATTGGTTAATGTAAATGTTACATCATACATTCCTGTTGTTGAATAAGTGTGTTGAGCTATATCATAAATTTCCTCCCCAAGGTCTAAAATATTAGTTGAAGTACTTGTGCTTCCATCTCCCCAGTCAAAAGAATAATCACCAGATCCTGATGGGAATATGTAAAATATCACATCATCATTAGGGCAAACCTCTTCCAACGCAATTCCATAATCATAATCACCTGACAGTGGAATGAGATTAGTTTCAACATATACTGTATCATAAATTATGGTATCATTGCCACAACCATTTGTTAGAGTTAAACTTATAGGGTATTCGCCTGAGGCAGTAAAAGACTGTGAAAACATTTCTTCATTTGAAACTCCACCTGGATAAGTCCATGCAAAAGAGGTTATTCCACTAGAAGATGCTTCAAAAAGAACATCATCTCCAGGACATACGGGATTTGGGTACAGCCAAAGATGAGAATTTGTAATAGGTAAATCTCCCTCAATATGCACAGTGTCATATAGAGTTGTGTCGTTACCACAGCCATTTGTAAGCGTAACTTCTATTGGATAATCACCAATAGATGAAAATGTGTGGTTGACATAACTGCTTGTTGATGTTTCTCCATCATAAGACCATAAATATGATTGTATATTATTGGCATAGACATTTAACTGGATTCTACTTTCCGGACAAACTTGATTTGGATAAATGCTAAGGTTAGCATAGTAAATTGGAATATTATTGATAATACGTACTGTATCGTAAAGAGTTGTATCACTACCACATAAATTTGTGACAGTTACCTCTATCGGATAATCTCCAACAGAATCGAAAGTGTGGTAAAGATATCTGTCTGTAGATGTTTCACCATCATAAGACCATAAACAAGACTCAAAACTATAGGCAGAAACATTAAGCTCTAATTTGCTCCCAGGGCATGCATAAATTTCGGGATATATATGAATATTAGCATTGCTCACTGGAAGATCGTTTTCAATATAAATAGTGTCATACAAGGTTGTGTCGTTGCCACATGAATTTGTTATGGTTAGCTCTACTGGGTAATCTCCTGCATCAGAAAAAGTGTGATAAAAATATCTGTCTGATGATGTCTCTCCGTCAAAAGACCATAAATAGGATTCAGCATAAGTAGCATTAGCAGATAATCTAATATTGCTGCCTGGGCAAGCCTGATGAATAGGAATGTCTAAATATGCGTCATTTACAGGAATATTATTCACGACATAAACAGTATCGTAAAGTGTTGTGTCGTTACCACAAGAATTTGTAACCGTTACTTCTATTGGATATTCACCAACCGAACTGAACTCGTAGTGGAAATCATTGTCAGTAAATGTTTGACCATCAAATAACCAAATACATGACTCGTAACTATTTGAAGAAACATAAAAGCCAAGTTCATTTCCTGGGCACGCATAAACATCAGGATATATGTTCATATATGCATTAGTTACAGCAATATTATTTACAATGTGAACAGTGTCGTATACTGTTGTGTCATATCCGCATGTATTTGTAATTGCAACTTCTATTGGAAAGTCTCCTATATCGTCAAAAGTGTGATAAAGATAATTTCCATTTGAAGTTTCGCCATCAAAAGTCCATGAACATGACTCTATGTTACTTGATGAAGCAGACATGTAGATTGAGCCCGGGCATGTATTGTTAGGGTGTATGTAAATTGAAGCATTGCTTACAGGAATGTCATTTACTATGTGAACAGTATCGTATAGAGTTGTTTCACTACCGCATGTATTTGATACTGTAATCTCTATTGGGTAATCTCCTATGCTTGAAAATGTATGATAAACATAATAATCATCAGTAAAAGATTCTCCATTAATTGTCCACAAATATGATTCTGCACCATATGGATAAGCATATAGTTGAATAGAACCAGGACAAGATGGATTTGGATTAAATAGAGTGTATGCATTATTAACAGGAGGACAATCTACTTTTTTTACAGACAAGTATGCACATATTTCATTTGCTGGACCACAATAATATTCATCAACTAAAATGTCGTAATCTCCTGTTGTTTCAGGAGTAAAAACCACTTCAGACTGAATACTATAATTCGCATTATCATTATAAGCCAGAGCATCGCCACTGCCTCCGGATTGGTATATCGTAATCTGAGTGTCAAATGAATTGAGCCCACAGGTTGAAAATTTGTATACTTCACCAGCCTGCATATCTGTAACACGCATAAATTCACCACCAAAGATACAATCGGTAGATACAGAATCTCCAATGTTTACAGGAGCACCCCAGGTTGAATTCATAGTATTATCATAGCTACATTGTGCTATAACTTTAGTTCCACTATAAAATAGTAATAGCATATTTGCTAAAACAATAAAAAGAAAACGCTTTTTCATAATATTTAAAATTAAATGCTTAAAATTCGTTGTAAGTATTAACAGCAAAATACTAAGTCAAAGATAATATATTTTTTATATATCAAAGCAGTGCGTGAGTAAAAATAATTAAGAAATTTCATATATGATAAACACAGGTGTACAGGGAAAAGATATTGTTTTATGTAAATGAAATTTATCTGAAGTTTACTAAATGAACACAATAAAACAAATACAGCAATTTAATTGTTTTACTTACAGTATTAACCTTAAATACAGGGACCATGAAAATCAAGAAACTAATACCAATAGTACTTCTATTAACGACTTGTCTTTGTGTAAATGCTCAAACCGAAACACAAGACACAACAAAACAACTCCATGCAATAACAAAAATTGATGGTATGGAGTACATCGGAGAAATCATTAGTGATGATGGCAGGGAAGTATTACTAAGTACTGAAGAGTTAGGCAATATTTACATCCCAAAGTCTGATATTAAATCAATTGTTAAAGTTGAAGACAGAAAAAACATTATCTATGGAGAATTTCGTGAGAAAGGGCCATTCACTACTCGCTATGCGTTTACAAATAATGCCCTTCCTGTTATTAAAGGAGAAAACTATGCATTAATAAATCTTTATGGACCAGAAGTACATTTTGCAATTACAAATAATTATAGTTTGGGAGTAATGTCTACATGGATAGCCAGCCCATTGGTTATTGCCATGAAGTACTCTATCCCCACTTCTGATCCAAAATTAAATTTTTCTCTGGGAACACTTTTTGGAACATCAGGCTATTTAAATACCTTTCGAGGTTATGGTGGACTACACTGGGCAAATGTAACCATTGGTGACAGAATGAGAAATTTCACTTTGGGTGCTGGTTATGCATATTTTGATTCTGGCACAAACGATTTAATGGAAACTCCAGGAGTGTATCACAATGTAAGACCTGATGAAAGCATCCCTTTTCCTGTAATTAACGGACCTATGGCATCTATAGCCTGGACAATTAAGGTTGGAGCAAAAGCCAGTTTTGTATTCGATTCAATGGTTATGTTTTTTAATGAAGAATTTTCTCGTTCCGAAGAAACTTGGATAAGTGATGGCTACTATGATGATGTCACAGACCAATGGGTTGAACCAGAATATACCACAATTGTAACTTTAGAAGAAGAATCCGGCTTTGTTTTAATGCTCATGCCAGGTTTACGATTTCAAAAAACAGAGAAAAGCGCATTCCAATGTACGCTTGCAGGAATTGTATATAATGGCAGCGAAAATATTTCATTTCCATTCCCTATGTGTACATGGTTTTTTAGATTTTAAATCATGATTATATGATTTCCTAAAAGTATTTTTAACGCTAACTTTACAAATAAAATCGAAAAATATATCAGAACAAATGTTGGACTCCTCTGGGAGTCCAAAGTTTATAGCAATATTATTTGCTATAAAGCTTCGACTCCAGAGGAGTCGTACACTTTGAGATATATAAAACTATTTTCTTTACCTTACAAATTAGATGGAATTAAAAACTGAATCTTTGTTGAATACTAAACTTAAAACATAATATCCCGTATATTTGTTAATACAATTAAAGTTTATATAACCTAAACCATACAACTATGAAAACTAAACATTTAATATCATTAGTGTTTTTTTTAACTCTTTCCATTCTTACATTCTCACAAATCGAAACTCCTGACACACCAGAACAACTTCATGCAGTTACCAAAATTGATGGCATGGAATACATTGGGGAAATATTAAGTGATGATGGCAGAGAAATACTCTTAAACACAGATGCTTTAGGAAAAATCTACATCCCAAAGTCTGAAATTAAAACTATTGTTAAGGTTGAAGATTATAAATATGTAAAATTTGGAGAATTCCGAAGTACTGGTCCATTCACAACCCGATATTCATTTACCAATAACGCTCATCCGGTTTCTAAAGGTGAAAATTATGCATTGTTAAATTTATATGGTCCGGAAGTACATTTTGCATTATCCGATAATTTCAGTTTGGGAATTATGTCAACCTGGATTGCCAGTCCAATGATTTTAGCATTAAAGTATTCTATTCCAACAGAAAATCCTAATTTAAATTTCTCTCTGGGAACGCTTATGGGCACATCTGGATATCTAAATAATTTTAGAGGATACATGGGGCTACACTGGGCAAACGTAACTATCGGGAACAGAATGAATAATATATCTCTTGCTGCTGGTTATGGCTATATTGATGCCGGATTTGATAATATGATGTATGCTCCGGGAGTGTATTACAATGAATATCCAGATAGAAACTTGCCAGCACCAATTACTCACGGACCTATGGCATCTATCGCTGGTGTTGCAAAAGTTGGTTCAAAGGTCAGTTTTGTTTTCGACTCTATGATTATGTATGTCATGGACGGTGCATCTTCTGATGTATATGAAGAAACACAACAAAGTTATTATGATACTATCACAGACCAATACATTGATCCACAATTCACAATTACTGTATCGGAAAGAAAGGGTATTGCGATGATGTTTATGCCTGGATTGAGATTCCAAAAATCAGAAAAAAATGCATTCCAATTTAACCTCTCTGGAGTAGCTTATATTGGCAAAAACGAAAGTTTTTCTTTCCCATTTCCTATGTGTACGTGGTTTATTAGGTTTTAACAGGAATTTGGTTCATCGGCTCTCTGTACGGGAATTCTATTGTTCCGCTGTTCGAATGCTCATCTGTTCTTACTTCATTGGGTTAATCAATTTTGAAGGACGAACAAAGAATAACGAGCGACGAAGCACGAATTAATATTTGAGTAAATTGAAACATTTGTTCATCTGCTGAGCTGAAAGCTAAAAAACCGACAACAAATAAACTGCGAACCGAGAACTGTTTAACTGATCAACAGCTATTCCCCCTGCTCGCTCTGATTTAACTTCGCTGAGCTCGCCCTCTAGGCTTCGGTTGCAATCCAAGTGAAAACACAAACAAATCATTTATTACCAGCTTATTCATTTTTCACAAACCTTTAAAGCCACTTGCCAATGAATATCAAAAAAGTTATCACGCAATCGGAGTCGCGCAACAACTTTTTTTTACTCGCAAACATATTGTTCTAGCTAGTTTTTTATTCAATTACCCTGCGTTTTAAATCCATTCTTCCGTGCAGGATTCTTGTTATTTCAATTGGATTATCTGTAATTTTTCGATAAAATATAATGTGTCTATTTGCTTTAAGTCCGAAAAGCTCTTTTTTTATTCCACTGTAATTCCTTCCCAAATTTGGATTGTCTGCAATATCCTGACAGTTATACAGTAACATTTTATAATATTTGTCAGCTTGTTGCTCTGACCACTTATCAAATGTATAATTCCAAATACTTGTTAAATCTTCAATAGCTTTGTTTGTCAGTTTAAATTTATTCATTACTATTTCTTCTAGCTTTTAACTCTTGAAGATGTTTCTCTGAATCAAAATCGTGAGCAATTCCACTGTTGATTCCTTCTTCGATTGCATTTTTTAAAGTGATAGCTTTACTTTCTTCAGTTTCTAACAATCTAAGTCCTGCTCGAATAACTTCACTTACATTTTTGTATCGACCTGTTGCGACTTGTATCTGTACGAATTTGTCAAAATAATTACCGAGTGATACTGATGTATTTTTCATATTTAATATTTTTCACAAAATTACCAAATATTGGTAACTTTGTCAAGTTTCGAATCAACTTTTTATTAAAACACCTGTTCGCTCGGATTTAACTTCGCTGAGCTCGCCCTCTGAGCTTCTGTTGCAATCCGAATGAAAATACAAACAAATCATTTTTTACCAGCTTATTATTTTTTTACAGATATTTAAAGCCACTTGCTAGTGAATATCTAAAAAGTTGTCACGCAATCGAAGTCGCACGACAACTTTGAATTAGTATTTGAGTAAATTGAAACATTGGTTCATCTGCTGAGCTGAAAACTAAAAACCCGACAACAAATAAATTGCGAACTGAGAACAGATTAACCGTTAACTGATTAATCGATCAACATCTATTTCTTTTTCAACCCCTCAATAAACCTCTGCACAGAAACCTCTTTTGAATTTTGCCCATATTCATAAAAATCTATATCGCTGGCTTTTTCAGGTAAGTATTCTTGATCAATAAAATTTCCCGGATATGAATGTGGATACTTATAATTTTTTCCGTAATCAAGATTTTTCATCAATTTTGTTGGGGCATTTCTAAGATGCAATGGAACAGATAAATCTCCGGTTTCTTTAACAAAAGCAAGAGCTTTATCAATTGCAGTATATGCTGAATTACTTTTCGGACTAGTTGCAAGATAAATAGTTGCTTCAGACAAAATTATCCTTGCTTCGGGCATTCCAATTTTATTTACAGCTTCGAAACAAGCATTTGCGATTAAAAGTGCATTTGGATTTGCCAAACCAATATCTTCGGATGCTAAAATTATCAATCTTCTGGCAATAAATTTCACATCTTCCCCACCCGTTAGCATTCTGGCAAGCCAATAGACAGCAGCATTTGCATCACTTCCTCTAACCGATTTGATAAATGCAGAAATTACATCATAATGCTGCTCGCCCGACTTATCATAAATTGCCATATTCTCTTGTAAACGATCAACTACAAGTTTATTATTGATAACAATCTCATCATCAGTCGATGAATTACAAATCAATTCAAGGATATTATATAATTTACGTGCATCTCCACCTGAAAAACGATACATTGCATCAGATTCTTCAAGTTTGATATTCCTTTTACTAAGTAATTTATCCTCAGTAATTGCTCTGTTTATTAATTTATCAAGATGTTTTTCATCCAAATGCTTTAGAACGTATACCTGACATCTGGAAAGAAGTGGAGAAATAACCTCAAAAGAAGGATTTTCAGTTGTTGCACCAATTAAAGTGATAGTCCCATCTTCTACTGCTCCTAAAAGAGAGTCCTGCTGTGACTTACTAAAACGATGAATTTCATCAATAAACAAAATTGGATTTGCTTTACTAAACAGATTGTTCTTTTTAGCTTTCGCAATAACTTCACGAACATCTTTTACTCCACTATTTATAGCGCTAAGAGTAAAAAAATCTTTATCCGCAACTTTTGAAATCACATTCACTAGAGTTGTTTTACCAACACCCGGAGGTCCCCATAAAATCATTGATGGTATATTTCCTGCTTCAATTGATTTTCTTAATGGAGAATTTTCACTTACTAAATGCTCCTGACCAACGTATTCATCAAAACTTTGTGGTCGAAGGCGTTCTGCTAAAGGTTGTCTGTTTAAAATCTCGCTCATTATTTTACAAAATTACTAAAAACTAGTTTATTATTCTTAGGAAAAATAAAATCTTTATCTCAATAAACATTTAATTGTTTGAAACGTCTCATCCCCAATATATCAATTTTTATTTTTTGTGCAAATTTTACCAAGCTCCGTTAGGAGCGAGATATTAGTAACCCCGGATAAGAATTTATTCGCAGTCCGGGGATACTAATATAATCTAGATTTTTTTGGCGTATATCTTTGCTTACATCGAGGCACGAAGATTTTGCAAAGATTATGACAAAAATTATCATGTAAAAGACAAAATTTCAACTAACTTATCCTCTTAGAAACAAAACATTGGTTACACATAAGAGTAAATATCTCGCTAATCTCGTAGGGACGAAATATAAAATTTCAAATTCTGTATATAGAATAAAAAAAGATTGGAATGAAAATTGTTTCTTAACATTTTTTGCTTTATTTCGTTAAAATTAATAACTTGTTCACGTGAAATACAGTCTTATTATCATATCGGCAATATTATCATTTAGCATTCTGTCAAATGCACAGTCAGATACAACTAATTTGATAAGATATGATTACAGTTTTTCATTTAACGAAGGTATATATTTGAATTTTGACACATTTAAAAACAACGACCCGATTCCTTTCGAGTCTCTTATATCACCTGCATACACAGAAAATGGGTTCTACGATAAATTTGACTCTATCGAATTCATTAGCTATAGTGGAAATTATGGAAACACTGTTACAATTCCACTTCAGGACATTTGGGGATATTGCAAAAAAGGAAAACCTTATATCTATTGGGCAGACAAATTCAATCTGGTTCCTTATGTTGGTTCAATAACTCATTTTATTACAACAATCAAAGTATATTATTCAGGATATCATGACCCATATTATGACCCATACGGTCATTATCCTACTTCACGAACATACCAAAGCGATGAATTAAGACAATTTATCATCGATATGGAGACAGGTAAAATAATGGATTATAATCTGTCAAATATTGAATTATTATTAAAACGCGATTCAGAAGTTTACAATGATTTTATGGAACTTCGAAAACGCAAAAGATCAAAACAAATGTTCTACTATGTTGGAATTTACAACGAAAAGAATCCCCTTTATTTACCGAAATAAAATATTATTATGAAGAATAAATTTTCTGCAACTTTAATCCTTATGCTACTATGCTCAATCGCATTTTCACAAATTAAAATCCCTGTTGCAACTCACTCACAAATCACAAAGTTCTTAAACAACAAAACATACGTAGTACTCAAAAACGATCGCATGTCTGATTACAATTTTGCAATTAAAGATGCTTTTGAAAAACACTGGACACTCACAGAATATGAATTTGTTTACGAATCAGATTTTAAAAATCTACGAAAAGATGCTGACAACTCTTTTATTATGATAAATCAGATTTATTTTGAGAAAGATAAAACTCAAACTATGTTTGACTTTATTGTTGCAACATCAGGAGGTAATTTCCGAAGTGTTGACGATATGCCTACAATTTGTGCTGTTCCACTATGCTATCATGGAGCATTAGAATCTGATTATGATTATAAACTTTCACTAATGGTTAAATTTATTCAAAATCATATTACGACAACTAATGAAAACCCAAGTTTAAACGAAGATAATATTGCAGATTATTACATTAATAAATCGGGCAGTCTAAAAAGAAAGACTTTCTATTTGAGAAAAGAAGAAGTAGAACCTGCAATCAGAACTAAAAATTCGTTTGGAGGTTCTTACCCATATAATTTCGACTACACAACAAGCGAAAATATTAAAGATATTATTGATAATAATACAAAAGATGCTGTAATTTTGCATCTGATTTGTCCAAAGTTAAACAATACTTTGTCTTATTGTATAAAAATTATTATCGATACCGAAGAAGGCTTGATTTATTATTGGGACAAACATAAATTGAGTAATAAAAACGGAGATTACTTATTAAAAAGTGATCTCAAAAAACTAGCAAAAAAAGAATGACATACCAAGAAGTTATTGATTTCATGTACAATTCGTTACCAATGTACCAACGCATTGGTAAAGCAGCATACAAAGCCGATTTAGAAACTACCGAAATTCTTGATAAGCATTTTTCTCATCCTCATAAAAGTTTTAAGACAATACATATTGCAGGAACAAACGGAAAAGGCTCTGTATCTCACAGCATAGCATCAGTTTTACAGGAAGCTGGCTACAAAACAGGGCTATACACCTCTCCTCACCTAATCGATTATCGCGAAAGAATTCGTGTAAATGGTGAGATGATATCTAAAGATTTTGTGTGCGATTTTATTAACGACAATCTGGATTTCTTCAAAGAACTTACTCCTTCATTTTTTGAGATGAGCGTAGCATTGACTTTCGAATATTTTAAATATTCTAATGTCGATGTGGCTGTAATAGAAGTTGGAATGGGTGGACGATTAGATTCAACAAATATTATTTCCCCGGAACTAACTGTAATTACAAATATTGGATTCGACCATACACAGTTTCTTGGTAATACACTTGATAAAATTGCTGGTGAAAAAGCAGGAATAATAAAAGAGAACATTCCAGTAATTATTGGTGAAACTCAAACAGAAACCAAAAACGTTTTCCAGAATATCGCAACAGAGAAGAAAAGTACAATAATTTTTGCCGACCAAAGCATTACAAATACAGATTACGACTTTGGATTAAAAGGGCCTTATCAAAAGAAAAATCTAAAAACGATTTTAACAAGTATCAATGAATTGAAGGAATCAGGATTTAATATCAGTAATCAAAATGCGATTGAAGGGTTAAAAAATGTTGTTTTAAATACTGGTTTTCGTGGAAGGTGGGAAATAATTTCCCAAAAACCTCTTACTATTTGTGATACAGGGCACAACAAAGAAGGTTTATCATACACAATAAATCAGTTAAAAGAATTAAACTCCAAAATACTTAGAATTGTATTGGGATTTGTAAATGATAAGAATGTCGAAGATGTATTAGCATTATTTCCAAAAGATGCCGAATACTATTTTACAAAATCATCTGTACTAAGAGCAATGGACGAAAAACAGGTACATGAAATTGCTACAACAAAACATAACTTAAAAGGAAATATATATCCTGATGTAAGCTCTGCCTACAAACAAGCATTAGAAGATTCTTCTGATGAAGATTTGATCTTTATTGGCGGAAGCACTTTTGTAGTTGCGGATTTGTTAGCAAACCTCTAATAACCCCATTACCCCCCTTAACCTCCTAATCTTATATATTTCTTGTAAGAGTTTTAATATTCAACATTTTTATTAACTTAGCTGTCTAATCTAAACAAAATGAAAAGAGTTTTTTTTTATATTATTTTATCAAGTCTCTTATTTTTAGCTAAACCTACATTCTCTCAATCATGGCACACATACTTTGGAGACACTTTATCTAGTGGAAATATTTCTGTTGAAGGAATTTATGTTGATGATACTTCATTTATTATCGGAGGATGTTTTCAAAGTATAGGAGAAAACCCGATAAGTGATATTGCAAAATGGCATAATTACTCCTGGAGTGCATTTAATCATCATCAGGAGTATGGTTGTGGTCCTTCCTGCATAAATTATTATAAAAACAAATTATATGCAGGAGCTGAGAGTAGTTGGAATCCTAATCAAAATACAGGCACCTCGCTTTTTGCAGTCTGGAATGGCGAAAGTTGGTCTTCAGCCAATCAACCACTTACTGGAGACGTTAGAGCAATTGAGATTATTAATGATACACTATTTACAGTTGGAGATGGAAATACTGTTGGTAAAGTTCTTGCCTTTGATGGTACACAATGGCATAATTTAAGCCCGGTTACATCATCAAATCATGCTTATTGCATTACTGAATATAATGGAGATTTTTTAGTTGGAACAAACTATGGATTAATGAAAAGAAGTGGGTTTGACAACTGGATATGGCATGAGGGGACTCCATTAGGTCCTGTTATGTCATTATGTGTTGATTCTATTAATAATTACCTGTATGCAGGAGGAGCATTTCATTATGTTTCAGATACAATTTTTTCAAGATGTATCGCTAAATATGATGGTTATCAGTGGCACTCTATGAATATGGGTGTAATTGGAGATATTTGGCACGGTGTCATGGAGATGTACAGAGGAGATCTTTACTTTGGAGGTGTCGCGTGGGTTACTGCAATAGACTCGACTCCTTTAAATAGTATTGGCAGGTGGGATGGAGAAATGATACATCCCGTAGGAGGAGGAGTAAATGATCGGGTATTGGATTTAAAAGTTTTTCAGGACACCTTGCTTGTTGCAGGGCAATTTGAATATGTAAATGTACTCAATAACGATTCTATACGTGTGCAAGGTATGGCAAAATGGTATATGCCTCCTGGAGGATGCAATTTCTTGCAACCTGTTCTACATGCATGGCAGGAAGAAGGTGTTTCAAAAGATGTATTTTACTTAGTTAATGGTGAAGCAGAAGTTAATTTCTATAATAACAATGCTTATGCTGATTCGTGGGAATGGAATTTTGGTCCTACAACAAGTTCAGAGCAGAATCCTACAATAACTTTTACAGCTCCCGGCGAATATAATATTCAACTAATCGTTACACAAGACCAATGTGTAAAAACTGTGCAAAAAACAATCTCAATTTATTTGAATACAGATGCAAAAAAAGACTATTCAGAGAATTCATTTGAAGTTTTTCCAAATCCCGCTAAAGATAAAGTAACAATAAAATGTGATGTTCCACTAAGTATCGAGAATGCAAATATTGTTGTTTTATCATCTGAAGGAAAACAAATAGATATAGTATCTCTTTCTAAAGGAGTACATGAAACAGATATTGACATTTCTGCATGGAAGTCAGACTTTGTTATTATTAACTTACTTTTTGATAATAAAAAAGTAAATTCTAAAAAACTTATAATTGAAAAGTAATGAGAAAAAGAAAACTATATACTTTCCTATTTATTGTTACATCTTTGTTGATTTCAGTTTCTGCAAATGCACAATTGGATGCTCCTAATTTGGTTAATAACTTTTCATTAAATAATTGCAGCCCATATCTAACTTTTCCGGCAGTTGAAAATTGTAATATTTATGAAATTCAAATGTCTATAGACGAAACATTTACGAACATTACTTCTTTAGAGTATTATGACAATAATAATGTTACTTTACCTTTATTAAAATTTGATACTGAATATTTTTTAAGAGCAAGATCAATTAATGAAACTGACACATCAGAGTGGAGCAATATTATCTCAAATACGACATATTCATATGGGTGGGTAGACGTTGACATAACTGAAGCAGGAGATTATTTAGCATATGAAGATGCTATTACATGTGCATTAGAATCTTGGTGGGAAATTGATACTATTCAATCTTTTGATTCTCAGTTTTTTCTAAGAGATACAACTTATAATAATGATAGCTTGGAAATTAATGCACCATATTACTTTTGTTCAAATTATTATATTAGAAGTAAGTGTGTAATAGAAATTGACACAACTCCAAATTGGTCTTACCACGAATGGAATTACATTGAAATTCCATGTTCTCCAACTTTAGTTTATCCAAATGAATTTGACTTAACCAACAATATTACAAATCTAAAGTTAGAAAGATACGACCAGCCATTAAGGTATGTTTTTCAGATTGACACATCAAACACATTTTCAAACCCCAGAGAATTTGAAATTGCAGATACAGATACATTTGATAATGTAATTGCCAGTGATTTTTACTTTGACACTCAACATTATTGGAGAGTAAGAGCTATAAACTCTATTGATACATCCTACTGGTCTTCTGTGTTTACATTTACAATGTGCAATATTTTATCTCATTATCCTTTGGATGGAAGTAATACAAATACTAACCTTACACTTAGTGCATCTGATATCGGAAATCTTACAGGTTACATCTTTGAGTATGATACAGTTCCTGAATTTAACTCAGGAGCATTTACAGAAATTGTGTCACCTACTTCTTCAGTACAATTAAGTTCTTTAAATTATGCTCAAGCTTATTATTGGAGAGCTAGAGCATATCATTCACTTGACACATCAGAATATACAGAAACAAGAACATTTAACACGATTTCAAATCCAGAACTAATCACACCGTTAAATGGTAGTACAGGTTTAAACTTAAAAGAAATTCTCCAAATAGAATTACAAAATGGAGTAAGCCTGTATGAATATAACATTTCAGAAAACCCCGAATTTACTGAAGGAGAAACTTTGGAAATGTCTCATACAGAATTTGAAGAAAATATTCAAACAAGCTTATTAAAATTTGGAACAGAATATTATTGGAAAGCTAGATATATTAATGAAAACGATACATCTAATTGGTCAGAGATATTTAATTTCTCAACTATAGATGTTCCAGTTCTAAGTCTGCCAGCCAATGGCACAAGCGAGGTTGATTTTACACAACTTATGTTACAGTGGCAAAATATTCAGTATGTTGACTCTTATACTTTATGGGTAAGCACATCATCTGATTTTATTGAATATGATGAGTATCTACAATCAAGTTACGGGAGTATTGTTTATTTAGAAGATTTATTACCCTCAACTACATATTACTGGAAAGTTAAAGCGACAAGCGCAATTGATGAATCTGACTGGTCAGACACATGGACTTTTACCACAAAAAATGTAAGTAGCATTAAGTCAAACAATCAAATTAAAATGCAGATATTTCCAAATCCTAGCAGCAATGGTTTTATAGTTAAAACTTCTCTCCCCGAATATAAAGATGCAGAAATTAAAATTGCCGGCTTAAATGGTCATTTAAAGGATATTATTCCTGTCACAGAAGAAACTACCATCATTCCAACAAAAGGTTGGAAATCTGGAACTTACATTTGCAATTTGTTTGTGGATGGTAAATTGGTAAAGGCAGAGAAATTGATTTTCAAATAGTTTTTTTCACATGCAATTGTAGTAGGTTGATCCATGAATCAACCTACATAATTGCCGTATTAAAATATATCATAACAATATCATTTTGGACAATTCTGTAGTTCGATTTCATATTTGTCCATTTTTTATAATACTTCCGAAAAAACAACAGTAATTTATGGAGGTGATAAAAACTTTTCTACATCAAATGGAAACATTATAAGCTGGCGAAAGCTACATGATATTATTCAGAAATCGTGATAACCCAAACGACATAAGATTTAATAAATTTGTGATCAAATCCCCTTAATCCTTAAACCCCATATCTTAAAACAATTTACTCCTTCTCATGCTCAGCATAATTAAGGCTTACTAAATCTTATCTAATGAACATTACTTACAAACGACTTTTAAAATTTTGCAACACAAATATTAGACAAATCTGAATTAGTGAGTGTGTTTTATCAAAACTTAACACTCAAACCATATTTAAAAAACATTGCCTTTGTGTTATAGAAATTTTCATAAGTAAATTCCGAGAAAACTCCAAAATGTCTTAAAGGATAAAATGCAATACCTCCACCACCTCCATAATAAAAATTATGTGTTCGATGAGCTTCGATTTCAATAAGGGCTCCTTCATTTTCCAAAGTATATGGTGGATGAAAATAAGTTATTCCTCCTACTTTAGAAATTAAGTATATATCGAACCTAAAATCATCAGAATCTACAAAGAAAGGAAGAATATGAAAATTACAATTTGTATAGTATTTTAAGCGTTTACGAATTCCCAAAGATGATGATGAAAAAGCAGTATTAACACCAAATTCAAAATGATTAAAAAAACCATAGTTTACACCAAGATGATAAAACGGATCATCCGACATCATGAATTCATTTTCTCCTTGCTGCATTTTGCGGCTTAGCTCTATATTCCATCGGTTTTTAATATAGGATTCCTGAGCTGAGATTTGCAATAAAACCAAAGCAAGTAATACTGTAAAAGTGATTCTAATTTTCATAGTTTAACCATTTTTTTATTGTAATATTTTCAAATTTGCTTTTCACATCTTCCTTCCCAAAATATACTTTGTACGATACCCCAGGTATGATAGGAAAAATACTCATTTGATACATGTCGTAATGAATAAAAGTATTATAATTTTGAGGAGTAGAAGGTCCGTCATTATTATTGTAATAGTAATAGTTTGGGTTGTGTCTGTTGTAAGCATTGTAAAGAGAGAACGTCCACTCGCATGGCAGTTTTCGTTTTTTAGTTAGTGTTTTGTAAGTAAAGCCAATGTCCAATCTATGAAAAGCTTTCATTTGTTCGCTGTTTCGTTCTCCGTATATAAATGCTTCATAATAATTATAACCATTTTCATGATTTGGGTCAAATATCATTTGTCGTCCGATCACGGGAGTATATGGTAGTCCAGATTGATAACACCATGCTGCACTAAAAGTCCATTTTTCATTCAATTCATAACTTGCGAATATTGAAAAATCATGAGGACGATTAAACTCATATACATATACTTCTCCATTTTCGATATTTTCGAACTGACGAGTTGCATGACTTAAATGATATGATACAATCCCAGTCCATCGACCATAGTTCTTTCTTAACATCAACTCAATACCCTGAGCTGTACCCACACCATTTGTTTCAATAATGCTTTCCCAATTTTCAAGACTGGCTGCATCAATGTAAACTGATTTTAATGTAACAAGATCTGTCATGTCTTTGTGATATACACCAACACTAAAGGCAAACATATTGTTGTGAAAATTCTTACTCCAGGATACAGAGTATTGTTTTGATTTAGATACTGGAATGTTATTGGATGCAGGCAACCAAGTTTCATTTACATAAATAACTCCAGGAGTCAGCAACAAATGAGACATTTGATTAACATGCATGTAATCCATGTTTATGAGTCCCCATTTTTTCAAATTAAAGTTTAAGTTTAATCTTGGTTCTAAATCAAACTCATTGACACTAGAGTATGTATAATTGGAAGCACGCACACCAATATTGGCGTTAAGAAACTTAAATAAGTCTAACTTGTTTGATATAGACACAGCATTATTAAGAATCTCATTGGAAATTATTGACGACGAAGAACTTTCGCCTGTAATCGAATAATTATAGGGTGTGTAATATCCAAATGAGGAATGCAATCCGGCATCAATTCGCCAAGCATTCGAAATTCTATATGCCCAATTTGAGTTTAAGGAAAGATTATCAACACTGGATATAAATCGTTTTTCATAAGCACTGATAGTATCGCTGCTGAATGATTCAAAATCCTTCACTCTATAACGAGTGTATGATAAAACTGTTCGTCCGAAGAGCTTCGAATTTGGAGTGCTGTTCCAAGATCCAGCAAGAGCAAAGTTTCCCCAATGTTTGTTCGCATTAGTTTCTGTATGGTTAATGTCCAAATCATTTTTTTTACTCATTGTATGTATGTAGTCGTCTCCTTGAAAAACATTAAAGTGGAATTTATTTTTGTCGTTGGCAGTCCAAGAAATTTTCATACTGGCATCATAAAAACCATAAAACATTTTTGCTGAATTGCCTTCAATAATTGATGTTAGCCCGTACAACAATGGATCGAAAGCTGTCTTTCTACCATTAAGAATATAAGTTGTTTTTTCTCCGAGTTTCCCTTCCAGACTCAAGTTCAAGTCCGTAATTCCAATTCCAAAAGCACCTTTAAATTCCGAAGCATCCCCACTGCGCTGTGTAATATCAACAATTGAGGAGAGTTTTCCTCCATATTTAGCGGGAAAACCACCTTTGTAAATTTGTACATCTTTTATGATTTCTGGATTGAAAACAGACATGATGCCACCCAAATGATTAACTGATAGCAATTCAATATCGTCGAGCAAATACATGTTTTGCCCCGGATCACCACCCCTTATTACTAATAAACTAGACATTTCATTTTGAGTTTGAATTCCGGGAAATATTCTAGTAGCTCGCAACACATCGGGTTGACCACCAATTGCTGGTAATCGCTTAATGTCTTTTATATCCAGTTTTGGAGCATTCATGTAATTATCATGTTGTGCAGAAACTACAACCTGTTGCAATTGTTCAACAGATTCGCTAAGGTAAATATTTAGGATGCCATCCTTATTATTACTTATGTCAACCAAGCTTGTTTTGTACCCAACAAATGTAACTTTCAAAATTGAGGATTGTGTTTTAAACGAAAAATATCCTTGTGTATTTGTGCTTGTACCTGTATTGTCTATAGTATCAAGTATATTTGCTCCAATTATCGTTTCTTTAGTTTGGACATCATACACATATCCAGAAACATGTGTTTGAGCAAAAATGCATGTTACACTCAATAATAAAATTAAAACTACGCTACAAATCTTTTTCATACTATGCTCTCTTAAAAAATTGTATCGGTTTCAGATTCTGAATATGAGCCCATGATACCGTATCCATTTTCAATGTTTGAATATAAATTTGAAGGTATGACATAAGAATTAGTAAAATTCGGATTTCTACCAACCTCATAAGCTCCTATGCTATTTAAATATGTATAATAGTGGTAATCTACTGATCTAAGTTTAACTTGATACGCCAAAGAAATTGTATTACTGTAATAAAATGATTTAATAAAACCAAACTCTTTCTCTAGGAACTCACCAGATTCATTAATGTTGCTAATAGTGCCAATAGCATTATAGTCCTCTACCATTCTATATATTGTATCTATATAATATGGATCGTCAGGATTATCTAGGTTCAGATTATAATGAGGTTCCTTAGAATAATATCTAAGATAAACGACGCCATAAAATGCTTTATTAACATCATTTTTAATTTTGACATATACCAAAGGTGATGCAACTCCCTCGTCACTAACCCAGCCATATGAATCAACATCTGCATTAAATATCTCTATTGGTTCTGGTACAACACAAAATGACTCTACTACGTCTTCATCCGGCACAGCAACTGTTAGGTTAAGTATATCATCTACCTGTGCAATATAATCTGATATATACAATCCCTCACCTTGATGAGTAAAACTGATAATATCCATATCTTGATTAGACATTTTGATCTCTGCATTTTCAATAATCTCAAGAGGATTTGCATTGAGTTCATCTGTGTATGCTAGATATACTCTCACCGAATCGCCTGCAGAAATAATGGTATTTACTGTCACTTTGTTTTCAAACTCAGGAAACTCGTCTTGCACAAGCTTTCTACACGATGAGCATAACATACAAAAAATGACAATAGTGAAAACTCTATATTTCATTAAAATGAATTAAATATTATATTAACTGTTTAAAATCTCTGTTTTTACAGTTCGTTATAAAAGCATATAATCACAATAAATACAATTAAATATCGCACCTATCATACATTCTGCAAATATAAAACATAAAATTTTATATACAACGAAAATACTGATATAATATTGATTACACCAATTCATTTCAATAGTGTACTTAAAGAGTTGACTATAGTTTAGTCCAATCCTTCCTTCTCATGCTCAGCATAGATAAATCCTGCACCATCATATCTATTAAACATAGATTGTAGTCTTGCCTTAAATGTAGCATATTCCTCATCACGATTTGTTGACCATGCAACTTCGCTTAAGGCAGCCATACGAGGTAAAATCATATATTCAACATGATCAAAATCTAAAATATATTCTGACCACACATTTGCCTGAACACCGATAATAAACTCAGCTTCTTCTCTTGTTAGAGTATCAGGAATTGGGTTCCAGGTGTATATTTCTTCGCAGTTTGTAAAACCCCCAATTGCGAATGGTTCGTTATCTGTATCTTCGCTCTGGTAATGATCAAAATAACATATTGGATTTGGTGTCATAATAACATCGTGATGATCTTTTGCTGCAGCAATTCCGCCTTCTTCACCACGCCATGACATTACTGTTGCATTTGGAGCAAGTCCGCCTTCGAGGATTTCGTCCCAGCCAATTATCATTTTACCTTTTGAGTTAATATATTTTTCCATTCTTTGGATAAAATAAGACTGCAACTCATGCTCGTTAGCTAAACCTTCTTCCTGAATTCTCTTCTGGCATTTTGGACATGTTTCCCATGCAGTTTTTGGACATTCATCACCACCAATATGAATATATGGTGAATTAGGAAAAAGCTCAATAACTTCATCAATAACAATTTCCATAAATTCGAAAGTTTTTTCATTCCCAGCACAATAAACATCATCAAAAACACCCCAATCTTTAGCGACTTCGTAAGGGCCACCAGTACAGCCCAATTCAGGATAAGCTGCAAGAGCTGCTAATGAATGTCCCGGCATTTCGATTTCAGGAATTACAGTAATAAATCTATCTTCGGCATATTTTACAATTTCCTTCACTTCTTCCTGAGTATAATAACCTCCATAAGGAATATCGTCGTATTCGCCCCAATTTTTCTCAATTACAGTTCCACTTCTTTGAGAACCAATTTCTGTTAGTTTTGGAAATGCTTTTATCTCAATTCTCCATCCCTGATCCTCAGTCAAATGCCAGTGAAAAGTATTGAATTTATGCATAACCAGCAAATCAATATATTGCTTTACCTCATCAACAGTAAAAAAATGTCGACAAACATCAAGGTGCATTCCTCTGTACTTAAATAATGGCTCATCCTCAATTTTTAGGTATGGTAAAACTATAGTTTCAGATATTGTCCCAGACTCTAACTCAGCCGGTAAAATTTGTCTCAAGGTTTGAAAACCCCAAAGCACTCCCTGATAAGTAGATGATGATATTTGCACCCCCTCATCCCCTATTTCAAGAGTATATCCCTCATCAGAACAATCAGCACCAATTGATAAAATAATATTTGTTGCATTTTTCACAGGCTCTCCTACTAATTTCACATTTAATGGAGATAAAAAATCCATTATAAAACTACTTAACCTAATAGCATCTGTAGAATTATCATCAAAAACGAGGCAAACTTCATCTTCAAATTCCAAACTACCACTATTAAGTTCAAGCTTCAAAGGTTTTGGAATAATATTGTTCTCAAAATCAATGTTTTGATTATTTTTGCATGATAGCAAGATAAAAAACACTCCGATTAAAGGAAAAATGTACTTACGCATATGAATAAATTTTATAGTTCAACAAGGTCAAAAATAACAATTTTACTTTCGATTCTATCATTAAGTTTACTTTTTTCTTGTAATCAAAAGTCAACAAAAAAAACAATTCCTCTAAACGAAGGATGGGAATTCTACTATACTCCTGAGGACAAATGGTATCCAGCAGAGGTTCCTGGAAATATTCATACCGATCTTTTTTCGGCTGGACTTATAGAAGATCCATTTTATGGTAACAATGCTGACAGCCTTCAGTGGGTTAGTGAAACAACCTGGCATTACAGAAAAGATTTCGAAATTGCCAAACTGTTTTACAATAGAAACCTTGAGCTTGTTTTTGATGGAATTGACACTCACTGTGATATTATTTTAAATGGCGACACTATCGGCAATACGTATAATATGTACCGCCAATGGACTTTCCCAATTGACGATTCTGTAAAAAAAGAAAAGAATAATCTGGAACTAATATTTTACCCATCAGGTTCAATAAATTCCATTAACGAAACTAAAAAGGGATATGCAATTCCTGACAATCGTGTTTTTAGCAGAAAAGCGCCTTATCACTATGGATGGGACTGGGCTCCAAATTTAAACACATGTGGTATTTACAAGAATGTTTACATAAACTCATGGGAAAAACTACGAATTACTAATGTAAACCTTGAGCAAAAATATTTATCGGATACCATGGCAGTTGTTATTGCAAATATTGACCTTGAATCTGAGAATTACTATAACGGGAATGTTAAAATATACAGTCCACACCATGAATTTGACACATTATACGAAAAGCTTGAGATTTTTGAAGGAGAACAATCTTATCCTGTAAAGTTCTACATAAAAGATCCTCAATTATGGTGGTGTAATGGGATGGGAACTCAAAAAACATACGATGTTGTTGTTGAAGTAAGTACAAAATTTCGTGTAGAGAAAAAGGAATTAAAAATTGGACTTCGAACAATTGAATTATCTACTAAAACCGATCCTGACGGACAACAGTTTTACTTTATTATTAATGGCACTCCGGTTTTTGCAAAAGGAGCCAATTGGGTTCCTGCCGAATATTTTAATGGCAGCAATTCAACGCAAAATTACACAGAATTACTAAATCTTGCTAAAGAAGCGAACTTTAATATGCTAAGAGTTTGGGGTGGTGGAATTTACGAAAACGATGAATTTTATTCAATTTGCGACTCTCTGGGAATAATGGTTTGGCAAGACTTTATGTTCTCATGCGCTATGTATCCCATAGATGATAAGCAAATTGACAATATCACAGAAGAAGTAAAATACCAGGTTAACAGATTGTACAATCACCCATCTATTGTTATGTGGTGTGGAAATAACGAAATTAGCAATGCATGGTTCGATTGGGGCTGGCAAAAACAATACAATATCTCTGTAGAAGATTCACTCGAAATTTGGAATGAATATGACAACTTATTTCATCGAGTAATACCAAATACAATTATCGAAATTGATAAATCACGTAAGTATATTCCAAGTTCACCATATTATGGCTGGGGACATAAAGAATCGGTAACTCATGGCGATTCTCACTATTGGGGAGTTTGGTGGGGAATGGAAAATTTTGACAAATACTATGAAAATACTGGTAGATTTATGAGTGAATACGGTTTCCAAGGCTTACCAGCAATGTCAAGTTTAGAGAAATTTATTCCAGAAGATTCCTTATTTTTATATTCCGAAAGTCTAAAATCTCATCAAAAACATCCATATGGATTTGAAGCCATTGATGAATACATGAAAAGAGACTATCCTGTTCCTGAAGATTTTTCAGATTTTGTTTATGTAAGCCAGATATTACAAGCAGAAGGACTTCAAAAAGCTTTTGATTCTCATATTTCATCACGCCCTTATTGTATGGGGACATTATTCTGGCAATTTAATGATTGTTGGCCTGTAATTTCGTGGTCTGCAGTTGATTATTACAAGCAACCAAAAGCGCTGTATTATTTTGCTAAAAGATCATTTGAGAACATCCATGCAGCGGTTCGAAACGATGATGGGAAAATCACATTCTCAGTTACAAATCATAACAGCAACACCATTAACACCAAGATTGTTTGTAAAGTTAAAAAATTCGATGGAACACTAATATATGCAGACAGCTTAAATGTGATGCTCGAACTTCTACGTACCAACAATATAGATTTTTATCACTTACCCGATACAGTTATTACGAATAATATGAATAACTCATTTATCGAATTTACTATTACAGACTTCGATTTCGAAAACGATATATACCACAAAGCTTTTGTAGTTGGGAAACCAAAAAATCTAAATTTACCTGCTGAAGATTTTCAATACAACATTAAAAAGAAAGATGCATACTGGGAAATAAATTTAAAATCCAGATTCTTCATAAAAAATCTATATTTATACACAGAAGACAATTCTGGAAAGTTCTCGGACAATTACTTTGATTTAATTCCAGGTGAGATTACTACAATTTTATTTTATCCAGACAAAAACAGTAACAACCTATCTTTAAAGTTCAAGTCTATGAATGGCATAATTGACATAAAAAAACAGACAGAATTAAGCGACTCATTATCAACAAATTCTAATTTTACAGAGTTATTACCTGTAAACGATTAATGTGGGATAAAAATTTCCTTTCCTGTTAATCAAGCTATTGAATAATTACTATATTTACGGTCAAATTACTAAACAATAGCCTAAATGATTCCTAATTTTGATGCAGTAATATTTGACCTTGATGGTGTAATAACCAATACAGCGACTATTCATTCCAGAGCATGGAAACAAACTTTCGACGGAGTATTAAAACATCACAGTAAACTTTACGACAAAAAATATGTCGAGTTCGATATTGAAAAAGACTATCTGGAGTTTGTAGATGGAAGACCTAGATATAATGGTGTTGAATCATTTTTTAATTCTCGAAAAATCATTTTCCCTTATGGCACTCCTGATGACACATCAGACATGCTAACCATTTGTGGAATAGGCAATCGAAAGAATGAATTATTTAATAAAATACTACAAGACGAGGGAGCTTTTGTGTTTGATGAATCAGTAGAATTTGTAAAATCTTTAGTCGAAAATGATGTAAAAGTTGGGATCGCATCATCTAGTAAAAACTGTATTCCAATTCTCAAAAAAGCTGGGATATACGATTTATTTGAAGTATTTATCGAAGGAAATGCGTCAATCGAAAGAAATCTAAAAGGAAAGCCAGAACCAGATATATTTGTTACTGCATGTAACGACTTGGGTGTTTCTGTTGATCGATCAGTAGTTGTTGAAGATGCATCCAGCGGCGTTGCTGCAGGTAAAGCTGGAAATTTTGGTTTAGTTATCGGAATTGCCAGACATAAGAATCATACAGATTTAAAAACTCATGGAGCTGACATCGTCATAAATGATTTAGGAGACATTATCATTAAAGATATAGAAACATGGTTTGCAGCAGGTATTAATGAAGACTCATGGTGTTTAAAATATTCTGATTTTATAAAAGAAAATGAAAAAAGCCGTGAATCACTACTAACAGTAGGAAATGGGTACTTTGCAAGTAGAGGATGTTTCTGCGAAGAAAAAGCATCTGATTTTCACTATCCTGCTACTTATATGGCAGGAGTTTACAATAAACTCCCTTCCCAAATAAAAGACAAGACTATCTATAACGAAGACCTTGTAAACTGTCCAAACTGGCTATTTACAACTTTCAAAATTGATGATGGAAGTTGGTGTAATAAGGACTCTTGTAAAATTATCGAAATTGAAAGAACTCTCAATCTAAAAAAGGGACTATTTTCTGGTTGGGCACTAATTGAAGATAATCAGGGACGAAGAACTATGGTAGAGTCTGTGCGTCTGGTTAGCATGGCAAATAAACATCTTGCAGCATTGGAATATAGTATAACTCCTTTAAACTATTCTGGAACCATTTCTATTAAAACTGGAATAGATGCAAATATCATTAACGATGGAGTTGCTCGTTACAGGGATTTAAACCAAAAACACTTAGGAAAAGCCAATTGCGGTAGTCAAGAAAACATAATCTGGCTTTCGACAGAAACAACTCAATCTAAAATCAAACTCGATATTGCAGCTCAGATTAACACTAATGTTCCTGCAGATTATGAAATTGAAGAGTCCGAGTCTGAAATCAATATCATATACACAACCCAAATAGATCAAGACAAAGAGTTTGTAATTTATAAAGATATTGCATACTCAAATGATGACAAAACTGATGTTGTTGGATTAGTTAAACAGAACAAAGATTTCAATAAAATTGCAAACGACTCTATACATGCATGGGAGAAAATTTGGAAGAAATCAGATATTGAGATTTCAGGTGATAGAATAGCCCAAAAGCTTGTTAGGTTACATATTTATCATCTTTTAACATCTTATTCTGAGCACAGCATTGAATCTGACATAAGCATAGCTGCCAGAGGCTTACATGGTGAAGCCTATAGAGGACACATTTTCTGGGATGAATTATTTATTGCTCCATTTTTCAATATCAACTTCCCTGAATTAACAAAATCCATGTTAATGTACAGGTATAACAGGATTCATGAAGCAAAACAATATGCCACTGAAAATGGATTTAAAGGAACAATGTATCCATGGCAAAGCGGATTAAGCGGTACAGAAGAAACACAAGAATTACATCTAAATCCAAAATCAGGAAAATGGGGTGACGATTATAGCAGAAATCAAAGACATGTCTCATTGGCAATTGCTTATAACATCATTCGCTATTTTCAGGCAACTGAAGATAAAGAATTTATTACTAATTACGGTTACGAGATGTTAACAGAAATTGTAAGGTTCTTTGTATCAGCTTGTAAATATTCAGCATCTGATTTTCGTTATCATACAGAAAACATGATGGGACCCGATGAATTTCATGAAAAACATGATATTTCTGACAAAAAGGGAGGTCTTAACGACAATGCATACACCAACATTATGTTAGCCTGGGTACTAAGAAACACAATCAGCATATTTTACAAACAAAACTATCTGGTTGAAAACTCAAATGGACTTCCAAACGAAGAGGAAATTCAAAATTGGAAAGAGATAAGTGAAAATCTTGCAGTCCACATGAACGAAGATGGAATAATTGAACAATTTAAAGGATATTTCAACTTAAAAGAGCTTGACTGGGTAGCCTACAAGAAAAAATATGAAGATATTGCCAGACTCGACCGGATTCTAAAAGCAGAAGGAAAATCTCCTGATGAATTCAAACTTGCAAAACAGGCAGACACTTTAATGATTTTTTACAATCTTACAGATAAAGAGGTAAACGAAACTCTTGCTGGATTAGGCTACAACCCGCCAAAAGATTATAAAACAAAGAATTTTTACTATTACATAAGCAGAACTAGTCATGGTAGTAGTTTAAGTAAAATTGTACATGCTTTTCTTGCAAATAAGTGGGAAATTCCTGATTTAGCTGATAAATTATTCTTAGAGGCCTTAGTTAGTGATTTTTCAGACGTTCAAGGTGGAACAACTGCTGAAGGAATTCATACTGGTGTTATGGCTGCAAGTGTAATGCATGTCCTAAACTCTTACGCGGGTATTGACTTCAGAGATAAAGTACTTAGCATTGCTCCCAAAATGCCTAAACACTGGCATCGTTGTTCATTCAACTTTGCATACAGGCATATAAATTATGATATGATTATCAACCACGATTCATTCAATATCAAAACAGATCAGGATGTAGGACTGAGAATCTTTAATTCTCCATGTATCATCGAAAAAGATGAATGGTGGAATATTGATTTGTAAAAATATTTATCATTAAAAAAACTGCACTCAGTTAATTTAACGGGTGCAGTTTTTTTTGTATATTCGCTAAAATAAATAAGATAAAATGTTAGGAGACATACTTTTAATTACAGAAAAGCATAAAAATGCTGCAACAGAGATTGTCGAGAAAATTATAAAACTTCAAAAACACAAAATTGTTATTTGTGTTTCAGGAGAATCCGGAAGTGGAAAATCTGAACTATCACATTGCATTGGAAAAGAGCTTGTTAAAAATCATAATATTCCAACAAAAATCATTCATTCGGACAACTACTATCATGTGCATCCACATATTAGAAATAAATGGAGAGTAGAAAATGGTATTGAAAATGTTGGTATAAATGAAATCGATTGGAAGACATTAATAAAGAATGTTCAGGATTTTATCAATAGTAGAATTTCTCAAATGCCATGTATCGATTTAGTTCCTGACGAGGTAGATATGCTTACAACAGATTTTAGTAAAATTAAAGTACTTATTGTTGATGGTCTGTATGCAATAAACTTACCTGCTGATTTTGGAATTTTCATAGACTTAACATATCACGAAACTAAAAAAGCTCAAGCAGACAGAGGGAAAGAAAAAACAGACGAATTAAGGTGGAAAATTCTTGAACAAGAACACAAAAACGTTATTGCTTTAAAAGAAAAAGCAAATGTAATAATCACAAAAGATTACAAATTAGAATGGAAAGACTAAAAATCATTTGGGGAGTTCTTATACTCTCAGCACTGTTATTTTCTTGTAAGCAAGATAAAAAAGTAACATTTTGTCCTGAAAAAGACCCACTATACCTTAATCAGACAGTAATTAAAATCAAACCCGACAAATTGACTTTTGACTTGGATGAATATATTTCTGACTTTTCTGGAATTGATTCAATTTATTTTGAAGGAGGCAAATACTCTTATAGTGAATCGGATAAAACATTAAAAATAATTTCAGATTTTGAATCCTTAAAACCAATTTCAACAATAAGCATTGCTAAAGAAGAAAACATTTACTCTCTAATTTGTATTAAAAACAGTAAACAAAAAGTTGAAATTAGATTTACTCCTACTGAAGGACAAAATCCTGAAACAGTAAAAATTGCGGGAAGTTTTAACTCTTGGAATCCAGATAATTTAATAATGAAAAAAGATGGAGAAATCTGGGTGGCAAAAATAGAATTAGATCAAGGATTGTATCAATATCAGGTTGTTACTGATGGGATATGGCAAAACAACTATCCTAATGCCGACACTGTTGCAAATGGCATAGGAGGGTATAACACATTATTAACAGTAATCGACGAGTGTGAATCTATTAATTTCACAATAATAACAGACACTTATACTGATAATGAAATTACTATTGAATCAAATTTTACTCCGGAATCTCTTTTTATATTGTGGCAAAACCAATTACTCCCTATAGACTTAAACAATTTTAACGATAATAAATATACATTTGAAATTCCTCAAGCAGCAAAAAATATAGATCGTAGTTTTATCAGAGTATATGCATCATATCATAACTGCATTTCTAACGATTTACTTATTCCATTAAACAATGGCCTTGTATTATCTAATCCGGCTACACTATCAAGAAGTGACAAACATAATAACATTATGTATTTTATGCTTGTAGATAGATTTTTTGATGGCGATATAGAAAACACAAAGAGACTAAACGACCCAAGAGTACATAAAAAAGCTGACTATTATGGTGGAGATTTATCTGGGATTAATCAACAATTAGATAATGGTTATTTTGAAAAACTAGGTGTAAATTGTCTCTGGATTTCTCCAATTTTTCAAAATCCTCTCGTTGCCTATCAGGAGTTTCCAGAACCAAGACGACACTTTTCAGGATATCATGGATACTGGCCTATCTCCTCTTTAGATATCGACACCAGATTCGGTAACGAAGATGAATTTATGTCTCTTGTCGATAATGCTCATAATAATAATATGAATGTGATATTAGATTTTGTTGCAAATCATGTTCACGAAGACAATCCTCTTTATCAAGCAAATCAAGATTGGTCAACCGATTTGTATTTAGCAGATGGAAGAACAAATATCAGAATATGGGAAGAATGCAGATTAACAACATGGTTCGATACTTTTCTACCATCATGGGATTTTGAGAATCCTGAAGTTACAGATACAATTTCTGAAATCGCAGTACATTGGCTCGACAAGTACAATCTTGATGGATTTAGACATGATGCGACAAAACATATTCCTGAAGTTTTTTGGAAAACACTTACAAAAAAAATCAGGACAATCTTTCCTAACAAAAGCATTTTCCAAATTGGGGAAACATTTGGTAGTCGAGAACTAATCGACAGTTATATTGGAACAGCAATGCTAGACGGTCAATTTGACTTTAATCTTTACTTTGATGCCAGAAGTTGCTTTGCAGATAGTATTGGAGATTTTAACAAACTCGTTAAAAGTCTTAATGCAACATTAAACACATACGGTCATCATAATCTGATGGGAAATATTACTGGGAATCACGACTTAACCAGATTTATCACTTTCGCAGACAATTCCATTTTACCCGGAGAAGACGATAAAGAGGCAGGATGGAATAGAGATATTCAAGTAAGCAATCCAAATTCATACAAAAAACTACAAAACCTTACGGCATTTATTATTTCTATCCCAGGAATTCCGTGTATATACTATGGAGATGAAATAGGCATGCCAGGAGCTGGTGATCCAGACAACAGAAGACCTATGAAATTTAACAATCTGGATAAAAATGAATCAGAAACTCTTAATATATTTCAAAAACTCATACAAATAAGAAGAAACAATATTGAATTCATTTATGGGTCTATAAAAATTATTGATGTAAACAACTCAACTCTTATCATCAAAAGACAATATTTTGATAATATCTCATTTATTATTTTTAATCAATCAAACGAAACAAAAAAAATTACAGTTGACAAAAATATTATTGGAAATATTGATTCATATTTTGTTAATTTTGACTCAGAAATAAATGAACTAACAGAAAACTATCAAATATCATTAACCCCATATTCATTTGAGATAATCACTAAACAAAATTAATTATGAAAAATACTATTTATTCCATTTTAACTATAGCTTTTTTACTATCTATTTTTGGATGCCAAAACCCAACGACCAAAGTTGTCTCAAGCCAAAATGAAGAATCACATATAAAAACCATGCCCGAATGGGCTAAAGATGCGGTGATTTACGAAGTAAATATCAGACAACACACAGAGTCTGGAACTTTCAATGAGTTTACAAACGATATTCCCAGATTAAAAGAATTAGGAATTGACATATTATGGATAATGCCTATCCAAGAAATTGGAGTAGACAATCGCAAAGGAACAATGGGCTCATACTATTCCATCAAAGATTACACTAAAACTAATCCAGAATTTGGGAGTATCGAAGATTTTAAAAATCTAGTTCAAACAGCTCATGATAATGGAATGTATGTAATTCTAGATTGGGTTGCAAATCACACCGCTTGGGATCATGTTTGGACTGGTACAAATCCAGAATTTTACACAAAAGACAGCTCTGGAAACTTTATCCCTCCAGTTGAAGATTGGGGCGATGTTATTGACCTTAATTATGAAAATACAGATATGCAAGAAGCAATGATTGCAGACATGAAATTCTGGATTAACGAAACAGATATTGATGGATTTAGATGTGATGTAGCTGAGATGGTTCCTACTAAATTTTGGAATAAAGCAAGAGCAGAACTAGATAAAGCTAAACCAGTGTTTATGCTTGCCGAAGCAGAACAAGCAGAACATCACGATGCTGCATTTGACATGTCTTACTCATGGTGGTTATTACATGGAATGAATCAAATTGCACGTGGAGAAAAAGATGTAACCGAACTCGATACAATTCTTACTTGGGAAAAAGAAAATTTTCCTGAAGGAAGCATAAAAATGAGATTTACAACAAATCATGATGAAAATTCATGGAACGGAACAGTTTTCGAAAGATATGGAGAAGGAAATCTTTGTTTTTCTGTTCTATGTTACACATTACCTGGGATGCCTCTTTTATATAGCGGTCAAGAAGCCGGCTTAGACCATAGATTAGACTTTTTTGAAAAAGATTATATTGATTGGTCTGATATAGTTTATGAAGATTTCTATGAATCAATGAATAAACTAAAGAAAGATAATCCTGCTCTTTGGAATGGAGAATATGGAGGGGATATGGAAATAATTAAATGTCAAAAGAACTTTCCTGTTTTTGCTTTTACGAGAACAAAAGGTGATAATGAAATTTTAGTAGTTCTCAATCTTTCAGATAATTTAGCATTCTGCGAACTAGATGTTGATGACACTAATGCAATTTATTCTGATTATTTTGAGGACATCGAATACAATGCTGATGATCTCGCATATCTAAACTTCCAACCTTGGCAATATTACATACTAATTAAAGAATAGTATTTTTATAGTACGATGAAGTTTTCTTTTTCTGGAAATATAAGCAAAAACAACAGTATAGAAGAGATAAGAGACTTATTACTTCACAGAACCTATCTTATTTTTAGTTTTATAGGTTTCCCTGTACTTATTTTTACAGCAGTCTTTTTTAATATGTTTGATATAGGTATATGGGGATTACTCCAGATTACACCTATGATTCCAGTTATTATTATTTATCTAATATATAATAAAGTCAATTATAATTTTAAGTCTAATCTTATAATTGATTTAATAATGTTCGTTGGTTTATTTCAATTCTATTTAAGCGGTTATACAGGTGCTGGAATAATGCTATTTCTAACTGTGGTAAACTTATCTATTGTATTTCTTAAACCTAATGCTGCATACTTTAGAATTGCTTTATGTGTAATTTTCATGGCCATTATCGGGACATTATATACAACAAATACTATCAAAGAACAAGTTGAGGTTTCTTTTGTCTTACACAATGGTTTATCCTGGTCACTTGCAATTACAACATTTGCTTTATTAAGCACAATATTCACGGCCGTTTTTACTTTATTAAATAAAAATCTTATTTATAAAATCCAAAACGTAAATGATAGTAACGACCTACTGGAAGATGCCAATAAAAAGCTTAAAGCATTACTAAATGAGAACAAAGAAATAAACGAAAAACTTAATTTAGCACTAAAAAAAGCTGAAGAAAGCAATAAATTAAAAACAGAATTCTTTCATAATATGTCGCACGAAGTAAGAACACCTTTAAATGGCATTGTTGGATTCTCAAAAATATTAAAGAAAAAAGAGTTAAACCCCAAAAAGCAAAAAGAGTTTATTGAGATAATTCTTAACAATAGCAATAGACTTCAAAAAGTTATTGACGATATTGTAGAAGTCTCAATATTAAATGTAAAACAACAAAAAGTAACACCAAAAGAGATTAATATCAAAGAGTTTTTGCATGAATTATTTAAAATCTTCCAATTAAAAATGGAAGGAGAAGTTAAATTAATCAATCAATCATCAGAAATAAAAGAAGACATAATCATTACTAGCGACACACATATTCTGACCAAAATACTTGGAAACCTTTTAGAAAATGCCATAAAATTCACATTTAAAGGATATATAGAAATTGGTCTTATTGATGCAGAAAAGAATATAACAATTTATATTAAAGATACAGGAATAGGAATCCATCCTGATAAACAAGTTCAGGTTTTTGAAAGATTTTCTCAAGCAGATGCAAGTATTTCTGATCTATATGGTGGTTTAGGACTTGGACTATGTATTGCAAAAGAAAACACTAATATTTTAGGTGGTGAAATCACTTTTGAGTCTAAACCAGATGTAGGAACGACCTTTTTTATTAGAATTCCAAAAGAAATAAACACAAATCATCAATTTTAATTATAAAAAACGATAAATTTGCAATAAATCAGTATCTAATTTAAAAGATTTAACACACGTTAAAATATAATGAAATTAAAATTTTGGGGACACATTAATAAAACGGACAGTATAGATGAAATAAAAAATCTAGTATTGTTTAGATCATACCTTATTTTAACTGTAATAGGACTACCTATTTACATATCCCAACTAGCTTTTTTCAACAAAGTAGAGATGGATATCCTTGGTTATTTACAATTTATCCCATTGTCGCCAATATTCATAGTTTTACCTTTTTATCGAAAAATTAAGTTTTCAATAAAAGCCAATATATTAATTTATTCCATTATTTCCCTTGGAACCTTAAATCTTTACATAAGTGGATACACAGGAGCTGGTATAATTCTATTTTTAACTATTGTTATTATTTCTATAATATTTCTTAAAACTAAATCAGCTTATCGTACAATTGCTTTATGTGTAATAATTTTGTCAACAATTGGGGCACTTTACTCTAGCGGCATAGTTTACGAACAAATAGACCCCAGAATTCCACTACATAATGGTATATCATGGACTATGGCTGTTGCACTTTTTGCATTATTGAGTATAGTACTTACTGCAGTATTTACTCTAATCTTTAATAACCTACAATTTAATTTAAAAAGAATAAAGAAAAACAAACAAGATCTTGAGGACACTAACAATAAATTAACAAGAGCATTAATAAAGGCTGAAGAGAGTAATCGATTAAAAACCGAATTTTTTCACAATATGTCTCATGAGGTTCGGACTCCTCTTAATGGTATTGTTGGATATTCAAAACTTCTTAAAAAAAGAAAACTCACACCAGAAAAACAAAATGAATTTGTTGACATTATAATAAATAGTAGTGATAAGTTACAAAGAGTTATTGATGATTTGGTTGAAATTTCAATTTTAAATGTAAAACAACAGAAAATAACTTGGTCGCAAATAAATATAAATAAATTTCTCAGAGAGTTATGTGATATTTCCCAATTAAAGATGAATGGAGAAGTCAAATTTATTAATAAATTATCAGAAATAAGCAACGATATAATAATTACAAGTGACACACATATTTTGACAAAAATATTAGGAAACTTAATAGAAAATGCTCAAAAATTCACCACTAAAGGCTATATTGAAATTGGTTTGATTGACTCTAAAGATACTATCACGATATATGTAAAGGATACTGGAATTGGAATTCACCCTGACAAACAAGATCAAATCTTCGAAAGATTTACTCAAGCAAATACAAATATCTCCGAATTATATGGAGGTTTAGGATTAGGGCTATGTATTGCCAAAGAAAACATCAATATTTTAGGTGGCGATATTACTTTTGAGTCAGAACTTGACGTAGGGACAACATTTTTTGTCAAAGTTCCAAAAGAAGTTAATATCAATCCAATTATTTCTACTGATTAGGATAACTAATTTTCGTTAAAAACAATCCTTCAGCTGGTGCAGATTGTCCTGCTTTACTTCTGTCTTTTGCTTCAATCACTTTTACAAATTCATCTTGTGATATCTTCCCCTTTCCTACATCAACTAAAGTTCCAACAATTGCTCTAACCATATTTCTTAAAAACCGGTCAGCTGTAATTTCAAAAACCAATAAATCATCTTGTAAAGTAAAGTGAGCATACTTCACATCACAATTATTAGTTTTTACATCTGTATGCAACTTACTAAAACTCGTAAAATCTTTGTACTCATACAAAATTTTAGCACATTTATTCATTAACTCTACATCTAGCTGAATAGGAATAAACCACGAGAACTCCTTAATAAATGGATTTTTATAAACTGAGATATTATATTCATAAGTTCTGCTTATAGCATCAAATCTGGCATGAAAATCATCTTTCGTTTTTACTATCGATTTTATTGAAATCGAAAAAGGTAAGTAATTATTAAGTTTTCTGACATTTGCTTCAGTATATTCTCTTTTCGAATCGAAATGTGCTGTAAATTCTCTGGCATGAACTCCAGTATCTGTACGTCCACATCCCATAAATTCAATATTATCTTTAAATACTATCGAGAAAGCATCCTCGATTGTTTGCTGCACAGTAACCGCATTAGGCTGTTTTTGCCATCCATGAAAATCTCGCCCTAGATACGATAAGTCTACCCTATATCTCATCAACATTTAGAAATTATCCTTTACAACTCTTATATTATATACCTCATCAGCAAACTCTAGACGCAACACATAAATCCCAGGAGTCAAATCTGATTTTATTGTAATATTTTGTTCTCCGCTTTCAACATTTATATATACTGGTTCACTTATTTGCTGTCCCAACATATTTACAAATGAATAATTCAATTCTCCAGGAATATTCAGATTCAAATTAATGTTCAACTCATCATTAAATGGATTAGGATAAGCATTTGTGTTTACCACCGCCTGATTAACAATACCAGTATAATTATCGCAGAAAACGACATTTGAATATGCTTCGTCATAATATTCTCCATCACCTGGAGAACACCCATCAATTCGACGCACCATAATTTGATAATATGATCCGTTTGGATTTGGATTCATTTCTACCCAGTTATAGTCATTATATAAGGTTGAATCGACAAGCTCTAGGTTATCAGGTGAAGTTCCTCGCATAATAAAATAATAGACTACGAAAAAGCCTTCATATTCACCCCAATTTAACCAACAAGCTCCATTATCATCAGGTACGACATCCAATAAACAAGTTCTGTGCGAATCGGAATATTCACTTTCCGAACCACATGAATCTACCGATGTTATTTGATAACTATAATAATTACTTGATGGCTCTACATCTGTATCTTCATAAATTGCAACTTCATTATATGGTTTATTAGCAAGAAGTTCAAAACCATCTCCTGAGTCTTTATAAATATTATAAGATGCTGTTCCTTCACCTGGCGTTTTTTCCCAATACAATTCAACATTATTCTCATCATTCACACTTGCAAGATTTATTGCCTCATTCTGAAATACTGAAGTAATAATTACTTGAACAGTATCTCCAAGATGACATCCGCCAGCATCAATTACTTCGATAAAATAGACATCTTCATTTTCGACAGTAATAGTTGGATCTGTTGAGCCAGTACTCCAATCATAATCTACAAAAGTTCCTGGATTAAGTACTAAAGTGTTTCCATAGCACAAATACTCAAAATCATTAAAAGCACCAATATCTGCCATATATGGCTGTTCAATTACAGTTGTCATTATTTCTACACAATCTGTTGGATCTGTAATTGTTACGAAGTATTCTCCTTCTCCAAGATTTTCAGCTATATTTGTATTTCCTGCCACTGCATCTTGCCAATCGAATGTGTATCCTACTCCAGGTCCACCATCAACTATTACTTCAATTTGTCCATCATTTAGCCCATTACAAGACATTGACGTAGGGGTTATTTCATAAACATGGGGAACAGCCTGAGTTAAAGTAGTAGAAATTGAGTCGTAGCAATAGTAACTATCCCTTACAACTACCTTATAAAAGCCATCGCTTAATCCTGTGACATGTGGAGTAACTCCAATAATATTATCATCTATATCATACCAATAATGAGCACTATATGTTCCACTACCTCCAGTAGCAATGGCCATTATTTCACCATCTTCGTAACCAGCACATGAAATTGGAGTAATATCTAATGTAACATCAAGTTCTGGAGACTCTGTAATTTCATAATCCTCAGAAAGTTCACATAAATTCTCGTCAGTAATTGTTAAAAAATATGATCCTGCAGGTAAATCTGCCAAATCTTCAGTTGTAGCATATGTACCAACTTCTCCTTGTTTCTCCCATACATAAGATAGAACTCCGTTTCCGCCTTGTATTTCAAGAGCGATTTCTCCAGTAGAGTCTCCATTACACAAAACATTGATAATATCTTGTGAAATAAATTCAATTGCATCAGGTTGGTTAATTGTAAAACTACTAGTTGCTGAACAATTATGATCATCAGTAACAGTAAGCATATAATCTCCTGCAGGTGCATTAACAATATCGTCATTGATATCAACATAGTCTGTCTCATTCCACACAATAACATAAGGAACTACCCCACCACTAATAGTAATATCAACACTACCAGCAAGTTCACCATTACAATCAACATCTAGTTCAATTCCAGAAATATCTAAAACTTCTGGTGCATCAATAGCTTGCATACCAGAAAGGTCACAAGAATTTGCATCTGTAATAGTGAAAGAGTAATCATCTTCGCCCAAACCAGTAATATCTTCTGTTTCTTCGCCATTACTCCATGTATATGAGTAAGGTAAAGTACCACCTGTTACTTCCAGACTTATGTCACCATCTGTCGATCCAAAACAAGTTACATCATTATAAGCAAGCAAGTAATCCAGAACATCTGGTTGAATTAATTCATTCTCAATAATTCTTGTACAAGTTCCACCATCATTAACAGTAACAGAATAAACACCTGCAGAAAGATTGTTTCTTATATACAAGGTTGTATTCATATTTTCCCATATATGTGATCCGGAATTTGAATATTCAAGCTCAATAGCAGCATTATCGTCTCCATTACATAACATTTGTGTTATTGTAATATTTGCATCATCAATTTCGTCATAATAAGGAAGATAAATAATAGAATCTGCAATAATTTCTTGAGATGCATTCCTAACTAATATATGTTTATATCCGCCATTTTCGCTAACAAAAGCTCCAGAACCTTGCCATGTTTCACCATAATCAATAGAGTATTCTGAGCCAACAGGAGATGACACAGAAACTATCCCATCTGCAGTTTCATGACATGTTGGGACTGTTGAAGTATAGGTTACTTGAGATGAATAATTCATACAAACCTTTCCCAAACCTCCATTTACACCACCTACCCAAAGATAGTTTTCATCAAAAGATTGCTCAATAAATGAAACAGGAAATGGAATTGGAAATGGCATCCAAGGTCCGCCATTAGTCATCATTACAGTACCATCATCAAAATTACAGTATATATTTGGTCCAAATTCTACAATAGATGTCATTGTTCCCCCTGTTGCAAATGGATTTGAATTACAAGGCATCATTTCAATTCCTCCGTCAAAATATCTTAGTGTATTATCTACACCAAAATATTGTCCAGTAGCACCATTAAGACTTTTAGCTCCGGACAAAGTAGGCTGCACTCCACATATTCCCATAGTAACATCGACAAATGCGCCATTAAAATATTGAACTGAAGTATCCTGCACAAACCATAATCTACCACCTTCAAAATGTATCTGCTTCACTTCATCAGCAAATAAACCATCTGTAACATCTAATGTATCAACTACAACTCCACCAGAAATTACTGTAACTTTATCTTGTGTTGCCACATATAAAGATCCTGGATCAGAAGTTATGCTATTTATATATCCATTTGTCAACCCATCAGCTAAAGTAATCTGCACAAAAGAGTCTCCATCTAAAACATTTAATCCATTACTTGTTCCTACCCAAATATCTCCATTTAAATCCTCATGAATTGCTGTAATATTGTTGTCTGTTAGTCCTTGTTCAATAGTATATGTTCTCCAATTTAAATCGTCAACTCTATTTAAGCCATTTGCAGTTCCAACCCAGGTAACATCCTGAGAATCGGTAAAAATTGTAGTAACATTATCGCTAACTAGATTTTTATTTGTTCTATAAATTATAAAATCATCATCAGAGTCAAATACACTTACTCCATTAAAAGGAGAACCAGCCCAAATTTTATTATCTCCTGCATGTGTTATAATAAGTTTACTAACGATATTGCTAGTTAAACCATCATCATAATCAAAAACGGTAAAAGAAGACCAATCATATTTTATCAAACCAACAGATGCTCCCATCCATAAGTTTTGATTATAATCTTCTCTAAGTGCAAGTATATTAGCTGTTGGCAATCCTTCTGTTGTTGTTATAGATGTCCAGGAATGAAAATTATATATTCCAATACCACCATTTGTTGCAACAGCGACATTTCCATTATAAAGTTGAGTAATATCATTTACCAAAGAACCTGGTAATCCAGTTGATGTGTTGAAATTTTTAAATACGCTCCCATCATAAACAGAAACGCCATTCCCAGTACCAAACCAAATATTATCATTTCTATCTGCAAAAATTACTTTTACCCCATTTGCAATCAATCCATCACCAGTTCCAAGTACATGCCAATCTGTTCCATTAAAAAAAGCAACTCCAATATCTGATGTTCCAACCCAAACTTGATTTAAGTTATCTTCTTCAATACTCCATATGGTATTTGAAGGCAAACCATCTCCCATTGTAATATTTGACCATGAAGCTCCATCAAAAACCGACAAACCACCAGAGGTTGCCGCATAAATATCACCTGACGAATGTGCAAGAATATCGTATACCACATTTCCACCAAGTCCGTCAGCAGTTGTATAAGACACAAAATCTTCACCATCAAACTTAGTAATACCATCAATAGTTCCAATCCATACATTTCCTACAGCATCTTCTTCAATGCTTCTGACATTATCATTATTTAATGCTTGTTCGAAAGAGAAATAAGAGTTTTGAGCACAAGTAAACACGCCAATAGTAATAAATACTACAACCAGAATAAGATTTTTCATGTAAATAACATTTGCAATTAGTATAAAGCAAATTTAAGAAATTTTACCGAAAAAAGGATATTAAAAAACGGTTAACAAACTACTTTATTAACCGTTAACGTTTATAACCTTGATTTTTATCTTAATCTATCCAAAGCTCTTTTAATTCTGTTAATGGCTTCGATTAGTTTATCCTCACTTGTAGCATAAGAAAATCGTAAACATTCAGGTGAACCAAAAGCATCTCCACCAACTGTAGCAACTTTTTCTGTTTCCAATATATACATTGCTAAGTCTGAAGAAGTGTTAATTGTATAATTCTCGAATTTCTTACCAAAAAAGCTAGAAACTTCAGGGAAAACATAAAACGCACCTAAAGGAACATTTGTTTTGAGTCCATTAATTTCTTTTAGATGTTTTAAGACTAAGTCTCGTCTTGTTAGAAATACTTTTTTCATTTCAACACATGTTTCTGAGCCTGCATTCAAGGCAGCCTCTGAAGCTTTCTGAGCAATTGAACAAGCTCCGGAAGTAAATTGTCCTTGTAATTTTGTTACAGCTTTAGCTATCCATAATGGAGCTCCAATAAAACCAATTCTCCAGCCTGTCATAGCATAACCTTTAGAAACACCATTTATCACAACTACCCTATCTTTAATATTATCGAATTGAGCAATACTTTCGTGCTTCCCTTGAAAATTTATATGTTCGTAAATCTCATCAGATACGACAATAATATTTGGATATTTTGCCAAAACATCTGCAAGCCCCTTAAGCTCATCTTTAGAGTATAAAGAACCTGTAGGATTTGATGGAGAGCTATATATAATTGCACGTGTTTTTGGTGTTATTGCATTTTCCAATTGTTCAGGAGTCATCTTAAAATCTGAATCAATCCCACACTTTACTACAACAGGTGTTCCTTCTGCAAGACCTACCATATCTACATAACTAACCCAGTATGGAGCAGGAATAATGACTTCATCTCCTATATTGAGTATCGACATAAATACATTTATTATCGAATGTTTTGCACCTGCTGATACAACAATTTGATTTTCTTCAAAATCAAGATTATTTTCTCTTTTAAACTTCTCAACTACAGCTTTTTTAAGTGATTCAAATCCTGGTACAGGTGGATAATGAGTGAAATTATCGTCTATTGCTTTTTTTGCAGCATCTTTTACATGCTGAGGAGTATCGAAATCCGGTTCTCCAATACTAAGATTAATAACATCAAAGCCTTTGGCTTGAAGCTCCCTACTCTTTTGGGTCATTGCGAGTGTTGCAGAAACAGACATTCTCTGTAACCTATCTGATACTTTTTCCATAACAAAATGTTTATAAAATAATATCCGCTAAGATATCATCTTAAGTTTAATTTTTTAATATTGTAAAACATAATTCTTAAAAAAAATTGAAATGTTACTAGAAATAATTAAAATCACAATTCCGGGATTAATAGTGTTCCTAACTTCTTTTTACACAATTAAAGCTATATTAAAGAAAGATATTGAAAACAGAAAAGTAGATGTTGTTTTACAAAATCAAAAATTAATTACACCTATAAGGCTTCAAGCATATGAAAGAGTAATTCTATTTTTAGAGCGCATTTCTCCTAACAGTGTAATTATGCGTTTACAAACTCCAAACATGACTGTACAACAATTACACAAAGAGATTCTAGTTATTATTCGCAGTGAATTTGAGCACAACTTATCACAACAGTTATATTTATCAATTGACGCATGGGAAATGGTACGTAACTCAAAAGAAAAGACCATCAAGTTAATAAACTCATGTCTCGAAGACCTTGACCCAAACGACAATGCAATAAAATTTAGTCAGGCTGTATTTGAAAAACTTATTGAAGTTCAAACTCCACCTTCACAAGAGGGTATAAACTTCCTTAAAAATGAAATCAGCACTTTATATTAAGGCTTGTAATACTTACTAAGTATTTTCTATATAAACGCCGTTAACAATTTAATTATTAACGGCGTTTTTTGTTGAGTAAAACATGATGTTGCATAACTCAATATGAATAAAAATGTCTTAACGAAATTTTATAATACATGAAAACGAGGTAGTGTCCAAATTAGTACTTAAAACTTTTAAACGGAGTTTCTACACGCTATAAATCACGCAACATTTATTTCACAAAACTATTTTGGAATCAATTCAATTATCGTGTCGGGATGATTTCACCAACAAGAATTTCAATTTGCCCCTTATTTTGGATACCTAGAATTTTAAAGATATTATTAATAAAAAAACACTAACAATTATGTTAGTGTTTTTTACATATTACTCCTAAGCAGGCTTATTATTTTATCTAATTAAAGTAACAGTTCCTTGTTCTTTAAATATTGTTCCATTCCAATCTTCAAATTCGCAGTACCAATGATACATACCATTTTTAAGGATTTTATCACCTTTTGCCCTGCTTCCTTTATCAGTACCATCCCATGCTCCGTCTGAACATGCATCACAGGCAACATCTGAATTAAACTTATCGGTTTGAAATACCAGATTACCCCAACGATCGTAAACCACCATTGTGAAAGTATTCTTATCAATACCATTACCACAAGGTCTAAAACAGTCGTTCATTCCATCTCCGTTTGGAGTAAATGATGTTGGCATATAGAACGCAAATTCATTTCTTACTGTTATGGTTCTTGTTGTAGTATCCTGACAATAGTTCTCAGTTTCAGCAATAAGTAATACTTCATATTCACCTATAGTAGGAAACTGATGTACTGGACTTACAAATAATGAACTATCTCCATCACCAAAGAACCAATAATAGCTAGTAGCATCTACTGAGTGGTTAATAAATTTAACCTCAGGTGCTAACATTGAAACAATCTCTGGATCTGCTTCAAATAAAGCTGTTGGTCCTTGATAAACCTCAATCATATTTTCAATTGTGCGAGTAGTTACACAGCCAAAATCATCCATAACCTCTAGCGAAACGGTATAAATACCCGGTTCTTCATATATATGTATCGGATTTTTATCAATAGAGAATCCCTCATCTCCAAAACGCCACAAGAATGTTTGTCCTAAATCTGGAGTTGTTTCTGTAAAATATGCTGCAAATGGAGGACAACCGTCTACATCTTCTACTGTAAATAAATTACCCGGAACTTCTCTTACATTTATTAGAATTGAATCCATAACTGTAGGTGTTCCACACATATCTGCAAGTGTTATATAATATAGTGTTGTTGTATCTGGATGGACTGTAAATGGTGATGGGACTACAATATCATCTTGTAAAGTCATATGATAAGGTCCGCCATTTCCCCCTTCTGCATCAACATGAATAATTGCTGGATCTCCAGGACAAATAGTATCGTTACTTGTAAATACAGATATTATTTCTAAATCTGGATTAACTATGACTAAACTAGTAATTGGTTCACTAACACAATCATTTGCATCCTCTACAACAAGTGTATAGGTAGTTGTTTCTTCTGGGCTAACATCTTGCCATAAGTGTCCATAATAACTTGAGCCATCTGTTCCTGTCCATGTATAATCATAAGGTGCCTCACCTGTATGAGGAGTACCTCCAGAAACTTCTGTTGTGAAATCAATCTCTTGTCCTTTACAAATAGTTCTGTCATATATTGGTTGAACTACAATCGGGCCAGGTTCTTCAACTGTAAAATCAAGTGGAAGTCGACAACCATGATCATCATAAACAGTAAGCGTATAGTTTCCAGCACTAATTGTCATTGTAGGTCCTCCATATCCACTAGGCCATAAATATTCATATGGTGGAACACCTCCTTCGACATAAACATTTATTTCTCCATCATCATACCCAAAACAGCTTGTAGAATATACATTACTGCCCCTATCACTCATCTCTGATGGCTCGCTTATGATAAATGGTTCACTTACCTGACAACCTATCAAGTCAGTTACGGTCACAGCATAAATACCTGCACACAATCCTTCATATATATGATTAGATGATCCCCAACTATATTGAAATGGAGGTAAACCTCCGTGCATTACAATCTCGGCACGACCATCGCATGAGTTATAACAATTGTTGTCTTTTAATATGAGTGAATCAATTATCATTTCTGGACTAACAGTTGCAATTGTTGTTGCTGTGTTACTAATACACCCATTTGCATCTTCAACAAAAACATTAAATACTGTTGTAGTATCAAGAGTAACATTTAATGTTGATCCTGCCATTATTGTATCATTACCTTCGCCTTGTTGCCACCAATATTGATAATTAGGGGTACCTCCCATGGCACTTGCTTGGACTGCACTAATTGTACCTTCACATATTGCTGTATTAGGTGATATTGTTACTAAAAGTTCATCAGGTTGAGTAATATCAAAACACTCCATTATTGAACAGCCATTTGCATCCGAAACAACAACACAATAATTACCAGCATTAAGACCTGTTCTATCGGATGTTGATGTACCAACATCTGACCATGAATAAATAAGATCTCCTGTTCCTCCAGTAGCAAAAACAGAAATCTCTCCATCATTTGATTGATAACATGTTAAATCTTTTGTAGTAGTATTTGTGATTACTAATTCTGGTGGCTCATTTATAACAAAAGGTTCTCCGGTTGTACATCCATTTGCATCTGTTACTGTTACATCATATGCTCCTGCACATAAATTATTTATAATATTTGTAGGTGATCCCCATGAATAATTATATGGTAATGTTCCTCCAGTAACTGTCAGTTCAGCACTACCATCGCAACTTTCAAAACATGGATCATCATATACCTCTAGTGTATGCTCTAATAATTCAGGATTAATAATGTTTACAAGTGTATCTTGGGAATCACATCCATTAGCACTTACTTGAAGTTCTATAGATTGTGGTCCTGGGTCACTCCAATAAATTTCATATGGTCCTTGTCCTGTTCCACTAACAATATTAGCCCCATCAAAAATCCAAGTATATGCTGCAGTAGCATCCACATTTCCAGTATAAGTAATAATAGTATGATCTGCATTACACAATATTGGATCGAAAGTAAATTCTGTAGTTGGTTGAGGATAAAATTCAATAATTACAGTATCACGATCATCACAATTTGGACAATTCTCTTCACGCCATTCGAACTCATATACTCCCCATTCCTCGACAGTTGCATTAGCAAATGGAGATGTTTGATTTGTCCAAGCTACATTACCTGGCCCATTGATTACAGACCAAACTCCTGTGTTTTCTGGTGCAATGGTAGCAGTAAATGCATAAGTGTTTGTACATACATGATCGTCTGGTCCAGCATAAGTATCAGGCATATCACAACAAAGAGTATCATCTTGATTTCTAACATGAACGGTTAAGCTAGAGCTATAATTACATCCAAAATCATCTATCGCTACATATGTAAATGTTTGATCTCCAGGAGTTTCTGGATTAGCAACAGCAACACCTCCCGAATTAGGATTTATCCCATCTCCAGTCCAAAAACTATTATCATAAGTATGATTAATTGTCCATGTATCACTTGGTAAAATTGATTCATCAAAATTTAAAGATACAGAAAATAAAGTTCCGTCATCTCCACCCCAGTCATCAACAATTACTACACACCATTCTCCATTAATTGGACAATCAATTAGGTCATCATAACTACCTGTTGGTAAATATTCTCCTGCAGGAACATCTGAACTTTCTGAATCGCACCAATCGGTATGAGAAATTGCAGCATCCATTGTCCAACAATAATCATAACCAACTCCAGGGTTACAGTCATCTGCTTCATCTGGGACTCCAAAACTTTCTCCTGAACAAGGATTAGAGGTACTATAATAATTAATTTCAGCCTGTTGACCATTAGGACATTGAATATACATCCAAACGTCTGCTACCCAGGAGTGTTCGATAGTCATACAAACAGATTCTAAATCACTTCCGCTAGTAATCAATTGTCCAGGTTCAAATGCGTTAACATTCCAACAAAAAGACTGAGTAATCCCCTGATCATCTGTAATACACTCTTGAACAACTTGTGTATCTGTAATTGACATAACCCATTCATTAGTTGAAACGACTCCAGTTAAACTAACAGGATCCCCAGGACAAACAGTATCAACATCCTGAGAGACACTAATATTAGGAGGCACAGAAACTCTAATCCTCAATTGTTCAGTATATGTCTGAATACATCCATTCGAATCATACGAATATAGTCCAATAAAATAACCTCCTGATTCATCAAATGTATAATCAAATGTTGTCATTCCAACACCATTTGTTTCAAAAGCTGGTCCACTAGTAGAAACAGTCCAATACCAATCTGTTGTTAAATCTGATTGAGCATAGCCTGTATTATTATTTGGATAATCCCCTTCTGCTGTAAAAGATATAGTTTCACCAATACAAACATCAATCCACAAAGAGTCCTGATCTGTTATTCCAGGATCAGTATCAACAATATCTATTGTATAGTCTTGACATCCAACACCACAACTAATATCTGCAGCGAAACCAACTCCATTTGTTGAAAAATCTGAATGCCACACTAAAGTTAAACATGAAGATGTTCCTGTAACTGTCTCTCCTTGTAAATCTGTCCCACTTGCTTCAAACCAGAGAGTAGGAGAACCAGTTGAACCTCCATCATAAATAGACAATTCATCATAGTTATTTTCTGTATTAAACGTAGTGAAATTCAATATCATTGCACCACCATTATCACTACATATGGTCACAACATGATCCTCACCATCTGAATAATTTCCAGATGCACCACCTGTATCAAATAAAGTACCTGAACATGCTGTAATTGTCCCACCATTATCTATCGAGTAATTTTGTGAATAAACTACAGTGACAGATAAAAGAAAAATTGCGATTATTAGATTAAATATTTTCATTTTGATATTTTTTAAAATACTTGAGTAGTTTAGTCTTAGATTCAAAAATAATTACTTTTCCAGTATCACCAATTCTATACATCACATGTATATTTTTATCTCTTACAAAACTAAACATATGAATATTAAATTGATCAGACTCATAAATATCTACAACTTCATCACCAACCAACTTATTAATTGGATCATAATATTTTAAATATGGTAAGTGTATATATTTGTCAGGACTCATTTCAACAATTTTATATGAATTATCTAAACACCAATTCATATAATCTAACTTTTGAGAGTTATTCTCAGCAAGAAAGTCTAGATAATCCTCTGAATACACTGCATCTAGGCGTGGATCTATTTGCACGGTCTGTGAAAAACCAACAATTCCTAGACAACTTAAAAAACAAAAAACTACAATATTTTTTTTCATAATAAAACTCTTATTTATTCAATTAACGCAACAACCTTATTTTGGTTGGCTGCAAAACGTAAAAATAGTAAAAAAATTTCTGCTTTTAAGAATAAATATACACAAAAAAAGCGCATGATAAAATCATACGCTTTTTTAAAGTATAGTATTTTATGAATTATATTTCTTTACGAGCCGAGTAATTAATTTTAAGAGCACTCGCTTTACGAAGCTCTTGCTTGATATCAGTTACAATACCCATTTTTGTATCCTCATGTACTTTTAGAGAAGTTGTCATGAAAGGCACTTCTGCCTCGTCTCTTTCAGCACGTTCGGCCAAGATATATTCGTAAATATCAGACAAATCAGCAAAAGCTGAATTTAGCTGAATTCTAGGTTCTGTACCGTACATTCTTTGGAATGTAGGTCTAGGTTTACCAACATAAATATAACTAACAAGAGATTTTTTCTCGAGTTTTTTAATTTCACTAGCCTGAGGTAAATTTGAGTTTGACAATTCGATTTTCAATTCTACTTCTCTCATTACAGTTGATACCATAAAGAAGAAAAGAATCATAAAAACGATATCAGGCAGTGATGATGTATTCATCGCTGGTGCCGACTTCTTTTTCTTTTTTCCAAACTTTGCCATATTATTTACCTCCTATATTTTTAGGTTCAGCCTCTGAAATTCTTTGAGGATAAATCTCGCGTACTGCTATTTGTTGGTCCTCATTTAATTCATCGTATGTTCGCTTACCAAAGTATTCGAAAGCTGCTTCGTTACGTAATTCGTTATAAGCAGCAACCAATTCGTTCTGGACTTCAATATATCGTCCGTATGTTGTTCCACGATCATTTCGCAGAGAAATGATACCAGCTGAAACCAGGACAGTTTTATTAATTCCATTTATTTGAATTTCTTCCATTTCTGGAAGAGTTTCATCATTCGGATTAGATTTTATGAATTCTTTGGCTTTTTCACGTAATTCAGAAACCTCCATAGGTCTGCCATTAACAAGCAGTCTATCCTGAGCATTTATAAGAACTGCAAAAATGTTACGTTCTTTAACTTCAGCATCAGTATCGGCTTTTTCTTCCGGGATTGGAGGCAATTGCCTTGCAATACCGGTATCCACATCCATTGTAGTGGTTACAAGGAAGAAAATAAGCAAGAGGAAGGCTATATCAGCCATTGATCCTGCGTTTATTTCTCCTACTTCACGTTTTGCCATAATTTAAAATTTAAATGTTATGCAATTAATAATTTTATTATCTCCAAATTCTTGATAACTCAGTATACAACAGAGCTACAACTGTAATTCCGAACAGTATATACATACCAATCAGTGATGTCTCCACCCATTTTGATGTAGAAGGTGTGATATCAAAGTTTTTAGCTCCAAGGAACTCAGGGATAACATCGGAAGCCAACGAATAAGAAACAATTACTAATAATGCTGTTACACCTAAAGCTATAGCAGGTTTAATTGCACTCTTTGGGCTATCAATTGCATCTGTAACGAATTTAAATATTGCAAAACCAATTGCAAGCGCACCACAACCTATAAAAAGGTAGAGTGAAAAATTTAATACCAATCCACCCCAATTGTCAGCAGTCTTGTCAACTTCAACAATTTTTACGTCAGCTGGTAAATTTTCCATTGCGTCAAGTGCGGTTTCGAGTTCACCAGCGTCTGACACAAAGAAGAGGATTCCAATCAATGCAGAGACACCAATGATGACGTAACCTAATATTTTAACTATTTTATCTAACATGATATACTTTATTTAATTATTTATTTTTTTGCTTGGTAATCTACTAAAATATCAATCAAAGAGATTGATGCATCTTCCATTGAATTAACTAAAGAGTCAATTTTACCTAGAATATAGTTATAGAATACCTGCAAAATCATAGCAACAATAAGACCTGTTACTGTAGTAATAAGAGCGACTTTAATACCACCCGCTACAAGAGAAGGGTTAATATCACCAGCAGCTTCGATAGCGTCAAAAGCGCCAATCATACCAATAACAGTACCCATAAAACCTAACATTGGAGCAAGAGCAATAAATAATGAAATCCAAGTTAAACCATTTTCTAATTGTCCCATTTGAACAGAACCATAAGAAACTACTGACTTTTCAACTACATCGATACCTGAATCATAACGATCAAGACCTTGATAGAATATACTAGCAACAGGTCCGCGAGTATTACGGCATACTTCCTTAGCAGCTTCAACACCACCATCATTAATAGCATCTTCAACTTTTACTAAAAGTTTCTTTGTGTTAGTAGTAGCAAGATTTAAATAAATAATTCTTTCAAAACACAATGCTAAACCAAGAATAAGACAAAGAATTACAACTCCCATGAACATTGGTCCACCTTCGATAATTTTAATCTTTAACTGTTGATGTAAAGGTTTTTCGGCAGTTTCAGGTGCAGCTTCCTGACCATCTTCTTCAGCGATTGCTTCATCAGCTGGTGCTTCTGTAGCTTCGTCAGTAGGTACAACCTCTTCTGTTGTCGTCTCATCATTAGTAGTTTCATCCTGCGCATAAATCATAGATGAAGTTGCAAATGTTAGCAATCCTGCCAAAGTAAATAATGCAATTAGTTTTTTCATGACTATTTTTCGTTTAATTTAAACTTTATTTAATTAATATTAATAATTTCAATTTTAATACATTTCGCGGAGAGAGTGGGATTCGAACCCACGATACGGCTTCAAACCGTATACACACTTTCCAGGCGTGCGCCTTCGACCACTCGGCCACCTCTCCAAAACCCCCTTCACAAAATGTTTCGCAAAATAATAAATAATTTATGTATAAAAAAATTTTAACAATAAATTTTATACAATAATCAAGGAACGTAATAAACACTTAATAAAACATGTTGACGACCAACACATTGAAGATATTAAAGCTATCTGTAATGCATAAACGCAAAAAAGTATCTTTTATTTTATAATTTGAAAAGCTCCTTGGAATTTAAACTGGTTATATTACAAATATGTTCAAAATCTTTACCTGTAATTTCAGAAATTTTATCTGCCACATATTTTACATATGCAGGCTCGTTTCTCTTCCCTCGTTTTGGCACAGGACTAAGATATGGAGAGTCAGTTTCTAAGATAATATGTTCGAGTGGAATTTGCTCTACAACTTCCAACATATTGGATTTTTTATAAGTAAGAACCCCACCAATACCAAGATAAAAACCATAATCAACAACTTGTTTTGCTTCCTGATAATTCCCAGGAAAGCAATGAAATACGCCTTTAATCCCAGAATTCAAATGTGGTTTGAGTACATCGATTACTTCTTTAAATGAATTTCTACTATGAATAATAACTGGCAAATCATGCTTTTGAGCTAGAGAAAGCTGGTAATCAAATGCATCTTTTTGCTGTTGACAATATGTTAGATCCCAATATAAATCTATCCCAATTTCTCCAATGGCAACATAATCATCTCTATAAAAATCAGTAAAGATTTTTGTAAGCTCAGATTTATACTCTAAATTTACAGATGTAGGATGTAATCCAAGTGCCATTTCAAAAATATCGGGCCAAGTTTGTTTTGTTTTTTGCATAGATTCAATCGACAAACTATCAATATTTGGCAAAACTATTTTCTGCACACCATTATTTAATGCATTATCTATTGCATCTTGCCTATCATCATCAAATTGCTCCAAATATATATGACTATGTGAGTCTATCAACATTTTTACTTTGTTTTAAGTGAAAAGATTTTTCCGGGTAATGCTTTTACTACATTTTTAAATTCTAATTCCAGAAGGCTTAAACTTAATAGATTAGTTTCTAATCCTGATTGACGACTAATATTATCAATGTCAAGAAATTCGTACTTTTTCAACACATCAACAATTTTTTGTTCGTTTTCTGTTAAATTCTCTAAAAGTTCAAGCACATTAATTTTTGTAAGTTTATTTTCTGAAGACCAGTTCATAATATACTCTATATCTTCAATAGATTCAATCAAATTGGCACGATGTGTTTTTATTAATCTGTTGGGACCTGCACTATACATAGAATTTAGGCTACCTGGAACTGCAAAAACATCCCGATTATAGTGGTTTGCAATATTTGCAGTAACAATACTCCCTCCCTTTAAACCAGACTCAACAATAATTAACAAATCGGCCAACCCAGCTACAATTCTATTTCTGCGTACAAAATTACCTGGATCAGTTACAGAATTATGTGGATAATCACAAATTACAGCACCACCATCATCGATAATTTGCTGAGCAATTCTTTTATGTTTTGCAGGATAAACTGTTTTCATATTATGTCCAAACACAGCCCATGTTTTTAAGCCATATTTAAGTGCGGCCTTATGAGCTGCTACGTCAATTCCGTATGCAAGACCACTAACAATAATTGCCTCTGGGTATTTTTCAGAAATCTGACGTACTATTTCATCACAGAAATCAATCCCATAATTTGTTGCATTTCTTGTTCCTACAATACTAATAATCCTAGAAGAATTAAAATTTGGGGCACCTTTATAATATAATACAATTGGAGAATCATCACATTCAGCTAATCTTTTAGGATATTCATTCTCCAAAATACTTACATATTCTACATCATTTGAATAAATATATTCGAGCTCTTCCCGAGCATTTTGTATTGCAAAAGAAAAACTATTAAATAAACGAGCAGCAACTAGTTCACCAATTCCAGGAGTTTTTTTAAGCTCTGACAGACTTGCATTAAAAATTGAATACGCAGTTCCAAATCGAGAAATTAGTTTTCTGGCACTAACGTCACCAATTCCTGGCAAAAAAGCTAATGCTAGATTATATAATTTTTCGTTTGATTCCATTAAATTACTTAAATACGTATCTAATAGACACTGAGCCCCTCTGCCAGTAATTTAAAAATGGGAAAACATGAAATGATGGCACAATATCTATACTTAAATTTAAAGGAATCTCATCAAAAGTATATCCAACTCCTACTACTCCATCTACACCAATTATTGGACCACTAGAATATGTATTCCAGTTATTTGGCCAATTATTTGAGTTATAAAAACCAACATGTCCACCTAAACCATAAAAGAAAGTTAGGTTATCAACATCGAAAATATCATCCTGATGAATTTCATACAAAGCAGTAAAATTCAAACCTCCAGAATGAGTTCCCAAAATTAAGTCAAAAGCAGTAGCTCCACTTACAAAAGTTTTTAATGTGATAGCTTGAGAAACTCCACCTCTAACCCCAACAGCAGCATTGTAATTCTGAGCATTAGCAACAATTGCTGCTGCAATCAATGATACAACAATAATAATTTTCTTCATTTTCAATTTAATTAATTTTTGACAACTCATCCATAACCTCATTAAGTTGGTTCTTTGTAAGAATAGTAACACTTACCGGTTTAAATTTTGCTACCCCCTGAGGAGACTTTACATAGAAGACTAATGTTTTTTGCAAACCAAAGAATTTTTGAACCAACTCAACCTTAACAAAATCTTTTCGTGGAATTTCAATAGAGAAATTTCCAGCCGACAATGGCCTTAAAGGTATATATCTTAAAATTATTTTTGGTCCATCAGTGACTATATATATATAACAGTAATTTTTAATAAAAACGAAAATCATAAATAAAATATAAATAGACCCTACTACATATTCTAATATATGTTTTTCTGACCATTTAAAAACAAGACTCATTGCAATAAATGCAGCTAAAATTAAGGATAGTAGCATTACACCTAGTTTAATTCTTGATGAGATTTCTTTAGTATTTATTACCATTTTAATAAGTTTTATAGTCATCAAAAATACTACAATAATTTAAGATTTTGCAACTAGAAAGATCATTTTTATTAAAAAAACAACATCATAAACTTTAAATACTTCATAATAAACTAGTCAATAATGTGATTTTTATTTTGTAAGATTAAATATTTTTGTATTTTTACATCAATAATTGGTAAGTAATCAACAAGATATGAACAAATTTCTTAACAATTATTCATTTTTTTGTTTAAAAACTTAATAATTTAATTTTTTTTGTATTTATTTGCAAATTATTAAAAAAGAATTTACTTTTGTATAAATTGACACTGTAAGCACGGAAATATTATGAACACAACTAAAAAGCACTTAACTCTATTATTGCTTGGGATGATAATTATTCTTCCTTTTTTTACAACAAGCTGTTTAAAAAAGGGGGCTGAAGATCCATTTATCTCTATTTATACTAGAAAAGCAAGAGTAACTGGAAATTGGACAATTTCAGCTCTAACTTGGGACATAAAGAGTGATGATGGGATAAATGAGTTACGAACTCAAACAAATGTAAGTGGCACAAGCTGGAGTCGTGAGATCCAAATTGTTGGAACAGATAGTATAAGAGAACTTGAAGGTGAAGTTACAGGTGGAAGAAACAAAATACAGTTCTATGAAGATGGAACATTTGAACAAACATGGGAATATGAATATGATGAAGAAAAGCTTGATCCAACCAATGAAGATATTACAATTGTAACTACTACAAAAGTACAAGAGACAATGGAAGGAACTTGGAATTTCTTAAAAAATATTGATGATTATAAAAATAAAGAAAGAATAGCACTTGTTGTTGAAAATAGCAATTCAAAAACATTTGTTTATAAATTAATAATTTCTGATGATGATGAAGGAACTCCTGTTCCTACTTTAGATTCTACTTATGCAAATTCTTATGCTTATGCAAATGGTGAATACAGTACAATTTGGACATTACGTATGCTTAAGAATAAACAAATCATTATGGATCAAGACATTGATGGCTTTAGCGTAACAACTATTGACGGAGAAGGTACTTCATACACTGAAGTAGGTTTTAAAACTCAAACATTAACAAGAGAATAAATATTAAAATTAGATATAAAAAAAGAGGCTTAAATTTAAGCCTCTTTTTTTTGTGATTATTATTTAATTAGTTTATAGTTTTTATATTGTCCAAAGCTAAAACCAAAGTTTTCCAAAAACTTTTTAAACTTATCTTTAAATGTCATTTTATTACACAATAAGTCATAATCAAATTTCCAATTTATTCTTTCCAGTCTTTTGTCCATGACTTTTGGATGTGTTTCATCAAATTTCTTTAAGACATCTATTTCAGAATAATCAAACTCATCAGCTTTTCTCACATTTTTATCTATCCAATTATCATCATGCCAGAGTTTATTAAACTCTTCTTGTTTCTTTTGCATAGCAGCAGGATCTTTTACCCAACCATAATGATAAACAAAAGCATCTATTGGTTTTACATATAACATTTTATCATCATCCTTACGAAAGCCCTGAGCATCTCTAAAAGAGTATATATTCTTATTATTACGAACAACTCTAATTTCGTTCCGATACCAACGATAAGATTCTCCTACATAATCATAAGAGCCATAAAAGTGCTTATATTTAAAAAGAAGTCCATCAACTCGAGTATCATTTATATTATTCTGCATTGCAGCCTTAATAACTGGTAAATATCTCTCGTGAACCACTTCGTCACCTTGAATGTAAAAACACCAATCAAACTCATCGGATATGGTCTGAAAAGCTTTATCTGTTTCAACAGCTAACACTCTCCCTCCTTCTCTCAAGCTATCATCCCAAATTGTTTCAACAATTTTTATCTTTTCAGGACTTATCGCCTTTATTAAAGATAAAGTATCATCTTCGGAATTTCCAACTGCTACAACAAACTGGTCACAAATTGGTAAAATAGAAAGTATTGCTTCCTGAACAGGATAATCAAACTTTATAGCATTTCTAATAAATGTAAATCCACAAACTTTCATGAAAAAAATTTTACTAAATAATTAATCAAGGCACAAAGCTAATACTTTTTTTAGTTTATCTGGTTCGAATGGATAATCCCATTTTTCATTCTCATCGATTTCACTTAAATTCAACTTCTCAATTTCATTTTGATTTATAGTTAAAAACTGGAAATTCTTTTTAAAAATCATAGCGAGGTATTCTTGTTCTGGTTGTCCAGGCGTTGGAATCAGGACTGCTTTACGCTTACAAACAGCTAAATCCATCAAAGTACTATAGCCACTCCTGCAAAATATTATTGCTGAATTTCGTAATAAATCGAACAAGGTTTCATCAGATGGATTATTATAAAAAATGAAGTTTTCTTTATTCTCAATTTTTGCATCACCTTGTCCAACTATACCTCTAACAATTATTACGTTATTATTTTTGCTTTGCAATTTCTTAATCATTGCTTCTTCAAAAAAAGAACGTTGTGGTTCGGGACCGGAAATCAAAACCAAAATATTTGAATTAAATTCTTGGCACATAGTATCAGATTGAACAATCGAATCAAACCTCGACAAAACACCTGTATATTTAAATCTATCTGATTTAATAACATGTGCTAATTCTCCGGCTAGGGTGTTTTCATTTTCATTATCTGGAATCAAACAATAATCAAATTTATTAATATACTTATGATGAAATGCTTTTACTATTTTACCTGAAAGACTATTAGGTTTTCTGGTTTTAACATTTACCTGATGTGTAATATAAAGCGACTTTATTTTCTTTGAATACAGACCTAGTCTGTTATCCGATATTATTAGGTCGAACTTATGTGTTTTACATATTCTTTTTAATGAAAAGTAATCAGAATATATGCTTCTAAAAAAGCCTAAAAAACTTATCGCAAAACCAGGTCCGATTGCGGCTCTTTTTCCATATTTTATTTTGGGGGAATCTATATGCACAAACATTGATTCTGGATAGTATTCTTTTAAATAATCGATTGAATCTCCACTACCACCAATATATACCATATGGTTCATTTCCAATAAAGCATTAATTACAGCAATATCTCTGGAAGCATGTCCTAATCCCCAATTAAGTGGACTAATCAATATTTTTAGTCTCGTTTGCAATTTATAAAAGTCGTTTTACCTCTGCATCAGAACCTAATCTATTGCATTTCAAATCTGAATTTTCAATCAATATTAAACCTGGTTTTTTACCTATCTCCAAACTTCCAAACTGTTTAAAAATATTCAAAGCTCTAGCTCCATTAATTGTTCCTGCTGACAACAATTCATTAATTTTCAAAAAAGGAAAGTGCTTTTCCAGAGTTTTCAACTCAGATAACACACACAATTTATGATTTGAAGCTAAGGAATCTGTTCCTACAACAAAATCCAGTTTCACACTCTCAATAAATTTATCAAAAGGTAATTCCCCGTGTAAATTCAAATTAGAATTAGGACACAAACAAAAAATTAGATTATTGTTTTTTAAAACATCTTTTGTCTTTATTTGTGTATTATGAACCAGTAAAATCTTTTCGGCTTTAAGTTGAGTAAGTAAATCTGCGAAACAATAATAATCTTCACATAATGGGGTGTAATCATTTCTAATTGATTTTAGCAATTCCAGCAATTTTCCATTTTTATTAAAATACAAAGATGTTTCTTCTTTTGATTCTAGAAAATGTATACTCATCACATCTGTAGTCTCACGAGCCTTAGTCAGGTTAAATAAATCTGAAGATATTGAATAAAATGAATGTAAATTTAAATTTGCATTTAACCCACTACGTTTAAATTCTTCAAGGAGATTTTGCCCATCTATATATCGTTTTTCTGCAAACTTTGGTATCAATCCACTTATTTCAATAAAGTTCTTATAAAAGATGTCAGATTTTTGTTTTACTGGGATAGAATGAGTTGTATTAACAATATCACCTACAGCTGAAATTCCATTATGAAACATTTTTCTATCAGCAAGTGCAATTTTTTTTTCATCAACAGTATCGCTACGATCTTTAATTATGTCTTCTACAAATTTTGATAAGCCTGGAGGTGTTATATATTTCAAGTTTGATGCAGATAACTCCAAATGACAATGAGCATTTATAAAACCGGGTGCAATTATCCCATTATGGAATTCCATTCTTGCTTTTTCGTTAAGTGCTTCATTTTCTGAAGAGACATAAGTAATTTCTCCTAGATTATTTACACTAATAAATGCATTTTTGATTAATTTATAACCATCAAATATATAATTGGCTGCAAAATGAGACATCTATTTATAAACTTCTCCTTTTTCAACATAAAACTTCTCAATAACTCTATCGTACATAAGATTTAAAGAATCCAATTTATTGTGAGTATAATAGAGTAAAGTCTGATCAAAGTCTTCTTTAGAATAATTATAAAAATCATAAATGCTTTGATAAATCAAACTATCAACTCCTACTCCAGACTTGTCTTTCAATATTTTTGATGTAATAATTGCATCTGCGAGGTGAATATCATGTATCATTAATTCAAGAGTATCTGCTGGGATAATTTCTTCGCCTGATTCTGTTTTATAATCGGGTTCTGCCATACATGAAAATAACAGAAAAACAGGAACCAACAGCAATAACATCTTTATCTTTCTCATTATGATCTATCTTTAATTTTCTTATATAATTCTGAGGCAAAAACAAAATCATTTAATTCTTCATTATCAGTATTAAATATATCATCTCTCCCACCTTTCCACCACTTTTGACCTTCATGAATGTAATAAATCTGATCAGCTATTTCCATAACAGAGTTCATATCATGAGTATTAACGATTGTAGTAGTATTATATTCTATTGTTAGCTCACGAATCAATCTATCTATCAAAATTGCTGTTTTGGGGTCAAGTCCTGAATTCGGTTCATCACAAAACAAATATTTTGGATTCAAAGCAATAGCACGAGCTATTGAAACTCGCTTTTGCATACCCCCACTAATTTCTGCAGGAAAAAGTTTATTCGCATTACCAATATTCACACGATCAAGGCAAAAATCTACTCTTTTCTGCTTTTCAGCAGGAGTCATGTTTGTAAATAAATCTAAAGGAAATCTAATATTTTGTTCAACTGTAGAAGAAGTAAATAAAGCTCCTCCTTGAAATACCATTCCTATTTCCTGCCTAATTTGACGCTTAAACTTTATCCCAACTTTTGTAAACTCTCGTTTATCAAAGAATATTTCTCCTTCTTCGGGTGTATGTAATCCAATAATAGATTTTAACAAAACAGTTTTACCAGAACCGCTTTTACCAATTACCATACTAATTTTACCTGGTTCAAAAACGGCATTAATATTTTTTAAAACCTTTTGATTATTAAAGCTTTTAGATATGTTTACAACTTCTATCATGTTAGCAATAACTGTGTAAGTATAAGATTAAACAAAAGAATCAATATAATGCTATATACAACTGCTTTTGTGCTGCTTTTACCGACCTCCAAAGCTCCTCCATGTGTATAATAACCATAAAAAGATGAAACAGAAGTTATAATAAATGAGAACACACAAATTTTAATTAATGAATATGTAACATAGAAAGGAACAAAAAGATAATTAAGTCCATATACATAATCATAGACCGCTACAGTTCCTGTTAGATATGAAACTAAAAATCCACCTAATATGCCTAAAAATATGCTTAAAATATTCAATAATGGGAAAGTTAAAAGAGCTGCAATTATTTTTGGAAGGATAAGATAGTTAGCACTATTTACACCCATAATTTCCAGCGCATCAATCTGTTCAGTTATTCTCATTGTTCCAATTTCAGATGCTATATTTGAGCCCACTTTTCCAGATAATATTAAACAAATTATTGTGCTAGAAAACTCCAGAATCATTGTATCTCTGGCACTCAAGCCAATTAGGTATTGAGGAATAACTGGAGACTCAAAATTAATCGCTACCTGAAGAGTAAGTACTGCACCCATAAAAACAGAGACAATACTAACAATCCACAAAGAATCTACACCAATTTGCTCAATCTCATCTAAAACCCGGCGTAAAAATATTGGTCTTCTTACAGGTTTAGAAAAAACTGTAGCCATAAGATGAATATATTTTCCTATGATAGCTAGAATTTTCATACAATTCAATTAACAAACAAATTTAACCAACTAAGTTGTAAACTAAAAATAATATTGTTATTTTGTCGTTCAAATTACAAAAATAAATAAAAATGAATAATCCGAATTTTTGTGTTATTATGGCAGGCGGTGTAGGAAGTAGATTCTGGCCGGTTAGCCGTACCAACATGCCAAAACAATTTATTGATATCTTAGGAACTGGGAAAAGTCTTATTCAACAGACTTTCGAAAGATTTTCAAGAATTATTCCACCAGAAAATATTTATATTGTTACTAACGAAGAATATATTGAACTTGTAATTTCTCAATTGCCAGAAATTCCTGTAGAAAACATTCTTGGAGAACCAATGCGCCGAAATACAGCACCATGTATTCTTTATGCAAATCTGAAAATTGGAAAAAGAGATCCAAATGCTAATATTGTTGTTACTCCAGCAGATCATCTGATAATTGACGAAGATGAGTTTATTGCCAACATAGAAGAAGGATTAAATTTTGTCACATATAATAATTCATTACTTACTTTTGGTATAACTCCCAACAGACCTGCTACTGGATATGGATATATTCAATTAGCAGAAAATATAAAAAATGATCGTTTCGTACCAGTTAAGACTTTTACAGAAAAGCCTCACCTTGAACTTGCTAAATTTTTCATTAAAAGTGGTGACTTTTTATGGAATAGCGGAATATTTTTATGGAGACATAAAATCATAGATGAAGCATTCTCTGAGCATTTACCTGAGATGTATAACTTGTTTATGGAGAATATTGATGCAATAGACACTTACGATGAAAAAACCGTAATAAACAGGGTGTATTCAGATGCAAAAAGTATTTCTATTGACTTTGGTGTTATGGAAAGTGCTAAAAATGTATTTGTACTACAGACCGATTTTGGATGGTCAGATTTAGGTACGTGGAATTCTCTTTACACTCTTCAGGATAAAGATGAAGATAAAAATGTAATTGTTGGAAAAAACATGTTACTTAAAGAGTCTGAAGGAAATTATATATATTCAAATACAGGAGATAAAGTATTAATTCTTCGTGATCTTGAAGACTATATTGTTGTTGATACTGCTAATGCTCTACTTGTGTGCAAAAGAGAGAACGAACAAGAAATAAAAGAAATGCTAAATGAAGCAAAACTGGCATTTGGAGAAAAAATTAAATAACCTTAATACTGGAAAAATAAAAAGGGAGTAATTTTTAATTACTCCCTTTTTTATATCTGTAAATTTAGTTTTCTAGTATTCCCATTGATCGTGTTCAATTTTGAATAATTCAGCTTGAATATTTTCCCCTTCTCTAATTGCATCTATACCTAAAAGGTAATCAGAAATCAGACGGTTATCATAAACATTTGTTTCAGCTACGATATAGCTTGTAAATTTTCTTTTAAAGAAGATATCATCAAATGTTTTATGCTCAGCATCATTCATAGTATTAAACACTTCATATTTAGCAAATAATGGTCTGTAATCTGGGAAATAAATCCAGAATGGCCATATACGTTGTTCACCATTCCATCCATCAGGCGAAATTGCAATAATCCTTACATCCATAACAGATCTTTGTTTATCAAAAACCCATTCTTCCCAAATCCAAAGTTTATTCATTGCTCGAGTATCCTGTAAAACAGAAGGAATACGGACATCAATAATATTTCCATCTATATCCTGTTCCTGTATTGTTTCATAATATGATAACAATGTTTCACGCTCAGGATCATCTTTTTCCATAGGAATACGATGCCAGTTTGTAATATCACTTGGATTTAGTCTATACACTGGATATCTTCGTGCATATAATGCAGCACTATCTGTTACATCTTCAAGTGCACCAGTATGTAACTCATATGTTTCACCTAGTATACCGATATTATTGATTAAATACAATAAGTTTACACGAGAACGCTGAGGTTGCACACCAGTACCAGCAGGATAAGTCATCCTGACAATTGGGAAATACAAAGGATGATTTTGTTTTTCCTGCAATTCAACAACTCTTAGAATCTTCTTAGAGTACATCGCATCTGCTTCGCGTATATTCTGATAAGGAACAAAAGTTCTCTCAACAGTATTTTCTCTCATATAAGCACCATCCAAAACCTGAGCACCAAGTGGTGCACACATTCCAAGAAGTACAAGTATCGGTAATAATTTTGTGAACATTTTCATATTATATTATCTTAAGATTACTGTTACACCATTAGTTTGTCTTGTTCCAGAAGGTCCATTATAATAAATATTAGAGAAACTAACACGTGAACCTTGCCCCATTTTCTGTATCTCGCTTGTTACAGCACCTGAGAATTGAGAACCATTGACAGTTACTTTGTTAGTTACACCACGAACAGTATAGAAAAAGTCATATTTTGCAACTGAGTAAGTAACACCTTCGAAAGGGAAGAAATCACTTTCTAGTTTAGCACTTAAATAAGGGTTACGTGTTAAAGCAGCTTTAGGTAATTCAGCACCATCTTTATATGCACCAGCCACAAGAATTGTTGGAGGAGGTACATTAAGAATATTAAACGGAGCAGAACCTAAAGTTCTTCCACCTTCATCGGTACGTACAGATACAGTTACATTAACTTGTTTTGCACTTACTGATTGAGGTACTGTAACCATATATTTACCATTTCCTACGGCTCTAATAGAAGCTCCGCCAGAAATACTTACACTAACACTCTCTTTTGGATAACCAGCAACAGAAACGTCAACTGGGTTTTCCAGACCTTTATAAAATACATTACATTTTGATGCAGATACAGTGTAACCTGATTCACCAACTGTGTAATTAGATTCAAAAGGAAGAGTCATATCACCAGTGTTTGCTTTATAAAGTATTACACCACCATAACTGAAATCACCAGCGCCTCCGCAATCTGCCATAAACAATCCGTTACCAGATTCATCTACAGGAACAGTATCATATTGTGCGCCTTCTCTCTTTCTAAATTGAACTTTTCCATCAGGTGTAACTATTGAATCGTAGAAAGGATAATCATAAGTAACCCAAATTTCTGGGCGCATAGTTGTATCACGAGCACCTAAGAAAATTTTAGATTCATATGTACCACCACGAACAATAAAGCTCTTTGGAGAACTTACAAGTCCAGTAAGTTCAGTTATACGAATATCGAGACCTTCAAGTTTCGCAATCATAAATTCCAAAACATCAGCTTCAGCATTTCTAATATCTGCTTGTAATTTTGACAACAATGCAATAGTCCCAATCATAGGCATACCACGACAAATAGTTTCCTGCCAAGTCCATGGCTCTTCAGGGTTATCAGTTTGGTCAACAACTTCAAGGTTCTTATAAACATTTTTATAAGTACTTTGAGCTGTATCTTCAACAATTGCTAATAATGTCGCACTATAGTTCTCCATCCAACTGCGAAGACTATCACCCATCATTGGGCCACCTTCTCCAACCATTACAATAGAAGCTGCGTGAGAATCATCTTTTTTCATGATTTCATCTTCAAGTGTAGCTTCTTCTCCTTGACTTTCCTGAATAATTTGTAATTTTAATCTATCTATATCATTATAAAATTTATTTGACATAGCCTCGATTTCATGAGCTTGTTTAGCCAATTCAGTATATTTACCAGGTTGCTCTAAATTTTTCGCATCAATGGTAGCATATAAGGACTGAGTTTTGGCCGTGAAATTGACGGTTGTTTTCTTAATACTGTCATCAATTTTGACGAAAGCATTCACAATCTCAGCTGACACGTTTAGCGCCAAAAGAGCTGTGTAAAACAAATACATCATTCCGATCATTTTCTGCCTCGGGGTTTCCGGGCAATTTCCTCCAGACATATTATCTTATTTTTTTAATTTAACATCAATTAACAACTCTAATTAGTCTTGCTTAAAATTCATAGCACTTAACATGTTACCATAAACAGTATTCATAGCTGCAAGATTGTGGCTTAATTTACTAATTTCCTCGCGATAACGCTTAGTATCTTCAGCTGATTGCTTAAGATTACCTAGGATTTCATCAAGACCACTGTATAATGTTTTAGAAGCTTCCATTTGCTGGTTTGTTCCTTGCAATTGCAATTCATAAACAGCATTAAGAGCAGTAAGATTCTTATTCATTACACTAAGTTGCTCATTATATGTTTTTCCACCGTCTGTAGACAATTCTAATTCTTTGTTCATTGAATCAGTAAGTTTATTGTAAGCAGTAGCTAAACTTTCACCTGAAACACTTACCATATTAGCAGATTTCTCATAAGAAACAGCTAATTGATCAGCATGAACATTTAATTTTTGAGCTGAAGAACCATAATTATCAGCAAATTCGCTAACTTTTTCAGATGCTTTTTCGAAATTAGCAACATAATTGTTTGTAGCAACAGTTGCATCAGATACATCGTGTAGTTTTTCAGTTGTATTATTTAAATTTTTAAGACCTGAACCTAATTTCTCGAATAACTCAGGGGTAATTTCAGCATTTTCAATCATTGCATCAAATTTCTCTAAAGCAGATTTTTTTGAACTAACTGCTGCTTTTTTATCAGTAATGTTTAATGCTTCGTCAACACCTGCTAATTCAGGGTAAACTAAACTCCAATCAACTTCTTCGTGTGGTGGCTCAAAAGCAGAAAGGAAGAAGATAAATGCCTCAGTTAACAGACCTACTGTTAACATAACACCAGCTCCTGGTAAGTGCTGAATTTTGAATAATGCTCCAACCATAACTACTGCAGCACCCCATCCATACACAAAACCCATAATCTTTTTGTAACTTTTACTCGAGGTAAATTCGCTTAAATTCATAATCGTGTCAGTTTTTTAATTAATACTCCTTTTTAATAAATAATACTCTTTATATCTATATAATTATCTATTGATATACTTGTGAATAAGAAGTTCCATCAGCTCTGTGTCTTCCTAAGTATGTTCTAACACATCTGAATCCGATATAACTCTTAGCTGAATCTTGGAATTCATAAGTTCTAGTTCCATTTTGCATATAATATGCAACATCTTTCCATGATCCACCACGAATAACCTTACGTTTTTTAGCAGGAGGATCGTCTGGATGTGCATTATATTGATAATCAGGATTTAAGTCATGAGTAAAGCTATAAGCTGACTCATCAAAAGCATTGCTAGTCCACTCAGCAACATTACCTGCCATATCATATAATCCCCATTCATTTGGATCATACGAAGCAACCATTAGGGTTTGTACTCCACCATCATCATAATAATTACCTCTCATAGGTTTAAAGTTTGCTATAAAACAACCACTATAATTACGAGTATATAAACCACCCCAAGGGTACATTGATAAATCTAATCCTCCACGAGCAGCATATTCCCACTCAGACTCTGTTGGTAATCTATAATCATTAACATGATAATCTCTGCTTGTCTTTTGACTTGCATTTTTCAACATTGATCTCCATTTACAAAATGCTGTTGCTTGTGACCAACTAACACCAACTACTGGATAATAATCATAAGCCGGGTGCCAGAAATACATTTTTGTCATTGGCTCGTTATAAGAATATGTAAAGTCACTCATCCAGCATAATGTATCAGGATAGATGTGAACTTTCTCATGCATATAATAGCTGTATCTTCCACCAGATCTACCTGCATCATTTCTACCATCATAGTTCTTAACTTCTCGATCTGCAAAATCTTCCCAAGGTTCGTCCTCATCAAGTTTTTCCATATCCTTTATCTGACCTTCATATTGACCATTTTCAGGGTTAAAGTGACGTCCAATTCTTAATCCATGATCACCTTCACGGTCAAAAGTTCTAACTACATCCTGATCAACACCATCTGTTCCAGGTTTAAAAGTGTGCTTTTGAGCTGCTTGTTTAAGGTCAACCCAAAAATATTCATAATATAATGCATCGGTGTTAAGGTCGATATTTCTCATAAAATGATATATTTCAGCAGGCGGAAGCACAAACAATGTTTGGTTGAAATTATCAGGAATTTCGTTTTTAACCAATATACCTTTAATTTCAAGATCCATATAATCTAGTGGACCTGCCCAATCGAGGAAATTATTATTATCATAATCATCAAAATCGAATTCCCCATTTTCGTACATATTAGTAATAAAATTGGTCTCCATTTCTGTAACATCAGTATCATCAATAATGAAATCTATTGGTTGATAAGAAACTCTTGTGTTGATATCCCCAAAATCAACTGAGTTTTTAGTTTCTTTCCCAAGTACTGTTAATGCCATAGAGTCCCTTACCCAAGCAACAAATTGCCTGTATTCAGAATTTGTAATTTCAGTTTCATCCATCCAAAACCCTTGAACAGTTACAGTTTTGGATTGAGCAGTCATTGAATAAGCTACATCCTGATCACTTGGTCCCATTTGATAAGTCCCAGGTGGTACAAATAACATTCCGTAAGGATCCGGAGTATACCACAGCTGTCTGTCGATTCCGGTCAATTCACCGCTGCCATAGTATCCACAACTACCTAGCAAAACGATCGTGATTGCGCTGATGATGAGTAATTTTCTCATAATATATACATTATTTAGTAAGCGTCTCTTTTTACGTTAAATACATTAAAATTGTTACAATCTTCTCACACTTCTATATCTACCTGGAGACTTTCCTCCAGCAAGATTAAAGCAATACCTAAGCATAAGTTCGTGAGATCCAGAATTATATGATCCAAGCCTAGAAAGAACTACATCGTAGCTATATCCAAAGCTAATTCCATTAAGTAAATGCATTCCAATCATTGGAACAATAGCATCTGTATGACGGTAAGAAATACCACCCCAGAATTTCTTCTCAAACACCAATTTTCCGTTAACCTGAAAATCCATACTTGCAAAATCAGTTTGAATCATAGAACTACCAACAAGATCAAAAGAAGGATTTGGTAATCCGTATGTATATCCACCTGTTAAATAAACATGACGTTTAAGCTGACTAGGACTTTCAATATCATACTTTAAAACTGGATTTGTGATATGAGTAGATGATAAACCTATCCAAAAATCTTCTGCATAATATGTAATACCAATATTAGCATCAAAAGCAGTTAAATTTTCCATATGAGGGATTGCCTGATCGATATAAACCGGTTGTCCGTTTAAAGACTCATATGTTTTCCAGTCACCGTCTATTGAATGATTGAAGACACCAAGACCTAATCCCATACCAAGAACTCCGTCTGAAAGCTCTAAACGATATGCATAATTAAACATAACATTAAGGTTATTTGAGAAACCTATTTGATCTTCAACAATTGATAAGCCTGCGCCACTACTCATACTAGGAATTGGCATATCAAAAGTAAATACAGTTGTAACTGGTCTACCTTCTTCCCAACCAACCCATTGTTGGCGATGTAAACTATTTACACATAATGCATCATTTGCCCCGGCAGCTCCAGGGTTATAAGCATTTTGTGCATATTCAAATAAACTATAATGTGAGTCAATCTGAGCCTGCGAATATTTTACAAATATTGCCATTATAACGATAATCAGTGGTATTATTCTCCTCATATTAGTTCTCGGTTTTTCGCTTTCAAATACTTAACTCCCAATTTTTAATTGGTAAATAAAACACATTTTTTTAAAAAATCCAAACTTTATTAACATTTTTTTGTTAATAACCTTATTTTTTGTTGATAACTACACAAATATTGTTCACATTTATGTGCAATTTTCGAATTGCGAAAGTTACATTAAATTTTTTAATTATTGCAAAATTATTTCAGTTTTTATTGTTTTTTTCTAATTCAATAACGCTAATTATTTAATAATATTATTCATTTTTTAAATAATCATGACAAATATCATGATTCTAAATCTATAGGTAGAAACTATTATTCTACAATAATCAAGCATATCTTTTAAATACCAATTACTTTTTCTTTTCAATAATCCCCTTACATTCTTCTAGGGTAATTGTTTCAGGATCAAATGATTTAGGTATTCTATAATTCTTCTTTTCATAAGAAATATAAGGGCCATAACGACCTTTTAAAACCCTCAGCCCAGGCATTTCATCAAAGGTTCTTTGAAAAGCTTCTTTAATGCTTTTTTTCTTCTCTTCGATGATTTCAATTGCCCTATCGAACTCAATCTTATATGGGTCATCAGTTTTCTTAAGAGCATAAAAAGCACCATTATTTTTTACATATGGACCAAATTTCCCCAAAGCAACAATAAGTTGATCACCTTCATATTCACCTAAGTCTCTAGGTAATTTAAATAAATCCAGAACTTCCTCAAGAGTAATACTCTCAATATTTTGATTTTTTCGTAAACTAGCGTAAACAGGCTTCTCACCTCCTTCGATTGAAGCATAAGGTCCATATTTACCAATTTTTAATACAATTGGAAGACCTGTATCTGGATGATTTCCTATTTCACGAACCCATTTTGTATTTTCTTTTTCTTTTAATGATGCTTCAACCTGATTATTAAATCCTTTATAAAATTTCTTAATCATTGCTGTCCAAGTGAGCTTTCCTTCAGATATGTGGTCAAATTCAGCCTCGATTTGAGCTGTAAAATTATAATCCAAGACTTCTTCGAAATGTCCATTCAAGTAATCAGTTACAACTACTCCCATAGATGTTGGGAACAACTTATTAGACTCACTACCAAAATTTTCAGAAACACTTTTTTCAGAAACTTCACCTTTTACTAGCGTAATAACCTGGATATCACGAGACTTTGGTGGACGGGACTCTTTTACGACATAATCACGCTGCTGGATAGTCGAAATGGTTGGAGCATAAGTAGACGGTCTTCCAATACCAAGCTCCTCCATTTTCTTAACTAAACTTGCTTCAGTAAAACGATAAGGAGGCTGCCCATATTTCTCAGTTGCCTCAATTTTTTCAACAACAGCTTCTTCATTTCCTTTAACATCTGGCAATGATGATTGTTTCTCTTCACTCGTTTCGTCGTCAGTTGATTCGATATACAATTTTAAAAATCCGTCAAAACTAATAATCTCACCTGTAGCAGTAAAAGATACTTTATTATCTGAATTATTAATCGTCAGAATTGTTTTCTCAATCTTTGCATCAGCCATTTGAGAAGCAACAGTTCTTTTCCAAATTAAATCGTAAAGTCTTTGCTCCTGTTTGCCTAGCTTAAGATCTTCACTAGAAACAAAAGTTGGTCTAATAGCTTCGTGTGCTTCCTGTGCACCTTTTGTCTTAGTAGAATATTTACGAACTTTAGAATATTCTTCGCCGTACTTATTTATTATTTCACTTTTTATTGTATTAACAGCCAATGTAGATAAATTAACAGAGTCTGTTCTCATGTAAGTGATATGCCCATTTTCATATAAACTTTGAGCAAATTTCATAGTCTGAGAAACTGACATTCCAAGTTTTCTACCTGCTTCTTGCTGGAGAGTTGAAGTTGTAAATGGAGGTGCTGGAGATTTCTTCCCAGGCTTCTTAGCTACATTTTCAACATGAAAACTATCACTTTTTATTGATTCAAGAAACTTTATGGCTTCTTCATGTGTTTTAAAACGCTTTCCTAATTCTGCTTTAACAGCTATACCATTAATATTAAAGAAAGCAGAAACTTTAAACTCTGATTTAGATTTAAATGCATTTATTTCTCTTTCTCTTTCTACTATTAATCTAACAGCAACAGATTGAACTCTACCAGCAGAAAGTGATGGTTTAATCTTTTTCCACAAAAGTGGAGACAGACTAAAACCTACAATCCTATCTAAAACACGTCTTGCTTGCTGAGCATTAACAAGATTTATATCAATCCCTCTAGGATTTTCTATTGCATTTTGTATTGCACTTTCTGTAATTTCGTGAAAAACAATACGTTTGTACTGATTTTCATTTAATTTTAGCACTTCACTTAAGTGCCACGAAATAGCCTCTCCCTCGCGGTCTTCATCGGAAGCCAGCCAAACTGTATCAACCTGAGATGCAATTTTTTTGAGTTCGCTAACTACTTTCTTTTTATCTGCCGGGATTTCATATTCGGGATGAAAATCATTATCAATATCTATCCCTAAATTCTTTTTTGACAAGTCTCTGATGTGACCATAACTAGATTTTACAAGAAAATCCTCACCGAGGAATTTTTTAATTGTTTTGGCTTTTGCAGGGGACTCAACTATAACTAAATTGTTTTCCATTAATATTTTTTTGTTTTGAAGTGCAAAATAAAGAAATTCAAAAACTAATTCATAAATTTTTTTTTAATTTTACGCCATAAATTAATTATGTATGAATAAGAATAAAAATGCAAAAGTAACTTATTCTGGCAAATTTGCCAGAATATTTACAATTTGTTTTTGGACACTAAATATTTTAGTTCTTTCAGGAGCAGTTATATATTTCAATATGTCTGCAAAAGGCAAGTTTGGTGACATGCCTAGTTTTGAGCAGTTAGAAAACCCTAAGGAAAACTTAGCAACCAAAGTATACTCCTCTGATTTAGAGCTACTTGGAACATATTTCCGAGAAAACAGATCTCAAATTTCTTTTGATGAATTATCTCCATATTTGATTGATGCATTAGTCGCTACTGAGGATGTTCGTTTCTATGATCATACTGGCATAGATTTTCGTGCTTTACCGAGAGTAATTTCAGGCGTTGCATCAGGGGGCTCTCAAGGTGGTGGGAGTACAATTTCTCAACAATTGGCAAAAATGCTCTTCCCTCGTGAGAACAATATGTCTAAACTTGATTTTGTAAATAGAAAATTTCGTGAATGGATAATTGCTGTTAGATTAGAGCGCAGCTTTACAAAAGAAGAAATAATTGAAATGTATCTTAATAAATTTGACTTCTTAAATCTTGCTGTCGGTATTGAATCTGCTGCAAGAGTTTATTTTGACACTACACCAGATGCATTGAGCATAACACAGTCTGCAATGCTTGTAGGTATGGCTAAAAACCCATCATTATTCAATCCTCTTGTAAGACCTGAAGAAACACTTCATAGGAGAAATGTAGTTTTAAGCCAAATGTTAAAATATGAATTTATTACTCAAGAAGCTTTTGATACATTAAAACTAATGCCACTTGGAGTAAAATACCAAAAAGTGGATCATAATATTGGTTCTGCAACCTATTTCAGAGAATTTCTTCGACAATGGCTTACTGCTGAAAAACCAAACATAAACAACTACTTTGATTTAAGAGATTATGTAGAAGACTCTATAAACTGGGCTATTGACCCATCTTACGGATGGTGCAATAAAAACACTAAACCAGACGGTACTAATTACGACATTTACAGTGACGGACTTCAAATATACACCACCATTAATAGCAGGATGCAAAAATATGCAGAAGATGCCGTTACAGATCATATCGGTGGTTATATACAAGGAGAATTTGAGAAAGATCAAAAATACAACAAAAGAGCTCCATTTTCAAATGACCTAACTCAAAAAGAAGTTGATAATATCATTTTCCATACAATGAAAAGATCTGAACGATGGCGCGTTCTAAAAGCTGCAGGAATGTCAGAAGACTCTATTGTTGCAAGTTTTGAAGTTCCTACTCAAATGAGTATTTTTTCTTGGGATGGTGATATTGATACAGTAATGACACCAAAAGACTCTATATACTATTATAAACATTTCCTACATGCTGCATTTATTTCAATGGAACCACAAACAGGTCATGTTAAAGCTTACGTAGGGGGAATTAACTACAAACATTTTAAATTTGATCAAGCAACAAGATCAAGAAGACAAGTTGGATCTACTATTAAACCATTTATTTATTGTCTAGCAATGCAAAATGGGTATTCTCCTTGTACAAAAGTCCCTAATGTAGAAGTAACTTTCGAGTTACCTGAAGGTTCTGCTGGAAACAAATTCTACACACCAAAATTCTCTGAAACAGATTATGATGGTGAAATGATTACTTTAAAATTCGGACTTGCAAACTCATTAAATCAAATTTCTGCCTGGGTTTTAAAACAATATTCACCACAAGCAGTTGTTTCTTTAGCTCAAAAAATGGGTGTTCATAGTCATATCGATGCTTATCCATCTATTTGTGTGGGAGCACCAGAAGTTTTACTTAGTGAAATGGTTGGTGCTTATGGCACTTTTGCAAACAAAGGAATATATACAAGACCTATGTATGTAACAAGAATTGAAGATAAAAATGGGAACGTTCTTGCTAATTTTGGGCAAATTCAATCGGAAGCAATTAGCGAAGAAACTGCTTATCTTATGCTTGACTTAATGAAAGGCGTAGTCGATATGGGTACATCTATCAGGTTACGATTAACTTACCATTTATACAATGAGCTAGCTGGTAAAACAGGAACAACTAACAACCACTCAGACGGTTGGTTTATGGGTGTTGCTCCAGAACTTGTCAGTGGTGGATGGGTAGGTGGCGAAGAACGTAGTATTCGATTCAGATATATTACACTCGGACAGGGTGCTTCATTAGCATTACCAATTTTTGGACTATACATGCAAAAAGTTTACGCAGATCCAAAACTTCCATATTCTGAAGAAAGCAGATTTGAAAAACCTTCTCAAATATCAGTAGAGATTGATTGTGAAGAGTACAATAATAATAATGGTGATCAGAATTTCAATAACATGTAGTTATTGAGATAAACTAAATAATTTTGATGCAAAGTCTTTCACATCTGATACTGAAATAATTCCTGAGTATTTTTTACTTAGTTCTGATTTTTGTGAGGAAGCAATAAAAACATTTTTAAACCCAAGTCTGAATACTTCACTAACACGCTTATCAATAAATGATACAGGTCTTATCTGACCAGATAGTCCTAATTCACCAATAAAACAGGTATTATCCTGTATTGGCTTATCATAGTACGAAGAAATTACTGATGCTAAAACAGCTAAATCAACAGCAGTATCTTTTACTTTAATTCCACCTGCAATATTTATAAAAGCATCCTTTTGACTTAAGTGAAGACCTAATCTCTTCTCAATTACTGCAAGTATCATTTGAAATCTTTTAGAATCAAATCCAGTTGCTGTACGTTGAGGACTACTGTATACTGCATTTCCGATTAATGTCTGTATTTCAATCATTAATGAACGAGTACCTTCTGCTAAGGTTCCATAAGAAACTCCACTTAATCCAACATTTTCATCAGAAATAAGAATATTTCCAGGATCATTAATCTCTTTAAGTCCAGAATTTATCATTTCGAAAACACCTATTTCGTATGTTGATCCAAATCTATTTTTCTTAGGTCTGAGTAGACGATAATAATGATTATTGTCGCCTTCGAATTGAAAGACAGCATCTACAATATGTTCTAATGACATTGGCCCTGCAATATCTCCATCCTTATTAATGTGACCTATCAAAATTACTGGAATATCAAACTCCTTAGCATATTCCTGTAATAATCTTGCAGATTCACGAATTTGGCTAACAGTTCCAGGTGAAGAAGTTAATGCTTCAGAGGCAACAGTTTGAACAGAATCTACTACAATAATCTCTGGTTCAGTTGATTTTATTGTTGCAAGAATTTTCTCGATGTTTGTTTCAGTATAAATAAAACAGTCTTCATTTTGAATCCCTATTCTTTCTGCTCTTAGTTTAATCTGATTTTCGCTTTCCTCACCAGAAACATAAAGAACTTTTTTGCCTTTCAGTTTTAATACAGATTGAAGTACGAGTGTTGACTTTCCAATACCCGGCTCTCCACCGAGTAAAACTAAAGATCCAGGAACGAGTCCCCCTCCTAATACTCTGTTAAACTCTTCGTAAGGGAGTTGTATTCTATCAAGTTTTTTATTTGAAATTTCGGAAATTCTTATTGCATTTCCTGCTATGTGTTGAGATTTTGCATTTAACCCTTTGGGTTCAGCAATCTGAACCTCCTCTATAAAAGAATTCCAACTATTACAGTTGGAACACTTACCCGCCCATTTGGGCGAAATATATCCACAGTTTTGACAAACAAAAACTGTTTTATCTTTTGCCATACTTACATTTTGCGAATCATCTCACATTTCAAATATGCTCCATTAACCTCATCATCACTCAAACGCTCACGGGTCATAATTAAAATATCATCTTTCAGTTTATCGACTCTAAAAATTCCATTTACAGAAGTAAAACCTGTAAGATCGTTACTACCAGAAATATTAATTTTAGTTGTTAATAATGATTTATCTACTTCATAATTACATGAATCAAACTGGATTCCATTATCTGTAGTTGCGACTCTGATTAATTGCCCATCATCTTTAAAATTCCAAGTCATAGTCCCCTGAGGGCTATCGTCAAAAGTTTGAAAAGTCCATGTTCCAATTACTTCTTCAGAAACCTTTGTACAAGAAGAAAAAAACATTGATATCGCTAGAATAACTAAAAAACATTTTCCTATTTTCATGATTTTAAATCTTTTTTTTACTTGACAAATATAATAAATTTATTTATTCGCCTACATTTTTTTTAACAAACCTGTTGTTGAAAATCCATCAACAAATGGGATTACTTTTACCTGACCACCATTTTTTAAAGTAAAATCTGCCCCTACTATATTATCTATACGATAGTCTCCACCTTTTACTAATACATCTGGGACAATCGATTCGATAAGATTTTTGGGAGTATCTTCATCAAAAACAATTACAGCATCGACCATAAACAAAGATGCTAACATTGCTGCTCTAGCTCCTACATCATTTATCGGTCTATCATCACCTTTTAGACGCTTAACTGAGTCATCTGAATTTAACCCTATAACAAGTTTATCTCCTAATGCTTTAGCTTTTGACAAATAATTAACATGACCATAGTGCAAAATATCGAAACACCCATTGGTAAAAACGACTGTTTCATTATTTTGTTTACAGCTTTCTTTCCATTCAGAAACAGAATCTCTTGCCACAATTTTATTTTCAATTATGTCAAGACAATCCATTTAAATAATAGAATTTGTTTTTATATCCGGAAAAATAAAGGATGGTTTAAAACTTTTAGCTTCTTCAAAGTCCATAGAGGCATAAGATATAATAATAACGATATCGTCAACAGCAACTTTTCGTGCAGCAGGACCATTCAGGCAAATAACGCCAGATCCAGCCTCACCTTTAATAACATAAGTTTCAAAACGCTCGCCATTGTTAATATTTACAACCTGAACTTTCTCATTCTCAATGATATTTGATGCTATCATTAAGTCCTCATCAATAGTAATACTACCAACGTACTGAAGGTTAGCTTCAGTAACTCTTGCTTTGTGTATTTTTGATTTAACTACTTCTATATTCATAAAACAATTCTGATAAATCGCTGCAAAGTTAAATAATACTTATTTAAAACTCCAAAATAATATTATCAATTAATCGAACTTTTGCACACCAAACTGCTACACACATTACTATTACTGCATCTTTTTCAACTTTTTTTATTTCTTGCAAAGTATCTGGATGACAAAAAACACAGTATTCTGGACTCATATCAGCAACTTTCTTAAGCTCTTCAATAAATATGTCAACATGACCTGGGGTTAAATCACCAACTTTCATTCCATTCCCGATTCTACTCATCGTACTATAAATAACAGCTGCATCGCTTCTTTGTTTTGTCGTTAAGCGTTCGTTTCTGGAACTCATTGCAAGTCCGTTTTCCTCTCTAACAATTGGGCATGATATTATCTCGATGTTCAATTCTTTACACTTAACCATTTTTTTTATTACAGCTAATTGCTGAAAATCTTTTTGACCAAAATAAGCCCTATGGGGTTTTACTAAATCAAACAATCTATAAACAACATCTACAACTCCCTGAAAATGGCCTGGTCTAAATTCTCCTTCAAATATTTCATCTAAACCTTCAAAATCCATTTTTATTCCAGAATAATTATTATAAACGTCATCACCTTGTGGAATGAAAACGAAATCACAGCCAATAGCTTCTAGTAATTTAATATCTGCATCATGATTAATCGGATAGTTTTCAAAATCGTTTTTATCATTAAATTGTTTTGGATTTACAAAAACTGAGGCAATTGTCAAATCATTATTTTCAACCGAAATATTAACAAGTGAAATATGACCTTGGTGTAATGCTCCCATTGTTGGGACAAATCCAATTATCTTATCCTGATTCTGAATTTCTATACGGGTTGCAATCAAATCTTTTACACTAGTAATTACTTTCATTATCCTTTTTTTTGCGAAGATATATAATTGCAAGATAATTACAAATGAGATTTACTCATACAAGCTAAAAAATGCTGCAATTAATTCATTTTTTGCATAAAGCAATAAAGATCTATATAAATCGTTAGCCTTTGGTGTGCGGAAATTTGAAATATTTTTTATATTTTTGTGACTTATTAATAAAACTATAATTTTAAATTATGAAATTAAAGGTTCTATTTGTTACTCAGGAGATAACACCATATCTACCAGAAACAGAAATGTCTCTGATAGGGAGGCATTTACCTCAAGGGATACAAGAGCGAGACAGAGAAATCCGCACATTCTTACCAAGATTTGGAAACATTAATGAACGTCGTAATCAACTTCACGAAGTAATCCGACTGAGTGGAATGAATTTAGTTATTGATGACACAGATCATCCTTTGGTAATTAAAGTTGCATCTATACAACCAGCAAGAATGCAGGTTTATTTCATAGACAACGAGGATTTCTTTAGTAGAAAACATGCTCTTACAAATAATGGAAAAGAATTCGACGACAATGACGAAAGAGCGATTTTCTATTCAAGAGGTGTTATTGAAACAGTAAAAAAACTTGGTTGGGCTCCTGACATTATTCACTGTCATGGATGGTTCACTTCTCTTGTTCCTTTCTATATGAAGAAAGTTTATGGTGAAGATCCTCTGTTTGAGAACAATTTCAAAATAGTTTATTCTGTCTATGATGATGCTTTCAAAAATCCTCTCAACAAAGCTTTATCTGAAAAACTTATCGAAAATAATGTATCTGCCGATGATGTTAGTACAATAGTAGATCCGAATTGGGATAACATGACAAAATTTGCCATTAAATATGCAGATGGAGTAATCATGGGATCTGATGGTCTTAAAGACGACACAAAAGATTTTATTGCAAAAGCAGGAAAACCTTATCTTGAAGCACAAAGCGAAGAAACTTATATCGATAAGTACAATGAATTTTATGACAAACTTATTTCAACGTAATTCAATGAAAAACAAATTCAATTTACTATTACTTATCTCTCTATTTAGCTTAGGCTTATTTTTATCATCATGCGAAAATGAAGATTCTGTAATTGGATTAGGCATTATTCCTGGTTCTGATATGATGGAACTTGTATGTGACACTATAAATGTACAGTGTTATACTGTTCTTGACAATAATATCTCAACAGATGAGAGATCACTTGCGACTCTGGGAAGTTATATGGATCCAGAATTTGGTTTTACCAAAGCGAGTTTTCTGTGTCAAACAAGAATTTCAAGCAATAATGTTGATTTCTCAGTTGTCGAAACTATTGAATCAATAGAACTTCATTTGAAATATAATTTTCATTATGGTGATAAATCTACTGCTCAAACTCTTAATGTATACAGACTCCTAGATGACGTTTACATTGATTCGACTTACTATTCTGATTACAAACCAGAGGCAGCCGACTTAGAACTATTAACGAGTCTAAACGTTGAAATTCCTGAGGAAGACAGTCTTTTTGTCATCACTCTTCCGATTGAACTTGCTGAAGAGTTTGTTGCAACATATACTTCAAACTTTGTCGATAATGACACTTTCATTGAGTACTTTAAAGGTTTATACTTAACAACAGATGACCTTGCTACAGGCGGTTGTATTTATGATTTTAATTTGTATGATGATGATTCAAGAATGATGATGTATTACAATGATTCTCTTGAATACGAATTTTATATTAACTCTAAATCTGCAACTTTTAATATGTTTGAACATGACTACAGCACTGCTTCTCCAGAGATTCAAGCAGCTGTCTCAGATACAACACAACTATATAATCAATGTTATGTACAAAGCCTTGGTGGGCTAAAAACTAAATTATTTTTCCCTGAGCTAGAAACATTATTTGATTCTACAAATATTGCAATCAATAAGGCAAAATTAATTTTTAATCTTGACAATTATAATGAAGATGTATTTGTTACTGCCCCAAAGACAACTATGGTAACTATACACGAAGATGGTTTGTACGACTTCGTAACAGACTATAAACTTAACACAACAAATTTTGGTGGTGAGTTCAACTCATCAGACAACACCTACTCATTTAATATTCCATTCCACATTCAAGAATTAGTTAATGGAAACACTGACAATGGTTTATATTTATTCGCTTCCGAAAATAGGACAAAACCATACAGAACCATCATTGACAATAATCAAATTGATGGACAAGGAATTCAATTAGAAATATATTATTCAAAGTATTAAAATCGATCAACTATGTGCGGAATCGTTGGATATATTGGGCAAAAAGAAGCTTATGACATATTAATTAAAGGACTAAAGAGATTAGAATATCGCGGATATGACTCTGCAGGAATTGCTCTTAGTGACAATGATTATCGAGTATATAAATGCAAAGGGAAAGTTAGTGACCTTGAAGCAGAAACTGCAAACAAAAACATAAAAGGTCGCATTGGCATGGGACATACAAGGTGGGCCACACATGGTGAACCTACAGACAATAATGCCCATCCTCATAAATCCATGAATGGAAAATTTATTATTATTCACAATGGAATTATTGAAAATTATGGCAAATTAAAAACTGGTCTTGAAAAAGAAGGTTATAAATTCGAAAGCGAAACCGACACAGAAGTTCTTGCAAACCTTATTGAGTTCTATTATTTGAACAATCAGGATAATGGCAAATCAATTACAGCAGAAGAAGCTGTAAGAGCTGCTCTTAAAATGGTAGAAGGAGCTTATGGCCTTGTTATATTATGTGATGACAATCCAAAACAGATGATTGCTGCTCGTAAAGGTAGCCCACTAGTAATAGGAATTGGGAATAATGAATACTTTATTGCTTCAGACGCTACTCCAATTATTGAATATACAAACTCTGTTATCTATCTTAATGATGATGACATTGCTGTTATTGACGATAAAGGATTAAGCTTAAGAAACCTAAAAAATGTTCCTCAAAAACCTAATGTTCATAAAGTAAAACTTGAACTCAACGAAATTGAGAAAAACGGATACGATCACTTTATGCTGAAGGAAATTTACGAACAACCAAAAGCTATACGAGACACTTATCGTGGCCGTTTAAATATTGATTCGAAATTTCTAAAATTAGGTGGATTACATAATGTTTTTGACCAACTTACAGAAGCAAAAAAAATAATAATAATTGCATGTGGGACAAGCTATCATGCGGGTCTAGTAGGTGAATATCTTTTCGAAGAATTTACAAGAATCCCAACAGAAGTTGAATATGCTTCTGAATTTAGATACAGAAATCCAATTATTAATAAAGGCGATATCGTAATTGCAATAAGTCAAAGTGGTGAAACTGCAGACACATTAGCAGCAATTCAACTTGCAAAAAAAGCCGGAGCAATTGTAATTGGCGTATGTAATGTTGTTGGAGCAAGCATTCCAAGAGAAACTGTTGCAGGTGTATTTACTCATGCTGGTCCTGAGATTGGTGTTGCATCTACTAAAGCATTTACTGCTCAGGTTACAGTTCTTACAATGATGGCAATGTCATTAGGACTTGCAAACAAAGGACTTACTCAGGATGAATTTTCAAGATTACTCGACGAATTATATGCTATTCCTGAAAGAATCGATAGTGTTTTAAAGAAAGCCGATAAAATTAAAACTATTGCAGATAAAATTTCAGAAGCATCAAATAGTTTGTATTTAGGTAGAGGATATTTATTCCCTGTTGCACTTGAAGGAGCTCTTAAACTTAAGGAAATTTCATATATTCACGCAGAGGGTTATCCTGCTGCTGAAATGAAACATGGTCCTATTGCACTTATTGATGAGAAAATGCCTGTTATAGTTATTGCGACAAAAGATAAATCTTATGATAAAATTGTTTCAAACATTCAGGAAGTAAAAGCTCGTAAAGGTCTTATCATTGCAATTGTTTCTGAAGGAGATACTACAATAAAGAATATGGCAGACCACGTTATTGAAGTACCAGCAGTAAATTCTGCTCTAGCACCATTATTAACAGTTGTTCCTTTGCAGCTTCTATCATACTATATCGCTGTAAACAGAGGCTGTAATGTTGACCAACCAAGAAATCTTGCAAAGTCTGTTACAGTAGAATAAAGTTTAAAAAAAAGTAATAAATTGTATAAATTTTAGTTATCAATTCTATAAGCTTGAAAGTTTTGAAAAGAATAGCTCTAATATCAACCACCATAATAATAACAATGTTATTATTCAATTCTTGTTCAGTAGAGAAGAACACGAGTACGAGCAGAATGTATCATAACACAACTTTAAAATACAATATCTATTTTAACGGAAATGAGGCTTATAAACGAGGCATTACTCGTATGAATTCTCAAAATTCTGATAACTACAATGAAATATTAGATGTCTTTGTCGATAGTAAAGAAGATCTATCAGGATCTGCTGGTGGAGATATGGACAAAGCTATCCAAAAATCAGCAAAAGGAATAAAAATCCACTCTATAACTAAGAAGCCCTCTGTAAAAAAGTCGGGAAGTATGAGTAAAAAAGACAAAGAATTCTTCGACAAAAAAGAATTTAATAGATGGATTGACGATTGTTATCTTTTAATGGGAAAATCATACTTTATCAAAAGAGAATATCTTGATGCCAGACAAACTTTCGATTATATTGTTCGACAATTCCCTGATGAAGAGACAAAGCATGTTGCAAACTTATATCTGGCCAGAACATATTGCGAACAAGGTAACTTTAAAGCAGCAAAAGAAACTCTTGACTTTATTGAGGCTGAAAAGGAACTACCAAAAGAATATGATGGATTTTTCGCAGCTATTTATGCTGATTATTTTATCAAGCAAAAACAATACGAAGCAGCAATTCCAAAATTGCTTAGAGCAATAAAAAATACTAAAAAGAAAAAAGATAGATTACGTTACACATACATTTTAGCTCAGATTTATGAAAAATTGGAAAATCTTTCAAAAGCTTCAGAATATTATGAACTTGTTGCAAAAAAGAACTCTTCTTATGAATTAGAGTTTAATGCAAAAATAAATATGGCAAAATGCTTTGTCGGACAAGGAAAAAGCAATAAAGATATACGCAAAACATTAAAAAAGATGTTGCGTGATGATAAAAACATCGAATATCTTGATCAGGTATATTATGCAATTGCTGAAATTGATTATCGTTCTGGTTTAAATGAAGATGCAATTGTAAATTATAAAGCTTCTTCTGAAAACAGTATTGCAAACGATTATCAAAAAGCCTTATCCTGTTTAAAACTTGGAGAAATCTATTTTTCTCAATTAGACTACAATAATGCTCAAATATATTACGACACTTGCATGGCCTTTTTACCGGCAAGCTATGATAATTATAAAGAAATAAAGAAAAACTCTCAAAATTTAAATGAGCTTGTTCAATTTACATCAACTGTAGAATTTGAAGACAGTGTTCAGTCTCTTGCTGAGATGAGCGAAAAAGATCGAAATAAAATCATTGATAACATCATTGCAGATTTAATCGAACAAGAACGCATAGAGAGGGAGCTGGAACAACAACAAAATGTTAACTCAATGTTGTTTGATCAACAAAGAGGGAACTCAAACAATAATGTAAATGCTCCTTCTGGTGGAAAATGGTACTTCTACAACCCATCGCAAATTAGTTTTGGTAAGAACGAGTTTGCAAAAAAATGGGGTCAACGTAAAAACGAAGACCATTGGAGAAGAAAGAATAAATCTAGTATGGATTTCTCAGATGAAGAGCTTGCCGAAAATGCAGACAGCACATCTGATTCTCCACAAAACAGGATTACAAATACTAAAGACAGAGCATACTACTTACAAGACATTCCTTTAACAGATTCTGCAATGACAGCTTCTGACCAAAAGATTATTTCAGCTTTATTTAATGTTGGTCGTATATATAAGGAAAGATTCTCAGATTACAAAAAAGCAATTGATGCTTACGAAGAATTAAATAAAAGATTTCCAGAGAATGAATACTTATTATTATCATATTACAACTTATATTTATTAAATAAGTTAACAGGGAATAACAGCGAGACAGACAAGTACGAAAAACTTGTCATTTCAAAATATCCCGACACAAATTATGCTAAACTACTTCAGAACCCTAATTATGTAAGAGAACTTGAGCAAAAAAGGGAACAAGATATTCAGTTTTATATTGAGACATACGATAGTTACATGAATGCAGATTGCAATACAGTTTTACAGAACTGTAACACTTACTTAGCTGATAATCCAGAAAGTGATTTACGTGCTAACTTCGATTTTTTCAAAACGCTGTGTGTTGGTAAAACCAGTGACACAATAGTATTTAAAACTTCTTTAGTTAAATATATACAGCAATATCCTGAACACGATTTAGCTACAGCAGCTCAAAATATTCTGGCTTATTTTGGAACAACAGATGTGCAAGCATTAATAGCCGACTTACAACAGAGACCAGATGCAGTTATTAACACACAAACAAGCGATGTTACCGATACTTCATCAAATGTAAAACCTGTTGTAAAAGAAACATATGAGCTTAACGTAGACGAACTTCATTATTATGCTATCTATGTAAAATCAGAAGATGTTGATATAAAGAGACTTAGTTTCGAAATTCGAAATTTTAATATCTTTAACTTTAGCATGAGAACATTTATGGTAAATAATTTTACTTATGACGGCACTTACGAAATAGTTACAGTTAAGCCATTTAAAAACAAAACACAATCTGTTAATTACTCAAAGTTAATTGCTAATAGTGATGATGTTTTTAATAAACTAAAAGATGTTGATCACAAAATATTTGTCATTTCTGAGACAAACTTGATTAAACTTAGAAAAAACAAAGACATTCAGGAGTATCTTAGTTTCTTCCGTCAAAATTATCAGCAATAAATACACATTTTCAAATAAGAAAATTATGAAAGATATACGAATCTTATGGACAGATGATGAGATCGATTTACTCAAACCACATATCATCTTTCTTGAACAGAAAGGCTACGTTATTGATACTGCAACTAATGGTAGCGATGCAATCGATTTAGTTAAAGTGAATCAATATGATATAATTTTTCTTGATGAAAATATGCCTGGTCTAAGCGGACTTGAAACTCTGACTAAAATCAAAGTTATCAATCCTATCGTTCCAGTTATTATGATAACTAAAAGCGAAGAAGAAAATATCATGGACGAGGCAATAGGCTCAAAAATAAATGATTACTTAATTAAACCTGTAAATCCAAATCAGATATTACTTGCGATAAAGAAAAATATTGATAAAGACAGATTAATCACTCAAAAAACTACATCTGCATATCAATCTGCATTTTCTAAACTTGGAATGGAAATAAATGATAGTTTAAGTCATCATGACTGGATAGAAGTTTACAAAAAACTTACACACTGGGAAATGGAACTATCTGGCTCTCAGGACAGCACTATGGACGAAGTTCTAAGAATGCAATTAAATGAAGCAAATATAAGTTTTGCAAAATACATCAAAAGGAATTATACTGAATGGTTCGAACGTGACAATGATGACAAACCTCTTACCTCTCCTAACCTTCTAAGAGAGAAAGTCTTCCCTTTATTAAAAGATAATAAAAAAGTTGTTTTTTTATTAATGGATAATCTTAGATTCGATCAATGGAAAAGTCTTGAACCAATATTATCTCAGTACTATAATCTTGAATCAGAAGGGCTTTACTATTCAATATTACCTACATCAACACAATACTCAAGAAATTCTATCTTTTCTGGCTTAATGCCTTCAGAAATTAATAAACTTTATCCTGATTTATGGAAAAATGATGACGAAGAAGGTGGAAAAAATTTGTACGAAGAAGAAATGTTGCAGTCGTATCTAAATAGGTATAACATAAATGGTAGTCTTTATTACAAAAAAATTACAGACATAAAGTATTGTAAAAAAATTACAGACAATATTAATTCAGTAATGAATAACCAATTGATATCTATTGTCGTAAATTTTGTTGATGCTTTATCACATGCAAGAACAGATCAAAAGATGATGCGTGAACTTGCCAATACTACCTCAGCATACAGAGCCATTACAAAATCATGGTTTGAGTTCTCTCCTCTTCTAGATATGTTAAAAGCATTTGCTGAAAAAGATGTACATCTTGTAATTAGTACCGACCATGGTAGTATTCAGGTTGCCGATCCTGTTAAAATTGTTGGAGATCGTGCTACCACGACAAATTTAAGATATAAGCAAGGAAGAAATCTTAATTATAATAAGAAAAATGTAATCGAAATTTTAAATCCTGCAGATGCATATCTTCCTAAAACCAATATAAGTTCGACTTATGTTTTTGCATATGGCAATGATTTTTTTGCATATCCCAATAATTACAATCATTATGTAAAATACTATCGTGACACATTCCAACATGGTGGTGTATCATTACAAGAAATGCTAATACCAATTATTACGATGAAATCAAAATAATATTATGACGAAACTTGTAATTAAAAATCTAAACGACATTAACTCAGTTGCAAAGCAATTTATAAGCAAGTTAGACGAACACAAAATCATTGCTTTATATGGTAAGATGGGGGCTGGTAAAACAACATTTATCAAAGCTGTTTGTCAAGAGTTAGGTGTAAAATCAGATGTAACAAGCCCAACTTTTGCAATAGTAAATGAGTATAAATCAAATTCATCTAAAATCATATTTCACTTTGATTTATATCGGATAAAAAACATCTACGAACTACTTGATACGGGATTTGAAGAATACACAAATTCTGACAATCTAATTTTTATTGAGTGGCCAGAAATCGCTAAAGACATTCTTCCAGTAAACGCCTTAAGTGTCTCAATATCAGAAAACATAGATGGATCTAGACTAATAGAGTTTTAAGTATCTCTATCAAGCCATCACTCGCTCGCTTTATATCTAACAACAATTTGCTCCTACAAAACACAAATATTATAAAATAAATTTATATATTTGTCGTCCTACTGCGAAGAATGAATTGTTATATAAACCATTTTGTTAAAAGAGAATAATAAAATATTACGCCTTATTAATTGGATAATCAACTTTGGAGTACCTTCAGACCTTGCATATCTTGAGTCAAGAAAGTACAAGTTAATTAATCTTATTGTTTCTTCAGTTGCCCTGTTCTTGATTATATTCTTCTTCATCAACATTGCTCAGAGTAATTATTTTCTTGCTGCATCAGATATAGCAATGTTAATATTAGTCTGCGTTCCTTCATGGATATTACAATATAAGAAAAAATATGTCGCGAACTTAGTTTTAATCACATCTGCATTCTTTGTTTACACAACTGCATTAACACTCCTGAATTATGATGTAAACAGACAGACAGAACACGTTTTACCAGCTATATCAATAATGGCCATATTCCTATTTGATGGATGGAAAAAGAATCTATTATATATATTTTTCCCCATATCATTTTTCACTATACGATTTGTGACAATGTATGAAACAACAGGAGAAATAAAACTTGAGCTGATACATTTAATCTATTTCATCGAATTTCTTGCGATTTACACCATCACATCGTTCTTTAAAGCTGACATGACGAGTTTCTATAAGACCTTGGTAAAATCTAATCAAACTAAAACAAAACTTCTTAGAATAATGTCGCACGACTTGAGAAATCCTTTTAACAGTTTATTAGGTACCAGCAAACTGCAGGCAAAATTCATTGAATCTGGAGACATGGAAAAACTAAAACTATCGTCTACTGTGATAAATAGTTCAGCAAATAAAATCTACAACTTAACGCAAACTCTATTAGATTGGTCAATGTCACAATCAGACTCGCTAAAATCTAAAATTGAAAAAATCAATCTTACTGATTTAACTAAACAAGTTATTGACTTTAGCAACATAACTGCAGTACATAAAGAGATAAAAATAGAATTTAATCCTACTTCACCAATATTTTGCTATTGTGATAATATAATGACTCAAATATGTCTCAGAAATATTATCATGAATGCAATAAAATTCTCTTCTCGTGAAAGCAAAATTATAGTTAGTCAGCATATTAAAGATGGAAGCTATGAAATCCATGTGCAAGATTTTGGAGTTGGAATCAGTAACGAAGATATTGAGAAGGTTTTTGATGATACTACTATACATTCAAGCTATGGAACTGAAAACGAAAAAGGAACAGGCTTAGGGATCAAAATATGTAAAGAATTAATGGAACATCAGGGAGGCAAATTACTTGCTGAATCTACCATAAATTTAGGTTCTTTGTTTAAACTACAATTTCCTGTTAAATTTTAAACATTATTCACTCTTTTGTGGTTAATTATTAAAACGCAAAAGAAATGGAAACAAAAATCTCAATTATTATTCTGTGCTTAATACCTGTTCTGGCATTTTCTCAACAAGAGAAAAACATTAAATCAATCTACCAATTTAAAGTAAAGGATATTGAAAATCAAGAATTTGATTTCAAATCTCTTAAAGGGAAAAAGATAATGATTGTTAACACAGCTTCTCGCTGTGGTTATACTCCTCAGTTCAAAGAACTTCAAAACATATATGATAAGTATAAAGATCAAAACTTCGTTATAATTGGTTTTCCATCTAATGATTTTATGAATCAAGATCCTGGCACAAACGAAGAAATATATGAGTTTTGCTCAAAAAACTATGGTGTAAATTTTCCTATGATGTCAAAAATTAAAGTTACAGGCAAAAAAAAGGCTGAAATCTACAAATATCTAACTGATGAAAATTTAAACGGGTTAAAATCATCAAAAGTAAAGTGGAATTTTCAAAAATACCTAATTAATGAAGAAGGCTATCTCGTCAGGGTTCTTGGTTCTAAAATCAAGCCAGATGATAAAGAAATAATCAACTGGATAGAAGAATAAGACTAAACAACAAACATTAATTAGTTCTTTTTGGACATCTTGACAGCATAATAAACCATTTTGTATAATCATCACTATTTAGACTGAAAATAAATAGACGATTCTAAAATCTTTTATACTTTTGCGGTTGTGGAAGTGCAGGTAAAAAAAATAAAGACTTTTACAGTATGGTTGACTATAGCCGTACTTGGACTATTGACACTAAACAATAGTATTTTTCTACACGTACACAAACTTGAATCTGGGATTATCATTAGTCACGCACACCCTTTTAACAAAAGTGCTAACAGCAATGATGAAACCAATCACAATCACACTAGTAACGAAATTTATGTTTACCAAATTCTTAGTCATATTGACTTTGTATTATTGGTTTTCTTCGCATATAGAATTTTTGTTTTATTACATAAGACTCTTAGAAATAAATTCAAGCAAACATTTCTAAGTGTTCTTGAATCTGATATTTTTAGGATTCGTCCTCCGCCTGTGCCTGCTTAATTAATAAAAAAGATTAAATAAAGCAGGTAATTATTTATAAAACAAATTCAATGAAAAAATATATTATTTCTGCACTTCTTGTAATTATTGCATTACAGGTAAGTGCACAAAAACATACAGATGCACATATTGTAGGGCATGTCGTATGTTGCGATGAACATATCGCTTTTGCAAACATAATGGTAAAAAACACTACTATTGGTACTGCTACCGATGAAACGGGGCATTTTTCCTTAATCAACATGCCAACAGGCAATTACACAATCATTGCACAAGCTCTTGGTTACAAGCCACTTGAAAAGAATGTATTCATTAAAGAAGGTGAAACCATAGAATTAAAATTTGAATTACAAGCTGACGCTCTTGGACTCGAAGAAGTTGTAGTAACTGGAGACAGAAATAAGAAAAACAGAAAAGAATCAGCGGTAATAGTTAGCACATTAACTCCTAAAGCCTTAGAATCTGCTAATAGTGTTACAGTTAGCGAAGGACTTAACTATTGTAGCGGATTAAGAATGGAAAACAATTGTCAGAATTGTGGTTTCAACCAATTGCGAATGAATGGTATGGAAGGTCCGTATTCTCAAGTTTTGATAAATTCACGAGCTATCTTCAGTGGTTTAGCAAGTGTTTATGGTCTGGAACTTATTCCCGCTAATATGATTGAGCGTGTAGAAATAATCAGAGGAGGCGGATCAGCTCTTTATGGCAGTAATGCAATTGCAGGAACTGTAAATATGATTCTTAAAGATCCTATTACAAACTCATACGAATTTGGAAGTACTGCAAATATTGTTGGAGCAGGAATTCCAAATGTAAATGCAAGTCCAGACATTAGCGTAAACATGAACTCATCTATCGTTTCTTCAGACTCAAAAACAGGAATGTCGATATATGGATTTTCTAGATCGAAAACTCCTTTTGATGCAAATAATGATGGCTTTTCTGAACTTTCTAAAGCAAAAAACACAACTATTGGAACCAGAATTTTCCATCGTTTTAATCAAAAAAGTAAAATTACTTTAGATTATTTCAATATAAATGAAGAACGCCGTGGTGGAAACCGTTTCGAGTTCCCCGAACACATGACAGACATTACCGAGGGTGTAAAACACAATATCAATACTCTGGCTCTAAACTATGATCAATTTGTCAGAGAAAAAGACCAGTTTGCAATTTATGCCTCATCACAGTATGTAATTCGTGATTCATATTATGGATCAAATTATTCTTTGTCTGATTATGGGAAAACACGCGACATCTCCTACTCCATTGGAGGTCAATACACTATGAGAGAAAATAAGTCTACACTTGTTGCAGGAATTGAAAGTAATGGCTCATATCTAAACGACATAAAACTTGGATATCCAGATTTTGAGAATGTAATAATTACAGACAATCAAATAGTTAGCATCCCATTAACACAAAACACTACTATTGCAAATCAATATATGACTACAAGTGGTGTATTTGCACAATACGACTACAAATTAGGATTATTAAAACTAAGTTTGGGTGGTAGATTCGATAACTATCAAATTACAGCATTAAATGAAGACGATGCTAAAAAAACTGGTAATGTATTCAGTCCGCGAGCTAATTTCCTGATGGATCTTTCAAAACATCTTCAAGCTCGTGTTAGTTACTCACAAGGATATAGAGCTCCACAAGTTTTTGACGAAGATTTACATATTGAAACTAGTGGTTCTCGTCAAATTATTCACAGAAATGATGAAAATCTTGTTCAGGAAACAAGTCATAGCATTAGTGGATCACTTGACTGGAAAAAGACTCTTAATAAAGTAAACATAGGATTCCTTGCCGAAGGGTTTTATACTATTTTACAAAATCCTTTTGTTAACGAATTTGGTGCACCAGATGCTAATGGAACTGTTGTTTACACAAGAATAAATGCAGAACAAGGTGCTGTTGTAAAAGGAATTAATTTTGAATTAAATCTTATTCCTAGTAAAAAAATGTCTTTCAGATCTGGTTTTACAATACAGCAAAGCACTTACGATCTTGCTCACGAATTTAACGAAAGAAAATTTTTGCGCACTCCATCTGATTACGGATATTTTGCATTTGACTATACACCTATTAAAGCGTTTGGTGTTTCAGCAACCGGAACTTACACAGGTAAAATGCTAGTTCCATATTTCGGACAAACAATTGCCAATCCTGATGATGGCGAATTAAGAACTTCTGATAGATTTTACGATTTAGGAATTAAAGCCAAATACAATGTAAAAATTAACGGCGCTACATTACAGGTTTTTGGTGGTGTTAAAAATATTTTTAATTCTTATCAAAACGATTTTGACTCTGGCATAGACAGAGACCCTGCATATATCTACGGACCAGCTTCTCCACGAACAATATATGTTGGAATTAAGCTTGGCAATATGGTTGGTTAAAAAGTAATTTACAATATTTATAAAAGGATGCTTATGAAAAATGGGCATCCTTTTTGTTTCGACTACATCTCTCTTTTAATAATTTCTTTCCTAAAAATGACGTTTTGATCATTTTCCATAACTTTCAACCTTTCTAAAATCACAAATATCTTATAATCAGAATGATGATTGTCCTGACAACACAATAGATACAACAGGTAATGGCGGAGATCCCGGTATAACATTGCTAAGGTCAATAAATACAAACATTGGCAGTATAGACAGTACCTTAAATATGCTTGTCGATGGTGGAAACACTACTCTTACTGTTGCCGAAATTGTTCTTGCCAACGATAATACTGCATGGCAAACTTACCTGGAGCTTATGGATAAATCTCCTTATCTAAGTGACGAGTCGCTTAAAGAAATTGCTAAAAAGGAGGATGGATTAACAGCACCTATGGTACGCGATGTTCTTGTGGCAAATCCACAGGCAGCAAAAAGTGCAGAGATAAAACAATTGCTTGACGAAAGAATCGATGAACTTCCTACCTATATGATAGAACAAATAGAAGCAGGCATAACAGGTATTTCGCCAAAAGAGTATCTCGAAATGCAAAAATCGTCTTTACAAAGAGAATATTCTGAAAACAGTTCTAAAATGATGCGACATTATATGCGAAATCCTGAATCTTACAACGATACAGATATTGAAGAGCTTCTTTCTGTACAGGAGGGAACATCAGCATCGGTAAGACTTGCAGGCTATTATGCTTCTAAGAGCAACTATTTACAGGCAAAAAGCGTTATAGATAACATGAACTGCATTGACCAATATGAGCAAAACGAAATGAATAATTTAAGTGAGCTTTATACTTTGCTTGATACAGTAAAACCCGATAATTTAAGCAGCGAAAGTATCAACAATCTGTTAAGTATTGAATCAAATGGAGGTGCTGCGGGTTCTTATGCAAGAGGATTATTAGTATTTAATAATATTATTGAATATAATGAACCTGTATTTATGCCCGAAGTACTTCTCGATAATAAAATGAAGGAAGTAAAAACAATAAATGAAGAAAATTTGTTTAAGGTTTATCCAAATCCGGCAGGTAATTATATTAATGTTGACTACAAATTACCGGAAGAATCAAATAATATATTTGTAAAAATAATTAGTTCTGGTGGCACAATTGAAAAAACAGTAGGCTTAAAATATGCTATTGATTGTAAATTAATTAACTTAGCAGGACTAAGTAGTGGAACTTATATTGTATTATTAGAGGCTGATGGTAAAACTGTTGGCTCAAAAACAATAACAATAATCGGCTAATGAAAAATATTATAATAATATTATTGTTTTCTTTCCTGTGTATATTTTCTTATGCACAGGAAAGGTTCTATAGTTTATACGATGGGTGGTGTATAGATAAAGTTTTTTGTTATGATGAGGAATATCTTTCTTTAGGTATGATGCTCCATTCAAGCACATCTGCAAGTTTTATTCACATAAATAGAATTACAGCCACAGGTGGTACAATATCTTCTCTTACATTAGATGATGATACTGAAGGGTACAGTATTCACAGAGCCAATTCATTTATGTTAATGGAAGATACTGTAGTTGCAGTAGGAGCATCAGCTCTATTCTATAAAGGGTATTATTTGAACCGCATTTTTATGAAATATAATGTTTCAGATAATGAGTTCTTTGATATTTCAGACTTAAGTTTTAGTGGAACAGGTTTAGCTTTGAATTACTTAGTCGACACATTAGATAATGGCTTTGTTATAGCAGCAAGTGATGGATATAGTGCATATAATCATTTTCCGATGTTACTTTTTACAGATGCAAAAGGAGATACTTTATCCGTGAAATCATATTTTTTTACTCCTAATGTGACAAGACGTAAGGTACGACCTTATCAATTATTAAAGCTCCCCGACGGAGGTTTTTTAATGAGTTGCCAGGATGAGGTTGGAACTTTAGGTTCATACCATGCTGATGTACAAAGATGTTGTTTTTTAAGATTAGACAATGAAGGCAATGAGCTTTGGCGTTCCTATACAACAAACACAGATACTATAACATTTCAACCTTTTGCAGCATTAATGCCTGACGGCGATTATTTAATAGCATGGAGTGACCCATATTTAGCAGATGCGCCCAATTCAAACAAAACTTTGTGGCTTGCTCGTATGACTGATGCCGGATTTATTTATGGAAAGAAAAAAATCTTAGATGAAATAGCAGAAATTACTCCTAATCGTTTTTATATATATGATAGTTATCAGGATGATAATGGGAATGTATACTTTACAGGAAGACGAGGAGGTTTGCCTTATCCGGCATTTCTATTAAAGGTAAATTCATCCGGCATATCAGAATGGTACAGAGAGTATGTGTGTTTTCCTGATGACGATGCACAAAGTACATACACTAAAATTTATGGAATAACTCCTACAGAAGATGGCGGTTTTATTATGGGTGGAGAGTATTTTTGTAGCCCGAGTACAATGTTTCCCTCCGGCACACAACAAGGCCTTGTAATAAAAGTTGACTCTATGGGTTGTTTGGAAGAGGGTTGTGGTACAACTAATATCAGGCATACAATAAATGCAATTAATGCAGAAATTTACCCTAATCCAGCAAGTAAAAAAATAACAATTACACTTGCCAAACAAACAAATACTGCACATATAAAAATTTACGATGCAAAAGGTTGTTTGTGGGTTAATGAGGAGTATGAAAATTCAGAAATGGATGTCTCGCAATTACCTGTTGGTATTTATACCGTAAATATTTGGGCTGAGGGTAAGTTTTATGTTGGGAAGTTTGTGAAGAAATGAAAGTAAACCAGTCATCGGATGACTTTGAGTCATCCGATGACTAAACTATAGAACTTTGATTTAGTTTAAACTGAACAATAATCAAAGCACAACCTTATTGTATTTGAGACATGTATTCTGGATTTTGAAACTTCATTATTCTCTTTCACTTCAAAATCTTATATTTGTAAAATGAAAAATCTCGTTCAGGAAATTTTTGCTAAAAACGAGCAATCTGAATTGCTTTTTAACTTATTAAAACAGCCCGAAGTAGATGATAATGTAATTGTCCATGGTCTTGCAGGTTCTTCAAAAGCATTTTTGTTTGCATCTATGTTTTTACAAGAGAAGTCGCTTTCCTGTATTTTATTTCCAGATAAAGAATCGGCTTCATATTTTTACGACGATTTAGTAAATATTCTTGGTGATGAATATGTTTTACTTTATCCAAGTGCTTATAAAAGATCTGTAGAATATTTAAAAACAGACAGAACAAATATAATTCTCAAAACAGAAGTTCTCAATAAACTTAAAACAGGTAGAAAGCCATACATTATTGTTACCTATCCTGGTGCAGTAATTGAAAAAGTTGTAGAAACAAAAGAACTAAAGAAAAATACTCTCGAATTAAAAGTTGGAGAGAATTTATCGATGGATTTTGTAATCGAAGTTCTTAATGCTTATGGTTTTATAAGAGAAGATTTTGTTTACGAACCAGGTACATTCTCTATTCGAGGGAGTATTATCGACGTTTTTTCGTTTAGTAACGAATTACCATATAGAATTGATTTTTTTGGTGATGAGGTAGAGACAATAAGGAGTTTCAATCCAAATACACAGCTCTCTGACGAGAAATTTAAAAAGATTTCGCTTGTTCCTAATATTCACGAGCATCTACAGGATGAAGAAAAAGTTTCATTTTTCGATTTTATAAATAAAAATTGTAAAATTTGGATTGATGAACCAGAAATGGTTGTCGATAAATTGAAAAAAACATGGGATGCTGCTGCTGTTAGGTTTTCTGAAATTAAAGATGAGGATGTCGATGCAGAAGATGATGAGATTTGTATTGTGGATCCAAAGACCAGCCTTCTTTCACCTGATGAGTTTGAGTCAGAAATGCACAAATTTCAATTAGTTGAGTTTGCTCATCGTTCGGTTTTTAATGCGAATCAGGAGATAAAGTTTAACATAGAACCGCAACCATCTTTTAATAAGCAGTTCGATCTTCTGATAGATAATATAAAATCGAATACCGAAAATTATTACAAAACATACATTTTAAGTAATAACGAAAAGCAAATTCAAAGGCTTAAAGACATTTTTTCGGATAAAGATGAAGATGTTGATTTTGCTCCAATACTGAAAACTGTTCAAAAAGGTTTTGTTGATAATGATAGTAGAATCTGTGTATATACAGATCATCAAATATTTGAGAGATATCACAGATACAAAACCAAGAAAGTTGCCCGTAAAGAGGCAATAACGATGCAGGAACTTACTTCTTTGCGTCCAGGCGATTTTGTTGTACATATCGATAATGGAATTGGGCGTTTTGGTGGATTACAAAAAATTACAAACGATGGTAGGGTGCAGGAAGTTGTAAGTATTGTTTATGATAATAATGATATTTTATTCGTTAACATTCACTCATTACACAGAATTTCAAAATATCGCGATAAAGATGGTGAGCCTCCAAAAATACACAGGCTTGGTTCCGGGCACTGGAAACGGCTAAAAGAAAAAACCAAGAAAAACATACAAGATATTGCAAAAGATCTGATTGTTCTTTATGCTCAAAGACGAGAACAAAAAGGATTTGCATTTTCGCCCGATTCTTATTTGCAGCATGAGCTGGAGTCTTCTTTTATGTATGAGGATACACCCGATCAGAGCAAAACAACTGAAATGATAAAAACCGATATGGAATCGGATTTACCAATGGACAGACTTGTTTGTGGTGATGTTGGATTTGGAAAAACAGAACTTGCTATTCGAGCAGCATTTAAAGCTGTATGTGATAGTAAGCAAGTTGCTGTTCTTGTTCCTACAACAATACTTGCTTTACAACATTATCAGACATTTAAAGCCAGATTAAAAGATTTACCTGTTAATGTTTCTTACATAAGCAGATTAAAATCGCCCAAAGAAATAAAATCGACTCTCGAAAAATTAAAGAGTGGAAAGCTTGATATTTTGATTGGAACTCATAAAATAGTAGGAAAAGATGTACAATTCAAAAATCTTGGATTATTAATTGTTGACGAAGAGCAAAAGTTTGGAGTCGCAATGAAAGAAAAACTAAAGCAATTGAAAGTTAATGTCGATACACTAACATTAACAGCAACTCCTATTCCAAGAACCCTACAGTTTTCATTAATGGGAGCTCGTGATTTGTCTGTAATCGCAACACCTCCACCAAATAGACAACCAATTATTACTGAACTTCATTCTTTTAATAATGACATCATTCGTGAAGCAATTTATTACGAAGTTGGTAGAAATGGACAAGTGTTTTTTGTCAATAATAGAATTCAAAATATTTTCGAAGTTGAGGTCTTAATAAATAAACTTTGCCCTGAGGTAAAAACTGTTGTTGCGCATGGTCAGATGGATGGAGCAAAACTAGAGAAAATCATTCTTGAGTTTATGCGTGGTGACTACGATGTTTTATTAAGCACATCAATAATTGAAAATGGAGTAGATATTCCAAACGCAAATACAATTATTATTAACAATGCCAATAATTTTGGTTTAAGTGATTTGCATCAATTGCGTGGTAGAGTGGGACGAAGTAATAAAAAGGCATTCTGTTATCTTCTTTCACCACCTTTAGGCTTGTTAACATCCGAAGCTCGTCGTCGACTAAAAGCAATTGAAGAATTTAGTGAGCTTGGTAGCGGAATTAATATCGCTTTGCAGGATCTGGATATCAGAGGAGCCGGAAATATTCTTGGTAGCCAGCAATCTGGATTTATTGCAGATATTGGATTCGAAACATATACTAAAATACTAAACGAAGCAATTCAAGAACTTAAAGAGGGCGAATTTAGATCTTTATTTGATGCTTCTGAGAAATCACCAGAGAACGATTTGGGATTTACGCCTGCAAAAGATTGTCAGATCGAAACAGATCTGGAGATTATGTTTCCTGATTATTACATTACAAGTACTTCTGAAAGAGTCAGATTATATAAAGAACTTGATGAGTTAAAAAATAACGAGGAACTTATAAAATTCCGCGATGCTGTTATCGACAGGTTTGGAGAAATTCCAAACCAAGCAGAAAAGCTTTTCGAAATTATCAGACTAAAATGGCAGGCAATTAATCTTGGATTTCAAAAAATCATTATTCGCAATAATATCTTTATCGGATTTTTCCCACTTAATCAACAATCAGCGTTTTATTCTTCACCTGTTTTTGCTAAAATGTTAGGGTATATTCAAAACAACCCGAAGGATTTAATAATAAAGGAAAATAAGGGGAAATTAACCATGAGAATTGCTAAAATTACTTCTATTGAACAAGTGTCAAAAGAATTGAAGAAGATTTCTGATTTTATTAGAAATTAACAAGCAATTGAAGGAATTAGCATAAATTGCTTTAGTACACTGAAGGAATTTCATTAAATTGCTTCAATCCAATTAAAAAATATTTTATATATTTGTAAAAATATCAATTATGTTTATTCATCGACAAATATCTAATAATTTCGTCAAAAAGTTAGTATCTGGAAAAGTTTTGATTTTACTTGGTGCCAGACGAACTGGGAAAACATCTTTCATAAAAGCACTAATCAACGATAATATTGATGAACCATATCTGTTTTTAAATGGTGAAGATATGTCTGTTGAAGAAATTCTGAAGATCAGGACAGTTGAAAATTATAAAAGACTTTTGGGTCAAAATAAATTACTCATAATTGATGAAGCTCAAAAAATCCCTCAGATTGGTGCAATATTAAAATTAATGATTGACGAAATTGAGGGGTTAAAAATTATTGCTACTGGCTCGTCTGTATTTGATCTGGGAAACAAACTCGGAGAACCTCTAACTGGAAGAAAATACGATTTCTTCATGTTTCCATTTTCTCAAGAGGAATATTCAGCTACAGAAAATCTGATAGAAACAAAATCCAGACTAGAAGAAAGATTAATATATGGAAATTATCCTGAATTACTTAAGGAGAACTCTTATGATAATAAAGCTGTCTATTTAAATGAGTTAATTAATTCATATCTTTTTAAAGATATTCTAGAGTATGATGGAATTAAAAACTCTGAAAAAATTATTCAAATACTACGATTAATTGCTTTTCAAATTGGCAAAGAGGTATCTCTGGAAGAAATTGGAACTAAAATTGGGATTAGCAGAAATACTGTAGAAAAATACCTGGATTTACTTTGCAAAACTTTTGTTGTTTTCAAATTATCCGGATTTAGTAGAAATCTAAGAAATGAAATAACAAAAACATCACGTTGGTATTTTTATGATAATGGAATCAGAAATGCAATAATATCTAACTTTAATAATTTATTATTACGAAATGATGTTGGAGAATTATGGGAAAATTATTTGATTTCCGAACGAATAAAATTTCAAAAAAACAACAGTATTTTAGTCAATAATTATTTTTGGAGAACTTATCAGCAACAGGAAATTGACTTGATAGAAGAGTCTGGAGGTAAATTATTTGCCTATGAGATTAAATGGAATACAAAGAAAAAAGTTAAAGAACCCAAAGCATGGCGTAAAGCATATCCGGATAGTGAATTCAGTGTAATAACACCTGATAATTATCTAGATTGGATAAGATAAAACAATATCATTGAGTGAATTAATGCAAATTGCTTCAACACGCTGAAGGAATTTAATTAAATTCCTTCAATTAAAGTAAGAATATAATATATTTAAAATAAAAATGTTAGGAAAATACTTATTTGCTATTTTAGGAATTGTTATAATAATTTCGTTTATTATTTTGCTTATATCAACTTTAACAAGGCATGATAAACAGATAAAAGAACTCTACAAATTAATCGATAAAAAAGAATCTGAAGAATCTTCAAAAACTAAATAAAAGGGTATAACATTCTTATCGAAAATCAGTTTTACCTGTGTATGGTTCAATAATATTTGCTAATTTTACAGATATGAAAAGAATATTCATCATATTATTGATAGTTTTTTCTGCCATTTCTTTGTATTCGCAGGATAATGACCCTAATGGATTTAATCAGTTTTATTATCCAAATGGGAAAGTTTCCAGCGAAGGATGGATGAAAGATGGTAAGCCTGATGGATATTGGAAAAATTTCTATGAAGATGGAACTCTGAAATCAGAAGGGAAACGCAAATATTTTCTTTTAGATAGTGTTTGGAAATTTTATCACCCTGATGGAGAATTATCTGAAGCAATTAGCTATCGTAATGATTTGAAAAATGGTTACAGCATAATAAATGATTTTTATTTAACCGAAGATTCTGTAAAGATTTATTATCTGAAATCTAGAGAGCTTTTTCTTAATGGGCAAAAAGAAGGAAGCTCCTTTTATTATGATACTTCTGGATATGTAAAATATCAGTATGCTTATAAAAACGGAATTAAAAATGGTGATGGAAGAGAGTTTAACCAAGATAGTATGGTTATAACATTGTTTAAGTATTATAATGGGTATCGTATTGAGAGTGAGAAGATTAATCGTTTTAATAAAGATGGCTTAAAACATGGCAAATGGGTCGATTTCTACTCTAATGGTAATCCATATAAAGAGTATCCTTATTTTAATGGAATTCTGCATGGAATTTATAGAGAATACGATATGTCTGGCAAAAAAACCGTAGAACGACGTTACGTAAATGGCGAAATTTTTGTTCCAAGACCAGAAGATGAGATTGTCTTAAAAGCAGAAGTTAAAAAATCATATCACCCTAATGGAAAATTACAATTCGAAGGTGCTTTTCTTGACGACCTCCCTGTTGGAATACACAAAGAATACAATACAGAAGGTAGGTTGTTAAAAGTTAAGGAGTATACATCACAAAGTATTTTGCTTGGCGAAGGTCTTTTTGATGCTGCCGGAAGACGAACCGGAGAGTGGAAATTATACGACGTATATCTTGAATATTTCTATGCTATTGGTAATTATTCCGAAGGAAAACTGGATGGGAAATGGACTTATTATTATCCTGATGGAACATTAGAAATGGTAGGATATTTTAATAGGGACAAACCAGATAGAGAATGGGTTTGGTATTATCAAACTGGAATAAAAAAACGCGAAGAAGCATACTTAATGGGAAAATTAGAAGGCCCTTATGTAGAATACGATAGTGTCGAAAATGTAATTTTAAAAGGTGAGTATTTTGATGATGTGAGAGTTGGTGAATGGTTTTACGGTGTTGGAGATATGATAGAAGAAGGGAATTATGAACTTGGTGAAAAAGATGGAGAATGGAAACATTATTATGCCGAAAACGGGAAGATAAGGTTTGTAGGAAAATTTCGTAAAGGCGATCCTGATGGAACTCATAAATGGTATTATCCTAATGGAAATGTCGAACTGGTTGGTGATTATAGAATCGGCAGCAAACATAAAGACTGGAAAAAATTTAATTCGGATGGTTCAATGTATATGACTTTTACTTATCGAAATGATGAGCTAATTAAAATTGATGGAAAGAAAATTAAAAAGAAAGGTTGGAAGTAAACTTTCGTTATGCTCATAAAATGATAATAAAACACCTTAAACATAGTGAGATAGATAAGAATTTGTGGGATGAGAAAATTTACCAATCTAAAAATGGCGTTTTATATGCAATGTCATGGTATCTTGATGTAGCATCTCCAGGATGGGAAGCCTTGGTAATAGATAATTATTCATTAGTAATGCCATTACCCCTTAAATCCAAGTATGGATTAAAATATCTTATTCAACCATTTTATACGCAACAATTAGGAGTGTTTTCAGATAATGAAATATCATTAAACACTTTTCAGAAGTTTATTGAAGCCATACCTTACAAATTATACAGATTACAACTTAATGCTGGGAATTGTTTTAATCAAGAGAAAGGCCAATTAAAGCCCAATTTTACTCTTTCACTAGATAAATCTTATGATGAAATAAAAGCTAAGTATAATCAGAATTGTAAACGCAATCTTAAAAAATCGGACAAGGTACATCAGAAAGTTATAGACAATATATCTGTTGAACAGTACTTAAATTTCATAGAAACTAATTTAGTTTTTAAACCAATAAAGGGTATAATGTCTGTTTTAAAATCGATACTTATTGTTACTTTAAAGAATGATTCAGCAAAAATATTGTCTGTAGTATCTGAAGATACAAACGAGATTCTTGCTTCGGTATTTTTGGTTTACTGGAAGAACAGAATTTACTACTTAATGCCTGGTTCATCTCAAAAGGGTAAAGAATTTAATTCAATGGTATTTCTAGTTGATAAACTGATAAAGCAAAACAGCGAAAGAGACATATTAATTGACTTTGAAGGCTCTTCTATTGAAGGAGTTGCAAGATTCTACAAAGGTTTTGGCGCTCTTCCAGAATACTATCCATTATTAAATTACAATGGCTTGCCGTTTCCATTAAAAATGATGATAGGGAAACAATAAAAAACCACAATCAACATTTGTCAATTGTGGTAAGTGTCCATTGTCCAAAATTGAAATTAAGGACTTGAATTTGTTTATTGTTTATTGTAAATTTCTGTTTAATTCATTAAACAGATACTACTTCTTTTACTTCAGGAACATCTTTCTTAAGTTTGTCTTCAACACCAAGTTTTAGTGTTTGAACACTAAAAGGGCATGAACCACATGCACCAAGAAGTTTTACTTTAACAACATAATCAGGAGTTACTTCAACAAGGCTGATGTCTCCACCGTCAGCTTGAAGGTAAGGTCTTACTTCTTCAATTGACTTTTCAATTCTTTTTACTATTTCTTCCATTATAATATTGGTTATTAATTATTATTTCATTTTTACTTGTTTTGTTGGTGGCAAATTTACATTTCTTTTATTAACTGCGCTAATAAAATTATCTGCAAAATCGGAAAAAGCTTTTCCAATGATAGACTTTTCGTCTAAAGCTACTGGTGTGCCTATATCACCACTTTGGCAAACAGATTCTACAATAGGAATTTGAGCAAGAAGTTCAGAGTCAGATTCTTTTGCTAGCTTTTCAACTCCCCCATTTCCAAAAATGTAGTATTTGTTTTCTGGTAATTCAGCAGGAGTAAACCAAGCCATATTCTCTACCAAACCTAAAACCGGAACTTCAATTCCATTTGATTTAAACATTGATATTCCTTTTCTTGCATCTGCAATAGCAACATCCTGAGGAGTGCTTACAATAACGGCTCCTGTGACTGGCACTGTCTGTACCATTGTTAAGTGTATATCGCTTGTTCCTGGAGGCATATCGAAAAGTAAATAATCCAAATCATCCCATTTTGCATCAAGAGTAAGTTGTTTTAAAACTCCCGTTGCCATTGGACCTCTCCAGATTGTTGCTTCATTAGGATCAACAAAAAAACCAACAGATAGCATTTTTACACCAAACTTTTCAACTGGTAAGAATAAATCTTTACCATCTTCATTGATTCCAGATGGTTTTACATTCTCAGCGCCAAACATTTTCGGTATACTTGGACCAAAAATATCTGCATCAATTACACCAACTTTATAACCTTTTTTAGCTAAAGCAACTGCAAGATTTACTGTGACAGTTGATTTTCCAACTCCACCTTTACCACTTGCAACGGCAATAATGTTCTTAACTCCATCAAGTCCGTCTGTTTTTTTCTCAGGTTTTTTATCTTTTGGTTTAACCTTTGTTGAAATGTGAATTACAATATCTTCCCCAAATTCATTCTCTAAAGCTGTTTTTATTGATCGTTTAATAGAACTGATAAATGGATCTGTTGCTTTGTCAAACATTAGAATAATACTGATTTCGTTATTGTTGAGATCAATATTTTGAAATATTCCTGAGTCAACAATATTTTCACCTTTTTCAGGGTGAAGAACAGTACTTAAAACTTCTTGTATTCTTTTTGTGTTCATATTCTTATTTCTTGTAACTCCCAAACAGATTATTCTGTTATTTGTTTTGTAAATAATATGTAGTACTTAGTTTGCACCTACAAAAAACGGCATAATTTCTTATGCCGTCAAATATAAAGTTAAATATTTTTATAAACTCCAGTAAGTAAGTTCATTTATTTTGTTTTTAAGTACTCCTTTAATGTCGATTAAAATGCCATCCTCATTAGAAATTTCTTTGAAGTAAGATTCTTCAAGTTTAATGTATGGTTCGTGATTAACGGCAACCACAACAGCATCATATTTTCCCTTAGGAGCTTTAGACATTTCAACGCCATATTCTTCTTTTACCTCGTCGAAATCAGCATAAGGATCAACAACGTCAAATTCAACATTGTATTTCTTTAATTCTTCAAGAATGTCAATAACTCGTGAGTTACGGATATCTGTAACATCTTCTTTAAATGTCATACCCATAATAAGTACTCTTGAATTTGTAATTTCCTTGTTTTTTGAAATGATAAGTTTTACAATTTTACTTGCTACATAAGCGCCCATACCATCGTTAATAGCACGACCAGAGTTAATCATTCTTGCGTGATATCCAAGTTCTTTAGCTTTGTGAAGTAAATAATAAGGATCAACTCCAATACAGTGACCACCTACTAAACCCGGGATAAATTTTAAGAAGTTCCATTTTGTTCCAGCAGCTTCTAAAACCTCAAAAGTATTGATTCCCATATGATCAAATATAATTGAAAGCTCATTCATTAGAGCAATATTTACATCACGTTGAGTATTTTCAATAATTTTTGCTGCTTCAGCAACTTTAAGACTGCTAGCTCTGTGTACACCTGCTTTGATGATTAATTCGTATGTTTTTGCAATCTCCTCAGCAGATTCAGGATCACAACCAGAAGATACTTTTACAATACTTGTAAGTGTATTTACCTTGTCGCCAGGGTTAATTCTTTCTGGAGAAAAACCAACTTTAAAATCTTCGATATATTTTAAGCCTGAAATTTTTTCTAATACTGGAACACAGTCTTCTTCTGTACAACCAGGATAAACCGTTGATTCGTAAACAACATAATCTCCTTTTTTCAATACCTTACCAACAGTTTCTGATGCTTTTAAAACTGGTGTTAAATCAGGTAAATTATAATCATCAATAGGTGTTGGAACTGCTACAATATGAAAATGGCAGTCTTTTAAGTCTTCTAAATCTGCTGTAAATAGAATGTCTGCATTGTCAAATTCTTCTGGTGCAAGTTCATTACTTGGGTCGACACGATTTTTCATCATTTCAACTCTTTCTGGTTTAATATCAAAACCAACAACTTTAACTTGTTTTGCAAATTCTAATGCGATAGGTAATCCAACATATCCTAGTCCGATTACAGAGATTTTCTTTTCTTTGTTTACGATTGAGTTATACATATATATAGTCTTTTTAAATTCTACTGTTAATCTATTCACAATGAGTGTGTAAAAATATATCTTTTATTTTATTCCCAAAATGATTTTAATAAATTTCTTAAAATAAATAGCAAAATTAAGTTATTTAATGAGCTATAGCCTCTGTTTTACTTCAATAAAGGGTGGTAATCACCAATTATTCCAATTGCCTGAGCATTACGAATGTTGTAAACCATCTCTATTGAGTTTCGTGCTTCTTTAAGACCAAAACCATTTCCTTCAAGAATATGTCTGTAGCTATCTGTGTGTAAGTCTGTGAAACCAGCACTAAATTCGATTTCCTCATTTTCCATTTTAATAGAACGATATGTTCTTTGACCTTTAGCTTTGATATCGTCTGGAAGCATTGTTTCGTCAATAGAAAGTACCCAACGAACTCTTGCTCTTTCTAGCTCAAGGAATCCGGCAGCCTTATCAAGTTCACTTACTTGTACTTTACTAGATTTAACAGGTCCAAATATCCAGCTCAACATATCGAAAAAGTGAACACCGATATTTGTTGCTATACCACCAGATTTTTGCATATCGCCTTTCCATGAATAGTGATACCACTTACCACGTGAAGTGATATATGCAAGATCAATATCATAGATTTTATCTTTAGGACCATTATCAACCTTCTTTTTTAGATCGATAATTGATTGATGTAATCTAAGCTGTAAGATATTGTAGATTCTTTTGCCTGTTTCTTTTTCGATTTCTGCTAAGGCATCAATATTCCAAGGGTTTAATACCAATGGTTTTTCGCAAATTGCATTTGCTTTATGACGTAATGCGAATCTAATGTGTGAATCGTGCAAATAGTTTGGTGAACAAATGCTTACATAATCAATTTTTTTATCTGTACGACTTAATTTATCGGCATGTCTTTCGAATCTTTCGAACTCATGAAAAAAATCAGCTTCGGGAAAAAATGAATCCAAAAAGCCAACACTATCAAAAGGATCTAGAGTTGCAACAAGGTTATTACCTGTATCTTTAATTGCTTTTACATGTCTGTTGGCAATATATCCACCAACACCAATTAGTGCAAAATTTACATTTGACATAATTATAATTTTGTTACTATGTTATTTTTTATTTCGTAATTCTCTTTACTTTCCGGACAAATTGCAATTCCTTCATTATTAAAGTCAAGCTTATGTCCGTATTCACTCATCCAACCTGTTTGACGCGCTGGGTTTCCAACAACAAGAGCGTAATCAGGAACTTCTTTTGTTACAACAGCTCCAGCTCCAATAAATGCAAAACGACCAATATCGTGACCACAAACAATTGTTGCATTTGCACCAATTGATGCACCATGTCTAACAATAGTTTTTAGGTATTCGCCACGACGATTTACAGCACTTCTCGGATTGATTACATTTGTAAACACCATTGAAGGACCTAAAAAAACATCATCTTCGCAAATAACACCTGTATAAATAGACACGTTGTTTTGTACTTTTACATTGTTTCCAAGCACTACATCTGGTGAAATAACAACATTTTGACCAATATTACAATTAAGCCCCAGTTTGCAGTTTGACATTATGTGAGAAAAATGCCAGATTTTTGTTCCTTTACCAATATTACAATTGCCGTCTATAACAGCAGTCTCGTGAGCAAAATAATCAACACTCATATTAAAATATTTTGCACAAAAGTAATGATTTTTTAGGTATTGTGAAAGTTTTAGTTAGAGAAGATAATAGATCATAGACGATATGATAAATGTGGGTTTTATAATGATTACTATTATTAGTGTTAAATTGATTATTATTGAAAGCCATCTGTCCTTTTGTGTCATTAATCTGATGATTTAATATCAGTTATTCTTAATAAATACCCTATACATAAACGCATGTATAATGTTTATGCTTGAATTTAATAAACTTTATATAATAATGCGATGAAGAATAATTGTAAAATACTTGTAGGCTATGATAATATTTTGTAGCTTTAGCCGTCTTATAAATATATATTTTGAAGCCTAATATATTTATGGGGGGGCAGTCTGTATGTAATTACAACATCCTGTCCTTATTAAACACTAATATTAGAATTGTTATAATTCATTAAGATATTAACGAATATGAAAAATCAATTGGTAATGGGATTTATCCCAAAAGTAATTTCCTATACCCTGATTCAAGCAAATATATTATTTAAAAGCGACAAAAAGGTTTACACCAGTAAACTAAGTGTTAAACATTAAAAAACCAAAATATGAAAACCAACAAACTAATTTTAACGACAATAATACTAACTTTTAGTTTATTAAGTTTTTCACAAGAAAGTATTATGTTCGACCGTATGCACAATATCGATGGTTATGGTTCCTCGGCGTATGGACTACGACAAACTCCCGACAGCGGCTTTATAGCTTGCGGTGCAGTTGGGCTGACATTTTATGACGATGCATACCTGCTGTATAAAACCGATAAATACGGCGAAATGCAATGGTATAATTACTTTGGACTAAAAAATAGTACTTTGCTTGCAATTGATACTTTGCTTGAGGATCAATTTATTGCTGGTGGATTTACCAAAGACAATGATGATTGGAGCGAATCGGCAGTCTTGATAAAGTATAATGCTATTGGTGATACGATTTGGACAAAAAGGTATGAGCATCCTGAAAAATCAGATACTGCAACTGTTTTGCATGACACACGATTTTTCACTGTTTTATCAACTACCGACAATAATATTATAGCAGGCGGTTATATAGGAACAAATGGTTACACAAATCCATATATTGTAAAAACGAATTTAGATGGCGATACCTTGTGGACTTGGCACTCCAATTATATAAACAATACTTTTTGGATAGAATCTATCGCAGAAACCCCGGATGGGGATTATGTAGCTGTAGGTAAAGCTGAATATGAATTTGAGAATAAAACAGAAGTTGCACCAAAAAGAGGAATTATTATTAAACTGAGTCAAAATGGAGAATTGATATTTTTAAAAGAATATGATGATATTGCTTATACTGAGTTTTTTGATGTCGTTGCTGATGATAACGGTAATATGTATATAGCAGGCACAGGCACTAATACTAATAATCCTTATGGTCATTTTTTTAAAGCAATATTAATTAAAATTGATAATAATGCAAACACAATATTTTATCGTATTTGTGATTATGGTGCTCAAATTAATTTTAGGAGCATTTGCATAACTAATGGCAAACTTGTGCTTACTGCGATGTTTGATACTCCTCTTGGTTTTGATAATTGGTACAATGATGTTTTGTTAGTTTCATATACAATCGATGGAGAATTATTATGGCAAAAACCTATAGGAGGGCAGTATAATACTAATTCGCCTAACGATTTAATTGCTACAAACGATGGAGGGATAGCCTTTTGTGGCAGTAATGCCCTTGATGGATATATAAACAACTGGATTGTTAAAACCGATAGTTTGGAAAATGGGAACTACAACCCAGGCTGGGGAAATTCAGTTGCACAACATCAGTTTTCCATTGATGTGTTATTATACCCAAATCCTGCATCAGAATTTGTAAATATTGAAATGCTAAAACTAAATGATAGCTACGATATCGAAATATATTCATTAGCTGGACAAAAAGTTTTTGAGAAAACAAACAATATCGGTTTGAGTCAAATAAATGTATCAGGCTTT
>PPCM01000074.1_pt1 | contig 162572 bp, 167 predicted proteins | sample 1555541 | NCBI WGS metagenome assembly PPCM01 (sample SAMN05284479, study PRJNA326546) | Marine sediment metagenome, whole genome shotgun sequencing project. | isolation source: marine sediment | place: Germany: Wadden Sea | collected 2012-09-05
TAATGGTCGGGAAGACAGGATTCGAACCTGCGACCCCCTGGTCCCAAACCAGGTGCTCTACCAAGCTGAGCCACTTCCCGATTACCTTGGTGCTTTTTATTAAGTTAGTGCATTAATTGGCGCGCCCAATAGGAGTCGAACCCATAACCTCTTGATCCGTAGTCAAGCACTCTATCCAATTGAGCTATGGGCGCACAAATGGCGGTCCAGACGGGAATTGAACCCGCGATCTTCGGTGTGACAGACCGACATGTTAACCGCTACACCACTGGACCTTTTCCCTAATGCTTGATAATTATAACATAATGAATTTTCTAATGCAATAGATTTTCTTCTTATTTTAGGCAAGTTTTTTTTTACCTAAAAATTCAATTATATATTTACAGATTAAAGGGAATATCTAGTATTCCCTTTAATGCTAAAAATGAAATTATGGAATATCATCTAATTCACAAGGGTCAGTCCAACTGCAACCGCAATCCCTGCACTCGTACATCATCTTACTCGGCGCAATGTTCAAACTTCCACAGTTTGCACACTTCATATAGCTCCTCCTTAAGTTAGGTACTTTTGAGTTATTCCCGTTGTAACATCATTATAACATTATTTTAGTACGCATACAAACCTTTATCTTATCCTTATATATTTCACATACGACCCTAAAAGAATAGTATATACAACTATATTACCAATAATCAGCGTTGAATAGTTATTACCACTTAGAACGGTAGTCCCAAACACAACTCCCATTCCAACGAACATAATTGTTAAAAAATTCTTTTTAAGTTTATCTGGAGTTTTCTCATCTAATAGTAATCTAGGTGCAAAGGCAATCGTAGCCCAGTGAGAAAACATTCCTAAATTTACAAAGATAACTAACCACAACTTTCCTGAAAAAGGATTAGGTTGGAATATCAACCACTCTAGTAGAAGTCCTAAAAAACCAAATATTAGAAAATGTAACGGTTTAGATACACCCTTTTGATATGTAAAATAACTGATTGATATTATAAGTCCATAAAACACCAACACAGTAATAATCATACCTAACCAATCACCCTGAACAATACCCATATTAATAGATTCAACTACAAAGGCAAAAACATAACCTATAAACAAAAATCTTCCAAACTTACTTCTCATAATAATCTCCTAATTCTTCCTTAATTACCGTTTCAATTACATCCGTAAGTCTACATTTATCAAAATCATGAATCATGTTCTTAAGTTCATTAATAACGGATTTATCTTTTAACGTCTTGTATTCATTAAATAATATCTTTGCATACTCATATTCTGACTCAATCCTCAAGGCGATTTCCTTTGCTTTTTGGAAATAGTCTATATCCTCTAACAATGAGCCCTTCATAGAAAGCGAGATCAGCTCTTTTATTTCACTCTTAGACTGCTTAGCGTAATCAAGTGCTAAGTCAATGTCTTTAACAGCGTCATCAGAATCATATTTTGATCTTATTCTGTAATAATCTGATAAGTTTCCTAGTTCATCTGTTTTAACAAATATCTCAAAAGCACTCTCTAGATGATTATGACCGTCTTGACCTAGTTTATACATTACTTTACCTAAAGATAGATTATTAACTCCTTCTTCATAAAGAAGTGAATACTCTTTAGACACTTTTAATGAATCTGAATATAGATGAATTGCCTCTTCAAACTGCCCCATTTCATACTTAAGGTCAGCCAAGTTAGTTAAGGATATACATTTTTGATACACTAAGCCATTTGTTGTAGCTTTTTCTAGTGTTTCCCTAAATAGAGGTTCAGCCTTCTTAAACTTACCTTTTTCCATATAGAATACACCTAAGTTAATCGCTGCAGAAACATAGTTCTTGACACTTCCTACTTTTAAAGCAGCGTCAATGGCTTCATGTAGGTACTCATACGACTTAGTTACTTCTCCAGATGCGTGATAAATAATTCCTAGATTAATAGAAATCTTAGATATCGAAGCATAGTTCTTACTTAAATTAGCGTAATCATACCCCTTCTTCAAGTAAAGGATAGCTTCTTCCAAGTCTCCTTGCATAAATAAACCAATACCCGCGAAACTCATTGTATCAGCCAAAGATTCATAATCTCTTGATTTAGAAAGAATCACTTCTGACTGTTTTGCGATATCAATCATTTCAGGTCTACCCGTCATTAAATAAATTGAAGTCTTAAGTTGAAGTAGTCTCCCCATTAGATTACTCTTGTTGTTTAATTCATTCTCTAAGTGACCAACAATCTCTAGAGATTGTTCAAACTTAGCTTGTTCTTTTAGAAGTTTTGCATGAAGTAAAGAAAACTCTAAGCCCTCATCTTCAGAAAACTGAATACTATTTGATTTCTCAATTATTTCAGTTGCCTTTTCAAAATCAGAAGTTACCACGGCTAGTTCCAAACTTCTAATAAACGCTTTATGATAGTACTTACTATTTTTACCAATTGATATTACTCTTTCAAAATAAGTAATCGCAGTTGGATAATTATATGTTTCTTTTAACTGTTTAGCGTAAAGGTAATAGTTGTCCGCCGCTAAGTTTAATAGTGATGCCATCTCATAATGATGACCCAAGATATCATACACCTCATCTAACTGAAGTTTATCCAAAGTCTCAGCTACCATTCTATGTAGATTAACTCTATCTTTGGTTAACATATTATTATAAACAACGTCTTTAATGATATTTTGAGTAAAGCCGTAAATCTTACCGTCTAATCTAGTAGGATTAATGAATCTTCTAAACTCAATTAGATTTTGATTTGTTAACTCTTGAATTACTTCTTCATCAAGATCAATTATTTCTTCTATCCACTCTAACGAGAACTCAACTCCAATAACTGAAGCTACCTTAAGAAACTCTAATTGATTTTTCATTAGGTCATCAAGTCTACTCAATACAAGACCAGTAATACTTGATGGAAGAACTTTTATTGCGTTGTCTTTTAACTTATAAACTGTTCCTGGTATTAATAAACCTCTTCTTCTAGCGGCTGCGAGTAACTCTAAAGTTAACATCGGATTCCCACCTGAAAGCTCAAACAATACCATCACAGATTCATTCTCCATAGGTGCATCTATTTTTGACTGAATCAATCTACTCGTTTTATCAAGGTCAAAACGTTTTAATTCAACCAATTTCGCATTCGTTAGTTCGGCAACGTTTGACTGTGCAATTCCTAATAACATTTGAGTTGAAAAATCTATTTCATTTATTAACATTAACGACTCTTTATCTGCTTGTAACATATCTTCTACTACTATTATCATTGATTGTCTAACTGATAACTTACCAAAGAAATAGTTTATTTGAGTCTCTATTTCATTTTTTAGGTCACTGTATTCCATAGAGTTAATTAAACTAGAATACTCACTATCAAGTGGTAACCCTGATATAAGGGCTAAGAAGTTATAACTTCTAACAACCTCAATCTCTTCAAACCCAACTAATACAAAGTCCAAGAAAGATCTTAATCTGTTTTCTTTTATTCTAATAGAATCATCTTGACCAACATTTAAAATACCAAGTATGATATTAGAAACTAACCCGTAAGGCTTGTTTCTTAACATTCCATTCGTATTAATCCAAATCTTTTTAATCTCTTCTGAAGTATGAGAAAGGAATTCCTTTACAACTGTAGTCTTCCCTAAACCACTCTCTCCATTAATTAAACATAGTTTATTATTAGACAACATAATCTCATCTATTTGTCTTATTTCATCTGTTCTTTCAATAAAACCAGTCGCATCCGCTAGGTTCGACTTAATACTAATAGGTGAATACACTTTTTCAAGTTTGGATTTATTCTTAAGTGCGATTTCTCTCACTTCAGAATAATCCGTGATATCAACAGTATCAAGATACACTGATTCAGATACTAATATCTCTGAAGCATTAGCTGATACTTGAAGTCTTTGTGCAGTGTTAACTACATCACCAATAACTGTATAGTCCTTATCATAATAATTTCCAACTTGTCCTGTTACTACCATTCCGTAGTTCACACCAATTGAAAGTTCTAAATTCATACCTGTACTATGTAATTTCTCATCTGAATACTCTTGAATCAATCTCTTCATTTCTAATGAACACTTAAGTGCTCTGGCTGCATCGTCTTTATGTGAGTGTTTCGCTCCAAATAAAACCATCACACAATCTCCAATGTACTTATCAATCGTTCCACCAAGCTCATAGACTGGTCTTAATATATACTGAAAAGCACCATTAATAATATCTCTAACCTCTTCGGGGTCTAGTTCTTCTGATAGCTTAGTAAAACCAGAGACGTCCGCAAACATAACAGCCACTTGTCTCCTTGTTTCCTCTAATTCTGCTTTTTCCTGCTTCTTACTAATGCTTACACCACAGTGTAAACAAAATTTTGCCGCACTTGGATTAGCTTTTCCACATGAACCACAATAGCTCTCAAACTTCGCTCCACATACTTTACACTGTGCAGCGTGTTCTTCGTTCATTTCGTACCCACAGTTAAAACACTTCAAAATGATCACCCCATAAAAATGAATTACATAATTAGAATTAATCTCCTTATTAAAACTTGTTGTTGTGAAGATTAAACCTCTATGATAATATTATAGTATATTTACAGGTGTTTTTGACACCTAAATGATAGTAATGTAATGATACTAGCAAACTTACTGAAAAGTAAGGACGCAAAGCTATGGGTCTAAAGGCTAACGCCAATGATTGCCAGGTTGCCAAAACATTCAATAACTTTTTGAATAAGGCTCCTGGGTGGAGTTTTTTTATATTACTATAATTCCAAAGGAGGAAAGTTTAATGAAAAAATTAATTATTCTTTTTACAGCTGTTCTTTTAGCATTCAGTTTTAGTTTAAGTGTTTATGCAAAAGAAAAGAATCAAAACCACAATAGTGATAGTCCTTTGATTATAGAAGAAGAAATAACAGTTACTAATGAAGGTGGGACTTTCGAAGTAGGTTTCGCATCCATCAAGTTTAAAAAAGGTTTCTTAAACGATGATGCTTTACCAATCACATTCACAGTTTCAATTTACGCTGAAGATGGTGAAGTATATATCGAGTTCTCACCAGATGTAGAAGCATTCTTAAGTGATGTAAAAGTTAAAGCAACATCATTTGAAGGTTATTTGTACGATGTATCTTTAGAAGAAAACATCCTTATACAAATCAAAACACAATCGCTTAAAGTTGAACACTTTTCAAGATATTGTTGGGCAACTTAAAATAAAAGAAAAATAAATAAAAAGGTGCATATTATGCATCCTTTTTATAAAGTTATATAATAAAAGAGGGTGCATTATGGACACATTAAAAGAAAATGAGTACTTAAGAAGGAAAATAGAACTTCTTAACCAAGTAGGACAAGCATTTTCATCAGTTGATAATCCAGATGAACTTTTACATTTAGTTCTAAGAAAATCAATGGATCTAACTGATAGTGATGCCGGAAGCATTTACTTAGTAGAAAAAAAACAAGACCGTTCAGTCTTAGTCTTTAAAACGGCTTTGAACAATTCAATAGATACTAACTTCGTAGGTGAACATATAGATATCAACAAAGAAACTGGTTCTGGTTTTGTCGCAAGTACTGGAAGTACAGTTGTGATCAATGATATTGAAACCGAACAGGAGTTTTCTATCATAAGTGATATTAGAGATATTGATTATAGAATCCATAATATGATGATTGTACCTATGAAGAACTTTAACAAAGAAATTGTTGGAGTTGTTCAGCTACTTAACAAAAAGGACTCAAGTAACCAAAAACAAGACTTTACAGTTGATGATAAAGAGCTTCTTCTTTCAATCTCTTCTCAGTTAGCAGTTACAGTAGATAGACTACAAACAAACGAATTATTAGCGCGTAATGTAAGTCTTACAAGAACAACACTTATATCATTCTTTAACGGAATGAAACAAGCGATGTCTACTATAGGAGAAGATATCCTAGAGGAACAAGATAAATTTAAACAATATGCTACTTATGATCCATTAACTGGACTTTTAACTAGAAAAGAAGGATTAGCTTTCTTAGAAAAACAATTAGAGTTCGCTAGATTTAATGGAGTTAAAGTAGTTGTTTGCTTCATAGATGTAAATAATCTTAAATACGTTAATGATACATTTGGTCATGCAGAAGGAGATTACTTATTAAAGACAGTTAGCTCAACTATAAAAAACACCGCAAGAGAGAACGATACAATCTTTAGGTACGGTGGTGATGAGTTCATATTGGTTCTATACAATATCAACAAACAAACAGCTAAACACGTATGGAACAGAATCCAGAGTAATTTAAATAGAATAGCCGCTGAAGACAACAAACCATATGAGTTATCGGCTGCGGTTGGTTTCTCTGAATATAACCATATAGAAAAACAAAGCATTAAAGAACTAATTGAATTAGCAGATAGTGAAATGTACATTCACAAACAAGAGTATAAAAAACAGAAGTCTAAATAGACTTCTGTTTTATTTTATTATTCTCTTTCAATACTTTAAGTTTCTTATAAGTAATGAATCCCATCCATTGATACTTTATCTTTGACTCAAACAAATCGTCAAACTGATACCACTGCCACTCAGGATACCATACACCGTCATCAGACATCTGTTCCAGAATAAATGATAAATTAAGCTCATATACGTCACTATACTTCTTAAACAATGGAAAACTCTTATCCAGTAACTTATATGGTTCAGGAGTATATTCTAACCACTTATCTTTCGTTGTGGCCATAAGTTTCTCTATATTTTCCATCAATACTTTTTCAAGTAATCTTTTCCTTACTTTATCCAGCTGTTTATATAGACTGATAATACTATATAGAGAATGTTCCTGATCATTAGTTGGAAGAAACTCTTTAATCTCAAGAACAAGTTTATCTATTTTCCTTTCAATATCAAACTCATGATACCCTCTGTACTTCAGTAAGAATGCAAACACTTCAGGAGTTGGGTTAAATTTTCCGAAAGACGCTAAATCTTGATAATTCCACCAAACTGCTCTTGGAAAATCGTCTACTTCTTTTGGAACAAACTCAAACCTTTCTAATTCACTATTATATTTTGATATGTAGAATGCACATATCTCTTTAATTACATCTTCTTTTCTATCCAGTTCTATTTCTTCTAATATCTGAATCGCAACATCAGTCGCTAAAACACTAGAATGTGGTAGTTGAGCATCTGGCTCTAATCCATGTCCAAATCCACCATCAGAGTTTTGATACTTTAATAGTTCATCAAGTAAAACTTCACTACAGTCTTCAAATAAGTTCTTAATAAGCAAATAATCAATTCTACGACCATACTCTTTAACAAACTCCAAACTCTTTACAAGTTCCATGTTTGACCCTCCTTATAAGATAAATCTTTTCTCCACTCAGGAGCTTCACCATTTTCACCCCAGTACTCTACTTGATCAATGATCAAGTCATCCTTAAGAGTAAAAAAAGCAACACAGGTATGTGTAGATTCACCGTCAGTTACAGTTACCACAGTAATAACCTTATTTCTTTGGTTTAAATCACTTATATGATTCACTCTCCAGTTACCTGGATAGAGTGAATTAAACTTTATATAGTTCTTAACTGTGAATGCTTCCCTTGTATTAGGCAAGTGAATCACAGCCGATTCAGAGTAAATACTATTTAGTTCCTCAAAATTCTTAGAATCGATTAAATCCCAAAATGTCTTTACAGTCTTATGCATTAATTAACACTTTGAATCTTACTTGTATTTAAGTTATGCCATTTTGAGTTTCTAAAATCTATTCTATATAAACTATTAAAGTCTTCATAAGTTTGAGTAGGGTGTTTCAATATATGGCCCAAGTACATAATTGCGAACTTGAAATAAAGAGTACACTTCAATGCTCTTCCGTGACTTGGTAAAATCAACTTCCCTTCAGCTACTTTTTTAAGTTTCTTAATTCCCGCTAAGTGCATTTCTACATCTGTAGCACAATAAGGAATACATTGTTCATTGTCATCAAAGAACATTACGTCATCAGCCGCAAAAATATAATTCTTTAAATAAATCATCATTGTGCACTTAGAATGACTAGGATTAGGTATAAGCGTTATTTTCTCTCCATGAAACTCAATCTCAGTTTCTTCACTGATCACTGTTTTAGGCATTAATAGATGATAATCATCATAGAACATCTTCAAAGTTTCATCACTGTAAACACTTCCCAAAATATCAATGTCCTGACAGTGTTTAATTCCCCCAATATGGTCCGGATGAAAATGAGTAAGAACCAGTTTCTTCAACTGAACCCCCTCATTGTCTAAGTCCTTCTTAACTTGTAAAAACTGTTCCTCATACCCTGAGTCAAACATTATTGCTTCTTTATTCTTGATGTAACAGTAAATATTTACACCAAGTTTATCAGTTTCTCCATCAAATCTATACTGATACATGTCTCCGTATTTATATATCTTCATCGAATCACCTCTATTTAATTCTATCATAAAAAAAGATATGAAATTTATCTAATTCCATACCTTTTGTATATAAATATGTATATTACAGTCCCCAGTACAGCTAGTGCTGTGGCTAATATAAGTACGTAATCAAATGTAGAATAATTGTTTACAAATAAACTAAATACCAATGCTCCAAAACCTGCAGCTACTTGATTAATCAAACTAACGTAAGAAAGAGTAGTTGCCCTCACTTCAGAAGTTGTTAACTCGTTCACGTAAGTTGATACAACTGGTTTATAAACTCCTCTAACTATTTGATTCACTCCCATCCCAAGCAAACCAACCCATAATATAGGAACACTTAATAGTAATAGAGTAATAATCATCACAAATACTAATCCAAGAAGCGGAAAACCATTCGTCAGTTTATAATAAAGACTTACCCTCTTACTTGCAAAATGTGCAACTACATTTAGCCCTAAAAAGATTAATCCATAATAGAACACATCTACTTCCACTGCTTTTAGGAATGGCCTATATAAGTTGATACTAGGTCTATAGAATATAAATACTACGCTAGAAAGGAGTATAACTGCCCATATCTTCTTTGTTCTAAAAATATGTCTTCTTACTGATTTAAGTTGTTTACGGTAGGACTCACTCTTTTCTTTAGTATTGAGTGGTTCCTTAATAAATAAAATCAATACGAATGAGATTAATATAAATATAGAGTTAATCGCAAATGGAAGTGTATCGTTAATCTTAAATAGCATAGACGAAACCAAACTACCTATTCCTGCGGCTACAAATACAAACTGACGACTCTTCCCATACACTTCACCGTATTCAGTTTCCCTTTTTAATACCATTAAAGAATCATACACCAAACCTGAATCAGCTCCACTTATAAATGAAGCACCAAAACCAAAAATGACTTCTGCTATTAAAAAGTGATATAGATTTGTTGAATAAATCATCATAGTAATCGATATAAACGAAAACAACGATCCAAGTAAAAGACTCTGTTTATACCCCACTCTATCAGCAATCACTCCAGTAGGAAGTTCAAACAAAAAAGCACTACCCAAACTAACTGCGAACAAGATATAATAGTCACTCACCAGTAATCCTCTCGCATCATAAAAGGCGTGTAAAACAGGTCCTAGCATGAACGGTAAAGACAATGCTAAATAGTATTTCATTATTCTTAGATTTCTGTTCATAAGCAACACTCCTTTTATAGTATTGTTGAACATAATATCATCCTTTATTTATAAAAGCAATAAAAAAATCTAGATTTCTCTAGATTTTAAATCTCTATATCAATCCCAACAGGACAATGATCACTTCCGTAAACTTCTGGTAGGATGAATGCATTCTTAATATTATCAGCTAAATCATTTGAAGTAATAAAGTAGTCAATTCTCCAGCCTATGTTTCTTTCTCTAGCACTTCTCATATAACTCCACCATGAATAAGCTTCTTCTTTATCAGGATGAAGATGTCTAAAAGTATCAATGAATCCCTCATCTAAAAGTGCTGTCATTTTCGTTCTCTCTTCTATCGTAAACCCAGCATTCTTAGTATTTGTTTTAGGGTTCTTTAAATCAATTTCAGTGTGAGCCACGTTTAAGTCACCACACATAATAACTGGTTTACTTCTCTTTAACTCTACTAAATAATTTCTAAAAGTATCTTCCCAGTCCATTCTGTCATCAAGACGTTCTAATCCTCTTTTAGAGTTCGGTGTATAACACGTTACAAAGTAATAATCATCAAACTCCAATGTAATTACTCTACCCTCTTGATCGTGATGTTCAACACCAATACCATTCGTAACGGATATTGGCTCAACTTTAGTAAAAATAGCTGTACCTGAATACCCCTTTTTAACCGCTTGATTCCAGTATTGATGATATCCTTCTAAATCTAATTCTATTTGACCTATTTGACACTTCGTCTCTTGAATTGTTAGAACATCAGCATCAATTGAATCAAAAAACTCTAAAAACCCCTTCTTAACTGCCGCTCTTATTCCATTTACATTCCATGATATAAACTTCATTATTCTCCCCCTAGTCTCATATAATGTGTTGCGTAGTCTATTTTACTACTCTTAGTAAATCCATTTTTAAGATATAAACTACTTGCCTCACTACTAAACGTTCTAAGCGTTAACACTTTAAAATTACGTTTAGCATCATTTATTATTCTATCTAATAACATTGTAGCAATATTTCTACCTCTAAAGGCCTTTAACACATATAAATGTCTTACTCTACCATATGAGTCATCCCTTAAGTAAGGATCAATATTTAACCCTCCACAACCTATAACTCTACTACCTATATGAGCTAGATATAACACTTCTCCTCTTTGAGTAAAATTATTATATCCAGTAATATATTCGTCTCGTAATCGTCTTACAAAATTAAAGTCCTCTTCTCTTGAATCAGACACTAATTCATCAAGGTTAAACGTAAGCTCATCTATTTTGGTAATTCTAATTTCAGAGTCCTCAATATACTTAACAACTGAATCACTACCGTTCGGTCCAATTCTCATATAATCAAGCTCTAACTTAGAGTTGTCTGGTAAAAGAGGAGTACCCACTACATTAAACATCGATACATCATTCACATCGTCACCGAATGCGGTTACACTTTTAAGTGGTATGTTTAAAAGTTCACATAATACTTTGACTGCATTCCCCTTAGTTGCTTCTTTTGAAGTGATATCTAAATAATAATGATTATTGTCCTTTTTAGACTTAGCATACTTATAAACAGTCAAACCTTCAAAACTAGATAAAGAGTCTTCAATTCTAGTTATCTCATCAAACTCACCGACGTAAACAAGATTTAATACTTCATCTACTTGATCAAACTCTTCAACAAGAGTCTGTCTTTTATCATTATAATCAAGTCTTTTTTCCAAATGTCTTCTTTCAACTTCAGACTTAAGAGTTCTATGTAGTAATATCTCACTCCCCTTATAAACACCAATAACAAATGGATTCAGTTCAAGCTTTAAATCAATGATTTGATCAAACAGTGTTCTCTCAATTGGGAATGTGTGAATATAACCCTTCAAGGGGTCAATTATCGCAGCTCCATTTGACACAATGAACGGTAATCTAAACTCTAAAAAATCCAAAACTACTCCAGAAGTAAAAAGACTTCTAGCAGTAGCGAATGTAACATCCACTTCCTTAATTAGTTCTTTCAAATGTTTCAAACTGTAATCACTAAGTAATCCATCTGTACCAAGTAACGTGTTATCCAAATCCGTAATATACATATTTCGCCTCCCAAAGAATGTGAAAGGGGTTGAACCTCAACCCCTTGTAGTTTTCTACCTAGCTCCCTCAGACAGGAACCAATGACTCATTATATATTTCTTCATCACCACTAAAAATAGTAATTTGCTCCGCAGCACATGATGTTAAAGACTGTTCTAAATACTGTACCATTATCTGACTGAATTCTCCTGAAATATCAAACTCTACAACTTCAGTACTCGCAACTAAGTTAATCAAAACTCTGTCACCATCAGTAAATAATTCCTCATCTCTAAAAACAATTCCGAAATAAGTCTCATAATCATCACCTATATGTAATAACTCAACCTGACTTCCCTCTTTTGGAACAGTTTCAGTGATTACTTCAAAACCTTTTTCAAGAATTTGAATCATACCAATTTCAGAGTCATTACTAAATAATAATACAACTTCGTCATTATTGATTCTTTCTATAACATCTATATTCTCTTCCAAAATGTACTCATCCACATCTTGTGAAAAAGTGTTATCATTTCCATCACTTACACAACCTGTAAGTAAAAGTAATAAAAAAACTAAAATCTTTTTCATATATATCACCATCCTACCTAAAAATTATACACTTTTATTGTGTCAAAATTATGAATTATTTAACCATACCCAAGATATTAAGTACATCTTCAGGCAATGGCCTTAAATTATAATGACCACTCCACTCATACTGAATAAATCCTTCTTGGTTTATAAGCACGTACCCTGATAAAGAGATAGGTCTAAACTCTTTACTCTTTCTAACTAGCCCATTCAAATAATCCCAGTTCATTAACTCATCATCTCTAAAGTTATACATGTCAATAACCTTTAAAGATTCATCAGATAACAAATCAAACTGAACATCTGTTTTATCAATCATAACTTTTGTTTTTTCTTCATTATCAACTGATACCGCGTATATCTTAGTACCCGTTTCTAGTATTTCACTGTACACATGACGCACCTGCATCATCTGATTCACTCAGGCACCTCAAAAGGTACCTCTGTAAAATAGTAATAAGACTTTATTTCTCTTTAATTCTTCACTAATTGTTATCTCTTTACCATTAGAACTTCTTAATGTAAAATCCTTATATTTCTTCATATATTTCTCCTAATACTAGTTTTAAGAACATATTTAATCCTTCTTTTATATTGTATCAAAAAAGAAGTCATCAAACGATAACTTCTATAGCTTTTATTATTGCTTCCGTCATTTTTTCAATCTCTAACTCATAAAAGTCTTTATCATTCTTCATACCCTTCATCATTGGTACGTGAATGAAACCGGCTTTACAGTTATGATCAACGTACTCTAAAACCTTGAACATTATGTTATTACAAACATACGTTCCAGCTGTATTAGAAATCGTAGCTGGTACAACCTCGCTCATCGCCTCTACCATTTCTCTTATAGGTAGAGTAGAAAAATAAGCACATTTCCCGTCACGTCTAATCGGATCATCAATATACTTAACCCCGTCATTATCAGCAATACTAGCCGAATTCATATTAATCGCAATCCTCTCAGGAGTGATAGCTTTCCTACCATTCGCAAGCCCCAAACAAATAACTGCGTCAGGGTGTACCTTATCAATTATTTTTCTTAACTCATCAAATGAGTGAAAATAAGAAACAGGTAAATAAGCCTTAACTATTTCTGCCTCACCTATTTTGTCAGGTAACATTTTAACTATTTCCTCACTTGGGTTAAGACCACTATTATTGAATGGTTCAAATCCAGATACTAAAACTTTCATTTAATCACCTCAATTAATTTTATATAGAAAGTAAATTACCAAGGTATATTTTGGTTTCTTATAGATTCACCAAACTGAATCAATTTCTTCCTTACATTCTCATCTAATTTAAAATTAGTTGCATCCTTGTTCTCTTTTAACTGCTTTATAGAACTTACACCAGGAATAACTGTAGTAACTTCATCAAAACTTAAAATAAAGCTTAATGCATACTGAACTAAATCAGCTGAACCTGTAATTTCTTTTATTTCTTCAATCAGTTTAGCTCTATGAGTTATATCCGATCTATTCCATCTACTTCTAATTCCTCCAAATACAGAGTCATTATTATACTTACCAGTTAACCAACCTGAATCAAGAGGCACTTTTACAACTAACATAATTCCTCTTTTTTTAACCTCATCAAAAAGTTCAGTAACTTCTTGATGGTTGATATTGAACATAATCTCAATAACATCAACATCTAAATTGTTTAAAGTTAAGTCTAACTCCTCTAAAGAATCAATACTCACTCCATATCCACGAATCTTTCCTAATTCAATAAGTCGTTTAAACTCATCTTCATGATCAGTCTCACCCTTTAATACTTCTAAAGGCGGGTTATGTAATAACACACTGTCTAAATAACTAGTCCCTAATCTCTCTAATGATGAATCAATACTCTTTTCAATTGCCTCAATACTAAAGTCTACTCCACTTTTAGAATGACCAAACTTAGTATTTATATATACTTGTTCTCTAAAGTCTTTTGTGGCAGCACCAATAATCTCTTCACTTAGTCCATTTGAATAATTAGGAGCTGTGTCAAAAAAAGTAATACCTAAAGCAAATGCATCTCTTACTAAGTTTTTACCTTCGTTAAATGACATCTCACCCCAATGTTCCGAATTTCCGAGTTGCCAACCACCAAAACCTAATACACTAACATTACGCTTCATCTTCTCTGAATGTCTAACCTTCATCTTTAAAACCTCCTAATCTGTACTTATATTCTATCATACTTATAAAATGTCTAATTTTTATAAATAAAAAAAGAGATATAAAATCTCTTCTTATTACGTACCACAATACGTTCTATATCTTTCATTAAGTGGAACTTCTTTTGAATAAAACTCTAATTGATTATCCGAATATAAATAGGGGTCTTTAAATAGTTCAAGCATCTCATTTGTTATCGAATAATCTCCAGCTTCACCCTTTAAAACCATCTCTTCTACAATATAGTTTCTAGGGATAATACATGGGTTATTTGCTTTCATTAACTTAAACACTTCTTCGTCCGAACTCTTTGAAGAGGATAGTCTATCTGTCCACCTCTTAACCCAATCACCTAAGTCTTCTGAAATACTAACTATTTTTTCTTTATGTAGTAATAAGTCTACGAAGGTATTAGTATAATCCATATGAAGAGGCATTAGACTAAGTAAATCTCTAACTAGTAACTCATCTGACTGTATTCTTTCTTTTATACCAATTTTCTTACATAGAATATCCATATATTCCTCATTAAAAATATCTGAAAACTTTTCAATCTCCTTAGTAGCTATCTTAATTGCCTCATCCACATTATCATGTAATAACCCTATAAGCGTTTCAGCAAACCTCGATAAATCCCAAGCAGCAATTTGAGGTTGATTCACATAGGCGTATCTACCTTTTGAATCAATTGAACTAAACACAGTTAATTCATCATATGAATCCATAAAAGCACATGGCCCGTAATCAATTGTTTCTCCTGAAATAGTCATATTGTCAGTATTCATTACTCCGTGAATAAACCCAACTGATTGCCATTTGGCAATCAACTTAGCTTGTCTTTTAATAACTTCTGATAAAAACCCTATATAATCTTCATTTTCTAAGTAATTAAAATGCCTATTCATCACATAATCAGTGAACTGCTTAAACTCAAACTTATCCAATACTCTAACCGCATGTTCAAAAGTACCTACTCTTACGTGACTCATCGCTACTCTTGAAGCAATTGCCCCTTGTTTATACGTTTCTCTTCTAACGTGGGTTTTCGTTGAGATAACTGAAAGAATTCTAGTAGTAGGAATCTTCAGTCCATGCATTGCTTCACTCATAACGTATTCTCTAATCATTGCACCCAAAGTAGCTAAACCATCACCACTTCTTGAATAAGGTGTTAACCCTGAACCTTTTAATTGAATATCCAATTTATCTTTCCCAAACTCACCTATCAGTAAGGCTCGTCCATCTCCTAAGGTAGTAAAATGCCCGAACTGGTGACCTGAGTATGCTTGAGCAATAAACTCTATATCATTCACAGTCTCATTACCAAGCAACACATTAATTAGGTTAGAATCTATATTAGGTAACCCTAGACTTAGTCTAAGTTCCTCATTAAAAAGTTCAACATTCTTAAACTCATTGTTTTTAGGTTCTAAAATAGAATACATTTTATTAGGTAAGGATTGATACGTCTTATATATATCAGTATTTATTTTCATATAATCACTCCTTAATTCCATTATATTAATCTCTTTAAAAACAATCTATCAATCCGCATTTAAAATGAGGCCTCTCAGCCTCTTTGCTTATTAAACATTAATTTAAACACTTCAAAGAATAAGATCACACTTCCTAAGAGAATGAACATAAATGAAACCGAATAAGTATCACTGATAAACCCAATTGCAGGTGCTAAACAAGCTACTAATACAGTAGTTAACTGAGACTCAACTGACAAAACACTCGCACGTTTACTAGGCTCAATATGTTCTCCTAGTAACCCTATCATTAATGGTTTACGAATATTAAACAGTGGGTAAATTACTAAGAACACAGCAAACACAACGTAAACATTCTCAGTATATAGTCCTAAGATAAGCATTAAAATTCCAGATGGAATCCACATGTAAGTAGTAATAGTATCCTCTTTTACATACTTTCTCAAACGATGAGCATTTCTCGTAGCTTGAGAACTTAAAAAGTATATAACTGCATATAAAACACCTAATTGAACACCAATCACTTCTTCACTCGATAAATTAGATTGCCTTATAACAACAATACCAAAAGCAACTACAATCAACTGAACATAACTCTTTATAGACTTAAACCATGCTTCATAACTAGAAGATGAATAAACAAGGGATCTTACTTTTTTATTTGAAAGAGTATAGGTAAGAGTGAACTTCATCTGTTTAACGAAGTTCTTAAAACTTTTATCCAATTCAACTCTTTCATTCATGTAACTAGGATAAGTCGAGATTAATAAAATATCCAGTACATAAGGAATAATCGCATACAAGAACAAATACCTAATATTAGGTGCGTATATTATAAACAACGCTCCAAGCAAACTAGAAATCATCGACCCTAATAAACTAAATGATCTCGTTTTACCATACACTTCACTCTTTGGTATTAAAACTTGCTCATGATCTAAAAAATCCATGATCATCGCTTTATGAGTACCACTCCTCATAGCTTCTCCAATTCCGAATAAAACCATAGCGAATGAGAAGATAATGAATGTGCCTCCAATAAAGAATAAGATAAAACTCGCTATATAGAAAATAAAACAGATCATCAGTTCAGTTTTTTTACCAAATCTATCTGCAAATACTCCTGAAGGTATTTCTAAAAGAAATACGACTAAATAACGAATTGACATCAGTAACCCAATCTCAAATAAACCAAACCCTGCATAATAAAGATAAACATATAAAAAAGGCTCAAAAAACTGCAAGTTCTTCAAGAACCCATATGCCTCAAATTTTCTTAGTTGTAGTCGTTGTCTTTTTGAAATCATCTTCTTCACCTATTATAAGAATATCACACTCATATTACATTTAGACTCTAGTTCTCATAAATGGTAAAATAAGTAGATATTAATGAGGCAACGGACAGTTGCTTCAATGTAATCAAGTATTGGTGGTAACACAAATCAATAATTACTATACTTAAAACAAGAGGTGATACTATGACTAATAATTTAGGAAGAAAAATTACAAGTTTAAGAAACGAACAGAACATCACTCAAGAACAATTAGCAGAAATGATTGGTGTAACAAGACAAGCAATATCAAAATGGGAACGTGGAGACGGGTTACCAGACTTACACAACACTACCTACCTAGCCCAAGCGCTAAAAGTAAGTGTTGATGAACTATTATCTAATTCAACTAACCCAAACGTAGAAGAGAGTTTAACAAGTTCTCTTAAAAAGGGTGGTTACTTAAGTAAACTTCTATACAAAGCTAAAACTACAACTAATAGTGAAGAAGCAAAAAAAATAAGAAACGGCTTACTTATTACAGGTGGAATAGGGGTTATTCTCGGATTCTATATGATTATTTCAGGCTTTGTGGGATTTGGTCAAGGAGCAATGGATAGTGTTAACAATTTCTCAACCAATCCTTTTGGCACAGTTGACACATTCAATCCGATGAAATTCATGCTTAGATTTTTAGGTGGCGGTGTCGTTCTTGGAGTTAGTTCTTTTCTCCTTTACGGAGGAATCACATTAACTGTAGCTGGAGTAGCTAGTAACTACCTTGATACAAGAAAAAAATGTCCTGACTGCGGAGATGAAGTAGATGGTGATGAACTGATGTGTTCAAACTGTGGACGAAGTTTAGTTGAAGACAATACTTGTAAGAGCTGTGGTAATGAGAACCAACCAGGAGATAATTTTTGTAGGGCTTGTGGAGAAAGTACAAAATAATAAAATAGAGTCCGAAGACTCTATTTTTTTTAGTAATTTCTATCCCAGTACAGTCCGCCTACTTCAATTTTTTCCATCCTATAACCTACTTCGAATAATGTATCCGGTCCAATAAGTTCTATTAACTCGTTGATCTCCTCAACCGTTTGATACATCTCACCCTCGTATTCTACGCAGTATCTAGAATTATAGTAGACATTATAGTATTGATCTTCCTCTTTAATATTAATAATATTAGCAGGAATTATTTCTGCTTCTTCACAGAATAGCAAATCAATACCTTCGTACGTTTGAATCAACTCACATTCTTCAGCACACCCGACTAAAATAAATAAGACGGCAATAAGTAGTTTCTTCATATCTTCCACCTTTTCCTTGGAATCTGAAATTCAGCATCTGTCAACTTCATTATATTCTTAATAAATGTGTATTTATAGTGGGTTTAAATAGAAAACATACTTTCTAAATACACATATAAATAACACTGAATTCAATGTTTTCACGTCATATCTAACCTAATTGAAGTGAAATAAGTATATGCTTTGCTTAAGTAATTTATAGTTTATATAATGAGTTTAAGAAAAGGAGTTGTTAAGATGAAAGCAATACTTCACAACAAATATGGAAATGAAGAGCAAATAACTTTTCAAGACGTAGAAAAACCAACATTAACAGACGACAGAATGATCGTTAAAATACATGCTGCTAGTATTAATCAAGCTGATGTATATAAATTACAAGGAAAACCATTCCCACTTCGTTTAGTAAGTGGTTTATTTAAACCAAAACATAGAATAATGGGGTCAGATGTATCAGGTGTAATAGAGGAAGTAGCTGAAGGAATCACCGACTTCAAAGTCGGAGATGAAGTGTTTGGCCAACTCGTGATGAGTCAAGACGGTGGATATGCTGAATATGCATTAATGTCACCAAAACAGTTAACTCATAAACCAAGTAACGTTACATTTAGTGAGGCGGCATCAGTTACAATGGCAGGACTAACTGCATTACAAGGTATGAGACTAGCAAATGTTACAAAAGACTCAAGAGTACTAATATACGGAGCATCTGGTGGTGTAGGTACATTTATGATACAAGTAGCTAAACATTTAGGAGCACATGTAACTGCAGTTTGTAGTACGAGAAACGTTCAAGTAGCATTAGATTCTAGAGCTGATGTAGTAATAGATTATAAAAAAACTACTTGGGATGAAAGAGGAATTAAGTACGATGTAATCATTGCGGCGAATGGTTATAATAAATTGTCAAGATACCGTGACTCATTAACCGATAATGGGGCCTACGTTCTATCTGGTGGAGATATGAAGCAAATGATGGACGTAATGATTAAAAAACCTTTCTTAGGTAAAAAAGGGAGCAAGACTTTTAATAACTACGTGGCTAAAGTAACAAGTGAGGATTTAAACAATTTAGCAGAATTACTTGAATCAAAAGAAATCACACCACATATAGACAAAGAATTCCAATTGGAACAAACAAAAGAAGCATTCAGTCATTTTATGAAACATAAAACAATTGGTAAAACGATAATTAAAATAGTTAGTTAATAAAAAAAACACTAGAAATCTAGTGTTTTTACTTTATTGGACCTGATAACTCAATTAGGTTTTCCTCTGGATCCCTTAAATATACACAGCGCATAAACCACTTAGGTATATCTCTAGGTTCACCTATAAACCTAACTCCTTTTTTCAGTAACTCATTATATAACAAATCAACGTCATCTACTCCTATTGTTAAAACAACAGAGTCAGATTTTAATCCACTTAACTCTTCATACCCACTATACTGAGACATATTCTCTTTTTGAAATATAGCGAACGCAAACTCATCTTCCACTTTAAAAGAAGCATATACGTTATCTCTATCTCCCCACAGAACATCATAACCAATGACATCCTTATAAAAATCAAAACAAGCTTTAAAATCACTCACCAATATTCTTGGTCCTACCTTTGATAACTTCATATCCACCTCAACTTTACCGGAACAAAACATGTAACTAGTTCCTGAATTTTGTAGTAAGTTCATATTAATGATAATTGAAATCACACTATTTATCAATAAAAAATAAACTGGGAAAGCCCAGTTTATTTAATCTTCTTAATAGGTATCAATAGATCAAGCTGAATAAAATCCTCTTCTGAATCCTTATAAAAGTTATATGCATTTAAATGTTCTTCTAAAGATCCGTCCATACCCATAGGTTCCCTCGCATCATAAGCATAATTGTCACTCTCGATCATCCATTGTACGAACAATTGCCACTCATGAAAGTTCCCCATCTTGATACAATGAGCCGCATACAATCCACCTTCAAAATGTTTCTTAACAAGAGGTGCACTAACTTCAAAGTCTGATGGTATAGTCACCCAAAACTCATATCCATAATCCTCATCGGCTTTAGGTGATGGATTATTAAATCCAAACACTCTTAAATCCTTAGTAGCATCACATAGTTTACTTTCAGTAATAAAATCCTTTAACATAGCTGATGCTTTTCTTTCAGGTTCCTTACACACTCCACTGTAACTGGAAGCTACAGTAAATGGTGGAATATGAATAATTCTTACATTATCAACCTTTGTTAACTTTTCACTCGCTTTACTTAAATCACTCATCGTCTTCTTCTCCTTTAGATTATTCTTCAAAAGAGTAGATGAATCTAGAATTTTAACTACATCCTCATCATTCAACATATCAATACTAAGTGTTAAGTTTTCATTTCTTTGTAAATGATCAATTAACATTTCAACAATTGACCTTACAGTGTTTAAAGATTCAGTTTCTTCATCAATTTCTAGTAGTTTTTCTTGAAAGGCATCAATAGCTTTCAAGACATCATTATTCTCAAGTATTTCCTTAATCTTCTTTAAACTTAAATTCAACTTTCTAAGCACAATGATTTGTTGTATCTTGGCAATGTTTACTTCATCATAAACTCTATAAGCATAATTCTCTTTTCTCTTACTTTCAATCAGGCCTATATTCTCGTAATAGCGCAGAGTTCTTGTAGATATATCCATCACCTTTGATAATTTACTAATTGTAACTAATTCCATTTTCTCAACTCCTCTAAACACATTCTAAACTACGACACGACGTCAAAGTCAAATAAATTATTCACTTCAAATACTACCATACAAAACAAAGGTAGTGAGTTTTTCAATGAAAAACAGACACAACATGAGTGTCTGTTAGGTCTAATTATGCTATGTCTTTCATCATTAAGTACTCCACAACTCCATCTTTATATAGATTTGGAATAACTCCCACTTCTTTATATCCAATTCTTTCATATAACAACTTAGCTCTTGGGTTAAAGTCGGATACTACAAGAAAAACTTTTGAACTTTGTGAAATCTCTTCCTCAAAATAACTCAATAACTTTTTACCAATACCTAACCCTCTATATTCTTCTTTTACCGCTATTATATGTAAATAAGGAAAACTATGAAAAGCACCAAAAGGTACATACCAAATAAATCCGGTACATAATCCATCACTATCTATGGCAACTAATATTTCTTCCTTCGTTATCCCCTCTTCTATGGCATTAATAGCTTTATTCTCCTCAGAGAAATAAACCTCTCCTAATTCTGAGTTCTGTAATGCCATTACACAGTCATTAAGATGCTTCATTTCTGCTTTTATTATATTATCAATCATTTAATTATCTCCTTTGAATTGAAACGTTTCATAACTTACATCCGTATATTTCCTATTACTTAATTTAATACACATTCATGTTATTTGCAACATGATAGGCGTTTTAAGTAACTATGTAGTTATGAAATCAAAATTAATCTTTCCTTAAAATTATAACTTAACATAAAAAAACGAATGATTTCTCATTCGTTTTGATTTCAAATGGTGCGGATAACAGGAGTCGAACCTGCATTCAACCTTATATCTAATAAAAGTTATTAAGTTTTCTTAGAACAAATACAACACTAATATATCAAACGAGAGGGAACTCACAGTTCACTGTAAAAGAAAAAGAGAAATTATTTCTCTTTTCTTTTTACAACATCTGCATCTCTATCGTTTAACCTTATCAACTCCTATCTCTTTAACTTCACGAATTTCAATTTTGCCTTTCCAAAAGTCACTGAGTTACACAGAAAGTAAAAGGAGAAAATATGGATAGATATCTAGCAATGAGAGTTTGGGAACTACATGTTGGGAGCGCAACTAGAGTATATGATTATGCATGGAGAGTCATTATTAAAGTGCTTACGGAAATGATAACTCCGTGTACCGGTGGGAGATTGAAATGCAAAACCAATTTCAAAAGGTGGAACTCTTACAGCTAGTTCGCGTGTTACAGTTCAAATGGACTGGAAAATATTTTGTTATTCGAAAATAGAAGTAACCGACTACCTAAATCACAAACATATATCAGGTGTTTAAGAAAACGGAACCCATAAGAGTTCCGTTTGTTTATCTTACATCGAACTGTACCCAGGTTTCAGATTCGGTATAGTCACCTTCTGGCAACAAGAACTTAGAAAACAATTCTGCAGTCTTTGCATCAAATACTACAAAAGTAATGTCATTTAATGCTTGTACAGTGAATCTTCCTGTTCTACATACTAAGTATGAAACTTCAAAAGGTACAACCTCTTTCTCAAAATCTTTTTCAGGTGACTCGTAGGGTGAAACCCACCTATACCAACCTTCTCCAGTACAGGTATCTAAAACTACTATATGTTGATCATTAACTCTAGTATATTGATATCTAAACTCATTCTGCTTAATAGTTATAGTAACCATATAGAAAAGCAAAGTGAAGACTAAAGTAATCAATCCAGCTCTGTAAAAAGCATCTTTTTTGCGGCTCATTAGTTCGGTGAGTCTACAGAGTATTCGACACCTTTTGGAGCAAGAACAGAGTTTAAACTCTCACCAACATAGTAAGTTTTCTCTCCAGTTTTTATCCCAAACTCATACACCTCATAAACATGGAACGTCTCTGTAACTGTGCTATATTGATCGTATGCAATAGCTGCATAATAACTTCTGTAAGATGAACTACTTGATTCAGAAGGTCCGTTATAAACTGAACCTCGAACAATGGTATAAGTATAGGTTCCTGATAATGAACCTGTATACTCAGTTTCAAGAAATCCTTTTAATCCCCCAGTAACTGAACCTGAAACAGTAACTGTACCTGAAACCTCGTGCGTCTTAATCGTACTCTTAATCGATCCTCTCGCAACTGCAATAATAAATGTGTTATCTGTCAAGCCACCAACATCAGTAGCAGTTAAAACTTCACTAGTGATATTATAGAAAGTTCTCTTATATCTTTCCTCATAATCTAAACTTCTAGTACCAACACTTCCCATTGGATCCTCAGGAAGGACAATTGTTTGAGAACCAGTACCCCTTTCAGGATAATCTTCAGAAATAATGACTATATCATCCTCGTTAACTTCCTCAGTCTTCCCTTTGGCACTCGTAACAGGATAGAAAGAAACTAATACAAAAAATACTATGCAACTAATAATAAACTTTTTCATGTTTTTCTCCTTTTTAATGTGTAATTTATACTGTTTTTTGTTGCTGTTAGCTAACTTGAAATCATAGTATCACAAAAAACACCAATAAAAGGTTACAGATTTTTTACTATTTTGATTTCACGCATTACAACGGGAAAAAAACATTTAAGAAAAAGTTCTAGTATGCTTTACTAATGAGTAATGACAATACTACTCATCACAAAAGTAAAACAATCTTTTACTTTTCAGACGTTCGGAAAACAGATATTTGAGTATGTAGATAAACTAGATAAAACAAAAAAGGTAAACTACCGCAACAGAGCGATAATCTACCTTTTATTAGATACTGGTGTTAGATTCAATGAATTAAGGAATCTAAGAATGAAGAATATAAACTTCGACAGTAGGTTAATTCGGCTTACTGAAACAAAGACGAAAAAACATAGAGACGTAATCATGACACCTAAAACTGCTATTCGCGTTCTAGAATATGTAGATAAGTGTGTTATCACTGACTACCTATATGTAAGTGTAGAAACTGGTGAAAGAATCAACAGAGTACACTTTTATAGATTCTCAGATAGGATGAAGAAAGATCTCAATATACCAAAAGAAATCTCAATTAGTCCACACAAATACAGACATACAATGGCAACCATGAGTCTAAAGAATGGCGCAAGTCTAGAACATATCAGGAAAATACTGGGTCATAGTAGCCTTAGTATTACTCAAAAGTATTTGCACCTTGATAAAGAGGAACTAAAAAAGGTACACGATCAGACAAGTCCTATACACTCTTTATAGAGTCTACATTGGGTAAATAATAGTCAAACCTACGTTACCCATATCGCCTTATTTTCGCATACCTTAGCATTTAAAATGGTGCGGATAACAGGAGTCGAACCTGCACCCCGAAGGACTAGAGCCTAAATCTAGCGCGTCTGCCAGTTCCGCCATATCCGCATTTTACTTGCCTATATAGTATATAGTCTACATATTAAATTGTCAACAAAAAAAGGTGTTCTTTTTGATGCTTTTTTTTGTCTGTTATTTTAGTTATTTCTCTCAAGAAGTATACCTACAAATGCATCACTTATCTTAAACTCATTCTTAAGTATAAAGGAACCATTTGTTGCTTCCATAATTTGGTTTACTGATAATCTATGATCAAGCTTTGGTCCCATTTTAGTTTCTTTATAAATCCACTCAATGATTGCTAGTTTTCCACCAGGTTTTATGATTCTAGCTAATTCTTTTGTGAAGTCATTTAAGTGATCTACTTCATGTAAAACCATTGAAAGAAGTGTAAAGTCTACTGATTGGTTATCAATTACTAATCCTTCTAGGTTTGACTGAACTAATTCTATATCCTCATTGGTTGTTTTTTCTTTAACTGAAGTAAGCATCTCAGATGATAGGTCAATTGCGTATACCTTACTTGAAGTTATCTTTGCCATAGGAAAAGTAAATATACCAGTACCACACCCTACGTCAGCTGATACGTCACCACTCTTTAGTCCAAACTTAGACAAAGTCTCAACAGGCTCTAACATTGCTACTCTTTTAGGATTGTCTAATTTACTTTTGTGTTTTGAGTTAAATAATTTTTCGTTCATAATGAACCTCCATAATAATTATAGCCAAGTATTATATAATATGTCGCTAAATGCAAAAAAAACATCTTTTTCAAGATGTTTCTTTAACTATTAAGCTTCTTCTCCAGCGGGTACATCATTAGACTGATTTCTTTCATGTCTTCTACCAGCTCTAAATCCACTTCTAAAGTCACGCATTCTACCTCTTTGTCTAGAACCCATTTTAGGTTTAGGTAGTTCATCTAAGTCAATTCCTAATTCTTCTGCTTTTGCTTCAACTAACTCTTTAATCTCAGCTAACGCTGCTACTTTTTCTTCAGTAGTCATGTTATCAAAGTCATATGAATCTCTTAACTCTTGTGCATACTCTTTGAACTCAGTCATTTCTTCAGAGTTCATGAATAGATAATGATCAGCTCTATCTTGTTGACGTTCTAGGATTTCAGTAATATCAATTCCTAGTTCATCTGCTTTAATAACCATTAACTCATGTAACTCATCAAGTGCTGCCACTTTTTCTTCTTGAGTTAAGTTTTCTAAATCAAACTCAACTTTTAACTCATCCATGTAAGTTCTAAATGCAACCCACTCTTCTGAATTATACTCTTCCCAGCGTGCTACTCTTTCTTCATATCTTTCAATGAATGGAGTTATGTCTACACCTAACTCATCTGCTTTAACTGTTAATTCTTCAATAATCGATTCCATAGCTAAGATTTTTTCTTCACCTTCAAGGTTTCTAAAGTCTACTTCTAACATTAATTCATGTAATAAGTCTCTTAACTCTGATTCCTCTGCTGTGATTGGTTCATGGTCTACTCTTTCATGCATTCTATCTCTCATGTGATTATAACCACTCTGTGCATACTCTTGAACATCCTCATTTGATGCGAATAATCCTCCAACTAAAGAGAATACTAATAATAACGTCTTCATTACGTTACCTCCTTTGCTAATTTACAACTCTATTATAATCATTAGGAGTGTGGTAATTAAGGAATACTTATGAAGATTTTGTGAAGATGTGCACATTGTGGATATATGCTGTGATATTATTTATACAAGAAGGTGATTTGATGAATAAGACGATTCTTTTAGTAGAAGACGAGTTAGCGTTACTTAAAATATTAGAAGTATACTTTAATAAGGAAGGGTTTAAGGTTTTGAAGGCGGAAAATGGTCTTCAAGCGTTAGAACAATTTGAGATGCACGAAATAGACATTGCGTGCATTGATGTTATGATTCCCTTTATTAATGGGTTTGAAGTCGTAGAAGCGATTAGACAAAAATCTGATATGCCTATACTAATGATGACTGCTCTTACTAGTGAGGAAAACCAAATTAAGGGATACAAATTAGACATAGACGAATACGTTCCTAAACCATTCAGTCCTACTATTCTAGTAGCGAAGGTTCATTCTATATTAAAAAGGTACTCAGACTCAGTAAGAAAAGATAACCACATCAACTATGAAATAGGAAAACTAGAAATCAATTTTGATAAAAGAGAAGTTCTGGTAGAATCAGAAAGAATAGAACTCTCTAAAACAGAATTTAACCTTTTAGAATACATGATTAAACATCAGGGAGTCGCAATTGATAGAGTGACATTCTTAGATGAAATCTGGGGGATGGATGTTTACGTTGAGGATAGAGTAGTTGATACTTTTATCAAAACACTTAGAAAGAAACTTAAAAATGCTAGTCCATACATAAAAACAGTATTCGGAATCGGGTACAAGTTTGAGGTATCTGAATGAGACGATCATTTCTAAGCAAACTCCTTTCTGGTGTTTTAGCGATATTAATTGCGACGTTCTTACTTCAAGCACTATTCCAAAAAACAATTTATCCTTCTTTCTTTAAACAACAAGTTGTAAGAAACATTGAAAATGCAGTTTCTGAACTACCAAGTGATGTTTCATACGGAGAATCATTAGACCTTTTAGAAGAGTTTGCTAAACAAACACTTACTTCTTCTACTCTAATTGATCAATCAGAGTTTGAAGCAGGTCTTAACTCTGTTCCTTATATAATAATAAAAGACCAAAGAAACAATGAACATACGATATACGTACCTAAAATCCCTGAATCATTGTTAGGGGAAGAGTTAAATATTCGAGGTTCTTTCTATAAATCAGTAAACGAGCAATTCTACGTACCTGTGAGACTATACCTAAATGATAAACTCATCTACGGTGGTAGACATAATATGATGGGTCAAACCAACTATTCAAAAGACATTATAGATACTAGTGAGACGTATCAGTTATCTGGTGTAGTAGTCGCTTCATCAAGCCTTAACTTCACAGATACTGAAGACGTTGTATTAAATAGAGAGCTTTTAAATCTATCAACACAGAACTTTACATCATTTAAAGAAACAGATTCAGGAGTGAGATTCATCTCAACTGATATTGATGGAAATGATCTTAATTTAGTTTATATAACTAGAATAAATGTCGGTGGGACTGATAAACTATTGATCTCAATTTACCCATTGAACAACATCGATTACATAACTTCCGAAATGGGAAGATTTAACTTCTTACTATTCGGATTAGCTTCTGTATTCATTATCTTTACATTTACTCTATTCTCAAAAAGAATAAGTAAACCACTTATAAGAATAAATGAAGCAACTAAAAAGTTTGCAGACTTCGAGTTTTCTACAATACCTGAAGTTAACTCAGATGATGAGATCGGTGCACTATCTAGAAACATAAACGTATTAAGTACTAACTTACAAACAACACTTACTGAATTAAAGGATAGAAACCAAGCACTTTCAGCTTCACTAGACTTGGAATCAACCAGAGAGCAACTTAGAAAAGACTTTGTTGAAGGTATATCACATGAACTTAAAACACCTTTAGCTGTTATTCAAGCAACTAACGAAGCATTGTCTCTTGGTTTGTTTTCAAAAGATGAACAAGTTGAAAACTTTGAAACTATTAAAAGTGAGATATACAAATCAAACAAAATCATTAAAGACATGATGAGTGTATACAAACTAGACCAAACAGACTATAAACTAAACTGGTCCGTAATAGACCTTAGTAAACTTATATCTGAATCAATAAAACATCATGAAGTATTAGCACAAATGAAGTCACTAGAAATACGTCAAAATACTGAGGCAACTCTTTTATCAGCAGATCCTGATAAAATATTACTCGTGATAAATAACCTTTTATCAAACGCTATTAAGTATGCTGAAAGTAACTCAGTGATCACAATCAACTCAAAAGACGGATACTTTGAAATAATAAATGATGGAACTATTCCTGTTGAGTCACTTAACTCAGTATTTGAACCATTCTTTAGAGTAGACAAAGCAAGAGCTAGACAAGATGGTTCTACTGGACTAGGACTTTATATAGTGAAACAGATACTAACTCAACACAATGCTGAATACGGTGTTGATAGCGAACATAATAAAGTTAAGTTTTACTTCAAATTAAAAGCTGATGATTAATCAGCTTTTCTCATGTTCTCTATTAAAATTTTTAATACGTAATCATATCCGCCTTTAGAATGTGGTATTGTACAGTTCATACAATCCTTAACACCCTCGTCTTTATACTTACCACCACATTCATAATGATACAAAGGACAATAACAGAATAAACAGTTAAAGTGTTCTCCTTTTAGGTCATGACATGGGAAATACTCACATTTATCATTCTTAAAGTACTTATAACTCACAAAACCACCAACTTTCATCCCATTATACCCTATGTATTTGTCTGAGTTCAACAATTTACAAAAATAAGCAATTGTGGTAACATATGATACGAGGTGTTAATATGAGCATGATCTTTAAATGTCTTCTATTTAAAGACTTTACATTACAAGAAATTAACAATTTCTTTAGAAAATATCAAACTGTTACTAGAACTTATGACAAAGGTGAGATTTTATTTCACCGTGGAGCAAACTGTGCTGAAGTCGGTATTGTTGTATCTGGTTCTATAGATGTTGAAGAAATCGCTTCTGACGGATCTGTGTACTTTTTGAATAAACTAATCGCCGGGCATTTATTTGGCGAAGTTTTATTGTACTCAAAAGCACATAACTATCCAGCTACACTCGTATCGTCCACAGAAGTCGAAGTATTATTCATCGACAAACACGAATTGATAAGAGCACTTGGTGCACATAAAAAATTACTTGTGAACTTTCTTCAATTAATGGCCAACAGAGCATTGGACTTGAACAATAGACTTAAGGTTTTAACTAAACCATCTCTTCGTTCAAAAATAGCTTCTTACGTTCTGTCTACTTCTAACAACGAAAACAAAGTGCCTATTGGTATGACGAAAGAAAAGTTAGCAGAGTATTTAAGTGTACAGAGACCTTCTTTATCAAGAGAATTGATATCTATGAAAGAGGAAGGCTTAATCTATTGTGATAGAAAGTACTTTTACATATTAGATAGAGAAAAACTAGAAAAGATATAAACAAATGTGGGCTTATCTTTATTCTATTTAGATAACCCATTTTTATTTGTAGACAAACAATAACCAAAGAGTTACAATTTATCTTAAGGAGTGATATTATGTTTGGGAAAAAAATAAACGAAATTACAGTTCAAGAGTTAAAAAAGATCAATAATAGAAAGAACAAAATTATTGATGTAAGAGAAGTTGAAGAATTTAACGCGATGCATATTCCGAATGCTATAAATGTTCCTTTAAAAACATTGTTCAAAAATCCAGAAGAACACTTATCTGGAAAAACATACTTTGTTTGTGCAAATGGAAGTCGTTCAAAAAGAGTTGTTAAAAAACTAAGTAAAAATCATGACGTAGTAAACGTAAAGGGTGGTACTAACTCTTACGGACATTTTTACGCATTGATTAGAACTCAAAAAATTAAAGTAGAAGAAAAGACTAAAAAATAATTAGTCTTTTTTTATATATGATATCCAGCAACGTAACCAGTTGATAGAGCTATTGTGTGATTATATCCACCTGTAATTCCTGATAGATCAAGAACTTCTCCAACTAAGTATAAATTATATACTACCTTTGATTCCATCGTCTTAGGATCAACATCATCTAAAGATACTCCACCACCTGTAATAAACGCATTCTCATAACCTTTAAGTGATGCTACCGTTATCTGGAAACTCTTTAATGATTCTATGAAGCTAGTTAAACTTTTTTTACTAATCTCAGAAGCATTTCTATCTACTTTAAACGTATCAACTAAATAGTCAACAAGCCTTTTTGGTAAAAACTGATTTAAGTACTTCTTTCCATCTCTTAAGAAACTATTTCTTAGCTCTTCTACCCCTAAATCAGGTAATAAGTCTATATACACCTTATTGTTATCTTTAAGGCCGAAATGAACCGTCTTAGAGATATTTAAAACAATCGGTCCACTAATACCAAAATGAGTAAATATCATCCCACCTCTAAAGGTCTTCTTCTGATACTTAATTAAAACATCAGGTAGTGTTAATCCTTGTAGTACTTTTGACTGAATAACAGAGTCATTCGAAACTATTGGTGTATTCATCGGATACACCGGAATTATCTTATGTCCAAGTCTCCTCGCAAACTCATACCCGTCCCCAGTTGATCCAAGTTTAGGGTAACTCATCCCTCCTGTAGCTATTACTACAGTTTTAGCTTCATAAGTATTTTTATTAGTTGTAACCTTGAATCCGAAACCTTCCTTATCTAACGAAAGAACTGTCTCAGTTAATACGTCTACTCCCTTTAACTCTTTTAGTAAACAGTTTAAGATATCAATCGCCTTTTCACTTTCAGGAAACATTCGGTTATTATCTTCTTCTTTCAGCTTAACTCCTCTACTCTCAAAGAAGTCCACAACGTCGTATGGCCCAAACATTCCTAAAGCTTTATACAGGAATCTATCTGATATACCTTGCATAAAGTCACTATTAGACTTTAGGTTCGTTATATTACATCTTCCTCCACCTGAAATAAGTAGCTTTTTACCTAACTGCTCATTTCTATCTATTAGAGCTATTTTTTTATTGTTTCGGTTCGCTTTGATCGCAGCCATCATTCCAGCTGGACCCCCACCGATAATTATTGAATCATACATATATTCACCTCTCATACATTATATCAATTAAATAGAGATTTAAACCAATGAATAATATGTTCTATAAAGTTTCTTTCAACAATGAAATCTTCAACATCATAGTGAATCTCAACATCTCCTTCAAAAACAATTTGGTCAATAACTTCATTAGGTGAAACTGTAATATTTATCCAGTTCACAGATTTATCAATCCAAGATATTTCGTCTGTCTCTATCAATATATTATTCACAGACCTAACTTCACCATCTACTACTAAGTAAGCCACCTCTAAATGAGATACATCCTCTATAAACATCAACCTATACCTTCCGTCATCAACGTCTATCTCCAAATGAGGTTTCTCAAAATCATTACTATACCCTGTAACTATCAAGTCAGATGTAACCCTCTCAAATCCAATATCCCATGAATCAATCACTACCCCGTCAATCTCAGTGGGAGCGACAGCACCCATGCCATACGGCACTTTAACTTCAACTATACTACCTTGATAAATGAACTGAACATTAAAGATTAAAATATCATACAATGGAATCATTTTCCCTTCTTCCTCAACCCATTCATTAAACTCTCTTCCTTCAATTAAGGGGGCCTCTACTTCACTTCCACAAATCTCATTAATAAGTAAGTCACCATCAATAGTTACATAATCAATTCTACATTCAATTCTCTCTCCGTGTACTGAGATATCCTGGTAAACAAAGATATCCTTAAATAAATACCCCCTAGGGTAACTAGGTACTGTTCCATACTTTACCTTAAGAACAGTAAGTAAACTACCGTCTACATACAAACTTACATCATACTCTTTCGGTTCGTACTGAGCAATCAGTGTAATATCAGCCTCAATATTTCTTAGTGAGCCTGACCAGCCAGTAAAAATATAACCATTTCTCTCTAAAGGTTCAGTAAAAACATCATCTAAGTGATTTACCCTTTGAATATCTACAGTCGTCATATCATAGTCTTTAAATACAACTTGATGAGTAATCTGTTCAGTAACTGCTTCTATCCTCATGTTCTTTGTAACGTAACCAAAGTCTTGACTCCAACCTTTCAAAATAAACCCTTCTACTTCTAGTTCAGGTGGGGTAGCACTTTTACCATGACTAACGTATTCAGTCTTAAGTACCTTACCATCATATGCAAACTGCACTCTGTACTTATTTAACTCATACTTCGCAAACAGAGTTATATTATTTTTAATAACTAAAGAGTCCGACCAACCCTTAAATGAATATCCTTCCCTTTCAGGTTGAGAAGTACTAGCAGTTTGATTATACAAAACATCCAACTCATCCAGAGTTCTACCGTCAAAATCCTTAAAAACCACTCTATAACTGTTTGCCTCTAAAATAGGTCTTATTGTAGCGTCACTTGATATATTACATAGTGATGAATCCCATCCTGTTAACTTATGCCCCTTCAAAGAAAACACAGGTTCATCCACACATTCACCGTAACTTACAATTGCCTCCTTAATGACTTGCTCACCGTATTTGAATACAATACTGTATAGATTTGCCTCATATAAAAGAGTAACCGCAATATTGCTTGTTACATTACTACAGTCAACAGAATTACCTATATAAGAATATCCGTCTCTATTTGGACTTACATCTGAACAACTCTCACCATAACTAACAACCTCTTCAAAAAAAGTGGTTCCATCATAGTCAATAAAAGTCACTGTATAAGTTAACTGTTCATAGTTTGGTTTAAGTACAGTATTCTTAGTAATATTCGAATAATTATTATCCCACCCTAAAAACTTATATCCTTCTCGATTCATAGTAGGAGGAGTCGCAGACTTCATATACTCAACCCTTTCAGAATGAATCTCCTCTCCTAAATGATTCCTAAAAGAAACAGAATATGAATTGATAGTAAACAAAGCATTAACTGTTATATCATCGGTCACGGAATCAAAAGAAGCATCCCAGTTTAGAAACGTATAGCCAGTTTTAGATACTGATGGTGCAGTAGCACTTTTCCCGTGCGGAACTGTCTCAACCTTAACGACGTCCCCTGATACAAACGTAACTGTATGAGATACTAATCGATATACTGGATGGATGTCTTTTGAAGACTTTATACTCACATAACTTAAACTCCATCCTGTAAACTCATATCCATCTACTTCTTCAACTGCGGGTGGTGTAGCAGATGAATTGTATCTAACTGTTTGCGTCTTTAGTAAATCACCTGAATAATTAAAAAACCGAACGCTAAAAGTTTTAACCTCATATGTCGCAAATAAAGTTTTATTTGAAGTTACATTCTTGTAACTAGAACTCCATCCTGTAAAATCATATCCAACTCTTCCTGGAGTGGGAGGATTACCATCTTCTCCAGCTAAAACAGTTTCCTGTTTCAAAGTATTGCCGTTGTAATCTTTATAAGTTAGCACATAACTCTTCGCAGAAAAAATAGCATAAACATCTAAATCACCTGTTATATTTGAAAATGTACGATTCCATCCATCAAACTCATACCCTGATTTTGACGGACTGCCAGGAGCAGTAGCTCCTGACTCATGCCTTACAGACTCACTTTTTAGTAATACAGTACCAGAATAAAACTTAACTGTATGATATATAAAGTACTGACTGTAGTTTGACGGGTTTTGCAAGCATAGCTGATACTCATTTATACCCAGTTTAGGTAAAACAAAGTATTCACAATCAGACGCAGCCTTAACACTTGGAATAAATAGTATAAAAAGAACTAATAATATTTTCTTCATAAGTCACCTCAATGTAATCTTTATGTATAGTCATTTAATTACTAAAAAAAAATAAGTGACTTCTCACTTATCTTTCTAACTACACTATTCATTGAAGGCGATCTTCCTATTGTTCTCAATATACGTTTGAGTCTCTCACTGCCGAGATTCATTTAATCTTTGCGTTCTTCGATTCTCTTATCCAGTGAATACTCTTATATCTTAAAGCCCCATAAGAAAAGATTACAATACTTAACCCAACGGCAAATATGCATAAATACATAAATAGCCATAATCCCCAAGTGGTTAAAAATTCCATTTACTGTCCTCCTAAAACTTCTTATACTCTAATGTTAGCATAAAAAATAGCATCAAAGGGTTACAGATTTGTTACTTTTCAACACATTTAAGAAACGTTTTACATCATTTCGTCCTTTCAAATGTGTTAGATTTACATCACTTTCGTCAATTAACCTCAAAACTTTCTTTTTATTACTTGAATTATAAATCCAAACCCATTTAACAAAAGCAAAGTCCAATTTCTCATTACATCCTTTTTTCATATCCGGACGAGATTTATTTCTGTACATAATTCTTCTTTTTACTATTCTGTAAAGACACAGTAATCTAGGCATATCAAGAAATATCACATGGTCAGCGTGTGATAACCTTTTAGAAATAGTTCTTTGATAATTTCCATCCATCACCCATGACTCTAAACTTAATAGGTCATTGAGTTTCTTATCCCATTCCTCTTTATTAGGCATAACCCATCCAGGTTCCCAGTAATGTGCATCTAGGTGAATAAGTTCTATATCTAAGTGTTTTGCAATCTCCTTAGCTAGGGTAGATTTTCCTGACCCACCACTTCCTAAAATTAATATTTTCATAAAACCTCCAAAAAAATATAGAAGGGGGAATCCCCTTCTATAAGTATACTAGTTTTGTAGCTATTTCATCAAACTCATTTTGATGAGAAACTACTATTAATGTCATATCATTTTCATCTACAAACTTATGAAGACTGTTGATTAAGTTTTGAGCAGTTGTATTATCCAAAGCAGCCGTAGGTTCATCAAGTAGTAATAATGATGGTTTTCTTAGTAACACTCTAGCAAGACAAATTCTTTTGATTTGACCTCCTGAGATATTACTAGCGTCTTCAGATAACGCTCTATCCAGTCCATAATCATTTACAAATTCTTTTAATTGAACAACGTCTATTACTCTTTCAATCTCTTCAGAAGAATAATCACAACCCAACGTCAAGTTATCCTTCAAAGTTCCCTCAAATACAAAGTCTTGTTGATCTTGAATTAACATTTGATCATATAGTGAAGATTTACATACTTCCAAAACATCCACACCATTCACATAAACAGTATTCTCAAACGGTTCTTCATACTTCATTAAAAGTTTAAGTAAAGTTGATTTACCCTTACCTGATTCACCTTTTAATGAGATGATCTCACCTTTTGAAACATGTAAACTAAAGTTCTCAAGCATAGTCTTATCTTCTTCATGATACTTAAAGTGTTCTAAATCAAACTTAACACTGTCAAAATCATCAATTTTAATAACAGATTCAATTTCTTCAGTTTCTTCTAGGATGTCACTTGAACGATCAATAAGTTGCATAATTCTTTTATGATAACTTAATTGTTCAGCTAACACTCTCGTTGGTTCTTGCATCAAACTCATTAATGGATAAAACGCTAATAATCCACCAATAGTAAGTTGATTTATTGAAACAAAATAAACACCTAAAGCAATCCCAACTAACGGAAGTATAACCGATAAGTACATATATACTGAAATATATAAAGATTCAAATGAAGATGCTGATCTATTTACTTTAAAAAGTTTATTATCAAAAACATCTTTCAAAGCTTTAACAAAGAATGATTCTCTTTTTAAAGTCTTTATACTCTTTATACCTTTCAGAGTCTGTAAAAAGTACTGTGTATTCTCACCAGCTATTTCTGCCTCTTTACGTCCATACACCGCAAACTTATCTGCGATAAATCTCGTAGAATAAAAAAAGACAATAATTAAAGCTATCAGTATTAATGTTAATAAATAATTGTAATAAAACATTAATCCTGCTGACAATAACAGAGTTAGAACTTGCGCTAACAATACTAACTCAAATACTCCTAGATATCCTCCGATATCTGTAGCATCCTTAAATACCTTTGAAATAACTTCTCCCGATTGCATTTTATTGAAGTACTTCATATCTTTTGACACTATTTTTTTGTAGAAGTGAAGTTTAACTAAATTCTTCGCTCTCCTACCAATCATTTTAAAGTTATATGTTTGAGTAAATATAATAACAAAATATCCCAAACTAATTACTCCTAAAATGATGATACGATTTATAGTCATATCATTTGATGACGAGCCCAAGCCATCGATTAATTGCTGCACCAAAACAATCATAAAATTCAGTAATCCCACTTGAAAAACGATTAAGATTAAACTGAATAATTTTTGAAACCTAAGTTCCGAGATGCTCACCTTTAGATCCTTTAATCCTTTACGCATAACTATCTCCTCTAATTAATTATTACATATATAAATAGTACCATAAATAAAATAAAAAAGTGGTTACAAATTTTTCACTTTTGAGCAAATTAAAAGGGTATTTTATCTCTAAAATACCCTTTTTATTATAAACAGCTTAAAATATCATACATATTAGTTAATAATGTATCGGTCTCTTCCCAGTTCCTTTGCCTTATACAAAGCTTCATCAGCTAAATTCACAAGTTCCTTATCACTATTACAATCAGTCTCTGGGAAACTTACTCCTCCAATAGACACTGTAACTCGGACCTCATTATCATCAATTTTATGCACTGCATCAGCAATTAACCTTCTTAACTTTTCAGCTATCTGAATCAAATTCTCCTTAGATGCTCCAGGTAGAATAGCTAAAAACTCTTCCCCACCATACCTTAATAAAACATCTCCAGTTCTAAGTGCCTTCTTCGCAAGTCTAGCTGCTTTAACTAAAACCTGATCTCCAAAAACATGACCATAAGTGTCATTAACAGCTTTAAAATGATCAAGATCAAACATTATAATTCCGATTTCAGATCCGTTTTCTAGTGAGTGTTTGAACTCATCTTTCAATCTACTTAATCCAAACCTTCTATTAGATACACCAGTTAAAGGATCATTCGCTGCCAAACTTTGCATCTTATGGTGACTAAGTGCATTTCTATAAGCAAGTGACAACCCTCCACTAAATAATTCTAAATCAGAAAAAACAGAATTATCATATAGTGATGTACTACCAAGTACAATTGCACCCAGTGGAACACTCTTATGGAGTATTGGTTCTACCAAAATAGATTTTGGTTTAAATGTAATTAACCCGTTCTCAATTAATACCTCATCCGGCAAGGTTACGATTCTTCTTTCTTTGTTTTCTAACACATTTTGAACCATCGAACTAGTTAAAAGAGTTTCAGGATTCTTAATAGAAACTTGAGAAGTAACTTTTAACTCACCATCAGACTCTATCAAAATAGCACCAGCATCAGAATTAGTAAACTTCATCAGCGTCTCTATCGTTTTTTTACTTAAACTTTCTAATTCAAGCTGACTAGACAACATCTCTGAGAAGTTTCTAGCAGCGTCCTCACTCCTCATTGTTACTGAAAGAGCGTCAACCAACTTATTAAAACTCATCCCACACTTAGCTATTTCATCATTCGTATCTACCGAAACGTAACAGCTATTATCTATACAAGGATCACTATCCTTATATGATTTCGTCATTATCTTCTCCTCAACAAACTTCATGTGGTTTGATAATTTCTTAGCTTTTCTTTCAACAATTATTCTAGCAAAAGCTATATTCACCCCTCCTACAAACATTCCAGCAAGTATCGTTGAGATAAAAAACTTACCAGTGAATAAGTATTCTTTTGGAACGGACATGTATAGTAAAAAGAATGGAAATAAGATTCCAATAACTATCCCAAAAGAAATCATCAGTATTGCTAAATCTGTAAATATGTTTTTTGTAATTTTCATAGTAATCACCTATTCCTTTCGTAAATAATACCACATAATCATAACTCTTTTTACAAAAAAAAGGAGCTTTCGCTCCTATACTAATTATTCTCCGTCAAACCACTTAATTTCCGGTTTACTCATAATAGTATGTTTCCTAGCCGTAAGTGACATCTCTGACCTAAATCCATAATACATCAATCCGTATATAATGAAGTACACTGCGCTTGCATAAATAATAATACTACCTACGTTATAAACAATTACACCAACTATTACCCAAACCAATATCAACAAAAACTGCATCACAACAGTATAAGAACACCATCGCAGAGCTTTAGGTGAAAACATCGAAGCAACAGAGAAAACTACTCCCAAGACTCCTAAAAGACCAACAGCTATTCTAAATATTAATAATAAATCAAAAACACCATAAGCAAGAGTTGAACTAATAGACTCAACTATAGAAGACATACTAAACAGTAATAACCCCACTTTAGATACTGAAACATTCATTCTACACCTATATCTTTCTAAAATTTAATTTAACCGTATATACTGATACTGTAATAATTCCAACTCTGAGTAAAACAAATACCGTTAAACTGAATAGTGAATCACTTAGATTATAATTGAACAACTGCATAAGATTTTCTCCAATTACATACAAAAAACCACTACCCAGCAAATACTTACCCAGTCTCTTATCAGCAACAATCATCACATATCCAACTACTAAAACAATCGGCATAAGAAAGAAAAATAAGTTATTCACCAAATAACTTCCTACTGGATTATTAGACAAATCCAACGAAACATCAACAAACTTACTAAAAAAATAGTAAAGAGGAATCAAATTAAGAACTAACCTAACTCTTATAATAGACCGTATATCCATGATTGACCTAATAATATTCCGATTACCGCAATAGTCATAATCACGAAGAAGATTATTCTTCTTCTTTTATTTTTAACTCTTTCCTCATCTGTAAACCAGTCAAAGAACACCCCATTAGATTTCTCAAATACTGAATATCCATTTCTTTCTAATAACTCTCTTAAATACTCCACTTCTAAATCTCTTATGGGACGCGTTATTCCATCCTCTACTATATTCATTTCAAAATCTATCTCTAGTTTTTGAACATTCTTTTTCTTTGCTTCTTCTACCCTTTTAGCTACTTGATTCAATATATACATAGCCGACTCAGTAGTTGCCCACTCCTCATACGTGTACAGTTCTGGTTCTAAACTCATAATGAGCCTCCTAATCATTAATGTCCTCTACATCAAAATTGCGTTCCCACATACTTCTTCCTATATGAATCTTCTCCATTCGGTACCCAATCAGGTATAGTTCCTCAGGACCAATCAGTGCTAACAATTCCTGAATCTCATCAAAACTTTGATATAAAAGACCATCATATTCAACTAAATATCTGATATTGAAATAAACATTATAATAAACCCCATCTTCAACAAGTCTTATAACTTCTCTATACTCGTACTCCTCTTTATCAGAATAATACAAATAGGATTCCTCATATTGATTCACAACATCATACTTACCAGTACATCCAACAAGTAGTACAAGCAACAACAGTAACATTTTTTTCATAAAAACACCACTCTCCTTGATCACTTGAAGTAATAATATCTACTATCTTCATTTTATACTTTGTCATTTCTTTTGTAAAACTTAAAACTCATCTCTACTTATAGGATAACACTTAAACAAGCTGTAAAAGGTTACAGTTTATTCACTTTTCACTTTTATTAAGTGTTAAACAAACAATTTATGAGCCTATTAACAAACCATAATTACAATTAGGTATACACTTAAACTAGAAAAAAGGAGGTATACCATGAGATACCAAGAAATAGATTTACCCAAAGAAGCAGTTAAAATAGGTGAAACACCCTTTATGACAGAAAAAACGGTTCTTCAAGGAATACTTAATAACCATATGGCACCAAAAGGGAAAATCGGACTTATTGTAGTAAAAAGCGGTTCATTAGACTACGTATGGGAAGACACACCAGATGATATCATTACATCTGATAAAGACCACCCAATAGTAATAGAATCAGAAAGGTACCACCATGTAATAATTACAGGTCCAGTTGAATTTAAAGTAGAGTTCTATAAATACGACTCACCAATTATAGAAATGGACGAAAAAGCAACAAGACCAGGTGAAGACTTTATAAAATAAAAGACATCACAAGATGTCTTTTTTGTTTGGATTCTTTTGAACCATAATAATATCATCAAACGATTCACCATCTACTTCGTGATGATCCTTTAATACTAAATATGACTTAAAGCCACTTTTCTCATAACAACGGATTCCTCGCTTATTAATATCAAGTACCATTAAAGAAACTGAATCTACATCAACAACATTAAATGCAAAATCAACAACAGCTTTAGTAATCAAAGTTCCAATTCCTTTACCTAAAAGCGACTCATCAAAAATACCTACAGAATATCTTAAATCCCCAGCTCTACCAACATCATTAAGTCTAGCTATCCCAATCATTTTTTTATCATAGTCTATCACCCATCCAAAAGTAGAATACATTAGTCTATAATAAAAATTCATAGCATGTTCTGTGGTAAACGTCTTAGGCTTCTTACTTCCACCTGACATAACCCTAAACTCAAAGGGACTCCCATAATCAAATCTTTTCTTCAAGTCCGTAATAATTGGTCTTCTTAACTGTATACGGTCTGAGACCTTCAGTGTTCTAGCTTGATTCATATAACCCCTCCTTTGTTTTGATTATTCTATCACAAATTCAACGAAGTCGTTATACCTTTTTGTACCTGTATGACTAATAATAACAATTCTATACGTTCCACGCTTTAACTCCTTCGTCTCTTCAGCTAACTCCACATCAAAGATTAGGTCTTCAGTAAGTGGCATTTCTACCAATATATCCAATATCTCATAACTGGTTTCGATAGGTACTTCTCTCCACACACCATCAACTAACTTCTCAACACTATAAGGAATCTCTAAAACGTTAAAAGCATCATAAACATTCGCTGATACTTTGACAACCTTTGTGTCCTCATCATAATCAACAAAAGATAAACTAAAGTGAGGATTTACCATTTCAACAATAGTAGATTCCTCCCACCTCGTTTCAGAACCTATATAAATAACGAAAGTAACTGATAAAACAACACTTATTACTGCTACTGCATATATAATTGATTTCATCATAAATCACCTCATATATAGGTTACCACATATAGGCAATCATAAAAGTTACAGTTTAGTCACTATCTCCTAAACAAAAAAAAGTCAGATAAAATCTGACTTTTATTATAGTATAGACATTACATATCTAGTAAAGTTATTATTCACGCTCATTTAACTTCCAGTCAACTAGAAATAAACCGCCCGTTATAAATGCTGGTACAGCCAAGATCAAACTCCCTAGTACAGATAAATACCATTCGTCTTCACTATTTCTCATAACCCAAATATAAAGTAATCCACTCAAAATAAACACGAATCCACCTAACTCAGGTCGTTTCCAGCTAAGTATTAATACGACTGTTAGTACTATTGTAGGAATATTATGCATTAAGAATCCTAACACCATTTCACCAAAGGAACTACCCTCTGTAAACACATCAAACGAAAAGATTGTTAGAAAAAGGATGAAAAGAATACTCAATACTCTTGGTGACCATTTAATGAACTTGTTCACCCAATCACTCCTTTCTACCTTCATTCTACCATTTCATTGATAAATACTAAAATCTACTCTAACAAGAAACTACTGACAAAATAAAAAAGGGATATGTTACAATTAAACCAACTAAGTAATAGATAGGAGATACTATGGGTAAAAAAAACTTCTGGGATAAGTTCGCAAATGTTCAAGAAACAAAACTCAGCAAGGCGTCTCAAAAAGCACTGGATGGTACTTTAAAAGTTCTCAAAGAGTCAGACACAGTATTAGACTTCGGATGTGGATCGGGTGATATTACACTCGCAATAGCTGATCATGTGAAATCTATTCATGGAATTGATACTTCCGTTAGTATGATAGAAGCATCAATCAACAAGTCTAAAGACAAAACAAATGCTTCTTTTTCTTGTAGAGACATTCACTCCATAAAAGATGAGTATACAGTAGTTACTGCTTTCAACGTACTTCAGTACTTAAAAAACCATAACTTACTGTTTAAAAAGTTCAATAGTATTTTGAAACCAGATGGACTCTTCATAATTGCGACAGCCTTTATGGGAGAAAAGAAATCATTTTCTGCATACTTCTTTGGAGCATTGTCTAAACTAAGAATTGTTCCACCGATTAACTTCATGTCAATTAAAAAAATAACAACAGACTTAAACAATAATGGATTCGTTATTAAAAGTGATGAAGTAATCTCTGAAGGATACTCTGAACACTTAATTATATGTAAAAAAATAAAACAGAACTAAGTTCTGTTTTTTTTAGTTATAACTAATTAGCAATATAAGTCCAAGTTTACTAAACCCATATCGACCAAACTGCTCATAAAGGTTAGTTAGAGTTATTTCCTCACCATTTTGAAGAACCAAGAGGTTCCCCATTACTTCTGTATAAAAATACACAGTATGTACATCATCAGTATAAATTATAGAATGATCATGTGGTATTTCAATCCAAGGGTCTCTCAAATAGACAAATACACCATTATATGACTTATAATATACAAAGTCATCAAAACAGACTGTAAAAGTATTAGAATATCTACAATCAACTTCTAAAGTACTTCTTATACCAAGTTCATCAAAAGACATCAAATATTCCACTGGTACATCCAATAAATCGTAAACTGTATCATGCAGTAGCACCTTATAATCTGATCTAATCCCAGTTTCAGTATAATAAAATACTTCATACTTATAATCAAACACATAATACTCATCTACCGGTTCTTCTCTAAACGATGATGACTTATACAATTTAACGTTATTGGATTCATCTACTAAAGAGTAACCATTCAATTCATTATCTTCATCACTAATCTCAAGTACCTCTTTCGAACATCCTACTAAGACAAGAGTTATCAATAAGACGATTCTAGATAGCTTTATCACTTTCCTATCTTCCTATGTGCTTCGAGGATTCCATTCCTAACGGCAGCTTTAATGATCAAATAAGTTATAAACATTCCAATAAATGGTAAAACAATTGCGAAAAAAAGTGAAAACGCACCAAATAAATTAAAATAGTTCATAGTAATCTCCTTTACATAAATAATTTAAGTTCTCTCATTTAATTATACCACTTACAAATAGACTGAAAAGTTACAGTTTATCTACTATTCAAAAAAAAGCAGACCAATTATGATCTGCTTTGCTTTTAAATTGGCAGGGGAGACAGGAGTTGAACCCGCTTAGACGGTGTTGGAGACCGTTGTATAACCGTTTTACTACTCCCCTATTTCAGCATAACTATTATAACAAACCCACAGGGGGAAATCAATATATATTGGGTATTAATTTTCCTTTATAAATATATATAATTCTATATACAAAAGACCCAACCTAAATTGGGTCTTTTAATTGGAGAAAAATGAAATATATTCTTCTAACTATTAATTAGTTTGTTGTTTCCTCATCATCAGTTTCTTCTGTATCTTCTTCAGTGTCTTCCTCTGAGTCATCTTCTGATTCATCAGCTTCATCGTCTGATTCGTCATCAGAGTCATCAGTTTCATCGTCTGATTCGTCATCAGAGTCATCAGTTTCTTCATCTACTTCATCATCAGTACCTTCTTCTGAACCTACTAACTCATCGATATCTTTTTTTATTTCTAATAGTTCTTCTTCATACTCTAATTCTAAGTCTTCAATTTCTTGTTCTCTATCAGCGATTTCATCATCTGTTAAAGTGTCCAAATCAGTTGCTAATGCATTTCTAAGTTCTTCAAGTTCTAACTCATACTCTACTATAATCTCTAGTAATTTAGCATTTAACTTCGTGAATTCCTCTTCAAAATCACTTTCTTCTTCAGTATCCACGTCTTCATCATTATTATCTTCTGATGTTTCTTCATCAATTTTATTTTGGATTTCATTAAGAGCTTCAGCGTACTCTAACTCCAAATCAGTTATTTCTTGTTCTCTTACTATTATTTCTTCTTCAGTAAGAGTATCTAACTCAGCTGCTAATTCATCACGAAGTTCAGCTAACTTAGTTTCGTATTCTTCTATTAACTCTAATAACTCATCATTTAATTCAGCGATTTTTTCTTGATCTTCATCGTCTTCTTCATCAATGTCTTCGTAGAACTCATTGATTTCTTCAACCAAGTCTAAATAGTCATCTTCAAGATCCTCGATTTGATCTTCAACTTCTTCGATACCATCTTCTGAAAGTTCTCCACCAGTTAACAGTGCATTTAATTCAGCCATGTCTAATTCATACACCAGAATTAATTCCTCTAATAATAATTCCGCTTCTTCAGGAGTTGCGATATTTTCAGCTCTGTCCTCGAATAACTCGAACTCAGTTTCTTGAGTAATCTTAATCACTTCTAACTCAGCTTCTTCGATGTCTTCCATCGTTTCGCTTAATGCATCACTCATTGCTTCATCTGCATCTACTTGAATATCTATGACATCTTGTTCATATTCAATAGTTAAATTAATAATTTCCTCTTCTAAAGCAGCGATTTCTTCAGGAGTCATAGTATCTCTATTTGCTTCTAATTCTGCTTCTAATTCTGCTAATTCTTCTAAATAGTCTTCCTCAAGTTCAGCTAACCTTTCGAATAAAGCTTCAGCAATATCTTCTACTTCATCTTCAGCATCAAATTTATCATTTCTAGCTTTATCTACTTTTTCTTTTGCTTCTTTAGCTTTTTCTTTTGCCTCTTCTTTAGCATCTTCATCATCTTCAATTTCATCGTAATAATCTTCTAATAAGTCTTCAAGATCATCTGTTTCCATTGCCTCTAATTCTTCCAAAGAATAAAGTTCAAGTGCTAATAGTGTTTCAATATATTTTTGACGTTCATCTTCTTCTAATTCCATTTCAGCTGCGTCTTTTACTTCATCTTCAGCTATTTCATAATAATCTTCTAAAGCGTCTTTTAACTCATCTGTTTCTAATACTGCGATTTCTTCAATAGTAAGTAACTCAAGTTCTAAAATCTCTTCTACGTATCTAGCTCTTTTTTTAACTTGACCAGGACTATTTTCATTAGCTTCATTTTCCTCAGCTACAATCTCTTGAATTGTAATCTCGTAAACTTCTTCTAATAAGTCTTTAATCTCGTTAACTTTCATACTAGCTAATCTATCGATATCTTCAACTGTATAGTCACCTGTGATAAGTAACGCTTCAATTAAAGTAGCTTTTGCCTGAGATATGATTGACGTTTCAGTATCCAATACCTCTTTATACTTTTGAACTACTGCCTCTAAGCTTTTACCTAGTTTTAATGCTTCTTCTGAAACAACATCATTTAATTCCTGTTCCAAAGCATCATTTAGTTCAGGATCTTCTGACTGAACACTAAATAATATTGTATCTTCTTCTAATAAGAAGTCTTGCGCCTCTGCAGCTTCAATAATCGCAGCTACTAACTCATCTAAATTAGTAAGTGTTACATCAACACTTAATAGTAATGCTTCAGCATCAGCATTTAATGCTTCTACTGAGATTACTTCATTATCTTCATTAAGTGAAATAATAACTCCTGGGTTAATATCCAGTGTTACAACTGAATTCATTGTTTGTACAGGTACAACCAACGGACTATCACCTTGTGTTAATGCGAATGCAAACACTAAAGCAATCATCACTGGTACAACTGCAATTGATCTTTTAAATCCCCAGAATGATCCCATTCTTTTAGGAGTAGTAAATTCTAAATGTTCTTTTACATCTTCTTTTTCTAGTTTTGAACTAACCTCTATGTTATCTTTCAAATGTCTGTTAAATTTTTTCATAATCTTGCCTCCAACTTATTCCTCATTTTTTTCATAGCTTCGTTATACTTCCATGTTATCGTGCCGAGGGGTTTATCCAACCCTTCCGCAATCTGTTTGTGTGTGTAGTTACCGAGAACGTACATCATTACGATTTGTTGTTCATCTTCAGTTAAGGTTTCAGACATATCTTTTAGAAGCAGTAATTCTTCTTCAGTAGATTCGTCTTTAAGTAAGAACTCTGATTCTGTTGAATCGAAGTAACTCATACGACTTTCCTTACGGATATTGTTAACAGCCTTGTTGTGAGCTATTGTCATCATCCATGAGAGGAAGTTCTTACCCTTGTATGTATGTATTTTCTCGTAAATGGTAATATATGTTTCTTGTAGTACGTCATCAGCTAATGAGTCATTCTTTACAATACCGAATATGAAGTAGAAAAAGTAGTCTCTTGTTGAATCAAATAATTCATCAAATGCTTTCTCGCTACCTTCTTTTAATCTATCGGCTAATACTTCTAGTCTTTTTTTGTCAAATCTTCTATTGTCCATGTTGTCTGAATTCCTTTCACTAAATAAACACTCTCAAAGCTATTTTTATTGGAACTATTTAAATTTACTAGTATTATTATATCAACTATGAAAAAAAAGGGGAACGAATCCCCCTTAACAATTAATACAATGAGCTAATGCCTGTTTATATATCTCTTTTACGTGATCATCTTTCAAAGAATAATAAATAGTAGAACCTTCTCTTCTAGATAGAACGATCCCGTCTTTTTTAAGTTTACTTAACTGGTGAGAAATACTTGACTGAGTCATATCTAAAACCACTGCGATATCACATACACACATCTCAGCAATCGTTAATAAATCAACAATTCTTAAGCGTGTATCATTACCTAACACCTTAAACATATTAGCAGTTGAAACAACACTTTCTTCATCTGTTGCATTCTTCTTAACAAACTCAACCGTCTCAAGATTTACATGTGTTACATCACATTTTAAATTATCCATAGTACCCTCCCTATTAGTTTTGTTCTTTTTTCAATATTCTAAGAGAATTTAATACAGCGATTAACGAAACACCAACGTCTGCAAAGATTGCCATCCACATTGATGATAACCCTAAACCACCTAAACTCAAGAACACTAATTTAATCCCTAAAGCAAACACAATATTTTGAATAACTATTTGTTTTGTTTTTAACGCTACTTTGAATGACTTATACATACTCATTAATGAGTCATCCATTACTATTATATCAGCAACCTCAATCGCAAGGTCCGATCCTCCAGCACCCATTGAGATACCTACATCAGCATTTACTAAAGACGGTGCATCATTAATCCCGTCCCCTATAAACATATTACCACCTTCAACAGATTCAACAAAATCTAATTTCTCATCTGGTAGTAGTCCTGACTTATAATTAATTCCAAGCTCAGTCGCAACTTCTTTCGCTACTTCATCTTTATCTCCAGTAAGCATATATACATCAATACCATGAGACTGGAAACCTTTAACAGCTTCAATACTTGAAGATTTCAATTGATCCTTGATAACGATGTTACCTAAATAAGTACCACCTAACGCTACATGTATTGAAGTACCAAGTACTTCTTCATACTCAATATTGTATTCTGCCATTAACTTATCACTACCAACAATTAATAGTGATTCACCGAAATCTGCAGTTAAACCATATCCTGGTTTTTCAGATATATTACTAAACTCTTTAAACTCACCTTTATAAGCATTCGTAATAGCTTTCGCTATTGGGTGTATACTAAACTTCTCTAAAGAAGCAGCTAAAGATAATACTTCTTCTGAAGTATAACTAGTTACCTCGAAATTACCTTTAGTAAGAGTTCCTGTTTTATCAGTAAATAAATTCTTAACTTTTGTTAAAGCCTCTAAATGATTAGATCCCTTATAAAGAACTCCTAAAGAAGCACTCTTACCAATACCAGCGAAATAAGATAACGGAATAGATAATACTAATGCACACGGGCATGAAATTACTAAGAAGATTGCTCCCCTATATAGATATTCATTGAAGTTCGCATTGTTAATAAGTGTTGGTATCAACACTAATAAGAATGCAATTATAGTTACTATAGGAGTATAGTACTTCGCAAACTTCGTAATAAACTTCTCAGTCTCAGATTTATTAGATGTAGAATTTTCAATTAAATTAATAATCTTATATAAAGTTGAATTCTCATAAGAACTCACAACTTCTACTTCTAATACTTGACCCATATTAATAGATCCAGATATAACATCACTATTCACATTTACATCAACTGGAACTGATTCACCAGTTATTTGTGCTGTATCAAGTGTAGAAATTCCTTTTACAACTCTACCATCAACAGGAATAATTTTCCCATTAGGTATTAACATAACGTCCCCAATACTTAACTCCTCAGGAGTTAAGGTATATTCTTTAAACCCCTTCACTACTGTTACAGTATCGACTTTTAAACTAACTAAATTCTGTATCTCTTCTTTACTCTTTCTAACAGCTCTTTCTTGGAAGAACTCACCAACTGAATAGAATACTAATACAGCTATTCCTTCATAGTACTCTTTAATATACATCGCAGCTAATGTGGCGATGAACATTAAAGTGTTCTCATCAAATAGTGATTTATGAATAATACTAGAAAATGCTTTTTTAATAATCTTATTAGCCGCTAATCCATAACCAACCCAAATGAAAGGTACACTGCTAAAATAAGATGCAATTAAGAATACGATAACACCTAGTATACTTATATAAAACCCATAATCAGTCTTATTCATTTCAGTTTTTTTATTTCTATAATAAACGTGAACACCATCTTCAATAGAATCTACAATTTTTGTTACTCTCGTCAACAGTTCATCTTCATCTTGTTTTTCATTAACTGAAACAACCATTGTTTGAGTCGCTAAATTATAGTCAGCTTGCTCAACGTAATCTAAATTATTTACTGCCTTTTCAATCTTTCCTGCGCAACTCGTACACAGTAAATTTTCCATAATAATCTTGTAAGTCATATCACCATCTCCTCTTTATATGAACATTTACTCATATGATACAATTTATTATATGAAGAAACGCTCATATAGTCAATAGCTATACTCATATTTCTAATTAAAATCTTAGTTATTTGTACTAAATTCAGAATGAGAGAATAATCAATATACTAGTGTATAATAAAGTGAGGTGATTTGAATGAATATATCATTAATAAACACTCCCCTAGGAGCGCTGGAAATAACTTCTAAAGAAGGTACTCTTTATAAAATAGACTTTCTAAAAGACGAAGTAACGGAAGTTATTCAAACTGATGCTGTTGAAATCGTAAGTCAGCTAAGAAAATACTTCAAGGGTGAACTGAGTGAGTTTTCTATTGATCTATTTTTAGATGGAACTGATTTTCAAAAACAAGTGTGGGTAAAACTAATGGAAGTTCCGTACGGTGAAACCGTTTCATACGGAGAACTAGCTAATATGATTGATAACCCTAAAGCCGTAAGAGCTGTAGGTGGAGCTAACAATAAGAATAAAATCCCTATTGTGATACCTTGTCACAGGGTTATAGGAAGTGACGGTTCACTTACAGGGTACGCTGGAGGTTTAGAATTTAAAAAGGCATTATTAGAATTAGAAAAGGGGATCTAATCCCCTTTTATTTTATTTGTGCTAATCCTTTAACTAAGTAATCCTTAGTATATTTTTCATCGTAGTATTTATCAAAAGTTCCTTCATAAACAACACTACCATTTCTACCAATCTCAACTACTTTAGTTGCGACACTAGACAGAATAGAGTGGTCATGTGAAGTAAGAATCATTGGACCCTTAAATGCCTTTAATCCATCATTCACTGATTGGATTGACTCTAAGTCTAAATGGTTTGTAGGTTGGTCTATTAATAATGAGTTCGCCTCTGCCATCATTAGTTTTGAGAACATGCAACGCATCTTCTCTCCACCTGATAAGACTTTAACTTTTTTAAATGGCTCATCACCACTGAATAACATTCTTCCAAGGAATCCTCTTAAATAGCTTTCACTATCGTCTTTAGAATACTGACGTAACCATTCAATCATATTAAGATCATTATTATTAAAGAAATCAGTGTTATCAACAGGTAACAACGCTTTAGTAGTTGTTTGTCCCCATTTAAACGTACCTGAGTCAGGTTCGATTTCTCCAGCTAATACTCTTAATAAGACAGATTTAGCTAAGTCGTCTTTACCTAGTAATGCAACTTTATCAGTTCTATTCACTGTAAACGATACATTCTCAAATACTTTTCTTCCTTCAAATGAAGCAGATAAGTTTTCAACAGTAACTACATCTTTTCCAAGTTCTCTTTCTACACTGAATCCAATGAATGGATATCTTCTAGATGAAGGAGTAATTTCATCTAACTTTATTTTATCTAAAGATTTTTTTCTTGAAGTTGCTTGTGATGATTTAGATGCATTCGCACTAAATCTCGCAACAAACGCTTCAAGTTCTTTAATTTTTTCTTCTTTTTTCTTATTAGAATCTTCCATTAACTTTCTAGCTAGTAAAGATGATTCTCTCCAGAAGTCATAATTCCCTGGGTATAGTTTCGCTTGACCAAAGTCAATGTCTACCATGTGTGTACATACCTTATTAAGGAAATGTCTATCATGTGAAACAGTAATGATTAGATTATCATAATCTAATAAGAAGTTTTCAAGCCAACGGATAGCTCCAAAGTCCAAGTGATTGGTAGGCTCATCCAATAATAATATATCAGGTGACCCGAAAATAGCTTGTGCCAAAAGAATCTTAACTTTATCCTTACCAGCAACCTCACTCATTTTTTTAGAGAAGTTATCTTTTTCAACTCCTAAACCATTTAGTAGTTTTTCAGCCTCAGATTCAGCATTCCAACCATCAAGTTCCGCAAACTCCATTTCAAGTTCAGCAGCATGAATTCCATCTTCATCTGAAAAGTCTTCTTTTGCATATAGAACATCTTTTTCCTTCATTACTTCATAAAGTCTTTTATGTCCTAAAATAACAGCTTCCACTACATTGTATTCATCATATTCAAAATGGTCCTGTTTTAAAACGGCCATTCTCTGATTTTTTTCAATTATTACATTCCCTCTAGTAGAATCCTTTTCACCAGATAATACTTTTAAAAATGTTGATTTTCCTGCACCATTTGCACCAATAACACCGTAACAATTCCCCTTAGTGAACTTTAGGTTTACGTCTTCAAATAGTTTTTTATCAGAAAAAACTAAGTCTAAATTTTGTACTTGTATCATATTAAACACCTCTTAACCTTTAGCATTATATCACGTTTGAATATAATATAAAGAATAATGTGCAATATCAGTCATATATTGTGAATTTTTTGTCAAAAACTACTTCAATTTTAGTACTATATACATCAATGAATCCACGTTACTCATATCGATCCCTTCAGGATACTCCTCGTAATCAAATCCATAATCAATCTCAAGATCAGTTGTGGCTAAAAACTCATATACTTTAGGTGTAACACCATCAAATAAATCTTGAACAGTTATCTCCACTCTTACGTACTTACCTTCTGGAATGGTGATTTTTTCCATACCTTCAACATCAAAGTTCTTTTTAGATGGAGCAGCCGCATAATAATTAAACTTTCTCGTCTTTTCAAAATCTGACGGATATATCTCTAACCCAATCAATGCTCCTGGTTCATGATGAAGCGAGTCATACTTAGAGAAAAAGGTAGTCCATAACTCACCTATACACATATCTTCAATGTGTTTAAGGTTACATTCTCTAATAAGTCCTATGTAGTAACGCTCAGGGTATTCGCTTATAATATATTTCATAAAACACCTCCTACTATTATTGTAACAAAAAAAACTCACAACCGAAGTCATGAGTTTACTTAAAATTATTTAGAAATAACTGTTCCAGTTAATCCTTTTAATCCATCTTTTGCTTTTTCTAAAGAAGTGATTAATGATTTTCTACCTGGTTTAGAATCTGCGAACTTAACACATGCTTCTACTTTAGGTAACATACTTCCTGGTGCGAAGTGTCCTTCTGAAGCATATTTAAGAGCTTCTTCTGGAGTGATGTTTTCTAACCATTGTTCATTTTCTTTACCGAAGTTAATCGCTACTTTCTCAACAGCTGTTAAGATTACTAAATAATCAGCATTTAATGTTTGAGCCAATAACTCACTTGCGAAATCTTTATCAATTACTGCTGGTACACCATGTAATTCTCCGTTATCAGACAATACAGGTACTCCACCACCACCACAAGTGATAACGATGTTTCCAGCTTCAACTAAAGAACTAACAACAGCTCTTTCTTTAATTTCTAAAGGTTTAGGACTTGGTACAACTCGTCTATACCCGCGACCAGCATCTTCTACCATAGTAAATCCTTTTGTTTCTTCTAATTCTTTTGCTTCTTCTAATGTCATAAATCCACCAATTGGTTTAGATGGGTTTTCGAATGCAGCATCATTTTTATCAACAATAACTTGCGTTACGATTGTAGCTACTGATTTTTCAACTCCTCTTGAATTTAACTCATTTTGAACAGCATTTTGTAAATGGAATCCAATGTACCCTTGACTCATTGCTCCACATTCTGGGAACGGCATATCTACACCCGCATCTGCCATACCATTATTAATCATACCTACTTGAGGTCCATTTCCGTGAACGATTACTAATTCATGATTATCTTGAATAAGGTCAACTAACGGCTTCGCAGTCTCCTTAACCAACTGTAATTGTTCTTGTGGAGATTTCCCTAAAGCATTTCCTCCTAATGCAACTACTATTCTCATACTATTTTCCCCTTTATGTTTAATATTCGTGCAAAATAATTATATAATTTAAAACTACTAATATCAAGCACTACAGTGCGATTTTCAGACTATTTGTGTAAAGATATGAAAACGCTTAACACGAACTAATTTTAAAAATGTGTTGATTTGATTAATTAGTTGTAGTAGACTTTAGTAAATTCGATGAATAGAGAGAGTAGTTAAGTGGTTTTGGACTAGAGAACCCCGTTTGGTGGAAAGGGGCGCAAATAAAACTTGATGAATATGGTCTTGGAGAAGGGTACTGAAACTTTTGAAGTAGGTTGCCTCGGGATGACTCCCGTTAACAGGTCAAGCGTATAATCTTTTTTAGACGTACGTGATGAGGTTTATTTTGTGAGAAATAAACGAAGAAGAGTGGTACCGTGTTGATATAACACCTCTTTAACTATACGTTAAGGAGGTGTTTTTTTATGTTACAAATCAAAAACATTACAAAGTCTTTCAAAGTTGATTCTAAATCATTCAATGCTGTTGATGATGTTTCTTTAGAAGTCGAAAAAGGAGATATATTCGGTATTGTAGGAGCTTCCGGTGCAGGGAAATCTACACTAATACGCACAATCAACCAACTTGAATCACTAGACAAAGGTAATATCACTGTTGGTGATACTATCATTAACAAGTTATCGAAAGACGAATTGAGGCATTTTCGAATGCAGACCGGTATGATATTTCAGCATTTCAACCTGCTTTGGAGTAGAACAGTGAAAGAAAACATTGCTCTTCCATTAGAAATAGCGGGACTAAATAAAGAAGCAATCAATGAACGAGTAAATGAGTTACTTGAAATAGTTGAGTTACAAGACAAAGCAAACTCCTATCCAAGTCAACTAAGTGGTGGACAAAAACAAAGAGTAGGAATCGCAAGAGCATTGGCTAACAAATGCCAACTTCTTCTTTCAGATGAGGCAACTAGTGCACTTGATCCTGAAACTACCAAAAAAATCCTATCACTATTAAAAAAAATAAACGAAGAACTAGGAATAACCATTGTTTTAATAACACATGAACTAGACGTTATAAAAACAATTTGTAATAAAGTAGCAGTTATGAAATACGGAAAAGTTATCGAATCGGGATACGTCGAAAATATAGAAATAACAAATGGAGAGTTATATGCTTAATTTATCAATAAATCAGTTGTTCTCAGCTCTTTACGAGACTGTTTACATGACAATTATATCTACACTATTTATATTCGTCTTAGGAATTGCGGTAGGACTATTACTTTACTTAGCACCAAACAACAAGAAGTCTACCCTTTATACCGTTGTATCAAGTGTAGTAGACCTATTAAGATCCATTCCATTTGTAATACTAATAATTATTCTAGTACCTTTCACAAAAATAATTGTAGGGACAATTCTAGGAATGAATGCAGCATTACCTGCATTAATCATCGGAGGAACTGCATTTTACGCTAGAATGGTTGAAATATCCTTAAGAGAAGTTGATAAAGGAACTATTGAGGCCGTACAATCAATGGGTGCAAGTAAAAAAGACTTAATTCTAAAAGTGCTAATACCAGAATCACTACCAGGTATTATTTCAGGAATCACCGTAACAGGTGTTTCAATCGTTAGCTATTCAGCGATGGCTGGAATAATAGGTGCAGGTGGTTTGGGGAATTACGCTTATCTTTATGGATTCCAAAGAAATAACTATCAAATTGTATTCATCGCAACTTTATTCATATTACTAGTTGTTCTTCTTATTCAAAAAACAGGAAATACATTAACTAAAAAAATAGATAAGAGGTAAACTTATGAAAAAATTATTAATCATTCTAACAATCGCACTATTAGCAGGTTGTTCAAAAGAAGAAACTTTAAAAGTAGCAGCAACATCAGTCCCACATGCAGAAATTCTAGAATACATTCAACCAATCTTAGAAGAAGATTACGGTATCAACTTAGAAATAGTAGTAGTACAAGACTATGTAACACCAAACCAATTTTTAGATAGCGGTGACGTTGATGCAAACTACTTCCAACATATACCATACTTCAACAATCAAGTAGCTGAATTTGATTACGACTTCGTTAATGCAGGTGGTGTGCATATAGAACCAATTGGAGTATATTCAAACGATTACGCTTCAATCAATGACTTACCAAATGGCGCAACAATTATTTTCTCTAGTTCTGTAGCTGATCACGGGAGAATATTATCATTGTTAGAGTTGGCTGGTTTAATTGAACTAGATACAGACAATAAACTAGAAGCAACAATAAACAATATATCAAGCAACCCTAAAAACTTTATCTTCAAGTCAGACATAGAAGCTAGTTTACTACCAACAGCGTATGCTAACAACGAAGGTGACGCAATCATCATCAATACGAACTACGCCCTTCAAGCTGGATTAAACCCATTAGAAGACGCTATTCTATTAGAGAATGAGCAATCTCCTTACGTGAACATACTAGCTATTCGTTCAGAAGACGAAGGTTCAGAGGCAATTGAAGCATTATTAGAAGTTCTAACTTCACAAATTGTTACTGACTTCATCAACAACAACTACGAAGGTGCAGTAGTAGCTGTACACTAAAAAAAAGCGACTTTCTATTGAAAGTCGTTTTCTAATAATTCAGGTCTATTTCTAGAGAACCATTTTCTCATGTAACCACAAGTTGCATGAATTAATAGGTTCTTTTCATTTGAAAGATCAATTAATGCATTCAACAAGTAATCCTTCGCCTCAGTTCCTCTAAACTCTGGATTAACACCAATGAATAATGCATCAATATACTCAGGAGTAATCTCTAAATCAAGTCTACCAATAGCAGACTCATCTTTATATAACTTAAATCCATTCTTTTCTTCTTTTACAATCATATCTACACCTCACATTAATATTATAGAATCAAAATACTGTTCTATAAAGTTAATTGCATCATGAATTTCTTCTTTTGAGTGATTCTTATTACTTACAACTAACTTATTCTCAACGTCATCAAATCTTTTCACAACTGCTATGACTTTACCACTCGCTTCATTTAAAGGTTCATCTGAATCTAAGTAATAACAATCTACCTCTCCACCATCAAGTGAATAAATATTTTCTATAAACCCATAATTAATAGGGTAAGGAGTATATTCAGGTTTACTTTGAAAACCAACTGGTCTATCAAACTTCATATCAACACTTCTTCCAAGCCATCTAGTCTCAATACGCCAATCAAACATATTATTAAGCAAACTCATAATCATAAATCCTCTTGATTTAATAGATCGTTGAACTACTTTATTTTCTTCACCAAATCTTAAATCATCACGATAATTTAAAAAGTAGTCATACATATCATTAATAGGCATCCATTCAAAATGCATATCCAAGTCAATTTCAATATCAGTTAAACAAGATTCACCAGTACCAATAATTTCACACAAATAAAAATGATTAACATGAGTAAAACGGTACTCAGCAGTTTCAGTTGTAAGTAAATGTTTAGAGATATCCACAATAAGTCCAGCTTCTTCTAGCATCTCTCGTTTAAGAGCAACCTCAAGTGATTCACCCTCATCAACACCACCACCAGGGAATATAAAACAATCAAACTTCTCAACTTTAACCATACCAATTAACCCATCTTTAATCACAATTCCACGTACTGCATTTCTAACTGCATTATTAAGTTGTTTTCCGTATTTTACATGCATGTCTATTCACCTCAAACTATTATAGCATATGATATAATTTCTTTATGAGGTGATTATTATGCGTTTTGAATTAACAAAAGAAATCAAAGAACATTTTAAAACAGATCCAGTAATGTACAGCATCATGGATAAATATCCACTCCCTGAAAGAGGAATAAACCCTGATCACTTTGATGAGTTAGTTAGAAGTATTATTTATCAGCAAGTTAGTATAAAAGCAGGAGCTACAATATTTTCAAGACTAAAAGCTAAATACAATGTCACACCTATTGAACTTTACCAAGCAGATAAAGATGATGTCCAGTCAGTTGGACTTAGTTTCCGTAAAGTTGAATATATTAAAGCTTTATCAAAGGCTGTAATTGACGGTGATGTTCATTTTAAAGACATAGAAGAGATGTCTAATAAGGAAATCATAGATATGCTTGTTTCAGTAAGAGGGATTGGTGTATGGACTGCTGAAATGTTTTTGATGTTCTCACTAGGGAGACTAGACGTAAATTCATACGGAGACCTTGCGATTAGAAGAGGATTTAAGAATCTTTACAAACTAGCAAGTGAACCTTCTAGAAAGGAATTCATGCAAAAAGTTGATACTTGGAGTCCTTATTCAACGATTGCTCACTTCTATTTATGGTTCGCCAGTGGAGAAATGGAATTCTTATAGGAACTTATAAGTTCCTTTTTTTATGATAAAGTTGCTATAGAAAATGCGATTAATTCTTTGAAGTCAAAACAATTGTTCTTTATAATTAATGTAATATAAAAAAACGAGGTAGAGAAATGACAATCTTAAAAATCACTTTAAAAATCGTATTAGTTCTAGCAATCATTTTCATTGGTTTCTTATCATACATCATCATCACTGATTATAGACCGGAGGAAATAATTCCAAGTGACATCATTAATGATAATGAAGTAGTAATCAATGGCGACACATTCACAGTAACTACTTACAACATTGGGTACTGTGGCTTAGATAAAAACCAAGACTTCTTCCTAGATGGAGGAACTACATCAAGAACGAGTAGTGAAGCACAATCACTAATGAACCTTACAAGTGTGAGTGACTTTATCTTAAACACTAACTCAGACTTTTACTTCCTTCAAGAAGTTGACGAGTCTGGAGATAGATCAGCTGACGTGAATCAGCTTAAGTACTTAACTGAAACCTACAGTAATTTAAGTTCAAGTTTTTCTTACAATTTCAAAGCACCTTGGATTCCAATCCCTGTTACTAAACCAATGGGAAGTGCTTATAGTGGTTTATTAAACTTCTCAAACTTCAGTATAACTGAGTCTAATAGACTAAGTCTTCCTGTGGATGAGAGTTTCCCTAATAAGTTCTTTGATTTAGATAGAAGCATTATGGAAGACGTATATGATCTAGGAAACGGTAAAACTCTTTACATGGTAAATATCCACTTCTCAGCATATGACAAGGGTGGGTTAGTTAGAGCTGAACAAGCTCAGTTTCTAGTTGACTATATTAATGAACGTTACAATGAGAACACGTACATCGTATTTGGTGGAGACTGGAATCACTTGCTTGATCCTGACCTATATACTGATGATATGCCGGAATGGGTTCACATGTTACCTGAAGAGTTATTTGAAACTGGATTCAAACTAGCATATGACAATACAGTAAACACAGTACGTTCAGATGATCAACCGTATGTAAAAGGAGAAAACTTCGAAACTGTAATAGATGGATTCTTAATATCTCCTAATATCGAGATTGTCTTAGTAGAGGGGCATGCACTAGATTTTGAAAATAGCGACCATAACCCTGTTACATTAACATTCAGATTAAAGTAAAGACCATTTGGTCTTTTTCTTTTGTTATAATAAATAGAGGTGATTTTATGAAATTATTGTTTATAGGTGGAACTGGTCAAATCAGTACTGCAGTCACAAGACTATGTATTCAAAGAGGATATGACTTAACTCTCCTAAACAGAGGAAGTTCTAATCCTGAAGAGGTAAAAGAGATTATATCTGATATAAATGATGAATCTGTTAAAAACTATCTTGAAAATGACTACGACTGTGTAGTAGACTGGATTGCATTTAATAAAAAAGACGTTGAAAGAGATTATTCACTATTTAAGGGTAGAACAAAACAATATATCTTTATAAGTTCAGCTAGTGCTTATAGAAAACCCGTAGTAGATTTCCCAATAACAGAAAAAACACCACTCATTAATCCTTACTGGGAATACTCACAAAACAAAATTGAATGTGAACAATATTTAAATCAAATTAATGACCCCACATTCAAAGTAACAATCATTAGACCAAGTCATACGTATGATGAAGATAAACTCATGCTTCCTTTAAAGGAATACGGTAGCGAATTCTCATTACTAAAAAGAATGCAAGAAGGAAGAGAGTTCATCATACCAGGAGACGGGACAAGTCTTTGGACTATCACACATAACTCAGATTTCGCTGAAGCTTTTATTGAAGTCCTAGGAAACAAAGAGACGTATAATCAGAGTTATCACATCACCAGTGACAAAGTATATACATGGGAACAATTATACAACATACAGTGTTCAGTTTTAGGAGTTAAACCTAACCCTATTCACATACCCACCGACTTCATATTAAAATACTTTCCAGAAAAAGAGGGAGAGTTCTACGGTGATAAACATTGGAGTGTTATTTTTGATAATAGTAAGATAAAAGAAATTGCACCTGACTATATCCCAAGAGTCTTATATGAAGATATAGCTCCAATGGCTATTAATCACTACTTAGAGAATGAACATCTTCAAAACAGAGATTTGTTCTTTGAACAAAAATATGAACAAATTATAGAAGACTATAAAAAATAAGAAGACTCTTAAAGAGTCTTCTTAATCATTTAATATTTCAATCTTATCGCCTTTAGTGACAACTCCGCCCTTTAGTACTTTCGTAAAGATTCCTTCTTTAGGCATTATACAACTACCAACAGTTACACTAATCGCACAACCAGAATGACATTTTTTTCCAATTTGAGTTAGTTCTTGAACTGTTTCACCAATCTTAAACTTAGTTCCTACTTCCAATGAATAAAGATCAATTCCCTCAGTCGTAATGTTTTCAGCAAACGAACCATTCTCTAATCCTTCTGCACCTAAATCTTTCATTTTTTGGACTGAAGCACTTCCAAGTAAGCTTACTTGTCTATGCCAATCTCCTGCATGAGCATCTCCTACAATACCGTGGTCTACTCTAAATTCAGCTGATTCTACTTCTACTTTTACAGTTCCTTTTTTCTCGCTTATATTTAAGCTTACAACACTTGCCATAACTTACCTCCTAAAGTCGCTTTTGCCACCAGTTTTTTTAAGTAACAAAATATCACTGATGATCATAGCTTTATCGACTGCTTTACACATATCATATATTGTTAACGCTGCTGTTGATACAGCAGTTAAACATTCCATCTCAACACCTGTTTGACCTTCGCATTTCGTTTCTGCGTATATTTCTACACCATTCTCGATGTATTCGAATCTAATATCTATTCCAGTTAAGTTAATAGGATGACACATCGGTATGATATCAGGTGTTTTTTTTGCACCCATAATTCCAGCAACTTGTGCAACTCCTAGTACATCACCTTTTTTACTTGTTCCTTGTTTAATAATCTCTAACGTCTCAGGTGCCATAGTAATAACAGCCTTTGCGTGAGCCGTTCTAACTGTGTGTGACTTATCTCCCACATCAACCATTTTAGCTCTACCGTCTTTATTAAAATGTGTTAGTTTCATATTATCCACCAATCCTATTCATTGTTCTGGTAATTTCTTCATAGTCAGAATCATTTATTTTATGAGAACTTGGTTTATCCTTAATACTTCTTCTTAGTTCATGTTTCACTTCTTCTAATGTTAATCCTCTTACGTTGATTTCTTCATCAGTATGTAAACAAGGTTTTAACTTACCATCTGAAGTAAGTCTTATTCTATTACAGTCTCCGCAGAACTTATGACTAATTGGATTAATAAATCCAATTAATCCTTTCTTACCTTCAACTCTGTAGTAAACAGTGTTCTTACCACTTTTTTCAAGTACTAAAGGATACTTCTTAACTACTTCATCTGTGCTTAAATAATGACTTTCCCAGTCAAAACTTAAATGACCAATAGGCATTAACTCAATGAACCTAATCAATAAATCATACTTATCAGCTAACTCAATAAAGTCATTAATCTCATCATCATTAATCCCTTTGATAAGTACGACATTTAACTTAATAGGAGTCATACCATGTTCAATCAACTCTTCAAAAATACCAATATAATCAAGCATCTCTTTTGATTTAGTTAACATTTTAAACTTAGTACTATCCAATGTATCTAGACTTAAATTAACTCTAGACAAACCTGCTAGTTTTAAATCTTTTACGTGGCCCTTTAGTAATAATCCATTCGTTGTCATTGCCACTTCTTCAATACCATTTATACTAGATATTTCTTTGATTAAATCGAAAATCCCTTTACGAACCAAAGGTTCCCCCCCTGTGATTCTGATTTTCTTAATTCCAATCAATGCTGCCTCTTTGACAATATCAATGATTTCCTCATGGCGCATAATCGCGTCGTGACTCACTTTTTCAATACCATCAGGCATACAATATGAACATCTTAGATTACATCTATCAGTAACACTAATACGAAGATAATCCACTTCTCTGTTAAAAGAGTCTTTCATATTACCCCTCCTATACCTGGTATGCGTCTCCCAGTTTCTGTTTCAACTCTTCACTTCTAAGTACTTCTATAAATCGTTCATAGCTCAAAGTACCTATGAATGATTTTTTAACTAAAAAGTCATATTCCTCACTCTTTAGTTCAATAAAGTCTAAATCCATTAAATCAGCAACGTACTTCGTACAAATACCAGCATCAGCTCTACCCATCTTAACGGCACTAGCGATTGTCATATGAGTTGTTAACTCATAATCATACCCTCTTACTTCTTCTGACTTAATGTCTTGTTCATTTAATAAGTGATCAAATAATATTCTTGTACCACTTCCGGCTTGCCTATTTACAAAATTGACACCCCTTAAATCTTTAATACTCATTATATTTTTAGGATTACCTTTTTTAACAGCTATCCCTTGAATTCTTTTAATACCTTTAACAAGTACCGCATCTAAACCGTACTTATCAATTAGTGCTTTATTATACTCTCCATCTTCAAGTACGTGAACAGGAGCAATATGACACTCACCCTTCTTCATCGCAATCACACCACCGAATGACCCTACGTGTGAGCTTGATAATCTAAACCCATAATCACTCAACAAATCGTCCATATAGTCCATCGCAATATCATGAGAGCCAATTGATACAATCGTATTCTCAAAATCCTCATTCAATAACTCAACATCAACAACTCCAGCGTTGAAACCTTCGATGTCCTTTGGTATAATCATCAATCCATCAGCCTTAACAAGACTCATAGTCACTCCAGCTCCTCTATCAAGTGGAGTACAAATTATTTTTGAACCAACTCTTCCTAACTTAACTCTTACGTATTCATGATGTTTCAGTGATGAATACACTTTTTTAGCTAGATGAGCTTTTATAATTTTTCTCTTCGTTTTACTATGTAATAGTTTCTCTATTATAGGTTTTACTACTAAATCAAACGCTACATAAGTAGAAACAGGATATCCAGGAAGTCCAACAACGATACAGTCTTCGATTCTACCAATGATAGTAGGTTTTCCTGGCTTAATATTTACTCCATGAATAAATACTTCACCCAACTCCTCAATAATCGCCCTTGTATAATCCTTACTTCCAGCACTAGATCCCGCACCTATTATTAATAACTCACTCTGTTGAGCTGAGTTTAAAATTACTTCTTTTAGAGATTCAAACTCATCTTCTTGAACAGACATAACCTTAGGTTCTGCACCTAGTTCAATTAGCGAGTTTTTAACAAAATAAGAATTTGAATCGATGATTTTACCTTCTTCTATTAAAGAAGGATCATTAATAATCTCAGACCCGGTTGGAATAATAGATACAACTGGCTTTTTAATAACGTCTACCGTACTAACACCACCAGCTAACATAGCTCCAATATCCATCGGTCTTATTTTGTGATTTCTAGGAATAATCAATTCTCCCATCACCACGTCTTCTCCAATGGGGCGAATATGTTGATACAATTTAGCAGGCTTTATAATCTCAATCCCATCACCTTCAACACAGTCCTCAATCATAATAACCGCATCATACTCCATAGGAATTGGATTCCCTGTATTAACGTACTTGAAGTCCTTTAACAGCACAGGGTTCATTTCATCTGCTTCAACTGTATCACTTACCTTAACCGCAATCCCGTCCATTGCACTCGCATTATAATAAGGACTAGAAACTGAAGCAACTACCTCACAAAAACTAACACGGCCAAGTGTTTCTTTTGTAGAAATAGTCTCAACTTTTAAAGGTATTGTAATACCCTCTAATAAAGAATCTAATTCAGTTATATCGATTGTGTTTAAGTAAATATTTCTTTTCATTATATTAATCAAATAGAATAACTTCTACTTGTTCTCCTTTATCTAACCCTTCACTATTCTCTTCCAAGATGATATACCCATCAGCATTCGCTAATCCTGTTATCATACCTGACTTAGAATAAAGAGGTTCAGCATTATCAGTTACTTTTACTAATTGATACGTTACTCTTCCAGGTGCCGCGTGCACACTTTTTGATAGAGGTAACTCCACCTTGCTAACAGGTCTTACACCTTCACCTTGTGCGGTTAAGAATGTATCAAACAGTGCGTTAAGCACAGTGAATGCACTTAAAGGTTGACCTGGTAAGCCGAAAAAGAACTTATCATGTAAAGTAGCTATAATTGTTGGTTTTCCAGGTTTTATATTAATACCATGAGCAAGTACTTCAGCGTTTAACTCATCTAGAATTCCTTTAGTATAATCTTTATCACCAACACTAGAACCACCAGAAGTAACTACAATATCAACAGCTTTAGCTGCATTGTCTACCTCATTTAAATACTTCTTAAAATTATCTTTAATAACGAACGTTTTTAATACTCTAACTCCCCTAGACTCTAAGAATGCTTTTACAGTATAAGTGTTGATATCTCTTATCTCACCTATTTGAGGAGTTTTCTCTGGCGCAACAATTTCATCTCCGGTAGAAATAACCACAGCTGTAAGAGGTTTATATACCTCAACACTCACAACTCCAGCCCCTGTAAGTAAACCAATACTTCTAGCATTAATCTTAGTACCTTTTTTTAGAATCAGACTACCATTTGAAACATCACTAGCTCGCTTTAGAACGTTCTCATAAATACTAGGTGCTTGATATATAATAATTTCATCATTTAATATTTCAGTGTTTTCAATCATTACTACACTATCCGCGCCCTTTGGTAAATACCCTCCAGTTGGTACGTAGATAGTATTATTTTTAACAACTAACTCAGTTCCTTTACCCATCTCAACTTCACCGATGTTCTTTAACAAAACTGGTACATTAGTAGAAGCAAGAGATACATCCTTATGAGACACTGCATACCCATCTACAGTACTTCTAGAAAAATGAGGAACATCAAAATTCGCATAAACGTCACTAGACAAAACATATCCACTAGATTCAATAACATTCACGACTTCAGTTTTACGGTTTAACTTAATGCTAGAAAGCATTTCTTTTACTTCATCGACCTTTTTAACTTTAAACATGTTTATACTCCAAATGATATTCGTGGTCTACTAATTCCTCCACGAATGCTTTATTATGACTCACAATAATAATCGTCATTGTTTTCTTTAACTCTTTTAATAAATCTACTAATTGTTCAATTGATTCTATATCTAGATGAGTCGTTGGCTCATCTAATAATAATACTTTTGGTGAAAAAATAATCCCTCTTATAAGAGCTACTTTAATCTTCTCGCCACCTGAAAGTTTAGTTGCATTTTTATTAAATAACCGCTTAATGCTTAGTTTATCAGCAAGGTCATTTATTCTTTCATCATACTTTGATACGTCTAATCCTCTTATCTCAAGAGGGTAAATAATATTCTCATAAACTGTTCTATTAAATATGACAGGTTCCTGTGATAAATAAGTACCAGTTCCTTCTATAAGTCCATCGTACTTAAGTAAACCAGCAATCGACTTTAACAGAGTCGTTTTACCAGTACCATTTCTTCCAGTTACAAATGTGATCAACTCATCAAAATCATGATCCTGAAACGAAAACGATATATCACCGTAATCAACAAATACGTCTCTAATCTTTATCATGCTTTAGCACCTCGTTTCATAATAGTGGTATTCACAAAGAATGCAATTAATAAAAGCACAATTGCCATCGCAACACTTCTTGAATAGTCACCCATCGAGTTACTCATCGCTATAAACGTAGTCATCACTCTTGTTTTCCCTTTAATATTTCCACCGACTAACATCACTGCCCCAACTTCGGAGATTGCCTTACTAAAACCTAATGTAATGGCCATGAATATATATGGTCTAGTCTCTAATATAATAAGTTTTATAACATCACTCTTAGATCCACCTAATGTTTTACAAGTTTCAATCAAACTCTTGTTAGTGCTCTCAGTTGAATTGATAATATTCCCAATTATAATAGGAAGTACTAATAACATCTGAGCTAATATCATAGCTGTTGGTGTAAACAATAGGCCTAAAGAACCAAGTGGGCCTTGATTCGCTATAATTAATACGACAAACAGTCCCATCACTACGGGTGGGACTGCCATGAACGTATAAATAATCTTCTTTACTGTATTCTTAAATCTAAATTCTGTAACACTCATAAAAATCGCTAAAGGAGTTCCGATTATACTAGCTAATACAGTAGCAGTCATCGACACTAATAACGATAAAATAATTACCTTATAAATCTCTACATCAAACGTAACGATATATTTTAAAGACTCAAAAATACTAAACAATTAAATCACTTCGCATTCGGATGAAACAACGTTTCACCATATTTTTTAAATGTACCAATTAATTCTTGTGTTTCACTAGATACCATCCATTCAAAGAATAAATCTGCACCACTTTCATTAATTTCATGCAACTCAGGATTAACTTTAATAACACCGTATTGATTTATCAATTCAGTACTATTCTCATAAGCTATCACTAAGTCGATATTATCTCTCATAGATAAGAACGTACCTCTATCAGTAAAAGTATAAAACCCCTCTAAGTTAGCCATTGAGATTGTATTTCCCATTCCTTGACCCGTTTCCATGTACCAGTCACCAAATGTAGAAATATCAAATCCGTATTCCTTCCAAAGACTTAACTCCTTCATATGCGTTCCTGAATTATCTCCCCTTGAGAAAAAATCCATTTCATTTTCAAGCATATAAGCAAAAGCCCTGTCTAATGGAGCTTCATCGATTACAGCTGGACCGATAAAGACAAAGTCGTTATACATAATATCAGCTCTTTTTTCACCGTAACCTTCTTCTACAAACAATAACTCCTGGTCCTTAGCATGAACTAGCAATGCATCCACATCACCATTTCTACCCATTTCCAGTGCTGCCCCAGTACCTACAGCTACAATGCTGACTGTATAACCAGTCTCTTCTTCAAACTGTGGGATGATATAGTCTAATAACCCACTATTCTCCAAACTTGTAGTTGTTGCGATTGTGAGTTCCATATCTCTCTCACAACCAGAAATAAATAACGCCAGTAACACTAATAGTAATTTCTTCATTTCTCCCTATTCAAAAAAATTATTCGCATATTAAAAGGCGAATAAAATCTTCTCTCCTTTCCAAACATGGGAGGCTCAGTCATTTCTTCCTAAACCCATCGGTTAGTAAATCATAGTTACCCTTAGACTTAAAAACTCGGATTATATTGCTTTATTTTACCACAAAATAAGGTATTATTAAATAAGAGGTGAACAATATGTTTAGAGTAGGAATTATTGTAGCATCTGACAAGGGAGCAAAGGGCGAAAGAGTCGACCAGTCAGGTGAAGTAATTAGAGAAATAATGACTAAAGAAGGATTTAATGTAATCGAAAAAAAAATAGTACCTGATGACCTAGAAACTTTAGCAGAAGTTATGGCTAATTGGTCAGATGATAACTATGTAGATCTTATATTAACAACAGGTGGAACTGGGTTCAGTATGAGAGATAATACACCTGAGGCAACAAGAAAAGTAGTTACAAAACTTGTTCCTGGATTCTCTGAGGTAATGCGTGCAGAATCGATGAAGATAACACCAAGAGCGATGTTATCGAGAGGTACGGCTGGTATTAGAAACTTTACTTTAATCATTAATATGCCAGGTAGTCCAAAAGCAGTATCAGAATCACTTGGATTTATTCTTCCTGCACTTGACCATGGTATTAAAATACTAGTTGGTGAAGCTGCTGAATGTGCTAGATAAAAAAAAAGAGGAGATTTCTCCTCTTTTATTATGATTTTTTTAAGTATTTTCTAGTATCTAATGCTACTGCCGCAACAATAATGATACCTTTAATAATATACTGATAGAATACATCTAACCCAAGGTAGTTCATACCATAAGCAATGATTGTAAACATTAATACCCCAGCGATAGCACCACTAACTTTACCAACACCACCACTGAATGAGATACCACCTACAACACAGGCAGCGATTGCATCTAACTCATAACCAAATCCAGTTGAGTTATTTGATGAACCGATACGAGCTGCTTCTAAGAATCCACCTAGAGCGTACATAATACCTGCCATTAAGTAAACAAGTACGAATGTTTTAACAACATTTACACCACTTACTTTAGCTGCTTCAGGATTTCCACCTACAGCGAACATATCTTTACCAAACTTCGTTTTATTCCATAATACCCAAACTATTATACTGACAATTATCGCATAGACGATAAGATTCGGTATTCCTTTAAAGGATTCGGTTTGGAAGAAATAGCCATTTACAAACGCACTATAATCTACGTCATACCCTCCAATTGGTTGAGGTCCTGGTGCACCTGAACCAAAGTATAGAGATAATATACCATAAACAGTTACAGAAGTACCAAGCGTTACGATGAACGGATGCACTTTGAAGATAGCTGCGATTAAACCATTAATAACTGATATAATCCCCATAACTACCATAGCTACTAATAATGGGAAAATCAGTTTAACAAATACAGGCTGACTAGTTAACCATAAATCAGGATAGAATCTGTTTGCATAATCTGGAGCTTGTAATAAACTCCCAGTGATTACAGCTGCAAACCCTACTTGTCTACCAAGTGATAAGTCGGTTCCCTGTAAAATAATAATACCTGCAACCCCAAATGCTAAGATTAATCTTACACTTGATTGTCTTAAGATATTTGTAAATACTCTTACACTTAAGAAACTAGGTTCTAATATAATGATTACTGCGATCATAGAAAGTATTACAAAGAATATCGCATTGTTTAAGAAGAATTGTCCCCATTCTCCTTTATTTTTTTCTCTAAAGTCCTTAATTCTGTCTTTAAAGATGAACTTAAATATTGTCATAAATAGATTTTTCATATTCATACCTCCTACAAATACATAGCGCTCATCTTAAATACTTCTTCTTGGTTTGTATCCTTAGTATTTAAAATTCCTGCCATATGTCCATTACTCATTACCATCATCCTATTTGTAACACCTAATAACTCAGGCATCTCACTTGAAACCATGATGATTGCTTTCCCTTGTTTCGCAAGGTCGATAATTAATTGATAAATTTCATACTTAGCACCTACGTCTACACCTCTGGTAGGTTCATCTAATAATAAGATGTCAGGGTTTCTAAGTAACCATCTACCTATGATAACTTTTTGTTGGTTACCACCTGATAGATTACGAATTTGTTCTTTTTGGTTCGGAGTCTTAATACTCATAGCTTTAATCTGTTTATCAGTATCAATCTCCATTGCTTTATCGTTAAGTAAACCGTATTTGTTTACATAATTTTCAATATTAGCACTACATGAATTAAACTTAATATCTGACATCTCAAATATCCCAGTTGAGCGTCTCTCTTCTGTTACAAGAGCAAACCCATTTGCCATTGCTTTATGTGGTGTTGAGTTATCTAACTTCTTACCATCTAAAACAATTTCTCCAGTCTCAACATGTCTTAATCCAAATAACGACTCAACCAATTCAGTTCTACCTGCTCCAACTAGTCCATAAATTCCTAAGATTTCTCCTCTGTGAAGATTAAAACTTACATCATGTACTTTTGGATTATGAATTGTAGTTAAGTTTTTAACACTTAGTTTTACATCACCTGGAACATTATCATTAGGTGGGAATCTATGAGTTAAATCACGTCCTACCATCATATTAATAATTTTATCCATATCTAAATCATCTACGTGTTCCGTACCGATATAGTTACCATCTCTTAATACAGTAACGTAATCACTGATTCTAAATATTTCATCCATCTTATGTGATATATAAATGATACCTACACCTTGTCCCTTTAATGTTTCGATAATCTCAAATAATTTATCTACTTCATTCTCTGTTAGGGAACTCGTTGGCTCATCTAACACAATAACTTTAGCATCGTAACTAACAGCTTTTGCGATTTCAATCATCTGTCTTTTTGATACACTTAAATCTTCTAAAATAGCGTTAGGATCTACATCAACACCGATTCTTTCAAACAGATCAACAGTATCTTGGTACATCTTTTTCTCATCAATAAAAAGACCTTTTTTAGGATATCTTCCTAACCAGATATTGTCTGTAACTGTTCTTTGAGTAACCTGATTCAACTCCTGATGCACCATAGACACACCGTTTTCCAGTGCATGTTTTGGATCTGTAAAGTTGAATTGATCATCCTCAAGGTAAAATTTACCGCTATCTTGCTTATAAATTCCGAACAAGCATTTCATCAAAGTTGATTTACCTGCCCCGTTCTCACCCATAAGAGAATGCACAGTACCTGCTTTAATATCTAGTTTTACATTTTTAAGAACTTTTACACCACTGAAGGCTTTGTTTACATCTTCAATTCTTAATAAGTATTCACTCATTTGCATTCACTTCCTTACATAAGAATTATGGAAGTACACTGATTGTACTTCCACAATTCGTTTTAATTTACTTGATTATTGGAAATCTTTATAGTTTTCTGGAGTTACTGCTACGTAAGGTACACGTACTGATTTAGTTCCATCAGTTGTGATTACCCAGTCAGTTCCTTCAACTACATCATTACCTAATGCAGCGTTTACAGCTAATTCGATTGTAGCTCTTGCTTGGTTAACACCATCATTTAATACAGTACCGTTCATTTGTCCGTCACCGATCATTGTTAATGCTTGTGCTAATGCATCTACACCGTATAGAGGTAAGTAAGTTTGAGCACCATCCATTGAAGTATAAGCACCAAATGCCATACCATCATTGTTTGTGATTACTAACTCGATATCAGTACGAGCACTTAACCATGCATCCATAATGTTTTTAGCTTGGTCAGTAGCCCACATTGCAGTTTGTAATTCTAACTCTTCTGTTTCTACACCCATTTCGTTCATAGTCTTAACAGACCATTCAGTTCTTGCTTCAGCATCCGGATGTCCTGGCTCACCTTTTAATAATACGTATTGAGCAACACCGTCACCGTTTAAATCCCACTCAGGGTTAGCTTTCCATGCAGCTGCCATCATTTCACCTTGGATAACACCAGCGTCTTTAGATTGAGTTCCAACATACCATACTTTGTCGTACTCAGCCATAGCTTCTTTGCTAGCTTCTTTATTAAATAAAATTAGAGGAATATCTGCTTCTTTTGCTTTAGCAATAATAGTTGAAGCAGCCGCAGGGTCTACTAAGTTAATTGCTAATACGTCTACACCTTTGTCGATGAATACGTCTACTTGATCATTTAATTTAGATTGTTGGTTTTCTGAATCAACGATCTCTAATTCAACATTCTCATAAGATAATGCAGTTTCTTTTAATGCAGGTTGAACTACACCATTCATAAAGTTATCTGCGAAGTTGTAGATGTTTGCACCGATTAAAATAGTGTCATCTTCTTTTTCACATCCTGTTACTAATACAACGCTTACTGCGATTGCTAGTAATGATAATAATTTTTTCATTTAGTTAATTCTCCTTTTGATTATTTTTTATTCTTGAATACAGTATATTTTTTTGTATACGTTTTCACAATTAAATATTCTCTTATAAAGTTATAAATTTCTACACTAATAAAAAAACGACCAATAATCAGTCGTTTTTAAACACTTTATAATCAATCCATATATAGTAACGGTCAGTAAACTCGTAACTAACATCCTCAATTGGAATATCTCCAAGCAAGAAACTAGATAACTCTGAAATCGCTTCGGCCATTGAATCTGAATCATTTAATACAGTTCCGTACATATATCCATTCTCAATTTCCGTAACCGCAATATCAATCCCATCCACTCCAACTATTGGAACCCATGATTCATCTAATATATCAATTACACCGTTTTCGTTATCATCAATAAAATAGTCCATTTCTCTAATCGCTTCAATTACTCCTACAGCCATAGCGTCATTATTAGAAATAATCAACTCAACCTCGATATCGTCTTTTATTAACTCCTTCATCTCAACGTAAGCGTTAGATTTTATCCAGTCAGCTACAACAGTTCTCACTACCTCTAACTGATATCCATCTTCTTCTAACGTCTCTAGAACTGCTCTACTTCTAAGTTCAGCGTCCTGATGACCCTGTTCTCCTTTAAATAGAATATACTGAATAACTCCATCGCCATTCCTATCATACATAGTCAAATCATCTGGTTCACCAAACAACTCTTCTATAAGTTCCGCCTGTAAATAACCAGACTGTTCTGCCTTCGCACCAACGTAGTAGGCGTTCTTATATTCCTGTAGATCTTTTCTTAAAGGTTCTCTGTTAAAAAATATTACTGGTATATTTTCTTCACGTAACTGTCTAATAAGGGTAAAAGTACTAAGTCTATCCACAGGGTTAACAACGTACAGCTTCGTATCTTTGTCCATCAATTCTTGAAGTTGTGCGTTTTGTAAACTCTGTGAGTTCTCACTGTCATATACCTCATAAGAATACTGACTTATTTTATCCTTAATCTGTTCAGCAAATGCGTCAACAAATGGATCAGACTCATTATAAAGAACCAAACCAATATCTAATTCTTCAGATTGGCACCCTGAAAGCATCAATAAAAATACTAATATTATCTTCTTCATTTATTGATCCTCCTTCAGTTTAGGTATTTTGAGAGTGATTTTCGTGTATTCATCTAGTTCACTTTCAATAATAACGTCAGATCGTTCTCCGTAGTATATTTTAAGTCTTTGGTAGATATTTCTCATACCCACACCACTATTCTTCTCGTTGTTTTTCATATTCTCATATATCTCATTAATCTTCTCAGCAGTCATACCGTAACCTGTATTCTTAACTTCAATATATAAGAAGTCTTTACGAACATATGCATTAATGAATATGCTTTCTCTACCTTCAAGTCCACCGATACCATGATAAATTGCATTCTCAACTAATGGTTGAACAATAAGTTTTAATACTTGTAATTTTTTAACTGAGTTCTTAATATCTATTACGTAATCAAAACGATCCCTATATCTAATATGTTGTACCTTCAGATAATTCTCTGCATGTGATATTTCTTCTTCTAATGAAATGAAGTTTCTACCTTTTGATAAACTAATTCTAAACAGTTTACTTAATGCAATTACTGTAGCGATAACTTCATCATTCTTACCGTTCTCAGCTAGCCATACAATTGAATCTAGTGCATTATATAAGAAGTGAGGATTTATTTGGTTCTGTAATATCAATAATTCATTCTTACGTTTTGCTTTTTGTTCAAATACGACTCTATCCATTAACTCTCTTATTTTACGAATCATTTCATTAAATGATTCAGCTAACTGAATTACCTCAACTTGTCCTTCTACTTTAACTTCTGTATAAAAATCTTTTTCTTCTATTGAAGCCATCAAACGTTTCAGTTCCGTAATCGGATTACTAATTCGTTTTGTAACCAAAGTAGATGCAAGTGTTGTAAACAAGAAACTGGCTAACACAATGAAGACGATATTATTTAATATCTCTTGTCTTGATTCTTTAACTGTCTCTGTATTCATTACTGTAGCCAAACGCCATCTAGTATCAGAAAGAGTATTAATTTGAAGCATCATTGATTTTCCTTCAATCTCAGCTTCATGTTGTCCTAGTACGATATCTTTAGCAAGTGCTAAACTATCACACACCAAAGCTCTACATAGAGCGCTAGAGGAATATATAATCTCATCATACTCATCTATGATTAATATATGTCCATCATCCCCTAAATTAGTTTTAGCAGACAACTCAGCGATCTTCGCAAAGTTCAAATCAATTAACATAATCCCTGTTCTTCTTTGATCCCCAATTGAATATTCAAATGCCTTAGTAACTGTGATTACCTCATCATTCGTGTCATAGTATACATCTTGTAAATGTACACTCGAAAAATGGAAAATCTCTTTTTCATTTATTGCGTTTTGAAACCACTCCTTCAGTGAAATATTCTCAACTACTTCTTTAGAGTCACTCTTCACCAAAGTATTACCAAGTACATCGAATAAAATAATCGATACAATATCACGTTCTAAATTACTTGATAACTCCAACATACCGTTAAACTCATTACTCGTAACATCAAACTTCAATGTTTCGTACTGTAAATAATCTACAGTCTGAACAACGTCATCTATATAACCTTCATAATTTAATACAATTTGCCTATTAATTTCGCTTGACTGGAATGCCAATAAATCATCAGTAGTTCTAATAAATACATTATAATAAACAGTACTCGCAATCGCCAATGTACTTACCATTACAATAGTGGTAAATAAATTTATAGACTGAGAGATTGATAAATTTTTAATCCTTTTCATGTTTCCTAAACTCTTTTGGACTCATTCCAGTAAACTTCTTAAAACTATAACTAAAATAATATACTTCGTTATAACCACACTTACCCGCTACGTCAACAACCTTAAGGTCAGTCATTAGTAATAATTCTTTAGCCTTAGTCATTCTTAAATTAACTAAGTACTTATTAAACGAAGTCTTCTTATCTCTTTTAAATAACATACTCAAATAACTCACACTAACTCCAACTGCTTCACAAACAACTTCCATTGAAAGGTCAACACTTGAAAAGTTCACTTTAATAAAGTAAAGTGCGTTATTTAAAATCTGTTCAGACTTGTTAATCTTTGACTGGATATTCGTCTCTCTAATCTTAAGAATCGCATTTCCTACAAAATCAAATAAATCATCAACACTTAATATAGCTACCATTTGATCCATTAGGTTACCATAACCGATAGATTTCAGATCAACATTAGCAAGTCCAGCATGTCTTATAATAATACTAGCTAGATTAATCGTCACTAACTGTAAACTATTAATCTTATCTTTCCCAAGTGAAATATTTGATTTAACTTCATTAAGAGTTTTTAATAACTCCTCATTAGTACAAAACTTAAATGCATATTGTAGTGACTGTATTTGTAAATCAGTCAAAGTAAGATTCACATGCTCTTTTTCTACTAACTCATTAAAGTAAACAATATTACCTGAATCAACAAACCTATGGTAACTTCTTGCTTGTTCAGATTCATCAAATGCTTCTAACAAGTTCATAAAGTCACTTAGTCTATTACTTACACCAATAAATACCTCAGTACCCATAAACACTTCAGCAGACTTAACTACCTTGTAGAAAGTTGTATCGATATCGCGTTTAAACGTATCTCCTCTTACTTCTATAATATATACAAGTACCCCAGACAAACTTACTCTGTAAGCAATATGTTCTTCATCAAAAATACTAGTAGCTTGTCTTCTTAGTGTAGAAAGCTTTTTCTCAAACTCAATTCCTGATAGCTTTTCACTTAACTCTAGGGTCGCAATAATATACTCGCTACTAGTATTTACACCGTAATTCTCAAGTTTATGTATATCCTCTATATTAGGAGTAGTCAAAAGAGTTCTAAAAGTATTATTAATAACAATTTCTTTTGACTCATCAAAATGCTTCTTCATATTCGTTAAATCTTCAGAGATTATTCTATCCTTCTCTAAAGATACTTTAATTCTATTTAAAAACTCAAATACATCCTCTTGAGTGATTGGTTTTGTTAAATAGGAAATAACGTTTAAATCAATTGCTTCTTTAGCATAATGAAATTCATCATAACCTGAAATAATCCCTACCTTAATAGTGGGATAATTTTTTCTTATTTCCTTTATAAGCTCAATTCCATCTATAAAGGGCATTTTAATATCAGTAATAACTACATCAGGTTTTAATGACTCTATCAGATCAAGAGCATCATATCCATTCGATGCATCAGCAATAACCTCAAACTCATCACTTTGATTAATCTTTGAGACTATCCTCTCGCGTACATCATTCTCATCATCTACTAAAATAACACTGTTTTTTATCATCAAAATCACTCCAATTCACTTAATTATAGCGGACTTTACTTTCAAAAGCCAAAAAAAAGAGGCCGAAGCCTCTAGAATAAATTAATTACATCTTTAATTTTTTTAGCTAGTCCACTTACTTTACGGATTGGCGCACTACATAATGCAACGCGAGGCCCGTTCGGTAAATCAATTGTGAAGATTAATTCTTCATTCAATTTGGCATGTACTTTAGCTCTTATTGATGGATCAACTTTAACTGTAGCAAAAAATCCTTCTTTATGTGGATAAATCTCTAATCCAACTTCTTTTGCTTCTTTTAAGAATAAATCTGATCTTTCTTTTAACATCTTTACATAAACTTCTTTTTCATCTAAGTAACGATTTCTTTTTTCTTCATCAAATACTAACTCACTGAATAATACTTGTCCTGAGTTATTTACATTTGACCAAATACTTCTAGCAGTATGAACACATTCATTTTTAAAGTCTTCTGATTGTTCACCCATAATAACAGCTGCACCAACTCTTAAACCATAAGCAGTTAGAGTTTTAGATAAACTAAATGCTGTTACTACTAACAAGTTTTTATGAAGGTTCTCAAACAAGTGGAAATGTGCCTTTGATTTAGAAGCATCTTTCGCAAAATCGATATAAGCAACATCATTCAATAGAGCAATTCTACCCTTTTCAGCCAACTCATTTAAAAACTTCATTACTTCAACCCATTCATCATAACTCATTGAATAACCAGTTGGGTTATGTGCAGGATCATTAATAACTACTGTTAATCGTCCTTGACGGTCCATTAAATCAGTCGATTTTTCTTTGAAACTTGCGATATTGAAATGGTCACCCTCGAACATTTCATAAAAATCAAAATCAATGTTTTGATCCACTGCCATAATCTTATATGGTCCCCAACATACACTTGGGAATAAAACAGTGTCATTATATCTTAAAGAGTTTCTTAACGTAACACTAACTGCACCACTACCACCTGGTGTAGCAACTACATGTGCCTGTGGTAATCCTAACCAACTTCTAACTGCATCTTGGAACTCAGGATTCCCTTGTAAACTACTTGCATACTTCGCTTTTTGGAAATTTGAAATGTTATTATAAACATCCCATACTGCATCCATAGCTACCATTTCTCCCTCTTCGTCATAAAGAGCTCCTAATGTTACATCAATAACTTTATCACCGTGAATTTCTTTCGCTTCTCTCGCTGCTTTAACAGCTGTAAACACATTATCTTTTAATACTTTTCCCATTATATTCTCCTTCTAAAAAAAGTCACCTACATTATAACATTCATAAACAAAAAAGAAAGAGAAATGTGAGGGCTTTCAAAACTTTTTTGCATAAAGTCACATCTATTAAAAGTTCGTGCTTAAACCGAATGATTTGTTATAATAATAGCAACTCAAATCAAAACAAATCATCCCTCTTCTGATAGAGTGAGTGTGGGAGGTATTTATGGATAAATTAACAGTTCAAAAGGCAATTGATTGGATAGATGGTAATCTGTCTGAGGCTTCTCTTGCTGAGATTAGCAAGTACATTGGTTACAGCGAGTTCCACACATCGAGACAATTTAAAAAATATACAGACTCTACTTTAAGAAAATACATCATGCTAAGAAGACTTAGTAAAGCAGCAAAGGAACTCAAAAATAAAAACATCCGCATAATCGATTGCGCAATCAACAACGGATTTTCATCACAACAAGCATTCACAAAGTCATTCCATAACGCGTTTGGAATAAATCCTGGTGAATACCAACAATCCGTTAGACCAATTCCTTTACTGTTAAAAAAAGATATTCTATATCCTCACCACATAAAAGAAACGGGGGCAATATTTATGGTTAAAGATGAAGAAATTAAAATGAAAGTAGTTGAAGTACCTGAACATAAGTTTCACTACTTCGAAGCTGAAGGTGTTGATAATTACATCGACTTCTGGGAAAAACTAGATAAAGAAGGAAAAGACTGTGACTATATACATGGAATGTTCGCAAGTGTAGAGCATATCTATAAAGAAGGATACGGTGGTTTCACTGACACTGGATATATATTTGGTAAAGACACACCACTAGATGTAGAACTTAATATAGAAGGTATAAAATCTACTATAATCCCAAAACAAACCTGTTTAGTATTTGAACATCCAGGGTTCACAGAAGCCGAATTCCATGATGCTCTTACGCAAGTTAGAAGAGTAGCTTTAGAAAAGTTTGACTTCTCAGTTAATAATTACGACGTAGATAAATCATTCGTAAATGCGTATGAACACAGTGCGATGGAGTTATGTGTCTACTTCATTAGAATAGTATTAAAAAAAGGGTAGTTATTCTACCCTTTTGTATAGCTTGTTAATCTCCACTGATAAATCATTTAAAGTACGGTTCGTCGTATCAATCGAATAATCATAGTGGATCATTTTACTTAACTCAAAATGTTCTCTATCGTGATTCAACCTTTCAATCGTGTGAGATAAAGAGTCTCCTCTAGAAAGCATTCTTTCTTTTCTAACAGACTCATCCGTTGTTAGTACGATGAACATATGACCTTCACTGTTCTTAAATATATTGTTAGCTCCAATAGGATCAACAATTAAAACATTGTTATCCTTACATTCTTTAGGAGTACCATAGTAGTTTTCATTATATATAACAGTCTCAAAAAAACCATTCTCTTCTTTCTTCTTAAAGAAGTCCTCAGCAGAAACGAAGTTATAGTCAATACCATTCACTTCACCCGGTCTCATTTCTCTAGTTGTGGTTGTTACAAGTTTTTCAAATCCATGATTTTTAATCAATAACTTGGCAATTTCTGTCTTACCGCTGGCACTTGCTCCGATTAGTATTAACATCTTAATCCCCTTTTCTGTTTTCTATTAATAAGTCTTCCTTTAAATTTTACCACGAACTCTTAAAGAATATAAGAAAATGCAATTCTTTATGACAAATTAAATTTACTTGGTATCATTAAGAAGAGGAGCGATTAAAATGTCTGTTAATATTTTCTTAAATTTTGCAGGTAATGCAAAAGAAGCATTGGAGTTTTACACAAAACTATTTAGACTAGATGAACCTGAAGTAGTTACATTTAGAGATGCTGAGGAACATGGTTATACCTTTAAAGAGGAAGACAAAGATAAGATATTCTATTCCTCAATTAAACTAGGTAACATAACTATTATGATTGGTGACGTTGTCGGTAGAGATGTTACAATAGGAGACAATGTATCAATTACGTATAACTTAAAGACTGTAGACGAGGTTAGACGATTATACGACCTTACTCGTGATGAAGGGGAAATTGTATTTGAGATGGGTAAAACATTCTACTCTGAGATGTATAGTGCTGTAACTGATAAATTCGGAGTTACTTGGCATTTTCTATTATAAGTAAAAAAAAATCGGTTATTAGCCGATTTTTTATATGATATTATTTTCTACTAAATGTGCTTCTAACTTACTCATAAGCGATAAATCTTCAGATTCAACATTAATTGTAATCTCACTACCCTTTACAATTTGAAGACTCATAACACCCATAATAGACTTAGCATCATTGCTTTTACCCTTACACGTTAATGTAACAGGAACAGGAATTGTTGACGCAACTCTAACAAAATTGGCAGCTGGTCTTGCATGTAATCCATTATCACTTATTACTTTAAAAGTTTTTTCCATTGTAGTTCCTCCTGAACAAGTTCTTTTACTTCACTAAATGATTCAGATGCAGTAGCTTTCTCTAGTAGATCAGATAGTTCTGTTTTATTTAATCTTGAAATTAGTTTTCTAGTTTTTAATATCTTAGTCGAAGACATACTCATCTCTTCAACATCAAGTGCCACTAGAAGTGGAATAGCATAGATATCAGATGGTACTTCCCCACACATACCTACCCATATGTTTTCTTTTTTAGCACTTTCAACAACCATTGAAATCATTCTTAAAATCGAAGGATGAAGTGGTTGATATAAATAGTCAAGGTCTTGATTCATTCTGTCGGCTGCGAATGTATACTGTATTAAATCATTCGTTCCAATACTGAAGAAATCAACTTCTTTAGCGAATACATCCGCTGTAATCGCAACACTTGGAATTTCTACCATGATACCTACTTCAACAGTTTCACTCACATCAATTCCTTCAGTTATTAATTCTTTTTTAACATCGTTAAGAATTGATTTGGCTTTTCTAAACTCTTCTATAGTCGCAATCATTGGGAACATTATCTTAAGATTCCCGTAAACACTAGCTCTAAGTAAAGCTCTTAACTGTGTTTTAAAAATATCTAACTGATCAAAACATAACCTAATTGCCCTCTTACCTAAGAATGGATTCATCTCATTCGGTAGATTTAAATAATCTAACTGCTTGTCTCCACCTATATCTAGAGTACGAATGACAACACTTTTTCCGTTCATCTTTGTTAAAGCTAGTTTGTATTCAGCAAACTGCTCTTCTTCTGTAGGAAGTTTATCTCTATCTAAGTATAAGAACTCAGTTCTAAACAAACCAATACCTTCTGCTCCTCTTTCAAGAACTTTGTCTATTTGTTTACTTGAACTAATGTTCGCATATAATTTAAATTTGTGATTATCAAGAGTCTTAGTTTCTTGATTTAAGTACTTTTTAAGAAGTTCTTTCTCTTTTAATAACTCTTTTTGTTTCTTCATAAATAACTCAACAGTTTCTTTAGTTGGATTTAATATAACTTCTCCACTCTTACCATCAACAAGCACAGTATCTTCATTCTTTGCAGTAGAAGAAATGTCGCCAAGTCCACATACTGCTGGAATTCCCATTTGTCTTGCGATAATTGCTGAGTGAGACGTTTTACCACCAATGTCAGTTATAAACCCTTTAACAAAATCAGCGTTAATTTGAGCTGTTTCTGAAGGTGTTAAATCATGAGCTATTAGTATTACTTCCTCATTAATAACACTTAAGTCCACTACTGAGATGTTTTGGATATTTCTCAAGATTCTGTTCGCTACATCCATAACATCTGCAGCTCTTTCCTTAAAATAGTCATCTCCTATATTAAGAAACATCTCTTGAAACTCCTTCGATACTTCCATAAGGGCGAATTCAGCGTTCACTTTATCAGTATCGATTGTATGGTATACCCTACTCTTAATCTCAGGGTCATCAGCGATTAACTGGTGAGCTGAAAATATCTCTGCAGTTTCTTCATTTATTCTTTTTTTAGTTTCGTCGTGTAGATTTTGAAGTTGATCTACCGTTTTTTCAATAGCACTATGATATTTTTCAATTTCCAAAGCCGTATCTTGAACATCTTTTTTTGTTACATCTGGCTCTTCATTCTTTAATATCATTACTTTTGAAAAAGCAATCCCTTCACTTACACCTATTCCATTTTTTTTCATATTATCACTCTATCTCATAGATTGAATTACTAATTCATATTTATTTTGATCTTTATATGAGTTTGCATACTCATATATTCTACCGCTAGCAAGATAACCAACTAATTCTACAAATATTGTAGGTTCTCCTGGCTTAATATTCAAAATACCTTCAAACTGCTTCGGTAAGAATGCTGCTTTTATTTCTTGAATTGCTGAAGAAATCTTTAACCCTAGTTCTTCTGTAATATGTGTATAAATCGAACCCTTAGCGATATCTACGTCCATGCTAATAATGTCAGCAGGGAAAAACGAAGTATCGATCATGATCGCAACACCATCTCTTTTTCTAATTCTGATGACTTTATGTACCATGCTTCCCTCAGTTATTTGAAGTTTTGCAGACACTACTTCTGAAGCTGGAATATAACTATACTCCAGTATTTCATTCTCAACAGTTCCACCTGATGACTCAACTTCACTTGTAAACCCTACTAATGTATTTACAACCTTATAAAGTTTAGTATCCGATATAAAAGTACCAACGTTATTCACTCTATAAAGCTTCCCGCGATTCACCAATATCTGAACTGCTTTTCTAACAGTCATTCTAGATATATTTAATGATTCAGACAGAATTCTTTCAGATGGAATTAACGAGTTCACTTCTTGTTGTTCAATAAGTTTCTCTATTTCGTCTATTACAATTTCGTACTTTGGTTTCAAGACCATTCCCCCTATTCAGTAATTACAGTAATATAAGTTCCTTGTTTCTTTTGTTTTTCTGGTTTCATCTTAAGCGATGTTTTTTCAACGAATACAATCGGTGTAGCTGTTGAATCCGCGTGTTCTTTAATATACTCAAGGTCGAACTTAACTAATAAGTCTCCTTGTTTTACATGTTGGTTCTCTTCAACAAACACTTCAAATCCTTCTCCGTTTAGGCTTACAGTTTCCAAACCAATGTGAATAAGGATGTCTAATCCTTTATTGCTTGTAAGAGTTAATGCATGCTTAGTAGCAAACACTGTTTTAATTTGTCCGTCAACTGGAGCTACAACTGTACCTTCTGTTGGGATTACTACAAATCCTTCTCCTAAAAAAAGATTAGAGAATACTTGATCTGGTGTTTCAGATATATGTTTAACTTCACCTTTTAAAGGTACTAATAATTCTTGTTTAATTTTCATTTTAAATCCTCCATTAACTGAGCTGCATCTTCATCTATCAACACTACTACATTCTCATGTTTCATTAAGAATGAAGCAGGAAGAGATTCAGACGGTTCTTCTGAAAACAGTCTTTTAACAATTTCAGCTTTATTTGATTTAGTGATTGCCATAACGATTTTTTTTGCTTTTAAAATTGAAGCAATCCCCATCGTAACAGCTTCTGTTGGTACATCATCAATCGACTCAAAGAATACGGAATTATTTTCTCTAGTATTCTCTGCCAACTTAACTTTATGTGTCAATGAATCTCCAGGGGTTCCTGGTTCATTAAACGCTATATGTCCATTCTCACCAATTCCTAAAACCTGTAGGTCTATACCACCATGTTCTTCTATTAGTTTATCATAGTATGAATAGTCTTTGTCACCAGTTTTAGCAGTTCTTGGTAAGAAAGTATTTTCTTTTTTAATGTTGATGTAATTGAATAAATTTTCATTCATAAAACTTCTGTACGAGTTTTTATCTTTAGGATCTAGTCCTATGTACTCATCTAGGTTAAATGTTGTTACTTTACTATAATCTGTTTGATGAATTAAGTAGTCTTTTACTAATTCATGATATGCAGTAGTTGGCGTTGACCCTGTGGCTAACCCTAATACTGAATCAGGTTTATTAGAAATTTGTTCTAATAACATTTTCGCTAATTCGTTTGTTACATCTTCTTTAGTTTTTAGTTTTATAATTTTCATAATTCTACCTCACAATAACAATCATACACGAGGGGAGAACCCTCGTGTATGCAGTTTATGTTATAGTTTTTTCATTTCCTCAGCGATGAATTGTACATGAGGACCTACGATTACTTGTACATTTGTATCTGATATTTTCATTAAAGAAATTGCTCCAGCTGCTTTAAGACCAGCTTCATTTACTTTAGAGATATCTTTAATTGTTAATCTTAATCTTGTAATACAGTTATCTAAATCAGTGATATTTTCTTTACCACCTAATGCAGCTAACATTTTAGTTGCAGTTTCAACATGGCTTACTTTACCTGTTGCAACTTCTGCTTCTACTTCGTCATCTCCTCTACCAGGAGTTTTTAAGTTAAACTTAACGATTAAGTAACGGAATAGGAAGTAATAAATTGCAGCGAATACTAACCCTTGTAGAATTAACATGTACCATTGTGTAGCTAATGGGTTTTTAGCACTTAACACCATATCGATAAATCCACCTGAGAATGCAAATCCAGACATCCAACCGAATGACGCTGATACTAATAAACTTAGACCAGTTAATGCAGCATGAACTACGAACAAGAATGGAGCAACGAATAAGAATGCGAATTCGATTGGCTCAGTAACACCTGTTAAGAATGAAGTTAAACCAGCAGCTAACATGATAGAAGCGATTTTAGTTTTGTTTTCTTTTTTAGCAGTGTGAACGATTGCTAATGCAGCTGCAGGTAAACCGAACATCATAACTGGGAAGAATCCAGCCATATACATACCAGTTTCACCAGAAACAGCAGTTCCAGCAGCGATACTATTTCCACCACCTAAGAAGATAACTAAGTCATTGATTCCAGCTACATCGAACCAGAATACACTATTCAATGCATGATGTAATCCAACTGGGATTAATAAACGGTTAAAGAATCCGAATAAACCAGCACCAACTGCACCAGCAGATGAGATTGATGTACCAAAGTTAACTAATGCTGTATAAACAGCAGGCCATACGAATAATAATACAACAGAAGCAAGTAATGATAATCCAGCCGCAACAATCGGCACTAGACGTTTACCACTAAAGAATGCTAATGCTCTAGGTAATTCAACATGACTGAAACGGTTATAAGCTTCAGCACCAATGATACCGGCTAAAATACCGATGAACTGGTTGTTGATTTTACCAAATGCAGCGTTTACTTCTACAGCACCTGTAATTTGAGCAACTGAACCAGTTGATAATACTGTAGTAATTACTAAGAAAGATACTAAACCAGCTAATGCTGCAGACCCATCTTTAGTTTTTGACATACCATAAGCAACACCTACAGCGAATAAGATTGACATGTTGTCAAGAATCGATGCACCTGTTTTAATCATAAATGCAGCTAATTGACTGTTTGCACCCCATCCACTTGGGTCGATCCAGTAACCAACACCTAATAGAATTGAAGCAGCAGGTAAAATTGCTACTGGTAACATTAATGACTTACCTATTTTTTGTAGGTAACCCAAAAAGTTAGACATAAAGTTTTTCATATTTCTCCTCCGAAATTGTTTCAAATTTTTTTGTGGTATATACCACTAACTTAATTTCATTATACAAGGGCTTACATTTTATGTCAACGATTATTTAAATTTATTTAGATAACCAAAATAGATTATTCACAAGGACAAAAAAAACGGCTTATTTAAGCCGTTTAATTCCTTTGCAATATGTCTCAATTAAATTCATCTCGGAATCAACTACTAATAAATCAGCGTCTTTGCCTACAGTAATAGACCCTTTCTTGTGGTATAGTCCATGAAGTTTTGCAGGATTCATTGATGCCATTTTTATACAATCGTATATACCACACTCAGTAATACTAATGATATTTCTAACCGCATCGTCCATATAAAGTGTGCTCCCAGCCAAAACGCCACTTGAAAGCCTTGCTTGACCGTCCTTCACAGTCACTACTTGTCCACCTAAGTCAAAATCTCCGTCTCCAAGCAACTTCGCTCTCATCCCATCTGTAATAAGAATAATGTAATCAGACGTCTTAGTCTTATAAAGCAGTCTCGTAGCTTCATCACTAACGTGTATCTTATCACATATTAATTCAGCATACGTATCGTCTGAGAGTAACATTGCCCCTACTGCACCAATATCTCTATGATGTAACTTACTCATACCATTATATGCATGTGTAAAACACCTAGCCCCATTCTCAATAGCTTTTAAGGCTTCTTCTCCTGATGTGTCGGTGTGACCAATTGAAGCTACTATTGCGCTTTTACTTAAATGAGCAATTAACTCGTCTGCTTTTTCTAACTCAGGGGCTATTGTAACTTGTTTTATCATACCCATGGCTGCTTTATTATACTTATTAAATAACTCAACAGACACATCTTGAATAGCGTCTCCCCTTTGAGCTCCTTTATATACTTCAGATATAAATGGTCCTTCTAGGTGAACACCAACAACTTCGGCATGTCCCTTTTCTTGGGTTCTTATGTAGTTTGAGATATTTTGAAGAGCATTCTCAATTCTTTCAACAGTATCAGTCATGGTAGTAGCTAAGAATGAGGTTGTACCTTCAAGCGGTAACTGTTTTGAAATCTCAAAGATAGATTCCTTTGTACCGTCCATAACGTCATGACCCATTAGTCCATGAGAATGTTGGTCGATATAACCTGGGATCAATAACTCACCATGCATATCAATACCTTCTACTTCTCCTGAACCAATCTCTCGAATAACATCATCAAACTTGATATATCCATTATCAACGATTCCCTCGTCTGTATAAATTTTTAGATTTTTTAGAGTTAACATTTAAACTCCTCCTTGATAGGTCAAGGGTAACAAATAAAAATTAAACTTGCAACCTATATGTTTGTTTGATATATTTTCAAGTGAGGTGATATATATGATGATAGAAATAATCGCAACGACACTTAAAGAAGCTTTGGATGCTGAAAAACATGGTGCTGACCGTATAGAACTTGTTACAGGTATCTTAGAAGGAGGATTAACACCTTCTATAGCCTTAATAGAAGAAGTTAGTAATCAATTATCAATACCGGTAAACGTGATGGTTAGGCCACATTCTAAGAGTTTTGTATATGATGACTTCGATATGAAAGTAATCATTTCTGATATAAGAAAAATCGCAAAAACAAAAGCATCAGCAGTTGTATTTGGTTCATTAAACTCAGATAAAACAATTAATGAGCTTGACTTAGAAAGAGTAATTGAAGCAAAGGAACATCTTAAACTAACATTCCACAGAGCTATTGATTCTTGTGAAAATTATTTAGAAGAATTAAACAAACTAGTTAAATACGATATAGACACAGTACTTACATCAGGTGGAAATCCAAAAGCCACAGATGACTTCGAAAGAATGATTGAAGCAGTCAATATTTGTAAATCAAATGAAGTTACATTACTAGCAGGATCTGGTCTATACATAGATACTGTTCAAGACTTTTTAAGTAATGTAAAAGTAGATGAAATCCATCTTGGTAGTGGCGTTAAGTTTGGAAAAGACAATCTAAAAGAGATTGACCCAAACAAAATGAAGGAACTTTTAAAAATAGCAAAAGAAAAGCCGGAATAGATCCGGCTTTTTTATTATTTACGACTCAAGAATTCATCAATACCGATTGCTGCATTGTGACCGTTAGCTACACCAGTAATTACGTCTGGACCGCTTACGATGTCTCCACCTGCGAATAACCAATCAATTCCTTTAACTTGACCATTCTCTTCTACTTCAATCTTACCACGGTTAATATTTACTTTCGATTCATATTTACCTAAGTAATCATAAATAGGAGATTGACCAATAGCCATGAAGATTTGAGTTCCTTCTAATAGAATCTCTTCACCTACGTAACTAGGGTTGAAGTTACCTTCATTATCAAATATTGATTCAACTTTTTTAATAGTAAGTCCCTTAATTTTACCGTTTTTAATAACGATTTCTTGAGGACCATGTCCGAAGCTATAATGTAATCCTTCTTCTCTACCTTCTTCGATTTCTTCTAAGTCAGCAGGTAATACGTCTTCAGACTCTAATGCAGCCATCATTACATTAGATTTACCAAATTTTTCATTTTGGTATCTAAGTACAGTTCTAGCAACGTCAAACGCAACGTTCCCACCACCAATAATAACAACATTCTCATGTACATCTAATGCATCTAAATCACCACGAGTGTAATCTCTAGCGATTGGTAAGAAGTCCATAGCTGCCACAACATTTTCATGATCATGACCTGGCATTGGAATTAATCTACCACCGAAGAATCCACTTCCTGTGAATACTGCATCATATTCTTTTTCAAATTTCGTGAACATATCAGCATCTACCTTAGTATTTACTTTAATGTTTACACCAATTTTTTCCATAAACGAGATATCTTGATCAATTGCTTCATCAGGTAATCTATATTTAGGGATACCGTATCTCATTACACCACCAGCTAAAGGCATTTGTTCATAAACATCTACTTTATAACCAATAGTTCTTAAGTAATACGCAGCAGCTAAACCAGCAGGTCCAGCTCCAACAATAGCTACTTTACCATCAACGTCTTCACTAACTTGCTCCATAACAACTCTTTCGTAGATGTCTTTTGGTGCATTGTCAACGATATAACGTTTCAGCCATCTAATAGCTATCGCATCACCACGTTGTGTTAATGAACATGCAGTCTCACAGTTGTGAGTACAAATTCTACCACATACACCTGGTAATGGATTTGTTTTATAAATTTGTTCAATAGCTTCTTCAAAATCATTTTCCCAGATTGCTCTGATATATTCAGGAATGTTCATATTTGCTGGACAAGTTTTTGAACAGATACCACATTCTACACAACGAGCAGCTTCATGAATTGCTTGTTCTTTTGAATATCCCTTAACGATTTCTAAGAAATTACCTTTTCTATCATCTTCAGACAAGTGAGCCATTGGAACTCTTTCAAGATCAATTAAATCACTGTGTTCATCTTTTTGATAACCTAAGCGAGCTTCCTCACCTAAGAATTTTTCAGTTGGCATTAAATAGAAGTCATCACCCTCTGGAGAGTTAAACAAGTATTCTTTACTCATTGAAAGACTTCCAGTAGTACAAACATCCACACATAATGCACAGAAACAACATCTACCATAATCGATAGTAGGGCGTTTAGCGAAATTCCCATCTGTTTCTTCTAATTCTTCTCTGTCTACCATAATAATCGCGTCAGTTGGACAGATATCAGCACAAGTCGTACAACCAATACATTTTTCCCAGTCATTAACATGGAATCCACGATAGTTATCAGCTGCTTCTCTTGGACAATCAAATATTTCCTCCATAGGCATTGTAAGAGGTTTTTTAAATAAATACTTTAATAATCTTAAAGGTTTAAATATACTGTAATGTTTTTTCATCTTCTTCACCTATCTATCAATCTCAGGCGAGCATACACCCATAGTATCGAACCATAGTGCTGCATCATCTAATCTTTGCCCTGGTAAATATTTTTCTACACCTAATAATCCTTGAGGGAATGAAGCACCTCTTACCGCAATACGGTAAGGTTTAGTTCCACCATCAGACACGATATAGTATCCAAACTCTCCTCTTGATGACTCTACTGCTGAATAAATTTGACCCGCCGGTACACGCCATTTTAATGCATTACCTGGTAATTTCGCTCTAACAGGTCCTTCTGGCATTTTAGCTAAACATTGTTTAATGATTCCAATACATTGAACTACCTCTTGTAGTTTTAAATCAACACGACAAGTTGCATCACTATAAGATGCTTTTGGTACTTCAAAATCAATTTGATCGTATCTTGCATACGGCGCAACTTTTCTTAAGTCATAAGCTTTATTAGTCGCCGAACGCATACCAACACCAGTAACACCTAATTCCCAAACTACTTCCTCAGGAAGTAAGATATGATCGTCAAGACGTTTCTTAATAGTTGGATTTTCAATTCCTAGATCTCTATGCTCAGTATAACGTGATGCTAAATCATCTAAGAATGCATGAATATCTTCTTCGATTCCTTTTGGTAAATCCTTACGAACTCCACCAGGAACGATGTATTGATGATAAATTCTATGTCCCGTAATTTTTTCGAAGATATCTAAAATTGTATTTCTATCAGCTTGAGCATGGTACATCATAGTATAGTGACCAGTTGGTCCACCAATACCACCATAAGCCATTAAATGTATTGCGATGCGCGCTAACTCCAAGACAATCATTCTAATATAATGTGCTCTTTCAGGAACTTCCATTCCAGTCAATGTTTCAACACCCATAGCGAATACCATTTCATTAATGTCTGGCTCTACTACACAAATTCTAGGAATAAGGGCAATATTATTTACCCAAGTTCTGTTTTCCATTCCTTTTTCAAATCCACGGTGTAACATACCTGGTAATAAATAACTCTTCTTAATAATGTCACCTTCAATATACATATGAACACTTGTGTTCCCATGCATACCAGGATGCTGAGGCCCTAAAAATAATTTAATTTCTCTCATTATTTCGTATCCTCCTTCACATTATTGTAATCAACTTCATATTCTCTTTTTCTGTATTTCTTATCAGAATAAGCTTTTGCATCAAAGTCTTTTCTTAAAGGAGGCATATCATCCCAACCTTCTAAGAATAACTGTTGTAAACTTTCAGGATTACCTTCAAACTCAACACCGAAGAACTCATGAACATCTCTTTCATAATACTTCGCACCAGGATAAACTGGTGTAATTGTTGGGAACTTAGCATTATCTCTATCAATTTTAGTTCTTACTTGAACCCAAATTGGATTATCCCAGTTAAAGATAATATATACTAATTGGTATTTTCCTTCTTCAATCCAGTCAATATTCGTTAAAATACTTAACTGTCTCCATCCTTGCCCTTTTAAATAAGCTAATACAGAATGAACATCTTTATTCTCAACATCAACTGCGATTTGAGTATCTCTTAAAACATCTGCATTTAATACAGTGAATCTAGATTCTAAATCTTTAATAAGTTCAACATTATTCATGGAATTCATCATGAACGAATACCTCCCCTACTGCAGCCAATTGGTTCTTACGATACCATTCGTGATTATCACGGTATCTCTTCCAACCTGTTGCTTTTCCAGTTTTAATTAAATCCATTAGGTCAACAAATCCATTCATTACTGATTCAGGATTTGGCATACAACCACCAACGTAAACATCAACTGGTAAATAATCATCTAATCTATTTAATACCGCATGTGAATCATGATAGATTCCACCGTTAAGAACACAAGGTCCAAACGCTGCGATATATTTTGGCTCACTCATTTGCTCATAAGAGTAAATAAGTCTTCTTAATGTTTTTAAACTTAAATATCCTGTAATTAACAGAACATCTGCTTGTCTTGGTGTCGCCATTGGACCCATTCCAAGTCTTTCCATATCGTATACTGTTGTCATCGCTTGAGGTAACTCAATTGCACAACATCCAGTACAGTACATTAACATCCAGATACTTTTTCTGCGGAAGAAATCTCCAAGTTCAGTCCAAGTAGCACGGTGCTCTTCTGCATCTACAGTTGGAAATGCATTATTTAATCTAATTTCTTCCATCAGCTACCTCCATAATACCCAAACTGCTTGAAGAACAGCTAAAGGTAAGATCCATTTGTAGAAAAATACTACAACTTGGTCAATTTTGAAACGTCCATTTAAATATGAATAAAGGTTTGCTGCAGTATATACTAAGAAATACTTAATAAAGTACTCAAGTAAACTACTAGCTCCACCTAAGAATAAATGTACGAACATAGTTACTTCAATAAAGTGAGTAATTTCCATCATGATAAATAATAAACCTAATTGTTTACCACCGTATTCGACCATTGGTCCTGAAGCTAATTCCGCAGGAGCAATAAATGTTTCAAACGGTTTTTTACCTAACATACCAAGTAATGAGATAAATGCTACAACAAACCCTAAAGGCATTGCCCACATAAACCAACCATTCGCTGCTTGGAATGCCATAATTCCGCTTAATGAAGATGTTCCAGCTACTTTGATGATTGTCATAACAATCACTAAGAATGGTACTTCATAAGCAAACATTTGCGTTAAGGCACGCATTACACCGATAGATGCCAACGGGTTACCTGAACCTGATGCACTCATCGCCATACCTAACATCCCTACCGCTAATAAATATACGAATATAAAGAAATTATCTAATCCACTAAATGCTACCAAGTTTGAAGTAACTGGCATAAACATACTAGTCGCAATAATTCCACCAACTGCCATAATAACACCAAAGTCAAAGATCCAACCATGAGTTATAGAACGTTTACTTAATGCTTTAAATATATCCAAGAATTCCTGGTACCAAGGAGGCCCATATCTCTTTTGCATTCTACCAACAACCTTACGGTTAATACCCGCAACAGTAGTTTGAAGTGTGAATCCAAATAGAGCAATTCCTAATCCTACTAAAATTCCTACTACCATATGTAATCACCCCAAACAATATATAATAATACAACTACGATCCAGAACACTGTAACTTCTGGTTTGTTCGTAAAGAAGAAATATCTTACGAATGCACCTAAGTCTTCAACTTTCAACTTGATCGCATTATACACTTTGTTGATAAATGGTTCTTTTCTATATAGTCTCTCTAATGGAGCATAGAAGTCTGCTGAATAATGTAATAACTCTTCAGTATAAACAAACTCTCCTGATGTATAAGTATCCATTAATCCTACTTTTCTTGATTTCGGGAAAATTAAGAATAAGATAAATACTACAACAACCCCAACACCGAATACTAATCCGATTAATGGAGCATCTAATGTTCCATTAAATCCTATAATTTGGAATCCATTTGTAATAAGTGGCATAAACCCTAACTCAACCATTACCTTATCAATCATAGGTAAGAACATCGTTGGGAATACCCCTGAAGCAACACTTAATAATGTTAAGATAATCATTGGAATTAACATCACAACTGGCGCTTCTTTTACATCTTTATACTTCGGTAAATCTTGACCTAAGAACATTGCTGCTAAAGGACGGAATACGTATAAGAATGAACCAATACTTCCCATGAATGCCGCAACAGCTAATATTACTAAGTTATTTTGAATCAATGCTTGGAAGATTAACCATTTAGAGATAAATCCACCCATAGGAGGAATCCCTGCCATCGAAATGATTGCCGATAAGTAAACTACATAAGTAATTGGCATACGGTGAATCATACCACCAAGCTCTGAAATTTTTGATGTTTTAGTTCTATAAGTTACAACACCAATTGCTAAGAATGCAGCAGTTGATGCAAATGAATGCGCCATAACGTGGAATAACCCACCAGCAACAGACACTGTGTTTCCAATAACGAATGCTAATAAGATATAACCACCATTAGCAGCACTTGAATAAGCTAATAACTTTTTAGCATCATCTTGTCTAATAGCCATCATCGTACCAGCTACAATTGTTACAGCTGCGATTAAACCAATAACGTAATGTTGAATTGGTAACCCTACTGCTGTAAACATTGCACTTGCAGGAGTGATTTTTAGAATAGCTAGAACTGCAATGAATGCACCTAACTTCTCGATACCACCACTGAATACAGCCGATACAGGATCTGGAGCTGAACCTAATACTTTAGGTAGCCATACGAAGAATGGATAAGCACCCAACTTCGCAAATGCAGCGACAGATAATAATGTATAAACTACTAACGCAGCAGTTCCAGTTAAAGCACTTAATACGAAGTCGATATCAGTTGAACCGATTCCTACTGCCATAAATAGAATTGCATATAACATTGCGAATGAACCTACAGTTGAAAATACAAAGTATGAAACTGTTGGTTTCGTTCCTTTAGTCATTGGAATCAAGAACATACTCGTCCAAACAACTATTTCAAAGAACACAAACAATGTAATAAAGTTTCTAGCATAGAACACTCCAATAACACCAGCAAGTGTCATTAAGAATAATAAGTTAAACGCATGAGGGAATTTATATCTTTCACTAAAGAAAGGATTAAAGAAACTCACCATGAAGAATACAAAACTTACTAACACTGCGAAGAATGTTCCTAAATCTGTAATTTGTAATGCTACAAAGTTCGGAATGATATTAACAGTTGAATCAAGAGAATTTCCTAATCCGTAAAATGCTAAGATACCAAATACTGAACCAGTAACTAAAATACTTACAGCACTACCTAGTTGTTTATTTAATAAACTTGCTAAGTATGCTAATACACCACCAAGAAGAGTAGCAATAATTAAAATTTCAACACTAAACATTAGAAACTACCTCCTTGAATAATCATAATCATTTCATCTTTGATAGGAGCTACTAAATCTAATACAGGTTGGTACCATACACCTAGAACTACTAGAACTAAAGCAACAGACACAACAGATACTTGTAATAAAATATTATTAACTTTAACATCTGATTGACCATACCATAATTTAACTAACATTCTAACGAAGTACACACCTTCAATTAAACTTACAACCAATATAATAATTGGTGTAATCATATCGTAAGTACCAAAGATTCCAAGTAGGATATTTAATTTAACAACGAATCCAAAGAATAGTGGTAAACCAGCTACACTTAACGCTGCTCCTGTAAATGAAGCACCTAATAATACATTGTTCTTAAATACACCTTTTAAGTTATCAACTTCATCATCTCCAGCTTTTTCAGCAATGGTAGCCGCTACTTGGAATAAGATGAACTTACTTAAGATATTAGCGATTACTAGAAGAATCGCTTGTAATAAGAATCCATTCACAAACAAGTAAATAACTAAACCAGCTTGACCAACTGAAGAGAATAATAAGATTTCTCTAATTTTTGTAGATTTAAACGCAGCAACTTCACCAGCAACAATAGTTGCGATTAAGATAATTGTAATTAATGTATGAGCCGCACCAACAACCATAACAGTCGTCAATAATCTACCAAATACAAACATAATCGTTCCAGCAATAACACTAGCAATTAATGTTCCACTCAACGGTTTTGCTTTTTCTAATACACCTTTAACCCATGAGTTAAATGGTAATAACTTCGCTTCAACACCAAGTCCTACAAACATAAGCATAAATGGTAGTAATAATGTTTCTTGACCTAAACCAGTCATGAATAAACGACCAAATACTTCACTCATATTTAATGTTCCAAGCATTGAATAAAGAATAATTAATCCTAATAAGTAAAGACCACTACCTACAGTACCTTGTACTAAGTAGCTAAATGAACTAACAGGTCTTTTGTTTTCTGTAGTTAATAAATAAGCACTGATACCAGTGATTTCTAAGAATACAAACAAGTTAAATAAGTCATTCGTTAAGATAAGACCATTTAATCCTGCTAATAAAACAATTAACACAGTTGCTAGTTTCTTACTCGCTTTACAGTTAATCATCACAGTTAAGAAGAATAATACATTCACAATAACTAATGCGATTAAAGCATATTGATCTACTAATAAGTTAATCCCTACAGGACCAAATCCACCAATAGATACCATTCCTTTTTCTAAGAATAGTGTTAATGCAACGTTAAACGCTGATACTAACGCTAATAAATAGAACGCTAACTTCTTATTTAAAATTGAAATAAAGGCAACTAGCAATGGGATTGCAACTAATAATACACTCATACTACTCTACCCCCATTTCATCAAGATCATACGTACCGTATTTTGCATGAATCTTCTTAGCAAAAGCTAAACCTAATGCAGTTGTCCCAACACCGATAACAATCGCTGTAAGTACTAATGCATGTGGTAATGGATCCATAAATTGTAAAGTACTTGATGCATTATCTGCAGTTAATATTGGAGCAACTCCACCCTTAACATAAGCAACACTAATAATGAATAAGTTTAATCCAATTTCAAATACGTTTAATGAGATAATAATTTTAATAATATTTCTATTAGTTAAAACTCCGTAAAGTCCTAACATCATTAATAATATACTTGCCATCTGTATCATTTCGTTACCTCCTGAGTAAGGAAGTTATCAATAATGCTAGATACCTCACTACCTACTTTAAGACCGATAATAATATAAACTACTGGAATGATACCAGCACTGAATAATTCACCAACAACACCTGTAGGTAAGAAGTTCTCAAGGAAGAATCCTGATAATACTAATCCAGCTAACCCGATTAATACATAGAACACACCCATAACACTTTCTAACACTTTAAATCCTTTTACTTTTGTTCTAAATTCATCATTTGATAAATATAATAATAATACACTTGCTGCGATCATAGTTCCCCCAGGGAACCCTCCACCAGGAGTTAAATGACCATGAATTGAGATATAAAGACCAACCATAACAATGATTGCGAATAATGCACGTGATCCAACTTTTAACATAAAGTTAGGTTTAAAGTTTAATTCTAATCTTCTTTGTTCTTTAGACCCTAATAATAGAGCTACACCAAACGCCGAGATAAATAATACAGTAACCTCACCTAATGTATCAAACGAACGGTAGTTAGCAACAATTGATGTTACATAGTTCGCAGAACCAGTTTCATAATCAGCTCCACCAAACTCTACTTCCAAGTTTGATTCAGTTGCATTCTTATTTAAAAAGATATTTGCAACTCTCGTACCCATATTTACTTCACCATACTCAGGAAATGCAGCGTTATTATCTAATGTATTGATAATACCAATACCTAAAGCGATAACAACCAGTAAACTTAATAACTTCTTCATTTACTTCACTTCCTTTCTTGAAAGTAACGTGAACACAAATAATGCAGTAACCATACCAGAACCAATTACTGCTTCAGTAACTGCTACATCCGGTGCTTGCATTAGTGTGAATCCAACTACACTTAACATAGAAAGTGCAGATAAATACATAACAGACTTAATTAACTTGTCTGCGTTTATTGCTTTATAAGCTAGGAATAATAGTAATAATCCTAATACTACTTCTAACACTGTATTAAACATTATTTATCCTCCTTATAAAGATCATTTAAATCATCTTTAACAAGATTATTTGGTTTCTCTTGAGATACATAAGCAGCTTTAGCTAATGTACTAGAACCAATTGGGTTAGTAAGCGCAATTAATACAATGATTAAAAATGCTTTTAATAACCAATCTGGGTTTGTTAATCCAACACCAATAAGAGTTGAAAACGCACCTAATGTTGTTGCTTTTGTTCCTGCTTGAATTCTATTAAATGTATCAGGCATTCTTAAAACACCTAATCCACCAAGCAGATAAAATAATCCACCGATTACTAGAAAGATATTAGCGATCATATTTACCCTCCAAATATCTAGCGTATACAACTGTTTCAAGGAATGCTAAGATTGCGTAAACAATCGCAATATCCAAGAATAATCCATTTTCATAGACTACTGCCAATAATGATACTACCCCAACAATAATAATATTAAGTGTATCTACAGCTACAGCTTTGTCAGCTAATGATGGACCTTTAACTAGTCTTGTTACTGTGAACAAGATACCTAATCCTACTAGGCCAAATACTACGTAAATCATTTGAACACCACCCTTAAAATACGTTCAAACGTCGAACTAATTGCTTTTTGGTTCTCTTCTTCTGTCGTACCAGGAACATCCACACAGTGGATATATAATTCCTCTTCATTTACATCAACAGTTAACGTACCTGGTGTTAATGTAATTGAATTCGCCAATGTTAATTTAGCAAAGTCACCCTCAAGATCAGTTTTCACTTTTACGAAACCTGAATTTAAAGGAATCTTTGGACTTAACACACGTTTAGCGATATCCAGATTTGCTTTGATTAACTCAAATACAAATACTGGTAAGTACAAAACGATGAAGATAATCAGTCTTACCGGAAACTTCCAATCAACCGTATAGTTAACGTTCTTAGCTACTACTACAGTTAATACTACCGATACTACTGCACCAACAATCAATTCTGTCATCTCAAATCCTGCTAGTGCTACATAACTAGCGAATAACACAATAAATGTTGCTATATACTTCATACAACTCTCCCTCCCAAATGCTTGTGTATTTTACTTTTTATATATTGCTAACTTAACAACCATGTCACTACCTTCAACAAACGGCCATATATGCCACTCATAATCTAGAAGTTCAATTGATTCATTAAGTAAATACAATCCTAAGTCACCCATTCCAAAACCATAGTCCTCTAAATACTGATTATAAATTGAATCGACACTTCCTTTAGAGAAGTCTTTCTTAATTCTTTTCATAAAATCACTATTTGAATAATCTTGGAATATATCCGAAGCTACTACTAATCTCCCATTAGTAATACGCTCTAGATTCTTATTAAATACTTCAAATACTTCTACTAACTTATCCACACTATAATTCTCAATATATTTAAGCAAGTTCTCAGAATAACCAACTGATCTTAACTTAGAACATACCATTAATAATTGTTGATAAATAAGTTGTGTGTAGATAGGACTAACGTAGACCATATCTGCACTATATTTTTTTAAGAACTTATAATTCTTAAAATCACCAAATCCTTTTAAAAGTAATTCCTCTATATCATCAAAGTTATCTAACTTACTTATTCTATTAACTAAGTCATCAAACAATCCTGAATTCTCTACTCCTGTATACTCTACTTTTACAACCTCAACTCTAGCCTTTTCTTCTTTTGTCAACATTAAATAGTCATGAGCATTAAAAATAGACTCAACGTCAATATCGGAAAGAATGACCCTTTCAAAGTAATTTACAAACTGTTTCAGTGAAAAATCCTCACATCTTCCAGCCCCTATTATGATTGCCAACTTCCTTGACTCAAGTCCTGTTATCACACGCAGTAAAGAAGAATCGATTCCTTCCCGGAATTCAACCCACCTTTGATACCTATCATCTTTAGTTGTGTTTAGTAAAATGTTAAAACTCTCAATATTGCTCATAAAAAAATCCAGTCATTTCTTAAAAGTATTTTGTTACAGAATAGAATTGGTTAGTCTACAAACTAACACATTAATTTATTATAACTTTTCGTAACATAAATTACAATATTAAATATATGATTTTTTAAGTATATAGAGATTTGTGTACAAAAAAAAGTGAGGGTCACCTCACTTCTAAAATAGTGCATAAAACGCTGTAACTAAAAGGAAAACGCTATCATTGGCGTAACAAAGGCATTCTTTAAAAACACCTCATCCTCTTAGCTGTTTCTTCCTAAAATTCAAAGAAAAACTCAAGCAATTGCTTGAGTTATTTTTTTTGCATAATATCCATAATCATTTCATCAGTTTCGTTCATTGCATCACTAGCAATACTAGCCATATTAGTAATTGTTTCCTCAATAGAGTCTTTTACAATTCCTGTACCAGCTTCAACTACGTTTCCATTCATTGAAACCATTGTAGCTACAAATGCAGCGTCTAAACTAGCCGCAATTTTTAAAGCACAAGATGGTTTTGCCCCATCACAGATTACACCTGTTAAGTTGGCTACACTATTCTTTATAGTATTCTCAACTTGTTTTAGTGATCCATCTTTAAGATAAGTAATCGCAGCACCAACACCTATCGCTGCAGTCACTGCTCCGCAGAATGCACTTAGTCTACCTATAGACGTCTTAATATGAATTGGTACTAAGTTCGCCATAGCTAGAGCTTTATACTTTCTTTCATCATTAATATTATAATGTTCACAGTATACTTGAATCGGGATACCAATAGTCATTCCTTGATTTCCTGATCCAGAATTAATAACAACCGGCAAATCACACCCACTCATACGTGCGTCACTTCCTGCTGCTGCTCCTGCTCTCATTTTATCCGATATCATAACGTCAGACGAACAACCCATAATCGCAGTCCCTACATTAAGACCCCAGTCATTATCTAAACCTTCTTTTGATATCTTGCAGTTATATGTAAGTTGCTTCTCTAAAATCGGAATTAACCTCTTATAGTCAACTTCTTTAGTAAAATCATATATTCTCTCAATAGATAACTCTTCTCTTGTTGTAAGTGAAGAATTAAAGTCAGTAGCGCTACACGGATTATGTGTAATCTCCACATCATTCTTAATAACTTTAGTAATATTAGTATGAGTATGCATCAACTCCACAATTGCGTAATCATCTTGGTAATGCATCTCAATTTCTACGTATAGTTTAGCATCTGTCTTTTTTCTTTCAACAGTACAGATGTTAGCTTCTTTAATGCCATCTACTTTTGTTAAGTTACCCAGTGTTAAATACTCAAGTACTTTTAATCCATAGTCAGAATTCCCAACCAAAGACCCTAAAATTACAGCCGTTTCAATACCTCTTCTTCCACCACTGTGAGGTATAATAACACCCTGTACATTTTTAATCATGTTACCACTAGCACGTACAGTAATGTGTTCTGGAAAGTTACCCAATACTTCCCTACATTTTGCACCAGCTAAAGCAAGCGCAGTTGGTTCTGTACACCCTAATGCGAATACTAGTTCTTCATCTAAAATATTGATGAACTTTTCAAACATTTCTTTCATACCCTCATCTCCTAAACTTGTCCTAAATTATATTAACATAGATGTAAGCGATTTTCTTTATATTTGACTAAAAATGAAACTATTTTTAATATGTATTCACAAAACAAAAAAATAACTAATATAAATGCTTATTTACGAAAAACTTGTTATAATAATAGCGCGAAGTTTAGGGGGATTTAATTATGAATTATATTGAAGAAATTAAAAGACTTAAAGAAGAAAAGGGTGCAGTTATACTGGCTCATTATTATCAAAGACCTGAAATTCAGGATTTAGCTGACTTTACAGGTGATTCACTGTATTTAAGTAAAATCGCTAGAGATACTGATGCAGAGATGATTGTATTCTGTGGAGTTCACTTCATGGCTGAATCTGCGAAACTATTAGCTCCAAATAAAAAAGTAATCATCCCAAGAGTGGATGCAGGTTGCCCAATGGCTGATATGGCCACTGCGAGTGCCTTACGAAAATATAAAGAAGAAAACCCAGATACAGTTGTTGTCTCATACGTTAACACAACTGCTGAGGTAAAGGCATTAACTGATGTATGTGTTACATCGAGTAATGCAGAGCAAGTAATAAAAGAATATATCGGTCAAAAACTACTATACTTACCAGATCAAAACTTAGGTGCATACTTAAAAGACAAATTCGATCTTGAAATGGATTTATGGCCTGGTTTTTGTTACGTACATAATAGATTTAACTTAAAAGATGTTCAAAACATGCAACATAAGTATCCAAACGCAAAACTAATTGTACATCCTGAAATGAAGTTAGAGATTGTAAAAATCGCGGACTTTGTAGGATCTACAAAAGCTCTTTTAGAACATGTACAAGCGTCAAATGATAAACAGTTCTTAATCGGAACTGAAGTAGGAATAATTCACCAGATGAAAAAGTCATGTCCAGATAAAGAATTCATCGAGATAAATGAAGACTTCTACTGTAGAAACATGAAGAAAACAAAACTAGAACATTTACACAACGCTCTATTACTTGAGGAAGCAGAAATTATTTTAGATGAAGATATAATGATTAATGCTAGAAAATCATTAGATAAAATGTTTGAAATCTTAGAACGATGATTTCTGATGTTGTAATAGTTGGTGGAGGACTTGCAGGACTATACGTTGCTTTACAAATAAAAAGCAAGCAAGTCGTTGTACTAACAAAAGCAGGCTTCGATGAGACGAACACCTATCTAGCACAAGGTGGAATCGCAGCCGAGATGACTACAGAGTCAGATCTTTTACAAGAACATATTAAAGACACTCTTAAAGCAGGAGCGTGGCATAACGATAAATCTGCCACTGAATTACTTGTGAAAGAGGCTAAAGACAATATTATTAATCTTATTAACTTAGGCGTTAATTTTGACAAAGACTCTCTTGGAAATATAAACAAAACCTTAGAAGGTGGTCACTCTTCAAGAAGAATCCTTCACGCAGGTGGAGATGCTACAGGAAGAGTAATAATGGACGCACTTAGAAATGCGATCAAACTAAAAAACAACATAACACTTATACCCGACTCAATGGCTACAGACTTAATAGTAGAAAACAATAAATGTGTAGGAGTTCAGTTTTTAGATAAAGACGAAGAACTTAGCACTGTATTCGCTTCTTCTACTGTAATAGCAACTGGAGGAGTAGGAGGAGTGTATCATCACTCAACAAATCCAAAATATGCTTCAGGAGACGGAATCGGTTTAGTGTGCAGAGCTAAAGGTGAGGTTAGAGATATGGAATTCATCCAATTTCATCCTACAGCTTTCTATGATTCCTTCGAAGATAACCAAGCATTCTTAATCAGCGAGGCCGTAAGAGGTGAAGGAGCATATTTAGTAAACCAAAACGGTCAAAGGTTCATGCAAAAATACGATGAGCGACTAGAACTCGCTCCAAGAGATAAAGTCTCACAGTCAATTATCCAAGAAATGTATAATACATGGAGTGAGTGTGTATATCTAGATGCCCGTCATTTAGGGAGAGAAAAACTAATTTCTAGATTTCCAACCATTTATAATAGACTAAGTATTAAAGGTTACGACATGGTTACTGATTTAATTCCTATTATGCCTGTTCAACATTATTCAATAGGTGGGATAAAGACAAACCTTAAAGGTGAAACATCTATTCAAAACCTTTATGCAAATGGTGAGTGTACTTCAACAGGAGTACACGGAGCTAATAGGTTAGCCTCAAACTCACTGTTAGAATGTGTCGTTTTCGGAAATGAGATAGCTAAACAAATAGAAAACACTACAACAGATATAAAACAAATAGAAGTTCCAAGACAAGATTGGAGCAACAAGAACATAACGTATAAACCAACCATTAGAGAAATTCAAGAATTAATGGAGAAATACGTTGGTGTAGTTCGTACAAAGGAAGAATTAGTATTAGCCAGAAACATCATAAAAAAACATCTAGATAACTTGTCTAAATATACAAACTTTACAAAAAACTATTTCAGAGTATTAAATACCGCTACCACAGCTCTATTAATCGTGGAAGGTGCAATCAACAGAACAGAAAGTATTGGTTGTCACTATATTATTTGAGGTAAATATGAATATTAAAGAAATTATAGAATTCGCAATTAAAGAAGACATGCCTTCAGGAGACGCTACAACTGACTCAATATTTACAACAGAAAGTATTGAAGGTAAACTAATCATAAAAGAAGACGGTGTAATCTCTGGTATTGAAGTAGCTAAGGAAGTATATAACTACTTTCCTGGTGTAGAACTAGAATTCTTTTATAAAGACGGAGACATAGTTAAAGTCGGAGACCTACTTGGTACGGTAAAAGGATTGGCAAAATCGATATTAAAAGGTGAAAGAATTGCTCTTAATATCATGCAACGCATGAGTGGGATTGCTACTACAACTAACAAATACGTCCAAGAGATAAAAGAGTTCAATACTAAAATCTTAGACACAAGAAAAACAACTCCAAACTTAAGAGTCTTAGAAAAACTAGCTGTTCTTCACGGTGGTGGAACGAATCACAGATTTAGTTTAAGTGATATGGTTATGATCAAAGATAATCACATAAAAGCTGCAGGAAGTATTGCCGAAGCTGTAAAGAAAGTAAAAGAACATACTGACATATCAATTGAAGTAGAAGTTGAAAACCTAGAAATGTTTCAATTAGCTATCAAGGAAGATATCGATGTGATAATGCTTGATAACATGAGTAATGAAGATATGAAAAAAGCAGTTGGACTAAATAATGGTAAAAAACTAGAAGCGAGCGGAAATGTAACTCTTTCTAGATTAAAGGGTATTGCTGAAACTGGTGTAGACTACATCTCAGTTGGAGCACTAACTCACTCATATAAATCACTAGATATTAGTTTAAAATTCTAAAAAAAGAAAGAAGCCTATTAGGCTTCTTTTATTTTTGGTAACTTGCTTCTGCAGAAAGCAATAGCCGGACCGATATAAAACGTAATGATAATAGTTCCAATCATAATAGAACCAATACCAATACCTCCTAACACTCCGTATAGAAGTGCTAGTAATACATAAACTACTTCAAGAGAAGTTTTAGTATATACATATTTGACATTTAACATGTCAGCCAATAATAATGGCAACTGCTCAATCGGACCAACCGGTACGGTAGAATTGATCATCATACCCACACCTACTGGAAAGAATGGTAGTGCCATAAAAAAGTATACAAAGTTATAATTACCCAAATCTGGTAAATGAATAATTAGATTGTATATATCGATAAAGACTCCAGTACTTAAAGACAATAAAGCCCCAAGTAAGAATCTTTTCGACGGACGAAGTATCATCAAAACAATTAAAAGTGACAATATATGTATATTCATCACAATCCCAATTGTTAATCCGTAAAACGCACTCCCGTTAAAACTTAAAGCATCGAATGCTCCAAGTCCTACACCTGATGGAATAGCGAATATAATACCTAATCCTAATGTCGCAGCTCCTAATAAGAAATAAAGATATTTCTTCATAAGAAGACCCCTAAAGGAGTTCTACTTATTCAGCTAACTCTAACGCGATTTTCATCATGTCAGTGAATGCTGTTTGTCTTTCTTCTGCAGTTGTTAACTTCCCTGTTTCTAAGTTGTCAGAAACAGTTAATAAGCATGCCGCTTTTTTTCCTAATACATTAGCATTATGGAAAATAGCAAATGCTTCCATTTCAACACATGTACATCCGTGATTATCTCTAATCTCTTTGTATTGTGCAAAGTTTTCTCTATAGAATACGTCACTTGAGTGAACTCTAGATTTTACTACTGGAATCTCGATATCTTTTGAGATTTGTTCTAATTGAGCTAATAACTCAGCATTAGCCGCAATAACATCGCTCTCATATCCATTCTGTGTTTTTGCATATGATGACTCACTCCATGCTTCATCAACCAATACCGTATCGTAAAGGTTTAAGTCAGCTGTGTAAGCACCTGTAGATCCAATTCTAACAATATTCTCTACATCGTAAAACTTAAATAACTCATATGAATAAATACCAGCACTTGGCATACCCATACCAGAACCCATAACGCTGATTCTTCTACCTTTGTACGTACCTGTGAAACCTAACATTCCACGTACGTGGTTAAACTGCTCTACATCAGTTAAGAATGTATCTGCAATCATTTTTGCTCTTAACGGATCACCTGGTAGTAGAACCGTCTTTGCAATTTTTTCTTTATCTGTTGCCGCAATATGCGGAGTTGGAATACTTAACATAATTACCTCCTAAATTAAATCCTTGTATATTATAGTATATTTTATTTGTTGTTTAAAGTAATATATGTAATTTTAAGGTTCAATTTTTTCACTTGATGAATTTTTCAGATTTCTTCTATAAAGAACTGTCTTATTAATATAAATAACAAGCAACATTGTAACACCGAAGATTGCACCTAACTCAATGTAACCTAACCCAAAGATAATACCAAGAACACCAGCACCCCATAGAGTAGCTGCTGTAGTCAGACCTTGAATTCTATTTTGAGTCTTAAGGATTGCTCCCCCACCTAAAAACCCGATACCAGTGATGACTTGAGCTATTAATCTTTGCCCTTCAATACTCACTGTTAATCCCGGATTATCAAATGCAAGTTTTAGTGCACTTTCAAACAGTTCAACCTGCAAAATTCCTAGAGCACATGTACTTAATCCGACTAAGCTGTGAGTAGTTATACCAGCTGCTTTATGTCGTCTTTCTCTTTCGCTTCCAAGAACAATCACAAATAACAATGTTAATCCGATTCTAATAAGAATATCGTAATAACTTAAAAACATAGCATGCACCCCTTTCCTACAATTATTATATCATAAAAAAAGAGCCCAAAAGGCTCTTATTTATTGTATAAATCGGGATAATTAGTGATAATTCCATCCGCTCCCATACTTTTAAATAGCTCTGCGGTTTCTTTATCATTAACTGTCCACACGTAAACTTTTGCACCAATATTCTTAATCTCAGTTACCATTTCCAAATCTGTCAACTCATCTGATAGATGTGCAGAATATATTGGAAATTTAGTTAAGAAGTAATCTTCCATCTCTATTAATCTTGAATACATTAAGGCACCAATCTTAACATCACTTGATGCTTCCTTAATTTGATTCAAAGTCTTATGATTGAATGAAGATACAATAACGTCATCTACACGATCACATAAAAGAATTTCCTCAACAATTCTTCTTCCTAAATCTCTTTCATCAGTTGCTTTTGCTTTCGCTTCAATATTGAGCAACATCCCTCTTGGTACCATTTCAAAGAACTCTTTTAAAGTTGGTACTTTCTCACTATCAAAATCGGGAGAAAACCAGCTTCCTGCATCTTGCTCTTTGATATAATCAAGATTCAAATCCTTGATAAATCCTTCTCCAGTGGCACTTCTTCCTAAAGACCAGTCATGATAAACAACTAACTCATTATCTTTTGTTAATTGAACATCAATTTCAAAACCATCACAGTTCTGCTCAATCCCCTTTTTAAAAGCTGCCAATGTGTTTTCAGGTGCATACCCTGAAGCACCTCTATGCGCTATTATCTTCATACATCCTCCTAGTCAAATCTATAATTGTTTGTTTTAACTATTTCACCGTTTCTCTTAAACACTCTCGGAACTCTATCCGAGATAGAACAAACAATTTCATAGTTAATTGTATTAAGATCTTTCGCAACTTCATCAACTGTAATATCATCATTAATTAAAGAAACAATATCTCCTTTACAAACAGTTTCATCAACTAGTATCATTAATTGATCCATACAAACATTTCCAACAGTCTTGAAACGTTTTCCGTTTATAGATACTTCTCTTCCCTTATGGGCACGTATCCAACCATCCGCATAACCTACTGCGATTGTCGCAATATATTCTGGTTTATTAGCGACGTAAGTTGCCCCGTATCCTACAGCTTCTCCAGCTACGATTTTCTTTACATTAGTAATTCTAGCATGGAAACTAAACGCTTGTAAAAGGGTTGTAGGCATTTTCCCGTCATACGGAATTAAACCGTACATAGCGATGCCTAAACGTCCTGCATTAAAGAAATTATTATATGCTAACATCCCTGCAGAGTTGTTAACATGAACAAGCTTCTTATCTATGTTGAAGTGATTTAATGTTTCAATTTGCATTTTGTAATAATCATCATCACTACCCGCGGTAGCGAGATGTGTAAATATACCCTCTAAAGTAACATTTTTAGATTCTTCTATGTGATGAAGCAACTCATTATACTCATCAACAGATTTGACACCTATACGGTTCATTCCAGTGTCAATCTTAATATGGACTTTTAAAGGCTTGTCATAACTAAACATGTGAGTTACTGTTAACTCAATATCATGTTCTCTTGCGACATCAAAATATTTTTCTTCAGTATATCCAAGTACTAATATCGGACAAGTAAAATACTTTCTTAAACGAACAGCCTCATCCAAGAATGCAACTGCTAAATGAGTTGCCCCTGCCTCCAAAGCTACTTTCGCTACTTCGATATCTCCATGTCCATACGCATTCGCTTTAACGACTGCATATAATTTCTTATAACCAGTGTGTGATTTTATAACACTGACATTATGATAAATTGAGTCGAGATTAATCTCGACCCAAGTATTTCTATACACTATTTTAATGTGGCATACATAACTGCTTTAATAGTATGCATTCTATTTTCTGCTTCTTGGAATACTACTGAATGTTTCGATTCAAATACTTCATCTGTAACTTCCATTTCTCCTCTAGCAACCTTAGGATAGTTTCTTCCTAATTTTTCAGCCATATCTCTACCTACATCAGTTTTTGAATCATGGAACGCTGGTAAACAATGCATGAATAATACATCTTCATTAGCATTTTTAATCATATCCATATCAATTTGATATTCAGATAATAATTTTACTCTTTGTTCCCATACTTCTTTAGGCTCACCCATTGATACCCATACGTCAGTATAGATAACATCAGCGTTATAAGTACCTTCTAAAACATCTTCAGTAAATGTTAAAGTTGCACCAGTTTCTTTAGCAATCTCTCTACATTTATCAATTAATTCTTGGTTAGGCCATAAACTTCTAGGCGCAAGAGCTGTAAAGTCCATACCCATTTTAGCTGCACCAATCATTAATGAATTACCCATATTGTTACGAGCATCACCAACGTATGTAAACTTAACACCTTGTAACGTATCTTTATGTTCTAAGATAGTTAAGAAGTCAGCTAAGATTTGAGTTGGATGATAAAGATCAGTTAATCCATTCCATACCGGTACACCAGCAAACTCAGCTAATGTTACAACATCTGCTTGTTTATATCCTCTGAACTCAATACCGTCATAGAATCTACCAAGTACTCTTGCAGTATCCGCAACAGATTCTTTTTTATTCATTTGAGAACCATTTGGTCCTAAGTAAGTAACACCCATTCCTAAGTCCATTGCTCCAACTTCAAACGCACAACGAGTTCTTGTTGAATCCTTTTGGAATAGAATTACGATGTTTTTATCAGATAATTCTTTATGAGGGATTCCCTCTGCTTTTTCTTTTTTTAATCTTAATGATAAATCCAACAATCCTTGAATTTCCTCTGGAGTGTAATCAAGTAAAGTGATAAAGCTTCTTCCTTTAAAATCCATATTAATTTTCCTCTCTCTCTCTAACTAGTGGCATACTCATACATCTCGGTCCACCACGTCCACGAGATAATTCACTTGATGGAATTACATGAGTCTTAATACCATATTCTTCTAATGTTTTATTTGTCACACTATTTCTATCATAAACAATAACTTCACCAGGTGCGATTGCTAATGTGTTAGCTCCGTCGCTCCACTGCTCTCTACGAGAATCAATGTAGTCTCCATTTCCACATTTGATTAATGTGATTTTCTTGTTTAAATAATGTGATAATATATTTTCTAATGTGTCGTTGATCTGTTTGATTTGAGTTCTTCCGTGATCTGACGTTAACTCATAAACATCAGTCGGCCCTTCAATTCCACCGTGAATTGTAAACTTATCATAATCAACTTGTGTTAATACTGTATCTAAATGCATGAATGCACGCGTGTTAGGAATGTGAATCGCTAAAACAGTTTTAAAGCCTGCTGTCTTAAACAACTTCTTAGCTATCTTTTCAACAGCCTCTGGTCTAGTTCTTTCACTCACACCAATCGCAACAATCTCATCAGATAATACTAAAATATCTCCACCCTCAATTGGAAGTGAGTTCTCTCTTCCATATAGTTGAGGAGTTTTCTTAAACTCAGGATGATATTTAAATATAAAATGTCCATAAATCGTTTCTCTATTTCTAGTAACCGTCTTCATATGATTAATCGATACACCATCACCAATACAAGCAAACGGGTCACGAGTGAAATAAAGATTAGGCATCGGATTACATACGTAAGGATAAGTATCAATTAAATCCACCAATCTAACTCTACTTAACTTAATCTCAGTCGCTCTAATTCCAGCCATCGTTTTTTTAACCAACTCAAGATCATCCATCTTATTAAGGTAATCATACACAGCTTGTTTTTTTGAGCTTGAATAAAGACGAGATTCATCAATAAACTGATTTAAAAATTCTTCTCTAATAGCCTTTTCTTTTATTACCTCAGCCATTAACTCTTCTAAATAAAATACTTCTACACCAAGTTCCGTTAACTTAGCTGCGAAGGCATCATGTTCTTTTTGCGCCATTTCTAGCCATGGAATATCATCAAAAAGTAACTCCTCTAACAATCCAGGAATTAAATTGTCCAACTCAGACCCTGGCCTGTGTAACAATACTTTTTTAAGTCTTCCGATTTCTGAATAAACATTAATCATTATTTTACCTCTTTCTCAACATACGGGCTAGTAGCCACAGCCAACAAACCACCATATCCTAATTTAAAACGTACAATATCTCCAACTTGATACTTCCCTTCAATCATTAAATGATCACTCGATGCACCTAAAATCTGACCATCGAAATACAAAGAATCAATATCAACGTCTTGTTTACCTACTGCTAAAATAGCTCTATCAATATTCCCTCTATCTATAAATGACGGAACATTACCAAAAGCATCCATTCCGATATCACCAACAGGGTGACTCGGTTTATTATCTGCTTCAATTACTTCTGCTTCTAACGTAAAGACATCATCATACATTCCATCCATTAACTTCCCGTATGCTGTTTCTCTACCTAACAGAATTGCCTCACCTATTCTTAAGTTATTAATACCACTAACATCATCCAAGTATAAACTAGAAGAATTACCCCCAGAAACTATTCTAATATTAGCACCCAATTTAGTTAGGTCTTCTTTTATTTTTAATAACATATCGATATGTTTATTAGTAGGAATTATTCCACCATAACATGTCAAATTAACTCCTATTCCATATATATCAATATACTCAAGCTCTAACAGTTCACTAACAAAGCCTAAATCATCCTCATACCAAATACCTTCTCTTAAATCTCCTAGATCAAACATTAGTACAATCTTCATAACTTTATTAATTTTACTAGCATATTCGTTCATCTTCTTAATTGTCTCAATCTCACTAATCAAAACAATATCAACTTCTTGAACAACTAATTCTAATTGACTAATCATCGGAAGTCGTAATAACACCTTCTGCAAACTAGTTTCAATCTTCATTAAATTCTCAATTCTTGAATCTGCAAGGTAACCTATTCCACCCTTTATCATCGCTTCAACAGCTTCAGGCTCCGCACAAAAACATTTTGTTACCCCCATGATAGGAAAGTCATACTTATCCACAATTACTTTCGTATTATGTTCTAGTTTTTTCAAGTCAATGACTAATTTCGGATACATTATTTCAAACTTCCTTTCATCAACTGATAAGCCACCTCAGGGTATTCCATACTTAAAACACCTACTGACGCCATAATATACTTAGTATCTACTAATATTTTAGCATTTAATGGTAATAATTTCTTTGAGTCATTTTTAAGTACTTCCTCAACTATTTTTTTACCATCTAAATTTGTTAAAGCTCCACCTGTTAATACTATGTATTCAACTTCAGTTAAGTCCTTACCATCAATAAATCTTTTTACACCAGTTCCCGTATAAAACTCCTTATACTCACCCGCATGTCTTTCCAAAGACTCCTTCACTGCAGTCTTTGTTAACTCATACACAAGTTCATACTCAAGTTCAGTTTTAGGAATAGGTGTATAATTCGCTAATAAATCACCTAATCCCTCAAACTTGCTAAGATCAGTCAACTCTATCAAATTATCTTTATTAACATAAACACCCAAATCACCTTCAACAGTTCTTTTACTGTCAGGCTCTGGATTTAACATATTTTCTTTTATTAAAGATGTAACTGAATGAATATCAGTAGTAGCACCACCAACATCAATCACAACTAAATCCCCAATCCTCTCAGCAAGCAATTTAGCAGATTCCATCACTGCACCAGGTGTTGGTACAATATGGCTCGTTACTAAATCATGTATATGTTCCATCCCCTTAGCGTGGATGATATTATCTTCAAACACTTCATGAATAACCTTTCTAGTAGGTTCAACATTCAAATCATCTATTTTAGGATATACATTATCAACACATACTACATTACCTTCAAAAATAAATTTAATTTCCTCAGTATTCTCAATATTACCTGCATAGATAATAGGTACATCAAGAGCTAAGTTCTTCAACTCCTCTGCATTAGATAATGCAGTGGCTCTCTCTCCGTAATCCACACCACCTGCAAGTAGTATTATGTTCGGATTTATTTCTTTAATTTTATGTAAATCAAACTTCCCTAAATTACCAGCTGTAACAAAGTGGATATTAGCGCCAGCTCCTAAGGCAGCTTCTTTTGCTGCCTTAACTGTCATGTCATACACAAGACCGTGAACTGTCATTCTTAATCCTCCAGCTGCACTGGAAGTCGCAAACATTTCTTTATATAAAAATTCATTTACTTTGTACTTCTTTTTAAAATCGTCAATTGCACCGTTTAGTCCGATAGTTACATCCTCAACTGTTGTAGGATGCACTCCCTGACCAATTATTTCAAGCGGACTCAAATTCCACACGTTAATTAAAGTCGTCGTACTACCGATTTCTACAACTACAATATCGTACATTATTTTCTGTTTTTGATTAGAGACGTTGCCACGTGACGACCTTTAGTCCCACGTCCAAACCCATCATCAACACCAGTTTCTAATGCGATATCTCTTGAAACTTGCGTTCCACCAGCTATGATTTGGATTTTATCTCTTACACCTTTTTCGATTGCATAATCGTGTGCTTTACGCATAGTACGATAATGAATGTCATCGTGTGAAATGATTGTAGACATTAATACTGCTTCTGCATCTAACTCAATAGCTGCATCGATTAACTTCTCAATCGGACATGATGTACCTAAGTAATGGATTTGAATACCATACTTTTCAATACCACCATGTTTAATATCTATAATTTCTCTTAACCCTACTGAATGCTCATCTTCTCCAACTGTACCAGCTACAACTGTCATTGGTCTAGCTTCAATAGCTTCTCTAATTTCATCTTCTTCTAATACAGGTACAGGTTCAGGAATTATAAGGTCATTAATATCTATATCAAACTCAACCTTACCTTTAATCTGAATACGAGATCCCTCAACTGGATGAAGAATTTCTTTATGAATAACTTCAACATCAACTAAGTTCATCTTCTTACCAATTTGAATCGCAGCATACTCAGCTGTTCTAACATCAGTTGGTAGAGTAATATCTACTTGAACAGTACCGTCTGCTAACCACTCAACTTCTGGTTTAAGAAGGTTCGTATTTCTATATTTTTCAGTCTCATCCATTCTTAAGTAAACATTATCTGTATCATCTAACTCATCAATGAACACTACTTTATCTAAATCTTCTAACGTACTACCACCGATTAAATCACTCGCATTCTCAGCACCGTATTGAGCAATGTTATTGTAACCGTAATGAGCAGTTACAGGAGCCATATAATCTTCATCTCTTTCATAAACAGATCCAGCACTTAATCCACCGTTAATCTCACGTGCAATACCATCAGAATGTCTTTCTGGGTATTCTCCACTATCAACGAACATTCCAGCTTCAACAGCATTAAAATATCCACCATAAGCTAACACTTCTTCCATGAATAAAATAGATCTTTCATGAATTTCGCGTTTCTTATTATAAAGATAACCAGTATCTTTTAACTCAACCATACTCAATAAATCATCCATACCAACCATAGCTTGTTTCGCAGTGTCAGTCGCTTCAATATTATACATATGCCAAGGTACATTTCTACCTTCATCAGGTGTAATTGTACTTTGAATATCAGCGCTTGTTAATCTTGAAATTAATAGATTTAATACGTGAGTAACTGTTGCTTCTCTCGTTGATGAATCCATGTATTTCGTATTCATCTGTGCTCTCATTTTATAATCAGTAAAGAACTCTCTTAAAGCTACTGCATAAGGTAAGTTCAATTTTAAGTCTGGAGCTGGAGTAGCTGCAGGCGGAACAGTAGAAAGAGCAATGTCTTCAGACTTCATTCCTGCATAATTACTAAACAAACTATTAATACCATGTTGAACTAACAACTCAGGCATAACCTTCCATGCATCACGCGCTGTAGCGTTCGCATTATGTGCACCATCAATTTGTAAAATACCTGCGTGAGCCATAACTTTTTTACTCTCAGCAGCATCAACAAATGAACGAATCATATTAATATTTCTATATAGAACATTGTACTGTGGATCCTGATGCGCTCCGTTTACACCTTCTTCAGCAAACATAACCGCAATTTCAGGTCCTGCAACACCAGATACGTATGAATGGTAATTTAAAGGTCTACCTACTTCTTCTTCAATTATATCTAATGCTTTTCTTTGTGCTCTAACTTGTTTTCTTGTTACTGGGATACCACCAATTCCTTGAGGAGTCCCTTCTAATAATCCATCAAAGTGAGATTGTCCAGCAGTACGGATAACCATAATGTGGTCCGCTCCATGCCATGCAGCCATTCTCATTCTTCTAATATCATCTTCAAAACGACCTGATGCAATTTCAGTTGTGATTACTGCATCTGGTTGTGGATCAATATCATTTAAACTTCTAGCACTCGGTAATGGAATCGAGTTCTTCATTGGTTCACTTGATTGAGCATATGTAAATGGTCCATACTCATACGCACCAGTCTTTCTCCAAGTCCAACCAGTTCTTTTATGTCTATAACTCTCTAAATCAGAAAGAATCTCTCTGATATCTAATTTCTTCATATTTTCCATTAGAATCTCTCCTTAAGAAAATCGACGTATTTACCTTCAACAAGTTCCATACCAGCTTGTCTTACAGGAATTTTGAACTCAGTACTGATTGCATAAACAACGTGCCCAGCACCTTTACCCATTAATCCTAAATCAATCACTTTATCAACTACTTGTGATACTTCAATCGAAGAGAACCCCATACGTAGTAAAACACTACGCTCAATTGATGGTGTTGTATTCTTCTGAGCTAACTCAACTAGAGGTTTTACAATCTCATCAGCAAGTTCCCAAAATCTTGCTTTAAGTTCAGCATCACTTAAATTCTTCAAATGTTCGCGTCTAACAGAAAAATCGTCTTCGCGTTTAACAACTTTATTCATTGAATCCTCCTAAAATATTTAAAAATTCTTCTTCAGAAACATTTAACTCATCCATTAAATATTCTGTATCTTTTTTAAGTTCATCAACAGTCAAACCGTGTAACTTAATTAAGTTTCTAATATAACTTTTTCTAATCTTATCCATATCAACTTTAACTGCTTGTATCAGCTCAGGTGACTCAGGTAATATAATGTTTTTACCTGGAACCTCATCCTTCGGATTTCCAAACAATAAATCAATTCCATTTTTCATCGCAAATGATAACTGTGGCTGAATGTGTTTTCCAGCTCCAGTATATTCAGTTTCTTGGACAATTAGTATTTCATCTTCTTTCATCTCTTGCGCAACACTAAAAGCAACAGCTAAGGATGTGTTACCCGCTGGACCACGTTCCATACCTTCTAACTCAGCCAAAGCCTCTGTCATGAAGAACACTTCACCTTGAGAAATTGTATAGTACTCGTCCATATATCTAAGTGGTCTACCTGCACTTCTTGGTACATCACTTCTATCAGGATACGTTGTAAAAGGCATCCCAAATCCAGTGTGACCTGTAGTAAATGATTTTTTATTAAAATCAGTATCACTCGCCATATGTAATCCACTTAAATCTACACTTGCAGCGATAATCTTTGAATTAGCTCCTGCATTTATTAATCCACGAGCAGTACCAGTTAAGTTACCTCCACCAGCATTCGTACAAACTACAGCCTCAGGATATTTTCCGAACATCTTCATAGATTGTTCAGCTAATTCAAATCCAAGAGTTTCTACTCCACCAATTCCAAACGGTGTATATAGTGACGCATTAAAATAACCTGTATCTTCTAACAGTAATAAAAGTTGATAAAACAATTCAGGTCCAACTGTAAGTCTTACGACTTCAGCACCAAATGCTTCACATTTTCTAGCTTTTTCAATAATCTCCGGCTGACCCACTAAATCTGAATCGTATGCCTCTTGAACGATAATACATTTAAGTCCAAGTTTTGCAGCTTGAGATGCTACTGCAGCTCCGTAATTACCACTTGTCGCGGCAATCACTCCTTTAAATCCAAGTTTCTTCGCATGATGTACGCTGATTGAAGCTCTTCTTGCTTTAAACGAACCACTTGCGTTCGCTGCTTCATCCTTTACAAAAATACGTGCACCATTTCCTTGTTTTGCATACTTCCTAGCTAATTTAGTAATATTCTTAAGTTCTATAAGAGGTGTATTACCTACTCCATTACTCAACTGGATTTTATGCATTTCTTCTAATGAATATCCTGTGGAAGTCATCATTTTCTCAAAATCAAATGCAACTCCTCCTGATTCAAAATCAGTATAATCAATACCAACTGAATTCAAAATGATTTCATTTCTTCTTTTCATAACAGCTGTATACGATCTATCCATCCATTTCACCCCTCAATATTTGTTTGATTTTCAAAATATGAGGAACAAAACCACCATAACCTAGGTCATAGGTTGGATTTTCCTTTAAAAGCGTACCTTCAACTACTCTTCCTGTAATAGTTTCTACAGTAACTAAATCACCTATTGAAGCATCTAATAATAAAAAGCCTTTTATGAACATTTCATAAGGGACTTTTTTAGTTTCTTCAGGGATTTTTGCAGTTCTTTCATGAGCTTCGAAGATTACTTTATGTATTTCTACATAAGAGTTTTTCTTAACCATGTTTTTACTCCCTTTTTTATATAGATTTTTGACAATTCATAATACCATTTTAAACATGGAATGTATACCCTTTCATAAAAAAAAGAAAGCTATTTTCATAGCCTTCTTTCACACTTTTTTAACCTTGTTCTAAAACTGGTTCTAAATCCTCATTTATCTGTTGTTTCTCTTGCATATTTTTGATGTCTAAACCTTTTAAATATCTTCTAATAACAGGGTTTCCGAATATATAAGTCATTACAAGAATAAGGACACCAATACTTGTTACTGAAAGAGTTACAATGTCTGTTTTTTCTAGTAAAACTCCACCCAAGAATACTGCGATTGGAACAGCTGCTTGAGACAAGGTTCCAATTACTGCAAATGCTCTACCTCTGTACTCAGGTTCAATCGTTTTCATAAACGCTGTATTAAGAGGAATATTTAAATACATGTTGATAAGTCCAGTCACAAACATAACACTAATCATCATCATAAAGAATGTATCATACACTATCATTCCATTTACCATCATATAAATGATATAAGAGATAGCACTCCATCCAACTACCATCATAACTAGTCCGATAGAGGCAGCTTTAAAGACTTTTAAACTTCTCGCTAAATTACCAATAACTATCGCACCAATTAAAGTTCCAACACTCCATGACACCATTACGTAATTATACTGCATTAAGTCTGTTTGCAATGTGTGGTTAAAGAACAGTGGCATTCCAACTGCCATTAATGGTACAAATGCAAAGTTAAGCATTAATGATCCATACATCAACTGCATAAGACCTCTTTTAGTTCTTAAATAGCCCAAACCTTCCTTCATATCTCTTAGTCCACTAATTAAGTCTAACTCTGACGCTTTTTGTTTTGCTACTCTAATGAACATTTCAGAGAATCCACTTAATATGAACGATGCCCCATTAATAATGAATATCCAACCTATTCCCATATACTCGTAAACAGCTGCACCTAGCATTAATCCAACAATACCTTGAATACTACCAACCATACTCATACTTGAGTTTGCACTTTGGAACTCTTCCTCTGTTACAACACTCGGTACAAGACTACTACTTGCAGGTCCAAAGAATGCACCGTTAATTGCTAAAATAATTGAAGTTGCATATAGTAATACAACTGTTTGAGTCACTGTTAAGTCCTGGAATATTAAATAACCAGCAATTAAGACTACAGCTCCTCTAATATAATCTGTCAAATACATGATTCTTACTTTGTTTAATCTATCAGCGATAACTCCACAGAAAGGAGTTAACACCAACTGTATAGCTGCACCAACTGCGATAAAGATAGCAAATTGAATCTTACTCTCTAGAAGTGATGCAACATACCAACCTAATGCTGCATTAAAGAAACTATTACCTATATTTGATACTAAGCTCCCCATAAATATGAGAGCAAAGTTCTTATTCAGAAATATCTTTTTCATTAATATAATCCTCTACTTTATCCTCGATGTAATCTTCTAATGATCCTTCGATACTAATAATCTTTTTCGTTTCGCCTGATTCAGTGAAGATTCCCATAATAGGGATTAATAAGAACACTAACCATGCCCAGTGATAAATATCAAATGCTTCACCAATAACTACGAATAATAATGTTGAAATAAATGGTGTGTATGCAACGAATGGGATTTTTTCCTCTACTTTAAACATTGCATAAACAGGTACTACTAAGAATACTAACCAACCTGGATGCCACCAATTAAATAAAACACCTAATGCTAAATATATGACTGATAATACTGTAATAAGTACTTTCATTTCTTTTTCTTGTTGCTTATTACCCGCAATAGTTATCTGAATAGTTCCAGTCCAGAAACCTACAGCTACTAATACACTGAATAACAACCAACTATATTGATAATCATATGATGTTTCTAAGTAGTAATACAATAACGGAATAATTGTAAACAATGCTACCCCACCATATTTCTTTAAAGGATCTTTTTCAAACATTAATCCTAATACAGGAATAATAAAGAATACAATCCAAGTAGGATGCCACACATCTGTGAAATGTCCGTATAACATGAAGAATATAAATGTTACAAATGGACTAAGTCCAACTAACTGTGTTTTTAGGTTTAATCTTCCACCTAACACTACACCAGAGATTGGTACCAACATAAATACTAACCAACCTGGATGCCATAAATCAAACTGCATTCCTAATATGAAGAATATTACTAATGAAATGAATGGAGTAGTAGCTATTAACTTCCCCTTCACACCACTTTCCTTAACTTCAGTTCTAGCAATCGTTCTAGCAATTGTAGATGGTTTACCAAGCATATCGATAAACTCATTTTCAATCATACCATTATCAACTGCTTCTGAGATCATTGCGTCATGATCTTCTATAATTTCATCTATTGCCTTTGCACTAACTTCTCTGTCATAAAGTTCTTCTTTTAAAAGGTCTAAAAACTCTTGTCTATTCATAGCTTCCTCCCATATTTAATGCAGTACTAACGAATGAATTCCACTCAACTGCCACTTTTCTATTAGATCTTCCTTTAACTCTGTAATACTTAGGTACACTAATACCTCTTGATTTTTCTTCTTGTAGTAATCCATCACTTGCCAACTCTGCTAAGAATCTACGCTTGTTCATAATTACCTCCTAATATATTAGACACATTGCCTAAAAATTTATTCCACTCGGACTCAAGTTGATTTAACTTACCTGATCCTAGTTCAGTTAATAAATAATACTTTCTTGGAGCTCCCATTCCTTCTTCTTTGCTTTTTTCTATAGCTAACAACCCTTCGTTGCTTAACCTTCTAAGGATTGGGTAAACTGTGTTTTCATTTACATCTAAGTCTTTTGAGATTATTTGAAGTATTTCAAATGTACTCATATGCCTAGCGCTCAGTAATTTCATTACACATAACTCCACAATACCACGTTTAAATTGTGAATTCATATAATTCTCCTTTCAACTTATTGTGCCTTACACATTTAGTATACACTAGTTATTGTGCGAAACGCAATAACTTTTTTGTGTTTCGCACAATAAGTTGTGAACTCATAAACGTTTTACCGTAATAAAATGGCATAAGAATGCCACTTATTAGCGTTCATATCTTTTGTGAATCCTAAAAAAATGTTTATAAAGAGGTGCTTGAGTATTCTTTTTACTACAAAAACACAAAATACTCCAGCCTAATTACAAACTTTAGATAAGAAGAGTATTCCCTATAAATAGGATTTAGGGGAAATGGCTAGTTTTTGCTTAAGGTATCTACTCATTAAATAGTTGTTTCGGCTATATAAACTATAAATGTAGTGTGCTATAATACTTTGAAAGTAGATGATTTTATGAGTGTAAAAAACAAACTGAATATGTTTTATTTCCTATACTTAGCAAGTATGGGAATATACTATACGTTCTTAAGTGTATTCTTTAAAACAGAACTGGCAATGAGTGAGACTCAAATTGGATTGTTTTGGACAGTCGCACCTTTGTTAGCTATGTTTAGTACACCAATAGCTGGGGCATTAGCTGATATATATAAAAATACTAGAAGGATTATTGCGATGATTGTTTTAGTCATAGCTCTTCTTATATCGAGTGTTAATATGCTTAGTGGTTTCTTAGTCATAGCTGTACTAGTAAGTTTCGAGTTCTTAAGAGCACCTGTAATGCCTTTAACTGATTCATATATAATAGGACTATCAAAAACACATAAGTTTAGATACTCTCCTATTAGAACGATGGGATCTTTAGGTTGGATTGTAGGGAGTTTAGTTGTTGCTAGATTTATCGGAGATGATTTAGCAATTATATTTTTATCATCTGGTATTCTACTATTTGTTGGATTGTTCATAATAATGAGAATCCCTCATACAAAAGCACTTAGACCAAAAACCAATTACAAAGATGACTTCATTAAATTAATTACAAGAAAAGACTATATTCTAATATTAGCCATACTGAGTACTACATACGCATTATCAAATGCCATCAACACATTCAACGGATTACGTATACTAGAATTAGGTGGTACTTATCAACATATATCATACGCAACTCTTACACTAGCGTTCTTTGAACTGATCGTATTACCAATGAACGAAAAACTCTTAGATAGATTTGGGTTTGTTAAACTATTTACATTCGGAGCTACCTTCTTATTATTAAGGTGGATAATTAGTTACTCCGTAGACGAGTACTGGGCATATATAGCAGCAACACTGCTTCATGGATTATCATTTGGTATTGTATTCCCGACTGCACTTAACTACATAGCTATGTATATGGACGAAGACATGAGTGCTACCGCACTTGGTCTAGCGAACTCAAGTTATTTAATAACAGTGAGTATTACAAGTTTCATTATCGGTAGAGTATATGATTTATACTCATTCAAAGAAGTTATGCTTATTTTTATAGGTTTAGCATTAACTTCATACTTCTTTATCTATTTATTCCATAAAAAAAGAGCTTAAAATAAGCTCTTTTTATTTTAGTTATCTAAATACTTTCTCATATCTCCCATGATCGCTCTTGGAACAGGTAGATCAAGCATTGTTTTTAATCCTGGTTTTGCATTAATTACATGAGGAATCATGTTAACAACCATTGCGATTGTACCAATTCCACCATCAATCTCAGGTGTAATACTCATGTTAACATTTGGAGTACCTTTTAATACAATATAATCCCCAGTATGAGTTCCTTCCATTTCAGGTTCAATTTGTTGAGGGTGAATCATATTCAGTTTTAATTCTCCATCTACAAATCCTTGACCAGTCATATTAACACCAGCTACATCTCCAGCAGCCGCGAATCCATAAGGACTAGTTCTATCAATAGAAGTTACGATTGGTTCCATTTGTTGTTCAAACTTATCTACTTCCCAACCAACAGCTTCAGCAATCATACCAATACTTTCAGCAAATCCAACATGACCTGCCATTGTACCGTTTTCTACTTTTTCCATAAATGTCGCAACTTTCATCCCAACACCTTGTTCTTCCATTACAGTCGGTCCAAATGGTGAAAGCGAATTAACTCTTCTACATTCAACTGATTCTAAATCAGTCATTGCACCACTAATACAAACAGCTAATAAATCCATCATTAATCCTGGATTAATCCCTGTTCCTAAAATAGTAACATTGTTTTCTTTTGCAATTCTGTTTAACTCTTCTGCTAATTCAGGTTCTTGTGCTTTTGGATAAGCCATCTCTTCTGCAGTAGAAACTACATTGATTCCAGCTTCCATAACTTTTTTAAGTCTTGGGAATGCTTTAGCTGTAAATGAATCAGTAGCTGTAATACAGATATCAGCTCCAAGTTTTAAAACCTCATCAATATCATCACTGATGATAACAGCTGGTTTATCATTTCTTTCAGCACCAAGTACTTCATACATATCTTTTCCAACAATTTTAGGGTTGATATCACAAACACCTACAACTTCAACTCCAGCTTTACTGATTAAGCTTTCAGCCGCTCCAGCACCCATAGCACCGAATCCCCAAATAATTACTTTAATATTTTCCATCATGTTCTCCTCTATTTAAGTTTAGCTCCGAAAGGGAATAGTGATAATTGAGCAAATTTAAAATGCTGAACTGCAAACGGAATACCAATAACAGTCACACTTAATATCAATGCTACCACTAGGTGTAAAACAAACAATTCCCACCCTAAGACAACAATCCATATAATGTTACCAATAATACTAGTAAGTCCCATATGAATTTCTACTTCTCTACCAAATGGCCAAAGTACAAATCCACTGATTTTAAAACATTGAATTCCAAAAGGAATACCGATAATAGTTACACATAATAAAAGCCCTGCCAAAAACCAAAGACAAGCCGATATAACTCCACCGAAAATCAACCAAATCAAATTTCCTAAAATCTTCACATTTTACCTCCCTTGTTTCAATCGTATTATAACAAACGCTTTCAGTAAATAACACCCATTTTAGAAAATATGTTAAAATATTTTGAAGGATGTGATTGAATGAAAAACTTACACTTAGAAGCGGTGTTCCACGAACCAAAGGGACGCTTTGCTTATGCCTATAATGAAGAATTACTACACATAAGATTAATGACAAAAAAAGAATCCATTACAAACATAAAAATAGTTTATGGAGATCCATTTCTTTGGACGAAAGAAAACGGTAAATACAAATGGGTATCTAACTTCAAAGAAATGAAAAAAGTCGCACAAACTGACTTACATGATTACTGGCAAGTAGAAATCTCTACACTTAGAAAAAGATTCAAGTATGCATTTATACTTGATGATACTACTCTATTTGGTTCCAATAAGATAGTTGATGTTACTGATGAATTTAACTTATTTAATTTCTTTAGTTTCCCATTCATTTCTAAATCAGATATATTAACTGCGCCATCATGGATAGATGATACAGTTTGGTATCATATCTTCCCAGATAGATTTAATACATTAAATCCTTTAGTAGATTGGAAAGAATCTGAGGTCAAAAATGACATCATTTTCGGTGGAAGTTTAAAAGGTATAGAGAGCAAACTAGATTACTTAGTTGACTTAGGGATAACAGGATTATATCTTAATCCAATATTTGAATCCCCATCAGCACATAAGTACGACACAAAAGACTATTTAAAAGTCGATGAAAGTTTCGGAAGTAATCAAGACTTAAAGGACTTAGTTCAAGAGTCTCATAACAAAGGTATAAAGGTAATGCTTGATGCAGTGTTCAATCATTGTGGTTGGGAACATCCGTTCTTCCAGGACGTTGTTAAGAATGGGGCAAGTTCTAAATACTACGACTGGTTTATTCTAATAGATGAACCAATGATAAACTTTGAGATAGAAAATGATCAACCCGTTAAAACTAAAACAATGCCGAACTACCATACATTTGCGCATACCAAATTCATGCCAAAATGGAATACAGACAATATTGATACACAAGACTACCTAATTGGCATTGCTGTAGAATGGATCAAGGAGTTCGACATTGACGCTATAAGATATGATGTCGCAGATGAGGTTAGTCATGACCTTTGGACAAGATTAAACCATGAAGTTAGAAAAGTTAAACCTGGTTTTTATCACTTAGGAGAAACTTGGCATAACGGAAATCCATGGTTAGAGAATAATCAGTTTAACGGAATAATGAATTATAAACTTATGTTTGCAATAGACGAATATTTTAAAGAAGAAACAACTATAAGTGAGTTTAAACAGTCTATCAATAAAGTATTAATGCTTTATCCACAAAATGCACTTGAAAAGATGTACAACTTATTAGACAGTCATGATACTGAAAGAGCATTAAGTAAATACGGAATCAACACACAATTAGCAATCGTGTTTATGATGTTATTCCCTGGTAGACCCGCTATATACTATGGTACTGAAATAGACCTTGACGGAGCTAACGACCCTGATAACAGAAAACCATATCCATGGCACAAGAACGCGAGTTCTACATTTGATCTTATTAAAAAATTATCAACAATAAAAAAAGAGCATAAACTTAAAAACTTTAAATGGGTACAGTCTGATTCTGTAATCTACACTGTTGACTCATTGTTTGTTTTAATGGATATAAATAACACAGGAATTTTAATACCAAAAGAATTGGAAGGTACTTACACAGATTTACTGACGAATAAAAAGATCACCTTAAAAGGTAATCTACATTTAGAAAATCAATTTCTGATATTAAAAAAAGGTTGATTCTATCAACCTTTTACTTATCTTTTTTCTTCATATATCTATTAAATGCCTCAACCACTTCAGGGTCATACCATATACCAGAATAGTTATTTATCTCTTGTACTGCCATCTCTTTCGATAATCCTTTTCTATATGGTCTATCCGTCGTCATAGCGTCAAATGTATCCGCAACAGCTACAATTCTAGCTTCTAAACAAATCTCATCACCCTTCAAACCTTGTGGATAACCAGATCCATCAATTTTCTCGTGATGTTGTGCAACCACATGTGAAACGTCCTTATACATTACTTCTCTCATTAGGTTCGCACTCTTCGTTGGATGATCTTTTATGATTTCAGACTCCTCATCATTTAAAACATCACCTTTTTTAAGAATCTCAGCAGGCACATCAATTTTACCAATGTCATGGAATAATGCAGAGAACGCTAATGTTAATACAACATCTCTGTTTAATCCCATCTCTTGAGCAATCTCAATTGAATAGTTATGTACTCTTTCACTATGTCCTTTCGTGTAAGAGTCCTTAAACTCTAGTTCTGAGTTCAGTTTGTGCAAATCACGCATTTTATCACCTAACATGTGAAAAACCGGCTCAGAAGATACGTATAGTATCTTACAATCAGTCAGCGTCTTAAATGCATAATTGTCTTTTAAATTCTGTGAATAAAAACTATCCCCAGTACTAATCTTTTCAACCTCATCACTACCCATGGTCTGGTACTCAAGTTCACCATCTACAACAAAAAAGAACTCTATAATATTGTCCTTCGCTGCTGGTGTAACTCGAAACATTACACCTTTTTGAATTGATTGAGTCATCACTTCTACACCATCTGCAGAAGCTAATAGCTTAAGTTCACTCGTATTAAGAGTGAACTTATCTATAAAATCTCCATGTTTTGTGACGAATAATTCATTTTTATTCATCATAATAATTCCTTACCAGTGGTATACCTCTAATGGGTCTACAAGAACCACTTTACCGTCAATTTCTACTTCTACGTAAACGCAATAAGCTTCAACACCAAGTTCAGCTAATTCCGCAATCGCTTCATTAGTGATTTCTTCTGCTTCAGCTAATAATTCAGCAATAATTTCAGCATCTTCATCAGACTCTAATGCAGCCTTTTGAGCTTCTAAAATTAAGTTTTCAATTTCTTCGTTAGCCTCTTCGAAGATTTGAACAGCTTCCTCATTTTTTACCTGTGCATCCGCATTCGGTAATGATACACTTACAAATGTTACTAGTAATAATAGTAATAGTAATTTTTTCATCTCTAATATAGCCTCCTTTTTTTGTTAGTTTATTATAACATACAACAATTTACACCAAAAGCACTAATTATTTATTTTTTCACTTTTTCCACAATTTATTCACCCCTTAAGGGTTATACCCAAGAAATTAAATAGATAGGAGTCTAAAAAAACGTTGTATATCAATGTTTTTAATAAATTATTCTTTTTTGTTTGTACACTTACTATTTTTACAGTATAATCATTTAGTAGGAGGATTTTTATGAAAAAAGTTATTGAAGTTAGTTTTCCTAAAGGAAAACAAGTAAGTGCTAATATTAAAGGGTTTGAACTTTTAACTGATCAACCAGTTTCTGCAGGAGGAAATGGTGAAGCTGCTTCTCCATTTGACTTCTTCTTATCATCTTTAGCGACTTGTGCAGGTTTTTATGCAGTGTCTTTTTGTCAGTCAAGAGAACTTGATACTACTGGGATGAGTGTTGAGTTATCAAGAGAAGTCGATAGAGAAACTAAATTGATAAGTAATATTGAAATAAAACTAATAGTACCAACAGGTTTTCCTGAAAAGTACGAAAAAAGTATCATTAGAGCCATGGATCAATGTTCTGTTAAACGACATCTAGATAATCCACCAGCAATTTCAACAATTACAGTTAGATAAAGAAAAAAAGCTTATGAAGTCATAAGCTTTATTTTTTTAGTTGTTTAAATGAAAATTTGTACATACCTTCTATAAGTTCATCACGTGTAAACATCTTAAACTCAACATTTTCGGTAATGTCTCTAAGCAACATTTTTGCTAATGTTCTTATAGTGAAGTCATCTATATTAGGATCTACTATTCCTTCTTCTATACCTCTATCTACTACTCTTGTTTTAAACAATGTAACACTCTTTAGTAATAGAGTTATGATTTTAGTATGAAGAAAGTCTTTCATGTTCACGTATTTAAATGTTTCCCTTATTGTGAAACTGTTGTAGTGGGAATACTCTCCTACTTTTTTAGCAGCCTCATAGTTATTATGAATATACTTCATAAGTGAATCTTCGAAATTAAGATTATCATAATCATCTACTAAGTAATGAACAAACATCTTATCAATGATTAACTCAACTGCATCTTTAATAATTTCATCCTTGCTATCAAAATACTCATATACAGTTCCTTTACCGATTCCAGCCTTCTCGGCAATCAGTTTTACACTGATTTCCTGTAAATTTGGATTCTCACATGCAAGTTGCATGAATGCATCTATTATTTTTGATTTCTTATCTTTCACGTGTAAACACCTGATACATAGCTGGAACTACGTAAAGAGTTAATACTGTAGCATATAACAATCCACCAATTGATGTAATTGCTAATGGTTGAAGCATTTCTGCTCCTTCACCAATTCCTAAAGCCATAGGAAGTAAGGCAATTGATGTAGTTGCTGCAGTCATAAAGATAGGTCTTAATCTTGTAACACCTGCAGAGTATAAACTCATCTCAACAGTCATACCTTTGTTTCTTTGTTGATTAATATAATCAATTAGTACAATACCATTATTAACAATAATACCAGTAAGCACAATTAACCCTACCATTGCAGGTAAACTGATTGGCATTTGGAAAATAATCAATGCTAAGAATGCTCCTGTGAACGCTAATGGTACTGTGAATAAAACGATTAAAGGATAAATTAATGATTGGAACTGAATTGCCATAACCATGTAAACAAGTAACACTGCCACCGCAACAGCAATCGCTAACTCATTAATAGTGTCCATAAGATCATCATTCATTTCAACTGTTAAATTATCAAACTGTCTACTATCTAAGTATTTGTTAATCACGTCTTCAGCTTCAGCTGAAACTAGTGATTGGTTATAACCATTTTCTAATGAAGCTGATACTGTTAATATTCTTGATTTTCCATTTCTACCAATACTAGCAAAACCAGTTGCTTTAGTATTGATAACAGTAATCGGGTCTTCTTCTTCATCATATACCGATCTAATACCTAAATCAGTTAATTTAGTATCAACATCGTTCCCTGCTAATATATCTGCATACGTGATTGTGTATATCTCACCGTCTTTAACTCTCAGCCCTTGATTAAGAACTAATGTTCCAACTGGTAGTTCCGGATTGAAGTTCGGATTCGCAATCATTCCTTCTTCATCAAAGAATGGAATGTTTGGCATATATAGAACCAATCCATCTTCTAGTTCAGATTTTATTATTTGTGCAGTTTCATTATCAAACACCTTAATCATCTTCAGGAAGCCTTCTGCAGTAATCTCACTCATATCAAACGCTTGAGCAGGAAGTGTTATATCGTAACTTACTCCATCAACTGGAATAACTAAGTTTGTATTCGTATCGTCCATTAAACTGAATCCTAAGCTGTCATAGAAGATTTCAATTGCAGTTTGAATATCTCTTTCAGTTAATCCATATTTAATAGCATTTTCTTTTTGAACATCTATTCTAACAACATCGTCACTTCTAGAAATACCATTAGATAAATCTTTTAGTCCTTCAACGTCTTCTAATAAACGAACCAAATCATTCGCAACAGTTTCCATGTCATATAGGTCTTCTCCTATAACATCAACAGAAACTCCTTGGCTGAACAACATATTACCTCCACCACTCATCGCATTACTTGATGAGTTAGAAGATACATTAACAACATCAGATACTTTTACATTAGGAATGTTGTTAAAATTAATTGAATCTATAATAGATTGAATTTCATCCGAAACTTCAAATGAAGTTCTCGTTCTATCATCTTTTAGTAATATTGTGATTGAAGATGAATCACTTGAACCACCTGAGAACATCATCATTGATCCACCAACTTCAGCACTTAAAACTTCAATCTCTTCGATATCATCGATTTGATTTACAACGTAATCAGTGAAAGAAGTAGTTATTTCAAACGTAGAACCTTTTTGCATTTCTACTGCGATGTTAATCTGTCCCTCATCGGATGCAGGCATCATTTCAAATCCTAATTTATAACTAAAGAATCCACTAGCTACTAACACCCCTAAAACTCCAACAATTAGTATTAACTTGTTTTTAAGAATGACTTTTAACGATTTTGCATATGCTGCATAAACAAAACCTTTATTAGATTCCTTCTTCTGTTCTTTTAAAATCTTACTAGAAAGTGAAGGAACTAATGTAAGTGCAATTACTAATGAAGCTAATAAACTATACGTAACTGTTAAAGCCATTGATCTAAAGACTTCAACAATAATATTATCAATAAAGAATACTGGGAAGAACACCATAACAGTTGTAAGTGTAGAAGCAGTAATCGCTACACCTACTTGTTTCGCTCCTTCAATAGCAGCAACTTGTTTTGATTTTCCTTCTTTTAATAATCTAAATATGTTTTCAATAACTACAATGGAGTTATCTACCAACATACCAATACCAAGTGCTAAACCACCCATTGAAATAACATTAAGTGATATTCCTGTAAAGTACATTAATAAAAATGCACCTACTATAGAAATCGGAATTGATAAAGCTACAGCGATTGTAGGTCTAATATCTCTTAGGAAAAAGAATAAAACAATAACAGCCGCAACTGCCCCTATTAATAGGTTAGTAGTAACTGACCCTACTGATTGTTCAATATAGTCACCTTGATTCATAAGTATTTGGTAATCAGCATCATAATCAGAATCTGTAATTGATGAATCTAATTTATCAATTATATTATTTACAACATCAGTAATCTCAGAATCACTTTGTTGGAAGAAAATAACACTCACAGCGTCATTTCCGTTAACTTTGTTATATGAATTAGTAGATTGATTAACGAACTTAATCTCGTTAATTAAGTCCTTTAAGTAAATAACTTCATCATCATAACTTATCGGAGTATTCTCTAACTGAGTCAACCCTTCAATATCACTACCTAAATATAGAAATCGAATGATCTCTCCATCAGGAACAATACCAATCAAGCCTTCAATATTTTGAGCTTCAACAGTATCTAAAACACCTTGTTCAGTTAATCCGTACTCTTCTAATGTTTCTACATTTAAATCTAATTCTAACACAGTATCAGATGCACCATTAATATCTACATTGGCAACACCATCAATACTTTCAAACTGACTCATAAGGTCACTTTCAACCCATTCACTAGTCAATATTAATTCTTGATCCTCTGTAGTATCAAATTCTCTTGTGATAGATACAACCATCACAGGCATCATTGATGGATCAAACTTCATAATACTTGGATTCCCTACACCATCATCTAACTCAATAAGGTCCAGTCTCTCCCTCATATCTAAGAATGCGGTATCCATGTTAGTACTTTGTGAAAACTCTACAATAACAATAGAGAAGTTCTCACTAGAAGTAGATGAAATCTGTTTAAAGTTCCCTACTCCTTGCATTGCTGACTCAACAGGTTTAGTAACCTGTTCTTCAACCTCATATGGGTTTGCCCCTGGATACGTTGTAATAACCGCTGCATACGGTAAATTCATATCCGGCATTAATTCTAAACTTAATTTTGATAAAGAGAATAGCCCAATCATAACAACCATTAAAACACCCATTAAAACGGTTATTGGTCTCTTTACACTATATTCTGATAATTTCATCTTGCACACTCCTTCTTGATATCCGACCGACCGGTCGGTCAGTTAATAGTATACCACAATATCCTTTACTGTAAATAAAAAAAGCACACTCAATGTGTGCTTTACTTTTACTTGTCTTTTTTTCCGTTATTTACTTTCTCTTTTAACTTTTCATATCCTTTGTCAACTTCATCTGACTTACCGTTAACTTTTTCTTCTTCTTTAGCTTCTTTAATTTCCTCAATAGCTTCTTTAATCGCAGCTTTCTTCTCTTCAATCACCACTTTTTTAGCTTCTAAGGCAACTTTTTGATCTTCTTTAAGTTCTTCTTGAAGTTGAATCTTAACTTCCTCTGGTAACTCATCCATATCTTCAACACCGTATTCAGTTAATACAGCTTCACGTTTTTCCTTAATCTCTTCTTTAGCTTCTTTAAATTCCTTAATAGCTACAGAATGTTTAATTTGGAACTCAGCTTGTGCAGCCTTCTTAGTGTCTCCAGCTTCAATAGCTTCGGCTAGTTTTTCTTGAAGTCTTTCTTGCTTCATCTCAATCCCTTTTGAGACCAGATCAGAAATATTTATTTCAAACTGTGCGAAGTACTCTTCTATACTTCCTAACTCAATTACAGCATTCAGTGTTTCTAAGAAGTCTTGTTCTAACAACTTAGCTCCAGATGCTATTTTAGCTAACTCACCTAATCCAAGATCATGTTCTTCAGCTAAAGCCATAATCTCTGCTTCATTTTCACCTAAAGACTCTTTAAGTACTGTGAACTTAATATAAGCTTCACCTTTTTTTGCTTCAAGTTTTTCAAAAAGACTAGTCACTAAATCTTCAGCGATTTCATCGCTTTTTGCCAACGCTTCATCAAGTTCTGCTTCTTGTTCCTCTGCAGCACCTTCTTCAAGGTTCATTAACTCATCACTCGCCTCTTCTAAATCAGCTAAGTATTCAAGAATTAACTCTTCTATAAACTCTTCTTTTTGTTCTTCATTCATTTCTTCTGCTTCTGCTAGTCTTTCTTCTGCATAAGCAATTAGTTTCGCTACTTTATCCTCTTCGTTGAATGTTAGAGCTAAATCTAAACTCTCAATCGCTCTATCAATAAAATAAAAAATACTGTCAGGTGTTGTACCTGCTGGTACTTCTTCACCTTCTGCTTGAACTGCTGGTAATAATGTTAATAACATAATAACTGCTAATAGTAATTTCTTCATAATGTCTCCTTATTTTATGCCTTCTTATATAAGACACTTACTTAAGCATTTTTATTGGAACTTTTTTAAAATAAATTATTAATCACTTAAATTACCCCTAATTATACTATATGTTATAATGTAGTGCGAGGTGTTAAAGTATGAAAATATATACAAAAACAGGGGATAAAGGATTCACAGATCTAATCGGTCAAAGAGTGAGCAAAGATGATCACAGAATAGAGTGTTACGGTACACTTGATGAGGCAATCTCATTTATAGCTTTAATTGTATCTTCTTTAGATACTGCACATGAAGTAAAAGGTGACTTATACCGCATTCAAAGAATGATATTTGAAGTAAACACACAAATAGCTTCAGTTAATGAAGTTCATAATATTAATCAAAGTGATATAACTAAACTTGAAGAATTAATAGATTATTATGATTCTAAATCACCAAAACTTGAAAGTTTCATCTTACCAGGAGGAACAACTGCTTCAAGTTACTCTCACGTTGTGAGAACAGTGATAAGACGTGCAGAACGTAGACTTGTGTCTTTAGAAAAAGAAATTTCTCTAGACCCATTACTAATTCAATACGTGAATAGGCTAAGTGATTATTTCTTCTCTTTAGCAAGATACTTAAATTTTAGAAGTTCTTTAGACGATATTAAAAAGTAGGGAAAATCCCTACTTTTTTTTAGTGACATCCACATCCACTGTGCTGTTCTTCTTTATCAGAACATCCGCAGTCATCATCGTCTCCTTCACAACATTCAGTTTTCGAATGTGTGTGTTCATGAGATCCACAACCCTGAGATACTGAATTAATATCAAACTCTTTTAATTCTTCTTTATTAAACTTTTCAAGAGCTGATTCTATCGTAAGTCCAGCTCCGTCATAAACTTTGATACCTAACTGGTCCATATGTTTAATCGCACCTGGTCCTGAACTGGTCAACACAATACCCTTTGCTCCAGCATCAAACAACCACTTAGCTCTAGCTCCTCCTCCTGTTACCTCAGGAGAATAATTTGAAAAGTTACCCTTCTCAAAGTCATACAAAGTAATATTCTTCGCATGCCCTAAATGTCCACCGACATTTCCTTTTACATTAATAAATGCTAATTTCATATTGCCACCTTCCATTGAGTCATCTGCTCTTAAGACTATTTTTTCTTTATACATCACTGAAGTGATTAATTTCTTTCTACCACTAGAAAGCAGTCTTTGGACAGTAGCTCTGGATACATCCATAGTCTCTGCAGCTTCTATCTGAGACATATCTAGTAAATCAACTAATCTCATTGATTCCAGTTCAGATAATGTTATAGTAACGGAATTTGAACCACTTCCATACTCGTGATGTTCTGGTACAAAATCTATTATTCTCGCTTTTCTTTTCGGCACAAAATCACTCCTTTGTGTGCATATGCACATTAATGATATACCTTAACTGAATTCTTGTCAACAAAAAAGGAAGACGAATCTTCCTATTTTAAGTCCTCTTTGCTCAATGTGAATACCCATGAGTAATCTTTCTCTCTCGTAACTACTAAAGCTGAATGTACAAATGGATAAATATCCTCAACTTTTTGTGGTGGAGTAGAGATAATTACTTGTAGTCCTAAGTTACTTAAGAACTTCATCATACTCTCTGTTCTTGTTGAGTCAATCTTATCGAATGCCTCATCAAACAGCACAATCCCCATTGAATCTGAATTTACATTGTTACTTTGATATATTTTAATGAATGTAGAAGCCATCGCAACATAGTAAGGAATCTGAGTTTCTCCTCCAGATTTCTCTCTAGATATTTCACTTAGTAAACTCACACTGTCATCATCATGCATGATTTTTATATCGTAATCCATATAAGTTCTGTAATCTACTATATCTTCTAAAAACTTCTCATTAATATCATCCTTAATAATATAGTTGGTTAGTTTATTCAATGTTTTCCCATGTTTTTTAAGGAACTCCTCACTAAATCCATCCGTATTATTTTGATAATTAACACTATCCAATAACATGTCGTAATAATCACTAAATCTAGGATTTGGTTGAACAATGAATCTATATTCATCAGTACCAAATCGTATATCAGATAATGAGTTGTTTAACTCAGTAAAATGTTGATTCGCTTCTAATATACTTTCATGTAATCTAAATACGAAATGCTCTTGAAGTTCTTTTTCACTTCTTCTTTTTGACTCATGTACTTTTTCCTCATATGCTACCAGATGTGAAGTTCTAAGTCTTTGATGTTCTTCATAGAAACTATCCATAGACTGCACACCTTCAACAGCGCCGAATCCAAATGCACGGTTATATTGTCTTTGAACTAATATTAAATCATTTTCCTTAGACAAATACTCTCTCTCAAACGACTTAATCTTTAAGTCAGTTGCTTGTTTACTATACTCGTAATTAATACCTTCTCCAAGAATTTCCTCGTACTGCTTAACGGCGTCATTCATTAGATACGATATCTCAATAGAGTACTCATCAAGTTTAACTTGCTCTTCAGATAATCTAACTGAAATCTCATCATCAGATTCAATTTCACCCATCTTATGATTAAGTAAAATAATCTCTTCATTGATTCTATCAAGTGAATTTTGCATTTCCTTGTGTTCGCTTTCAAGAGTCTCAATGATTTTTTTCTTATCTACTACTGTAGAGTTCTCTAAATCTAATATTGTTTTATTCAGTTCATCCACTGATTCAGATTGATTAAATAAATCGATTTTTACATCAATTCTATCTCTAATATAACTTAGATTATGTAAATCTAAATACTCTAAATGTCTATCATGTTCGTTAATAGCTTTATTATGTAACTGAAGCTCAGATTTCTTTTGATCCAACACTTCATAAGCCTGTTCCAATTGTTTTTCTGATGCATTGTTACCAATATATAGTCTTTCATAGTTTCTTCTGTTTATTTCAGAAACAGTATAACCACTATATAGTATACAATCATCTGTAACAGCCAGTTTATGAGTTGGTAGATCTTCAACGTCATCACACATAATTAAGTTATTTAATCTGTAATTAATATAATTCTTAGCATGACTATAATCACTTGTTACTTGAGAAGATAATCCTCTCGGGTTCTCTTCTGTGTACCCTGTAAGTTTAGAAGTATTAACTAAAGATACTGGGAACTTTCTATATTTTTTTCTAATATCTTTATATATTCTTAAACTCTCAGTAAAGAACTCAGGGTTTACTAGTATATTAAATCTACTTCTTCCTAAATAACCCTCAATAGCATTCTGCCATCTAGTATCAGTAATATCCAACACTTCACATAACACTACAGGTGTAACATCAACATTTTTTCTTCTTTTAAGTTCACTCTTAAGTTCAGTTGTAAAATCAACAACGTCACTCGGGATTAATACTTTCTTCTCGTTAAGTGTTTTAACATCTTTATAGATGTCAGCCATCGATTCTTGAATAATCTCTTTCTTAACAACTTCTAACGTTCTTTTTTCTTGTAGATTATTCTTCTTCGTATTTAAGAAAGTGTAATAATTACTAATCGCTTCAACGTATTCATTAATATTAAATAAGTCTAAACTAACAGACTTAAATGCTAAGAACTTAGTTATGACTTCATTATCATAACCTCTAGCTAATAGATTTTCCGCTCTTTCATATTCTGTATCAATAAAAGCATTTATTTTTGTGTTCAATGACTCATAGTCGTTTAACTTATTCATTTTCTCTTCTTTATCAGTGTTTAATCTTGATAAAAGTTTATAATCATCATCCGTCAATAAAGATAAATGAACATCATCTCTTTTAGATATAACAGAACTCATCTGAGTCTTCATACCACGAGATTCATCATTCAATAGTTTAAGTTTTTCTAAGTATGCATTTCTAAGTTCTGCATTCTTTTCAATTCTAGTAGCTAACTCTTCTACATTTAAACGCATGAACACGTAAAGAAGTTTTTTAAGTACTTCTTCGCTCGATAAAACATTTTTATAAGCAAGATCAATTTTATCAAGAAGTTCTAACTTTTCATTGATGTTCTCTAAAATGTTAATGAACTCTCTATAAGTTTTGATATTTCCAATTAAATACTTAATATCAATATCTTTTTCTTCTAATATATATGAATATATAAAGTCTTTAACATTATTAATCGGTTTAAACGCTAACGCTTTTGGTAATAAATCAAAGAAGTTATAATCAACGATGTTAAATCTAAGAGCAATTTGTTTTCTCGCTGAACTCATAGTATTAGCAAACTGCAAGCTTGCTTTATGCTTTTTCTTAAACTCCTTGATGTTTAATGGAATTGCCATGTCATCCATGAATAAATCATTATCAATTAGTCCGCCCTCAAAGTCATAAAACAACTGATTAGGACTTGATATTGCGTCTCTTGAGTCTAGTACACACCCAACGATGAATGATTTATCTGCATTGTCGTCGTAAAACTCTAATGCGATATGACATGTTACATCACCTTCACGCAAATACTTTTGATTAGATTTTCCTAGTTTACCTCTTACATATGCATTAACAGTACGTTTAGTACCATCATTAGCCGCAATATTAAACTTTTGTTTACCCGGTGAAAGAACGTATTGAATCGCATCTAAAATCGTCGATTTACCAGCACCATTCTCACCAGTTACTAATGTATTTCCTTCTACTGGTATTGTTTCATTAATGAAATAATGCCAGTTTACTAACTTAATCTTCTTCAGTAACTTCATTCTGTTCACCATCCTCCCTGTTATAATCTCTTAGTTTGTTGTAGATATCTAATATATTAATTGTGTCTACAGCTAAAAGAATCGAAGGAAGAATCTGTACTTCATCATTAGTTCCTAATGTTGAAACACCATCCGCTTCAATTAAATTGTATCTCTTGAATAGACTTAGAACGTCGTTCATAGTCTTCTTGTTTAAAATCCTACCTTCTAAACCAACTATTGCGAACATCTCATGTATATCACTTACTTGAATTGATACGTAGTCATTAATATCTAACTCATCAGAGTTTTGTTCATATAATAATCTAAGTATTAAAAGAGTGATTGATTCATGAATCTTTAAATTAAGTCTATTTCTGTTTTCTTTATTCTTAAGAATAATTACACCAACATTACGGTCAATCTCTAAATCCCATGCGATGAACCCAAAATAATCTTTAAATAAGTTAAAGTACTTATCAATAAAATAATAAGTCTGCGTATTAGAAGATTTTGATTTAACTAAAAAGTTAACAGCTAAAAGGCGGTTCGCAGCTTCAGAGAATTGATTTTTCTCAGTTGATGATAGTTTTTCAAATTGTTCTTGCCACATATTAAGCCTCCTTTATAATTAATTTCTTAAATTTGACTCCATTGATTATTACTGATTCATCGAAATAATCAACAGAATACTCACTACTCTTACTTGCATAAATAATGATGTAAATTAAGGCAATGAAGTCCAGTACTGAATCAAGAGGTATTTCATCAATTGTAATCTCTTTCTTCCCTTCAAGCATTACTTTAACTTTTTCATTAATAGATTTTAAAGAGTGACTAGATCCTTTTAACTTCTCTAATAATTCAGGAGAATCAAATATATTATCACTCATATCAACAGATAGTCTTTGTTGCTTAAAGACTGTTCTTGATTTTCTTGGTTTATATATCGATTCATTGTCAATATAACCTACACTGAATAGACTGAATAATCCGTCTATTTGTAAATCACTGTCGTATGAATCTGAGATATGTTTAAGTATTTGTTTTAAGTACCCTTCAACATCATCGTTGTTTTCAATCATAAACTTTGTTTTCTTTAAGATGATGTTTGTGTACATGTAGTTTTCTTCTTCAATCGCTTTGATAATACCATCAATGTTTTGAATAGAATCAACTGAGTAAAGAATCATTTCCTTTACCTTTTGGGCTGCCAGTTCAATATTGTCAAAGTGATCAGCCTGTACAAGTTCCTCAGATACCTCTTTTATGTAGTTTGAACTTCTTAAGTTCTGAGAAAGACTCGTAATTATCTGATTACGGTACTTACTCACATTATCAAGTGTTTTAATCTTATGATAATTCTTATATAAGACCTCACTCGTATACTCCGTAAAGAAATCTCTAATCGCATCATCAACTGACACTAATGCTTTTACACTATCAGAATATGATTTAATTTTATAGTTTAACTGTTTAAGTGAGTTCAACATTAGTTTAGTGTTCTCTGTTACTTGAAGTAACACACTAGATTTTTTTAGTTTAGTATTATTTTTTAGTAATGAATAAATTGAATAAGCATAACCATCTATTTCAACTCTAGTAGAGTATGAATAGTTTGTTTGATCATTATAGGAAACAGATTCTCTAGTGTTTTCATATATATCATCAATTGCGTTTATAAAAGGTAACGCAACGCTAGAAAAAAACACGGTCTTAGAATAGTCAGTGTTTAGACCCTCTAAGATCCATCCACATTCCTTTAGTTTCCTAATCACAACATTTGCCTTGTCTTTATACGACTTAGTAGCTACATCTTCAATTTCATCAAACTCAACGTGGTTTGATGATTCAATTAGTTCCACAATGTCATATACAAGTTGGTCTCTAGAATAACTAAAAGTAACTTCAGACTGTGTTTTATCAAAAATCAATTTTAGACAATTACTATAAAGGTCCTTGTTTTTTGATGCAAAGATGTTAAAAAAATTAGCTGGTAAGACATCAAAAATGTTCATAAGCACTCCCCCTTTATCTTTGAAATTATCTCTTTACATTATACCATTATTTAGGTTAGTTTACTAAACCTTTTCTATAGAAAAAGAGCACGTTATTCGTGCTCCACTTCTATCTTGATATGTTTGAATTTCAAAACATCAAACAATCCTAAATCAGTAAGTTTCAATTCCGGTATAACTGGTAATGCCATAAATGACTGAGTCATCAATGTTTTAATAGATGGATCAACACCTAATTCCTCATACGTTAAATGATACATCCTTCTAAGGTTCTTAGATACTTCTTCCATTTTATCTTCACTCATCAAACCAGCAATACTCAGCGGTGTAGAGCCAATTACTCTTCCGTTTTTAACAACTACAGCTCCTCCACCTATTCTTTTTACTTCCTCTAATGCAACAACCGCATTTTCTTCACTCGTTGAGATAATCCCAATATTATGCGAGTCATGCGCTATCGTAAGAGCAATAGCACCATCAGTAATTCCGAATCCTTCAATTAGTCCTTTACCGATATTTCCAGTTGCGTTATGTCTTTCGATTACGTAAAAATGCAATACGTCATCTGTTCTTTTATAAAATCCATCTTGAATAGTAACAGTTCTTTCTACTTTTTCAGTTACTATTTGATCTGGAATCAACTTAATAACATTGACCAAATTACTCTTTAGTGGAATTCTTAAATCCTCTATAGTAATATCTGGTACATTAATTGTATTAGTAGCTAATGCAGTTACTTCTTCAGGTATCTTAATAGTCTTATGCCAATCTTCTTCTATTTTCATTCCGTCTACGTACGTTTCCAATACATTAAAATCTTCTAAGTTATCAACAATAATGAAGTTAGCATCATATCCAGGTGCGATTGCACCTTTACCTGTTAAATGATAACATTCAGCACTGTTAAGAGTAGCCATTCTAATAGCTGTGACTGGATCTACTCCTGACTTAATGGCTAATCGAACATTATTATCAATGTGACCAATATTCATTATGTCTCCAGGATGCCTATCATCTGTACAAAAAACAGTTCTTCTTTCATTGTGAGCATTTACTCCACTGATAAGGTTTAATAAATCCTTACAAGCACTTCCTTCTCGAATCGCTATATACATACCAGTTCTGATTTGATTAAGCATCTCAACTGCATTCGTACATTCGTGATCTGATCTTATCCCAACTATTGAATAGGCATTTAACTCTTCATTCTTAATAACAGGACCATGCCCATCAATAAACTTACCAGAGTCTTTCGCCATTTGAACCTTTTTAACAATAGATTCATCTGCAGCAACTACACCTGGGTAGTTCATTAATTCACCTAATCCGAGTACTCTCTCATGATTAATATATTGTTCTAACTCTTCTGCATTCAAAACCGCACCACTCGATTCAAATGGAGTGGCTGGCACACATGAAGGTAACATAAAGTAACATTTAAGCGGTAAATCCTTACTCGACTCTAACATATACTTAATTCCGTCTAATCCTAGAACATTCGCGATTTCATGAGGATCTGCTACTACAGTTGTTGTACCTCTAGGTAGAACAGCTCTAGCAAACTCTAAAGGAGTTGAACTACTTGACTCAATATGAACGTGTGCATCAATTAATCCTGGTGCAACGTACTTACCTTCTAAGTCAATTTCAACTTCTCCTTCATAATTTCCAATTCCTATGAACTTTCCATTATCAATCGCTAAGTTTCCTTCTAATATTTCATGAGAAAACACATTAACTATCTTCCCATTCTTTAATACTAAATCTGCTTTTCTTCTTAAAGCAGCTGTGTCTATCATTCTTTTAATTTTCATCATCAACACCAAATTTCTTCATAAATTCAATTGGCGTAATTGGTAAACTAGTAAATCTTATACCACATGCATCATATATTGCATTCATTATCGCAGGAGCAGCTGGAATCGTTACTGACTCTCCAATTCCTTTCGCACCAAATGGCCCTGTTTCTTCTGGGTCTTCTATAATAATCTTTTTAAGTGTTGGCATATCCTTTGATGTAGGTAAGATATATGAAGAGAATTTACGGTTCTTCATCACACCATTTTCAAGACCTAAGTCCTCATATAATGCATATCCTAATCCCATCACGAATCCACCATCCATTTGACCTTCAATAAATCTTGGATTAATCGCTCTACCTACGTCTTGCGCAAACACTCCATCAACAACGTCAATACGTCCACTAAGTGGATCTATCTCAACTTTTACACCAAGTGCATTGAAGCCGTAAGGCCAATATGGTGCACCTTGACCAAACTCATCTAATGTAGTCGTTTGAGCAGTGAAACTAGCTGATGTCTGTAAGTCTTCTCCAAATTTGTTGTATAACTCTTTTAAAGTAATTGATTTATCAGGTAAGGTCTTCATATAAATAACTGAATCCTTCATCTCAAGACCAATTGAGTTATTAAGTCCTAACTCACCTCTAGCCTTTTCAAGTAAATAATCCTTCAACTTATAACAAGACTTTTTAACAGCGTTCCCCGTATTATAAGTTTGTCTTGATGCAGCGGCAGTACCTGAATCAGGAGTATTATCAGTGTCTTCATTAAAAACAACTATATTAGAAGCATCCGTTCCGAATACTTCTCCAGCTATTTGAGCCATAACTGTTTTAGCTCCTTGACCTACTTCAGTAAATCCAGAATATATTTCAATTCTTCCGTCTTTATTAACCACTACATTATTATTAGATACATCTGGGAATCCATTCCCATATCCTGTACCGTATATGCTTAAAGCAAGCCCGTAACCAGTTAACTTCTTAGGGTCTTCAGGCAATTCTTTAATTTCATCCATTCCCTCTTTAACTGCATTTAAACATAAATCCAGTGGAACAGAATTATACATCGTTTGAGATGTACCAATTTTAGATCCAACTCTTAAAATATTTCTTTCTCTAATCTCAAAATCAGAAATTCCAACTTCTTCAGCTAAAGAATCTAACATTTGTTCATATCCTACAGCTACCTGTGTAGCACCAAAGCCACGCATAGCACCTGTGAATGGATTATTCGTGTAAACACTATAAGCGTCTACAGAAACATTTTCTATTTCATATGGTCCCGTTGAGTGAACCATTGCTTTTCTAAGTATATTTGGAGCCCACGATGCATAAGCACCACTATCAGCATAAATAACTGACTCCATTGATTTTATCTTACCCTCAGCATCAGATCCCATTTTCATTGTAAAAAACATTGGATGTCTTTTAGAATGAGCTAAAAAAGACTCTTCTCTAGAATAAGTTACTTTAACAGGTCTATTTAATTCAATCGCAGCCATCGCAACGTGAATTTGAGAAGTAATATCTTCTCTACCACCAAAAGCACCACCTACAGCTGCATTTAGAACTTGAATTTCACTTTCCTCAATTCCTAAAGCTTCAGCTAACTCATATCTATCCCAGTGTGGATACTGTGTACTACATACAATAACCACTCTTCCGTCCTCCATATATGAAAGAGCCGACTCAGGTTGTAAGAACGCATGATCTACCATAGGTACTTCAAAACTATGTTCCACAACGTGTTCACACTCATCAAAATTAACTTCACCCTTTTTCATATGTAAGTCAGCAATCAAGTTTGGCTTATCATGTACTTTAGGAGCATCTTCTTTGATCGCTATTCTAGGGTCAAACACTCCTTCTAATTCTTCATAATTAACTTTAATTAATGCAAGTGCACTCTTTGCTTGTTTCTCTGTTTCAGCGACAACTAAAGCAAGAGGGTCACCTATTTTTTTAACCTTTTTATCCATGAACACTTGATGGTCCTTAAATAATACACCGTGTTCATTTTTACCTTTTATATCACTCGCTGTTAAAATCTTTAATACACCCTCAGCTTCAAGGGCTTCACTTAAATCAAGTGTAAAAGTTCCATGTGGAATTGTGCTTCTTAATGTAGCACCAAAACACATATTATCCATTTTTATATCTTGTGGAAATACAGCTTTTCCGTTTAATTTATCCTTACCTTCATAACGAAGAGCACTCTTTCCTACTTGTTTTAAATTATTCATCATTACCTCCTAGTTTCAGAGATGATTTGATGATCGCATCTTCTATAGTTGTATACCCTGTACAACGACAAAGGTTTCCAGAAATTGCTTCTTTAACATCAACTCTAGAAGGTTTATCATTTTCAAGCAATAACCCCTTAGCACTCAAGACCATCCCAGGCATACAAAATCCACACTGAGGAGCTCCTTCTTCTAAGAATGTATCTTTAATTACTTCTGTCATATCTTCAGTAGATTCAATCGTTTCAATAACACAGCCATCTACTTGGAATGCCATCACTAAACATGAATTAACAGTTTTACCATCTAATAAAACTGTACAAGCACCACATTCACCTTCTCCGCATCCTTCTTTCGTACCTGTAAGGTCCAAATCTTCTCTTAAAAAGTCGATTAATCGAGAGTCTGATTTTACGTCCCATGATATTGCTTCATTATTTATAGTTACATTAATCTTCATACTCTCACCCCTTCAAAACGTGCATAAGGGCACCTGACAGTGTTACTTGCTTCATTGTTTTAAACTCAGAATCAAACATAGCAATTCTGTTTTGAACAATATCGTCAGCAGCTTCTAACTGATCATAGGCTTCATCTAGTGATAACCCCTTAAACAAATCTTCCATTTCAAATTCTCTTTGGCAGTAAGCACTAAACCCACCTGAAGCAATAATTATATCTTTTATGACATTTTTATCCACATCAACAAGGCAAGCTATACTTCCAAGTGTAATACTCAGAGCATTTCTAAAACTATACTTATAAAAGTTTAATGTTCCTTTTTTAGGTATAGAAAAAACAATTGACTTTAATATCTCCCCTTTTTCCAAAGCAACTCTGCCTTTTCCTAGAAAGAAATCATCAATCTTAATCTCTCTTGATTTAGTTTTAGAATGAATTATTAGTTTAGCTGAAAGTGCAATTAACGGTGGGATACTATCTGCAGCAGGAGACCCGTTACAAATATTTCCACCAATTGTTCCCGCATTTCTAATCTGTGGGCTTCCAACTAGTTTTAAGCTTTTAATAAATCCTTGAACATTCTTTGGAAATAGCTCAGATAGCTCGATTACTTCAGTAAAAGTACAACCTGCACCAATTGTGATTTCATCATCAGTTTGAGTAATTCCCTTTAGTTCATTCACACTTCTTATATCTAAAAGTTTTGCGTCTTCAATATGTCCTTCATTCAACTTAACAACAATATCAGTTCCACCAGAGATGATTGAGTACCCATTTTCAAGGTACTCAAAACATTCATCTAAGTTATTTGCTTTAAAGATTTTTTCTATGTTCATTTAACTATTCCAGACACTTCAATCTGCTCACCAATCACTCTATTAGCATCAATAATCAATTCTTCTTTATCAATAGTTAATAGTTTACGGTCTTTCATTAAAACTTTACCGTTAATGATTGTTGTTTGAACATCAGTCGCTCTCGTTGCATAAACTAAATTAGCAACTACGTCTACGTGATGATTTGGAGCTGAATGAATATTGTCTTGTTTAACGATTACTATATCAGCTTTTTTACCAGCCTCTAAAGAACCTAACTCATTTTCTTTACACATCGCTTTCGCTCCTCCAAGAGTAGCTAATTCAAAAATCGTGTGTGCTGGCATTACAGTTGAATCTAGTAATCTAGCTTTTTGAATAAGAGATGCATTTCTCATTTCTGTGAACATATCTAAGTTGTTGTTGCAAGGTGCACCATCTGCAGCGATGGATACATTTACGCCCATTTCAAGCAGTTCAGGTATTTCAGCAATTCCTGATGCTAGTTTTAAGTTTGAACTCGGACAATGTGCTACCTTTGTACCTGTTTCAGCAAGAATTTTTTTCTCCTCTTCACTCAACCAAATACAATGTGCCAATACTAATCTTTCTCCAGTCAACCCAATTGAATGTAGATAGTTAATATTTCTTTGTCCATGACGCTCTTCTACGATCGCAATTTCGCCTTGATTTTCAGATGCATGTGTGTGAATCATCACATCGTACTTCTCAGCTAAATCTTTTACTTCTAACAGTAATTCTTCACTACAAGAAATAACAAACCTTGGAGCGAATGCATAAGTAATTCTACCTTCAGCAGCTCCATGCCATTTTTCTAATAGTTCTACTGATTCATCAATTGAAGAACGTGTTTGTTCCATCAATCGCTTGTCAGCATCTCCCATGTCCATCATACATTTTCCAATTAAAGCTCTAAATCCTGTTTCATCAATAGCTTCCATAATTTTATCTGTGTGGTTTACAGTAGCCATATCAATGATAGATGTAGTTCCTCCCATAATCAGTTCAGCAATTCCAAGTTTTGCACTGATATAGTTAGATTCTGCTGTATGAGAACCTTCTAGTGGCCAAATTCTATTTCTTAGCCAATCCATTAATTCAAGGTCATCACCTTGACCTCTGAATAAGGTTTGAGTTAAATGAATATGTGATTGTATCATTCCAGGTATAACTACTTGTCCAGTAGCATCAATCACCTCATCTGCCTCAATGTTAATCTCTTTGGATATCGCAACAATCGAATCGTCTTCAACTAATATGTCTCCAACAAACTCATCACGTGTGGCGTTCATTGTTACAATATATCCGTTTTTAATTAATAGTTTGCTCATCTAATCCCCCCTAGCATTCAAACTATTTGTAATTTATATCTTTCAGCTCTAAATAACCCTTTCTATTAATCTTCGAGTTTATAATGAATGCAGCTGTAAAATACGTTAATATAAATATATTTCCAACCATTCCGCTATAAGCTTGTACTAAAAAGTAGTTAATCAAAGCACCGATAATTATGATAGCCATTGCACCAACTAAAAATTTCCAGTTGTTTTTAAGCGTTAACTCAAAAGCAGTATGTCCATTTGCCTTAATTTCGATAATTTTAGGCTCAGTAACATACATGTTTAACCTTGCAGCAATCTCATATTTTCCAGGTTTAAGATTGTACTGTTTTACTTGATTACTCTTTAAAGAATCAACACGTTGACCATTTATGTATAAGTAGATCATCCTCGTTCTACTCAGTGTTTCGCTTTCTGTATTAATTATTAGCATAAAAAAATTCTCCTTCGTCAATATTCAACTGTATAATGCGTCATATAACTTATAGTTATATGGTGTAGATTAATTATAAACTAATTGTAAGCGTTTTGCAAAATAGCCCTTTGACCTTCAAGGTTTCTTGATTTTTCCCTTAAGTGTGATAGAATTTATTCAAGTGGAATAACTCTATACGTATTAATTTAGCGCTTCATACGTATTTTTTTTATTTCAAAATTTAGACAAGGGGAGAAGATGTTTTTATGGAATTTTTAAACAAGTTTTTCAAGTTACAAGAGAGAGGTTCTAACGTAAAAACTGAGTTTATTGCTGGTTTAACTACATTCTTAGCAATGGCTTATATTTTATTCGTTAACTCTGATATGTTGGCTACTACTGGTATGAGTTGGGGTGCTGTATTCACAGCAACTGCAATCGCTGCTATAGTAGGTACATTAATTATGGGGTTATTAGCTAACTATCCAGTTGCTTTAGCTCCAGGTATGGGTCTAAATGCGTTCTTCGCATACACAGTAGCTGCACCATGGGCTATGGGATTCAGTTGGCAACAAGCATTAGCTGCTGTATTCTGTTCAGGGGTTGTATTCTTATTATTATCAATCTCAGGTGTTCGTGAAAAGATCATCAATGCTATTCCAAACAACTTAAAATATGCAGTTGGTGGAGGTATTGGTCTATTCATCGCATTCATCGGTTTAAAAAATGCTGGTATCGTTGCATTTGATACACCTGCTGGTGTAATTGATGGACAAGCTGTTGTATTCGACGTTATTCCTATGTTAGGTGACTTCAGTGGTAACACACTATTAGCCATTATTGGTCTAATTATCACTATCATTCTATACATAAGAGGAACAAAAGGAGCTATCTTCATTGGTATCGTAGCTACTTCAGTAATTGGTATGTTAATGGGATTAGTTGACTTACCATCAGGATTCGCTGCAATGCCTGAAGCACCACACTTTGGTGCATTCGTAGAAGGTTTCTCTGGAATTGGTGGAGACATCTGGACATTCATTATCGTTGTATTCTCATTATTATTCGTTGATTTCTTCGATACTGCTGGTACATTAGTTTCAGTTGGTAGAACTGCTGGTTTATTAGACGAAGAAGGTCAATTAAAAGATTCATCAAGAGCTTTATTAGCTGACTCTACTGCTACAGTAGTTGGTGCCGTTGTTGGTACATCAAACACTACTTCTTACATTGAGTCATTAGCTGGTATCGAAGAGGGTGGACGTACAGGTTTAACTGCTGTATTCGTTGCATTATTCTTCTTTATCTTCATGTTCTTAAGTCCATTATTAAGTGTAGTTACAGCTGCAGTTACAGCTCCTGCATTAATCATGGTTGGTATCTTAATGGCTGGTCAATTAAAAGAAATCGAATGGGGAAGAATCGAAATTGCAGTACCTGCATTCTTAACATTCATCTTCATGCCATTAACTTATTCTATCGCGAATGGTATCGCATTAGGTTTCATCGCTTACACAATCAGTATGATTACTGTTGGTAAACGTAAAGAAATTGATTTATTAATGTATATTTTATCTATCATATTCGCATTATACTTTATCCTATAATTAGAATAGAAGCGTGTTAAAAGGCATCCAAATGGATGCCTTTTTTTCTTCTAAATATTAAGACCAAATTGTAAGTAATAACACTCCAACTACACCGAATGTAATACCCCAAACTACGAAGAAAATCACAGTACCTTTTTCTCCTAATACTTTTACAAATGCTTGTACTTTACCCATATTCCAAACTGATTCTGGTTTCTTTGTTGCTGCAATGTAAATTACAAACGCTGCATATGCAAATGCTATTAATGCTACTAACGGTTGCCAAGCCATACTTAATCCTCCCTATTCTAATCCTTTTTTGATTTTTGGTGCTAAGTATAAATATACCAGACTACTTATCAATAAGATTACTCCAGTATCTATTAATACTGTTCCCCACTCTGCTTGATACGCAAAGATATTTTTTGCGCTTCTATATGCAAAGAAGAATGGATTCCAGTAGAATAACCAATGCCATTTATCTGCTAATAACTCAATAGCCAATGGACCAGCAGCTAACGGTAAGAATAACATCTTAACACTAGCAGCAGCACTAATCACATCGTCATTAATTAGACCCTGAATGAACCCAATTAATATAGAAATAATCGCTGTTGATGCTACCAATAATGCCAACATTCCCCAATGAACTTCATTGAATCCTGCTACTAAAACTATAACAATAGTTCCATAAACTGGCAATAGTAAGCCCATGATGCTCTTTCCAAAGACAAACATTTTTCTTGAAACTGTTGATAAATGAATTGCTCTAATAGTCTTATCAACCTTCTCTTCAATAATATTAAATGAGATTAACATCCCACCTAGAATTACTGTAAAGAATATCGCCATAATAACTAATAATTGTTTTAAAGGCGGTACTGTTTTACCAAACGAATGTATTGTTGAGTTAGTATCAGAACCATCTAATCCTAAATCCTCAAACACTACTAGTGCTTTAGCAAAATCAACCAATCCTTCCGTTTCATTTCCTTGTTCTATTACGATATAAGCTTCACCGTCTTTTACAACACCGAACACTTCATCTCTTCTATTTACTCTTTCTTCTATAGCATCAAGATCTTCATAAACAGAAACCTTTGCATATTGTTCAAAATACTCAACCATTGCTGGATTTTCTCCCTCGATCAATGCTAAATTTACTGTTGTATCGTTGATGCTAGGCGTTACTAAGTTAATTAGTATCGCAAATATTACCGGAACAATGATAATATATAACGCCAAGAAATCTCTTCTGTTGGCTACTGTATCTCTTAGAAAGATTGCTAATATTTTCTTAAACATATCTTAAGCCCCCAAATTCCTTTTAAATCTATATTCAGCAAAGGCAAATAGTATTGTTCCAACTACTAAATAACCCGCAGATGCTATTAATACATAGTTCATATCCCCATTTGGAATGATTGATTCCTTGAATCCATGAATCAACGCATATGTAGGCATAAATCGTACCCACACTGGTTCCCAACTAGGAATGAAATAAGCGATACTTGGTAATATCATTACAATCATTAACACATAGATCATTCCAAATGCTTGCGTCATTGAATCATAATAAGTTGAAATTATTAACCCAATTGCTGAAGCAAAGAATGCCGATGTAACTAATAGTAATAATATTGCCCAGTACACTGGTAACATACCAAGTACTGGAATTGCGATCATCAATGTTGATACAGTAGATACCAACATCAATACAAACACTTTACTCAGTAAATAATATCTCGGTTTTGCAGCGGTTACTGCATATGCCTTGATGATTCCTTCTTGTCTATCTAAGAATATATAAGAAGCTATAATAAACATTCCTAGTAGCGCACCATTCATAACAATTAATGGTGGAACCATACTTTCTCTATCAGTTAGAGGTTCAGCTTCTGTACCAAGTGTTCTCACTTCAATTTCTTCAAGTGCACCTTCAATTACAGTGCTTGTCTCTGCATGTAAAATTTTATATAAACCTTGAAGTCTTTCTGATTCATACCCTTGAATGTAATAATCATACTTCAGCTCCATATCTGCCCAGTAAATATGAGCAGCTCCCATTGGTCTTTTTTCATCAGCCAATGTGATTAAATCTTGTAAGTCTTTTGTTAGATATATCTCTTTGTCTTCTGTGACAATTAATCTAACATTATATTCTTCTCCACCACTCTTAACAGTAGTATCCTCGATAATACCATCCTCATCGTCTTCCATAATTACGTCGACAAACATCTCTTCAACAACTGGATCAATGTATAAGTACTCTTCAACTCTACTATTAAAGTTTTCAGGTACAACAAACATTAAAATGAAGACAATAATAAATGCCATTATAAGTTCTATCCAAAAATAGAAACTCTTACTAGATACTAGTAACTCCTTTGTAAAACTATTCCATAATTTCATCTTAGTTTAGTCCTCTACCAGTTACTTTAATAAAGATTTCTTCTAGAGTGGCTTCTTTCGTATGCATTGTTCTAATTTCTTTTGTATCTACAATCTCTGAAAGCTTATGTTTTTCCTCAGGAATAACTGTAGATAATGTTTCTTTTTTAATTTCATCTCCATCAACGTATTCAACTTCAACTAACTTTTCACCATACTGCAGTTTTAAGTTCTCAGGTGAATCAATTAATTTGATTTCTCCGTCAATAATGAACGCAACTCTATCACATAACTCATCTGCTATGTACATATTATGAGTAGTTAAGAATACAGTTACACCTTTTTTGTTCTCTGCCTTAATAATATCCTTTATATCAGCAGCGATGGATGGATCTAATCCTGTAGTTGGTTCATCTAAGAACCATAATTCAGGTTTGTTAATCATACTTCTAGCAAACGTAAGTCTGTGTTTTTGACCCTTTGAAAACTCTCCAGCTCTCATATTCGCTTTGTCATCTAATCCAACCATTTTTAGTAGTTCCATAGAATCTTTTGTTTCAACATCAAACAGTTTTGCATAAAAATCTAAGTTCTCTTTTGCAGTCATCTTAGAATAAACATTTGATTGCTCAAAACTCATTCCGATTTTGTTGAACATCTCATTTTTGATATGTTTTATATCATATCCAGAAACTTCAACATCTCCATCTTGTAGTTGAAGTAAACCTGTTAAAATGTTCTGTGTTGTAGATTTCCCGGCACCAGATGGCCCTAAAAATCCAAACACTTCTCCTTCAGCTACTTCAAAGGATACATCCTTAACAGCAAACTTCCCATCCTTATTGTAGGAATGGTTTAATCCTTTTACTTTAATCATAATACCTCCTATTTATAAAATGCAGTTCTTAAAAACTTTGCATATTCTTTATAATCATCCAATATTTCATCCATTGTCTTTATTTGTCCAGCCTTGTACAGTGTTAGCATTTCTTCACTTTTTTTCTCCAAAGCCCTTTGGATTGTAGCTCTTGTTAACTCTGGGTCTAAACCTTCCCTAAATGACGTTAGATCAATTCCATTAGAGAAGACTGTAGTATAAAGTTGCATGTCATACTTGTCTATTAAAACCATTATATCTTCTATTTTTGTACCTGAATACATTTGAACTCCAAACTCATAAAGGTGAGGATACTCTAAAATGACACCCATTTTTATCTCAGTAATCTGAAGGATTCTATTTATTAAATCGTTGTCCCATAAATGTTGGGTTTCCTTTAGACGGCTGACCATTGTTGAGAGTGCAAAATCTTCAACATAATCCATCAAGTCCTTTTTCGTTTTAAAATAGTGAAATAATAAACCCTTAGATATACCAGCTTTCTTCACGATGGTATTAGTAGAAGCTGCTTCATATCCTTTATCACCAAACTCCTCCATCGCACTATTAATAATTCTTTTCTTTTTCTCAAAATCTAATTTCTCTAGTACGTCCCTCAATGTATCACACCCTTTCAGACCAGTATGGTCAATTTAATTATACACCTATTGACCCGAGTGGTCAACTTTTTCAGACCAGATTGGTCGGTATTTGTGAATCCATAAAAAAAAGCACTCCTAAAAGTGCTTTTATATTCTCTTTATAATAACCCACCAACACCGTAGCGTGCAACTTCTTCTCTTGTAATCTTATCATTGCTTAAAAGTCTATGAAGTATAACATCTACCGTCGATTTTTCACTAAATAAAACTCCTGCAGGTAGTCCAATAATAGGAGTATCACCATTATAAGCAATAAGAGTCATCGAACCTGATAACACAGGCATCCCATAAGTGACTATTTCGCTTCCTGTAGCCATTATAGCGCTTGGAGTGATATCAGATGGGTCAACACTCATTCCTCCCGTACAGATGATTAATTCAACTCCCTCAGCTAAGTATTTATTAATAGCCGAAGTAACTTTATCTAATTCATCAGGTACAATTGTTTGACCTACAAACTCACAACCAAAGTAATCAAGTTTTGGTGCCATTACTTCTCTGAATTTGTCCTTAATTCTTCCATAAAAAACTTCGTTACCAGTTGTGACCATTGCCACAGTTTTTCTAGATAATGGTTTAACTGAAATCAACTTTCCAGCGTATTTTTCAGCTTCAATTAATTTATTTTCATCTACTAACAATGGAATTACTCTAGTAGAGGCAACCTTATCCCCCTTTTTCACAAAGGTAAAGTTAGGTTTTGTAGCTACTATAACTTCGTCTATCATATTGATGTTATACAAAGCATTCTCATCTACTCTCAAAGTCCCCGTTTCTGAGGCTATTAAAGAAATCTTACCTTCCTTAATATCACTTAACTCTAAATTATCACCCAGTATAACGTCTTTAAGTCTTTTAGCTGCGTCATTTTCATGAATAAATCCTTCGATATTTTCCCAAACATATAGAATATCTTTTCCACAACTAAGTAAAACTTCAATATCTTCTTCTCTAACAATATGACCTTTTTTAAAGATTCTCCCCTTAAACTCACCAGGGACAATCTTTGTGATATCGTGACAAAGAATTTGACCAACTGCTTCTTCTGTTTTAATTGTCTTTAACTTCATTACTTCATCCTCATATGATCTAATGAACCATTATTCTTAACTAGAAGAATCTCAGCCATAATTCCTAACGCAATTTCTGCAGGATCTTTTCTTGCGATTTTTAATCCAACAGGTGCATAAAAGTTTTCATACTTAGTATGATCTTTTCCATCATCCTTTAATTGATTTAGTAATAAGATTATTTTTTTCTTAGAACCAATTAAACCTAAATACTTATAATCTTTATCTATAATTTCTTCCAGAGCTTCATAGTCAGTAGCATGTCCTTTAGAAACAATTACTACGTACTTATCCGTTAAAACTTCATCCTTAAGAATCTCTTTTAGATCTCCAGATATAGTTCTTGCTTCAGGATATTTATCATTATTAGCAAACTCTTCTCTGTCATCAATAATCGTCATTGTAAACCCAAGTTCTAATCCGAAAGAATATAACTTACTACCGATATGTCCTCCACCGATAATTACCAATTGTTTTTCATTCATCTGCACGTCAACAAATCCCTTCATACTTCCACCGCAACTCATACCAATATCATCGAGTACGATAGAAAAATCTTCACTTATTCCTTTTTCAATACATGCAAGAGCTTGTTGGATAATTGTATATTCAACCTTCCCACCACCTGCAGTTCCAATAATAGAACCATCAGGATAAACAAGCATCATATTACCAGTTCTACCTGGTGCTGACCCTGTAGACTTAGTAACAGTAACAAGTGCTACTTTCTTACCTAATCTAATGTCCTCATTTAACTTACTCACAACTAAATTATTCATCGAACCACCTCACTAAGTCTTAGTACTGCTTCTAACACTCCTCCAGCAATTGTTCTTGCCTTATCTGAGATAGTCTCACAGTTCTCTATTTGATCCCCTCTTGGATCTATATCCGCTACTTTCATTCCTTCTTTAACAAAGAAACCATATCTAATAATTCCTCTTACAACCCCAGTAAAAGGAGCATAAACTTTTTGATCTGCGACTGTAAACATCAAGTCACCCTTCGTAACTACATCTCCAATAGACACAGCATTATCCATAATTCCTTCTTTAGGAGAATGTAAGACTCTTCTATCAGACTCTCCTCCAATTAATCCAGGAATACCAGTGTTTTCTATCGCTCTACCTTCATAATAAATTCTACCTAAATTATGTCCTCTTTTAGTTTCTACTACAGCATGACAATCAACACCTGCTGTAAATCCAGGACCCACTCCAACAACTATGTCAGAATGCTCTATTTTCGTTCCTAAGTTCTTCTTAGCCAAAATAGAATCTACTACCGCAAAAGGTTTAATATGCTCTAAAATACTCATTTCAGGGTCTACAACAACGTATACCCCATTACCTTCTACTGCATCTTGGATTGAAGTCAGTTTAGCAGTAACATCTTCAACAACAGCTTCACCATCATAAACCGCCTCAGACAAAGAAACTTTCCTTCTGATAGCCGTTGGTTTATCCGTTTCTAAAGCAATTACTTTGAAACCTGAGTTATAAAGTTTTTGAATTATACCAGTTGCTAAATCTCCTGCACCTCTTACAATAATTGTTCTCATACATCGCCACCCCCTAAGTCAGACATTGTATCTATATCTTTTACTTCATACTTTAATACTTCTATATATTTAATATCACTAGAATGCTTCATCAATACTTTTTTAGCACCTTGATCTCCTGTTAAACTAAGTAGTTCACTCTTATACAAATAACTTAAACTTGCAGGTGCAGTAACAAAATCTTCCACTCTACACGCTACTAAGTCATCTCTTAGACCCATTAACTCATTAAGCGTCTCTTCACTTAAATAAGGCATATCTCCTAGTAAGAATGTGTAATAGTGATAATCAGTTTCTAAAGCTCTTTTAATCGATTCAGATTGACCTGATTTGTAATGTGGATTCAGCAATACTTTAAATCCATATTTATTGGCTAAATCAGCAAACCTATCATCATACGTTACGATATATAAGTCATCTGAAAACTTACTTAACTTTTTAAGAGTATGTTCAATTACTACCATATCTCCAAGAGGCATCATCAGCTTATCCTGACCCATCCTCCTAGACAATCCTGATGCTAAAACAAAAATTCCTCTTTTAGCATAAAGTAACTCAAACTCTTCTTTTTGAATACTCCCGACTACTATCCTGTCTAAATTAAACCTAACATCATTCATTAGCTTCTCAACTAACAAATTAACATTATGATTATCTTCTTTAGTTTCTACTTTATTTATATAAAGAACTCGGAACTTACTATTCTTAAATAAACCATTTTCATTAAGGACAATATCAACCAAGTTATTAATACTTATATTTTTCTCTAAAGAAGTAATCTTAGAGAACTCCTCTAATCTAAAAACAGTCTCTTCAGTGTTTTTCCCTAAAGTAGTAATATCAAGTACTCCAATTGTTTTATTCGAAAAATCACATATAATTGGTTCAGTTGAATTCCAACCCTTCAAACTTTTCATTCTAGCTCCATCAGCTTCAATAAATGTATGGTCAAACTCTGAATAAAAACTAAGTATTTCACTACAATCAAATCCAAACAACTTATCCTCAACTTGCTTTTTAGCTACAACTAAAGAGCCATCTACAATAGATGGAACCTCACCAATATATACATTTTTGTTTTCAGGAACAAATAGTTTAGTAGTCGTAGTCATTAAGGAATTCTTAAAACTACTTCCTAAGTAATACATCAACGATGTTTTACCACCAGCTCCTGTAATACTCACTACGTCTTTATACTTTATTCCAAATATTTTCTCTAAATTTGCCATAGTATATTTTACCACATTTCGTATATCCAAAGCCCTTTTAACCGTTCATTTCATAAAAAAAAGAGCCAATTTTCATTGGCTCATAAATTACTATAAGTGATCTGGATGCCAGTCCCCTTCAGAGTAATCTGGTTTAATGATCCATGAAGCTAAGATTGCGAAGATCGCAGTAGCAGCAACAGTCGAACCGAATAATACATCTAAGATTGGATGTACAGATGTGAATGCGTCTCTTCCACCAAGACCTAAACCTAGACCTAAAGCGATTGAGATGATAAGCATATTTTTATCAGTAAATCCTGCTTTTTTAAGCATCTTAATACCGTTACCAAGAATGATAGCGAATAATGTAATTAAAGCTCCACCTAATACTGAATCAGGAATAATTCTAAAGATTGCAGCTAATTTAGGTAAGAATGATAATAATGCTAAGAAACTTACACCAGTGAATACTACCCATTTGTTAACAACTTTAGTGTTAGTAACGATACCAACATTTTGTCCAAATGATGTATTTGGCATAGCATTGAAGATTGTAGATAACATTGAACCGAAACCATCAGCTAATAATCCACCTTCAATCTCTTCTTCTGTAGCGATTCTGTTTAATCCACCTAAAGCAACACCATTAGTATCACCAATAGTCTCAACTGAAGTAGCGAAGTAAACTGCTAAGAATGGAATGATAGCTCCCCATTCGAACATATCAGCGAAGTTAAAGTTGATAGCTTTGAATGGAACAACGTGCATTACAGAAACCCATGAAGCATCTCCAACAGAGCTGAAGCTTGTGATACCAAACGCTAACGCAACAACTGTACCTACGAAGATACCTACTAAGATAGAAGCATTTTTCCAAACACCTTTACCGAATACATTGAACCCGATAGAAACTAATAAAGTAACTGTAGCAGTTACAAGAGTTTGCCAAGTTCCGTAGTTTGGATTAGGGAATGTTCCGAAGAATGGAACCCCACCACCGAAGTATAATCCACCAACATTGATTAAGTATAAACCTAATGCAATTAATAATGAACCAGTTACTAACGGAGTAAAGATACGTTTAATGTATCTGTAAGTAAATCCGATAACTACTTCTAATAAAGCACCGATCATTGCAGCACCAACTACAGCTGGCATACCGAACTCGATAGCAGCGTCGATACCTACACCTACGAATGCAAATGATACACCCATTACGATTGGTAATCCCGAACCAATACGGTAAGAACCGATTTTAATTGGGTATAATTGAACAACCGTAGTTAAAGCTGACATTAACATTGCAGCTTGAATCATAAGAGTTAGACCGTCATTATCGAACGTCCCGTGTCCTGCTCTTACAGCAGCCCCACCAATTAATAAGATTGGAGCTAAGTTACTTACGAACATCGCAAGTACATGTTGTAAACCTAGTGGAAATGCAATCTTAAAAGGTACTTTACCTTCTAATTGTTGTGCATTTTCAAAATTTAAATTTGACATATTTCAAATCCCCTTCTAAAAAAAATTTTTGTTACTCTAATTCTACACTATTTTTGCTCTCTTGCAAACGCTTTCTAAGTAAAAAAGAGGTAATTTTCGCTTTTTTTACTAAAAGCAAATAATTATCCTCTTATATTGAACTATAGTTGTGCTTTATGTAAGACAAATCAGAGTATATACTATACAGGTCTATACGTCAGTATTAGCAGTTTTTCTACTAATAAATTGTCCTCTACCTTTTTCTCCAACAAACTTATCATTTATAACAATAGTATCTCCCCTTGAAATTGTATAAACAACTTTTCCAGTTACTTCAATTCCCTCATACGGAGTATAATCTACATTTTCATGCAATTGATTCCACGTGATTGTTTGACTAATTTTAGGATCAACAATAAAGAAGTCAGCATCAGAACCTTCAGCTATAACACCTTTTTTAGGATACATACCCATTAACTTAGCTGGGTTTGTCGATACTAAATCAACGTATCTGTTAAGAGATATTCTCTCCTTCATAAATCCTTCACTAAACATTAGTATAGGTCTTACTTCAACACCAGGCGCTCCATTTGGACAAGCAGTGAAATCGGCTTTACCACGCTGTTTTTCGATATTATAGTTAAATGGACAATGGTCTGTCCCTATAGTCTGAACCTCCCCGTTTATGATACCTTCCCATATTTGATCATTGTTTTCTTTAGCCCTTAGTGGAGGACTCATAATGTATTTAATACCATCCGCATTCTTGTATAAGGATTCATCCAATACCAAGTACTGTGGACAAGTCTCTACAAATACCTTATTATATCCGGATTTACGAGCTGACCTTACCTCTTCTAATGCAACGTTTGAAGATAAATGAACTACGTAAACATTCAAATCCTCAATGATTTTCGCCATCATTAACACTCTATTTATAGCTTCTGCTTCACATTCAGCAGGTCTACTTTTCGGGTGATACTCAGCACTAAGAAGTTTCTTACTCTTATAATCACTTTTAAGATATTTAATTATTCCATCATTTTCAGGATGAAATGTAATCATAAGTTCTAATTCCTTTGCTTTTTTCAATAATTTGAAGATACTATAATCATCAAGCATATAATCATAAGTCATATAGAACTTTACACTACTAAGTCCCTTGTTTTTAATATCTTCCAACTCATTTAAGATATCATCATTTATATGTTGAATTACCCCATGAAAACTGTAATCTATTACTGCATTCCCCTTTGCTTTCTTATGATAAACTTCTAATTGATGATTCAAGTTACACCCTTTAGGACCAAATCCCATATGGTCTACTATTGACGTTGTCCCACCATATGCTGCCGCTACAGTTCCAGTATGAAAGTCATCAGTAGATACAGCTATCCCAACATCTAAGTCAAAATGAGTATGAACATCTATCGCACCAGGCATAACGTATAAACCTGTCGCATCAATTGTCTCTGTATCTGCTTCTATATTTGGAGCTATTTGTTTAATTAATCCATCTTCTACTAAGATGTCTGTTAATTTAATTTCATTCTCAGTTACTACAAATCCGTTTTTAATTAACATATTACTACCTCTTACTTTCTAACTTTTCCTAGAGTTGCTAGGTAAATAGTAAATTGATCTTCTCCATCTAGTTCAAGAATCCTATTCATTTCATCATCGTCGTATGCCGCAATAGCACACACTCCTGAATTAATAGTGGAAGCAGATAAATACAAGTTTTGACACACATGACCTGCATCTAAAAGTGCATATCTATAACTTCTTTCTTTATATCTCCAGATAGTTTTATAAATGTCCGCAACCCAAATAAACGTAACAGCACTTTTTTCAATAAACCTTTGTCCCAAACAAGCTTTAGATACTTTCTTATTCATTCCTTCTGTAACATTGAACTCAATTAGTTTATGTTTTGATGCTAAATACCTATATATCCCTGGTTTTACTCCTTCAACATTATTAATTAGTAAAAATGTTTCAAAAGGATGCCTTGCTCCAGCTGATGGAACAGTTCTCAGGGTAACCTTGTACTCGGGCATTGGTTCTAAAATCTCTTTCACACCTTGAGTCGTCCACAGTAGATATGACAGTTCATGTAGTGTTAAGGATTCTTTCGAATATTCTCTAACACTTCTTCTATTAGTTATCAAATCATGTAAATTACTATTAGATTCAACTTCACTGTGATCAGGAAGATCAATCATCTCTGCCTCTTGATCAAATGGCATATCAATGATTGGTGCTTTTACGCCTTTTTCTTGATCTGACTTACCTTTCATTTTGGTATATTTAGTCTGTTCAAGAAACTCTTTCCCTATGTTGTTCATGTCAACCACCTCATATTAATAATATCATAAAGGCATCCTATTACGGATGCCCTCACTTAATTATTCATTCATTAAGTAACTATAGTTATCTACTACTGCATCTAACATAGCTTTCATTTCTTGAGAGATATTAGTCTCACCAACTTTGTGAGTTAAGATTTCTCCTTTTTCGTTTCTAAACTTGAATGTGTTTTCGTCTACTTTAAGGAATCCTTTGTTAGTAGAATCTACAAAATCATGCTCAGTCCAGAATACAGTTACTTTATCTTTATATGGATTACCATTATGTGGACAGAATACTCCACAGTTTCCACATTCGTTACACATACCATCAACATGGATAATTTGTGTACCTTGACCGAATAAGTCACTATCTACATTGATTGAAACATTCGCTCTATTTGGACATACATCAGTACATAAATCACACATTTGATCACAAGTTAAACATCTTGCTCCATCAGTAATATCAGCAGAAGCTGGTGTAATGATACCTTTTTTATATTCAAGAACTTCTTTGCTTTGTGGAACTTCCACTCTTGCAAAGTCGTGATCTAATCCTAATTTATAAAGGATGTCTTTCGCGATTACTTTACCATCAGCGATTGCTTTAACTACAGTAGCTGCACCGTCTTTACCATCTCCGGCTAAGTAAACATTTTCAACACTAGTTTCATTATGGTTATTAATAACTGGGTAACCCCATTCGTTTAACTCAATACCATTTCTTGAGTAGTGTTTCGTTTCAATTTTTGTTCCGATTGCGTTGATAATAGTATCAACTTCCATAGTGAATCTTTCACCAGTATCTACTGGTCTATTATTCTCTAATTTATTTTTTTGTAATACTAATGTTTTACCATCATAAGAAACTGGCGCAGTTAAGAACATAATTTCTGCTCCATCACCTAATGCAAGTCTTCTTTCTTCTGGTGTTGCAGGCATTACATATTTATCTCTTCTGTAGATAAGTGTTACTTTTTCTACTCCTGGAGCACGTGTCGCAGTACGAGCACAGTCCATAGAAACATCTCCACCACCAACAATTAGTACATGTTTACCTAATTCTTTTTGGCAGTCGTTATCTTTCATTTCTTCTAAGTATGGTAGTGCTTCTAAACAAAGGTCTCCACCTTCTTGTAAAGGATTATTTCCTTTTAACCAAGAACCAGTTCCGATTGCTACGAAGTCATACTCTTTTTTAAGATTTTCAACACTATAGTTTTCATCTGCATTAAATACAAACTTAACTCCAGCATTTACAGCCATATCATAATCGCGTTTAATCATTTCCGCAGGAATTCTAAATTCAGGGATTACGATTTCAACGATACCGAATGGACGATCTCTTTTTTCAAATACTGTTACTTCAACACCATTTCTTCTTAAGAATAATGCAGTTGAGATACCAGCAGCACCAGCACCAATAACAGCTACTTTTTTATCTGTTCTTAACTCGCTTGGTTTGATGTTTTTATTAAATTGATCCATTGCATTTTCAACAGCATGCTTTTTAGCATTTCTGATGTGTAATGGTTGTTCATAATCTAAACGAGTACATTTGTTTTGACATTGGTGGTCACAGATAGTACCAGTGATACCAGGTGCCGCATTATCAATTGCGATAATACTAAATGCTTCTTCAAACTTACCTTCACTTACTAATTTCAAGTATTCAGGAATTTGTTGCTCGATTGGACATCCACCGTCTTTACAAGGTGCTTTGAAACAATCAAATAAACCTAATTCAGATTCAGTTTTTCTTGAACCAACACTTCTTAAATCCTTAATGTGATATTTATGACTAACCGCTTCATCAGCAATTTTGTTAACTAAATCAACATTAATTCCTTCGAATGAAGAATGAATGTGCGCTTCAGATAACTTAGCTAATTGGTTAAATCTTTCATATCCACCTGGTTTAAGAATAGTTGTAGCTACCGTAATAGGTCTAATTCCTGTTTGAACTAACTCTTCAATATTGAATGCATCAGCTCCACCAGAATAAGAAATTGGTAACATACCATTAAACTCATTAGTAATTCTTCTTGCTAATGAAAGTGATAATGGGTATAAACTTCTACCTGACATATACATTTCTTCCCCTGGAAGTTCATCTCTTTTGATTTGAACTGGGAAAGTGTTTGTTAATTTTAAACCAAACTCTAAATCTAATGATTTAGATAGATCAATTAATCTATTAAACATTGGAACTGCGTCACCCCATTGAAGGTCATCATTGAAGTGATGATCATCAAATGATAAGTAATCATATCCCATAGAATCTAATGTGTTTCTTGCAAACTCATACCCTAAAAGAGTTGGATTACACTTGATGTACGTATACATTTTTTTCTCTTCTAAAAGATAAGTTGCGATTCTTTCAATCTCTTGTGGAGGACATCCATGAAGAGTTGAAAGTGTTACAGATGGTGAAACAGCACTTGAAATACTTTCTACATATTCAGCATCGAAACTGAATGAATCAATATTATCTAATAAGTATTGTTTACATTCTTTCCATACTTCAGTAGTAGAAGCATCTTTCATTGCTTCAACATACGTATTTATTTTTTCTGATTTAATACCTTCTAAGTCATACCCTAGTGAAATATTAAATACGAAATCTCTTTTTTTAGATAAATCTAATTCATACGCTAAAGCGTGAATTGCGAACCATGCTTTGATGTATTCGTTCATTGCTTCTTCAACGTATAATTCAGTAGACCACTCAACATTATAACATTCATCTTCAGCGTTAATACAAGGTCTAGGTACACAGTTTCTTAAAGCTTCTCCGTCCATAATTTGAACAGTTTTAAGTTCCATGAATCTAGCTCCACCTAAATAAGATGTAAGAATATTTTGTGCTAACTGTGAGTTTGGTCCAGCAGCTGGACCAACTGGTGAAGTAATTTCATCACCAAATATACTAATTGTTTTACCCGAATTGTTCTTATAAAACTTAGATTGTCTAACTCCGAAAATTGATTTAGAATCTTTTAACTCAGTTAAACTCCAGTTCATTAAGTTTTTAAAGGGTATAGGTCTCATTAATTCAGCCATATTATCCCTCCATTCTTTCCCAGAAACGAGCTGAAACTTCACGTGATTTTTCCATGATTTCTCTTTCGTTTACGTTTTGAATAACTCTATCTAACATAACGAATTCACCATTAATCATTGTTGAAATAACACTTCTACCTTGTGCTCCGAAAAGCATATGAGAGTTAATGTTGTTTTCATTGATTGGTGTTAATGGATCATAATCCATAACGATAATATCTGCATACGCATCTTTATCAATTACACCTAATGGTTTTTCAAAGAATCTACCAGCGATTTGTCTGTTTCCGTCAAATAACATTCCCGGTGCTTCTCCCCAACCTACGTTTGAGTTTACTAAGTCATGAGAATGTAATACTTTTGCATTTTTCATTGATTCAGTCATATCTGATGTGTAACCATCTGTACCTAAACCAAGAGTAATTCCTTTATTTAACAATTGGAATATTGGTGTTCTACCAACAGCATTCCCCATGTTAGACTCAGGATTGTGTACTACCATACAATCTGCTTCTTTTAATAATCTATGTTCAGCTTCATTCGTGTGAATACAGTGAACTAAGATTGATTTATCAGTCATGATTCCAGCATCAAATAAACGGTTTACTACACGTTTACCATATTTATTTAATGAGTCATGTAAATCTCCAATACCTTCAGCAGTATGAATATGGAATCCAGCGTTTAAGTCACCCATTTCCTTAACACATTTTTCTAATGTTTCAGGACTTACAGTGAATGATGCATGAATACCAAACATACCTTTAATCATATCTGTAGTATCAGCTTGTGCATATTTAATGAAGTCAACGTTTTCTTTAATAGATGCGTCACATACTTCTTGTCCGTCTCTATCACTTACTTCATAACATAATGAAGCACGTAACCCTAACTCTTTAGCTACATCAGCTAATACAAATAAACTTGTCTCAACTGCACCCTGAGATGCATGATGATCAAATACAGTAGTTACACCATTCTTAATTGAATCCATGAATGTTGCATAAGCACTATATTTAACATCTTCTAAACTTAATACTTTATCAACTCTCCACCAAAGATTTTCTAAAATCTCAGTGAAGTTGTTTGAAGCTTTTGAATCGCTAAGGATCATCCCTCTAGCGAAAGCACTATATATATGATGATGAGTATTGATGAATCCAGGCATAATTACATTACCTTTAGCATCATAAAACTCAGCTTTTTCGTATTTTGCTTTTAACTCTTCTGTAGTACCGTAGTCAACAATTACATTACCATCTACAGCTACACACCCGTTAAAGATTAATGGTTTATCAGAGTTTCTAGTAATCAAAATACCATTTCCGATTAATTTCATAATTAACCCCTCTCTTTTTTAAACAAAGAACCCATAAATTTACATTTATGGATTCTGTTTTTTATTTCTATTCGAAGTGTCTTTCTTTTTTAGCTGCTAATAATTTGTTTAATGTTTCTTCTGGGTTCTTAACTTTGCTTAAGAACATCATAGCTGCAATAATATATGGTTTGTAACTTGCTTCTTTGTAAGTAGCAACTCTATATCTATCAAATACTGAAGCTGATACTTCACCTTCTTTACAAGATACATCAGTGATGTCAGCAGGTAAACAGTGCATGTATAATGCTTTAGCATCTTTAGTAAGAGCCATCATTTCTTCAGTACATTCCCAATCTTTATGGTTAGCATTTTGAGCTAATAATTCTTGCTCTAATTCATTGATTCCATCGAAATCTCTTTTTCCATAAAGGTCAGTTCTTTTTTCCATAGCTACGAATGGTGCCCAAGATTTTGGATAAACGATATCTGCATCTTGGAATGCTTCTGCCATAGAGTTTGTTTTAGTGAAAGATCCACCTGAAGCTTTAGCATTTGCTTTTGCTACTTCTTCAACTTCGTCCATAATTTCATATCCTTCAGGATGAGCTAACACTACGTCCATACCAAATCTAGTCATTAAACCAACGATACCTTGAGGTACTGATAATGGTTTACCGTAAGATGGTGAGTATGCCCAAGTCATAGCGATTTTTTTACCTTTAAGGTTTTCAATTCCACCGAATTCTTCAATTAAGTGAGCCATATCACTCATAGATTGAGTTGGATGGTCAATATCACATTGTAAGTTAACTAATGTTGGTCTTTGTTCTAAAACACCATCAGCGTTACCTTCAACAACTGATTGAGATACTTCTCTCATGTAAGTGTTACCTTTACCGATATACATATCATCACGGATACCGATAACGTCAGCCATGAATGAAATCATATTTGCAGTTTCTCTAACTGTTTCTCCATGAGCAACTTGTGATTTACCTTCATCTAAGTCTTGAACTTCTAAACCTAGTAAGTTACAAGCACTAGAGAATGAAAATCTTGTTCTAGTTGAATTATCTCTGAATAAAGAGATTCCAAGTCCAGAATCAAAGATTTTTGTTGAAATATTTTCTTCTCTCATCGCTCTTAAGATTGAAGCGATTTGATAAACTGATTTTAACTCTTCTTCCGATTTTTCCCATGTTAATAAGAAATCATCGTTATACATTTTTGAATGATCTAATTTTCCTAATTCAGCGATCATTTGTTTAATATCTTTTTTCATCTTTATAAAATCTCCTTAAACTATTTTTTAAGATTTAAATATTGTTCTGGCATTGCAGCATATACTGCAGCACATTTCACTAAGTCAGCTTTCCAAGTTTTTTCATTTGGAGCATGAGCTTCTTCTTCTTTACCAGGTCCGAA